>Ga0209713_10002284_pt1 | contig 11863 bp, 2 predicted proteins | sample ArcOceMetagenome_3_FD_187444 | JGI IMG/M metagenome (GOLD analysis project Ga0209713, IMG submission 187444) | Marine eukaryotic phytoplankton communities from Arctic Ocean - Arctic Ocean- Svalbard ARC20M Metagenome (SPAdes) (version 2) | ecosystem: Environmental > Aquatic > Marine > Oceanic...
ATTTCAACAACCTGTCAGAGAGCTCAGAGTCACTAGCGGAAACGACTGAACCCAGAATGCGCATGGTCATAGCAGCGTTCTGCAATGACGTATCACCACGTTTGCGTAAGCGAGACGTGGAAAACATAAGTATCGAAAAAGCAGCCTGATCATCAGTCAACTCGTAAGTATCCTGAAGAATATCCAGAAGCTCCAGAACACGAGACTTCAATACGACACCTGAATACGACTCAAATTTGTCAGCGAAATCCTTGCAAAGAAGCTTAAACTCAGGATCGACAGAGATCAGCTTAGCAGTCGCGCCCGCGAGAGTCGAAGCTTTCTTTTCGATACGATCATGAAGAGGAGTACCCTCGACCAGAATCTGCCCGCAGATGCTCTCGATGAGCCCGCGGTTGTTGGTGACCTCGGTCACAGTAGAAGCCAACCGATCGCGCAGCGATGGTTTGGCATTGAGCTTAACAGCTCTCGGAAGCTGAATGGTCGGACAAGCAGAAGCAGCAGGAATCTGCGGCTGAGTCGACTCAGGCAGCTGGAATGAGACCTCATCGTCGAGGTCAAAATTGCTGGTAGCCTCCTCGGAACTTCCAGCAGAACCAGGCACAGCAATCAAATCACCAAGGGCATCAACACCATCGACAGCGGCAGCAGCACCGAAGTCGAACTCGTGAACCTCTTCATCTTGTATCCCCTCCATATCCACAGCAGGTAGTGCTTTGAATTAAAAGTTGTAAACGATTGCTCCTATAGTCACCGGTATACGATTGTAAACCTAGCGGGGTTTATTGTTATGAAAGATGAGAGCAAGGCAGCGGAGCGCACCTAGCGAATTCAAAGCAATAGCACAGCGTCCATGTAGAACCGAGAATGAGGAGGTGCTGCCGAATTCCCGACAGACTAGGAGTCAGCTCATGAGCTGACGGAAAAGTTGTACCACTGAATTAGGTCGACTAAATAACCCACTTATCATCCCCCCAAGAACTAATTCATACAGTACTCTCAGGAATGTGAAAACAGATCAACCGTCAGACCCAGCGCCTCCAGGTACTTCTTCGAATTGTTGTCCAATGTATGATTCTTGCGAATGACGACACACGTAACAAAGTGCTCAGATAGAACATCAAGCAATACAGGAATATAGCCAGGCTTCTGATCAGCACGACGGATCACGTCATCTTCGTTCACAATGCTCTTCCACTCAGGAAGAAAAGTCGTCAACTTGACCATAACAGCAGTCAACAAGTGAACAGTAGCTCCAGCAGACGTCACAGCAGTAACACGGCCAAGGAACACAGACGAAACATCAACGTCACCAGAGTAGACAACGACGTCATCAATCTTCAGCGTTGACATAACATCGACTCTCGGAAGCAGCAGCGGCTCTCTCTCGATGGACAGAGGACGAACAGCAGCCCAAGACACCCATTTCTTGTTGCAATCTGGACTCAACTTACTGCGTAGGAAAACACGAGCTGGAGGCCATTGATCAGCGGGCTCTGCATCTTCCAGAGTGTAGCAGTCTCCCTTGTAAGAAACAACATCACCAACAGCCATGCCATCATACAACGACATGTCATGCACATTCTTTCTTGCCTCACTGTTGAGAGCAGTAGAAAAATTTGACTCAGCACGTTTCTCCTGCTGAATCCGACGCTCAGCCATCAGAGCACCACAACGATCACGAAGCAGATTTATCATATGCTGCTCAGATACCTTCATACTCTTGACAGCAAGAGCATACTGATCATCAGGCATCGAACGAATCGAAATCAAGTCCTTAGACGAGATAGCCTTGCAGCCACGAGTGCGTTCAAACACAGTAGAACCATCAGCAACAGCAAGCTGGTTAGCCTCAATTTGAGCAGCAGCAATGAAAACTTCGAAATCACGAGAACAGGTCATGTCAGCGTATTTTTCAGCTTGACGAATGACCTTGCGAATCACAGCAATAGATCTTTCCACTTGTCTGCTATGACTCCCTAAAGCATTGTAAATATGCTTGATGCCACCTTTGGTGCCGGAAAGCTGGAGTAAAACAGCAATCAGACTTGAAGCATAAGCAGGATCAGAATCAGATTTCATAATCTTGAACCAACCATTCTCCTTGACCCAACCAGTAAAAATATGAAATGCAGTGGAAGTACAATCCATCTCTTTGCGGGGAATGTAGCAGACAGCACCAGTGCAAACACAGGTTATCACCAGCACAGAAATATAGCCTGTGAGAGCTTTCAGCTCAGGCGAGATCTTGGCATCATCCATCTGAACAACCTCAAAACGGCCTTGAGCCTGCATGCCCAAACCGACGCCAGCCAAAACAAGACGAATATCATTACAGCATGAGCACAGACGATACTCCATCTGAGCTTGCTTGTCAATGCCAGGCCACCAGCCAACAGATTGAGCACGATCCACAGTCTGAGCTTTCCGAGAGTGAGGAGTACGGCAATAATGAGCCCACCAAATGATATCAGCACGAAGATCTTCAGCTTGCCACAGTGGAAGCTGATCAGCGGGAACACCGTCAATACCAGGATCATAAGCAGGACGACCACTGATGCGAATCATAGCATGCTGAGGAATCACAGGAACCAAAGTTTTAGTTCTGTCAGAATCACATTCGTCATAAGGTAATAAAAATGACCTCCTGTGACAAACAAACTTCTTCTCATGGCCAGTGATTTTGACAGCAAAAAAAATATTGTCAAACCAAGGTTCAACCTTCTTGCGAATCAGCTCCGGAATAGACAGTCCATTTGCAAATTTGTAGATATCAGAAATTTGAACTCCAAAGTGCATGGATGCATCAACGGCATAAGCACGATGAATCTCAGTCCAGTCAACAGGAGACAGAGGCATGAGAAGCAACTGCATGCCCTTAGGCACACCAACAAAATCACTTTTGCTAGAAGCACCAACCAAAACAGCAGTCTGCATAGGGGACGGAACTTCTTCTTCAGGAAGAATCTCACCGATACTCACCTGTTTCATTTTCCAAAGTTCACCAACAAATCGAACAATGAAATCACAAAGACTGTTGCAAGCAACCGAACCTTCACCCGGAACAAACAGTCGAGCAATAGGCCAATACAAAGTCTCAGCACAATCTTCTGCCCAAGCCGTAATGCGCTCCACCTTTGGAGTAAGGTGATCCAATCGACCAGAAGGCAAGCGCAAAACATTTAGCATACCCAATGCAGCCTTGGAGTCAGAAGCAAAACAAATCTTAGGAACTGGACACACCAGTTGACCTTTCTTATTGAACCTCCAATCAGACTGATCAGCGCTCAAAGACCAACGAGCAACAACTTCAGAGATCAACTTGCCGAATTTTCCAACGCCGTAGACCATGACAAACAGCTCCTTCTCACTGATGTGCCAATGCAACGAAGATCCACTCAAGGTCTTTGGATGGATACCAAGCAAAACGCTGGATTCAGCTTCAAAATCAGAAGCAACAACATCATCAGCACCGGATCGCAAAATCACCCAAAGTGATGATACAATAGCAGATGGATCAGCATCACCCAGAAGCGCAAGAACTCGATCATCACCAATCAATCTGTCCGGATTTGTGTAGCGACGAGGTTGGTCAGCCAGTCTATTAGCAAACTCACTCAAGGCAGACTTCATCTCAGAACTGGTTGAATATTTACCTGTTGTCTCACCTTCAACAATGCAGGCAGTGATAGTGGCCAACAATTCACCAAAGCGCAGAAGCTCATCAGGAGAAAACTGGAAAGCAGACTTTGCCTGAACGAGAACACCTCGAACCATACGAGCCTGCTTGACACCAATAGGAACTTTCTCCAGACAGCTGAGAACGTAACTGACACCAGCATCACCGATAGTGATACCAGCAACGGACCAAACCAGACCAACAAAAACAACTTCCTTGTAAACAGAAATATCCTGCTTAGCAGACACTTCCAAGCCCATGAAATTTTTGATTATATCCAAAATCTTCATTTTTAGCTTGCATTCAGCTTCTGATCTGCCCATCACCAACGTGTCATCGACAAAGTCAGCATACCACGATCCATCAAGCCAAGCTTGACCAAGAAACCAGTTATAACCAAATCGAACCCAGATTGGAAAAAAAAGAGCAATGGCATTTATACCTTGATCAGCACCAAGAGCTTGAATGATCCTTGGCTTACCATTGCCATCAACATAACGTGAATTGCAATACTTGTAGCTCTCATCAGACAACTTCACTGAATGATGTGCATTCTTGCAGTCATGCACAGCCATGAATTTGCACCAGCTTGGAAACATAGATCTTATAGCCTCAATAGTGGGACAGAACTCACGCCAAAAATCCGGAATACGAAGAGCCATGGTTGAATTTAGCTTTGTATAATCACGCAGAGGACGCATGGCAAACAGCACATCTCCTTTCTTGTAAGTAGCACCATCAAACTCGGCAACAATAGTGCGATCTTTCTTCTTCTGAAAAAAACAAAGACAGATCCAAAGTTCCTTTGTCCATACGACTTCTTTATGCGTACCATCTCTGATGGCCAAATCAATACAGTAATCACACGATGGACCCATGCCAGCTCGAGTGAAGCCTGGAGCACCGGTCTGATAATTCAGAGTATGGATCGGATCAACCAGAGCAGCAATATCCAATCGAGGCATCACCAAGTCAACCGCTAGACGAGTGAAGTAACACAACAGCTGAGGCTGATCCATAATCATAAACTTTTCCAGTTGCTGTGCAGAGGGCCAAGATCGCATATCCACGTGATCAGAAGCAGCCAACACCGATGGCAACTTTGGATAAATCACCCAAGATCTTGCAATAGCCCAGATAGCATCAGCACTGAAAGCATTGCCATTGGCTCTGTCACGTACCTCAGGTGGAATCAGACGACTAGTCCGATGATAGCCACACGAGATCCCAGAAGCAAGACCAGGATTCACTCGATCTCTCTCATCAGAGTTGCAAAATCGAGGATTGTAATTGCCGTAAGCTCGAATCATAACAATGGGAGACTTTGTGCTGGAACCCCTTGCAACAGGAGCAGGCACTGGCTTATTACGAAACTGCCAACCACTGTCAGCAGCCAAATCAGGGCTCACATGTCTAAATCTTTCAATTTTTGACAAATCAACACCTGGAACAAAGTAGCGTCGATTCCTACCAGCAACACCACCAACAGCATTTGCATTCAATTCTTGAGCAGGAACACCACATTCTTGCTCTTGGCGAAACATATCACAGCGAAGATTTTCATGCACCTGAACAGTCTCCAAGCAAAAGTTCATACCGCATCGCTTTCTCTCAGCATTCAACCGTAAAGCACTCGAAGTGAATGTAGAAGATCCAGGCTCACCATACCCACCTGGATTGTCACGAAGACGAGACCAATGAATGCATTGTGGACCAGCAAAGCCAGCAAAGAAACTGCAGGTCTGATCACAGGCAATGTTGTCATTCACATCACCATTCTTGCTGAGTCGAACCATTGGAAATGATGCAGCAGCAATCACTTGAGTCACAGGACTGGTTTCAACCACGTGAACAAAAGCAACTTCGAAACCAAGCTCAATCATGACAGCAACTTCGATGCACATTCCAGCACATAAAGACAGCAGATTAATTGGACCCAAGGACCTGCGACTAACAATGCGATGAACAAGATCAAGGCGGATAGTCTCCTTGGCAACACGATCATAAACTCTCCAACTTGATAAATCCGGAAGGAGCCGATAGTCAGGAGATAGAATCACAGGTAAACCAATCAAGAGCTCCACTTGATTTGGAATGGACTTCACAACAGTGGCAACCAAAGGCATCACACGACCATTGAAAACCATAGAGTGGCCAGGCACAATGACTTTACCACCAACTGAAATCTTGACGCCATCAACAGAAGTCACTGAAGACCAAGACTCACGGTTGCCTTCAACATAAGACCAATTGCTGTCAACAACAGACACAGCAATCATGTTGATCATAGCAGCAGTGTCAAAGACAGTGATTAATGATCGCCAACTCTGCTCTTCGCCACTCCACTTGAGCTCAGCTGAATTGCAAACGACACTGAAAGTGACACCAGCTCTGAACTCCCTTGAGCAGTAATTGATTCTGCTCACAGCAGAAACAACTTCAGCAGCTGTCAAGACAGATATGACATCGTCCTGATCAACGACTGCCGACTCAGCACGATCATGCCGAATCTTAGAAAAGTGAGAATCACGATTCCCACTACAAACCAACCAACGACGAATCACTGATTGGACCACAACCACTTTGGATAGAGCATAAGCGACAATCCAATTCCCAATAGCTGCTTTCGCAGCAGCCAGACCACTGTGTTCAGACACAGACTGGATCACAGAAAACAACACGTCATGTGTCAACGACTGTTGAAATCTGTACGAAGAAGCACCGAAAGCCCAATCAGATTGAGCAGAGGCACGATTTTTGACATAATTCAAAATCCAAGATAAACCAGTTTCAAAGTAATCCCAGATCCTCAACCATGTTCTTTTTGTAAATTTTGTATTTTTGGATGATCTCATAGCCAAAGCCCATAAGCATTGTCTAGAAATCTTGTTATTTTTTAACGAAGCGACAGAAGACATCTTCCATCGGCGAGCCTGAGCCAAACGTAGCTCAAGGCGTAATTTACATTCAGGAGGCAAACTGTTTTCACCAACCCGAGACCACTCTGCACTGCAAAGGGATACGTTTATTCTCTTGGCTCCGTCGAGCCATGACCGAAAAAAGGGTCTGCATCAGCCAACGCTTCAGTACCAGTCAGTCTGTTCATTGATCCAGCCTTCACATAAGAGTATGAAGGCTCAGAGAACATGACAGACCTAGATGCTCTGGCCAAAGATTCACGCAGAGTCAACTGCTTCATCACACCAGCCTTGCGAGCATCAGCAGCAAGCTCATAATCAACGGTCAGCAGCTTCACGTCATTGTGAAGGCCTGAACACACAGAAGCCAATAGCGAAAGTCGAAGTGCCAAAGATGCAACAACAAGTACACGTTGCTTTCCGAAAGCAACAACCGACAACCCAATAGCCGCAGAAGCAACGACTTCGAAATCGAATGCAGAAAAGGCAGAGATGTCAACAGTACTTCCACGTAACTCACTGTACTGAGGGTCCTTGTGACGATCAGAGGCAAGAGCAGAGGCAAGTGATTCCTCAGGACAACCTTGACGAATCCAGCTAAGAGCCAGTGGAACCAAAGCTGACAGCACATCAACACGCTGAACAGAAGTCCTGATCTCAGTGGCAGCTAGAATCCCACGAACAGCCTTCTTAGCAGCAGGCTGACGAACAGACCAAGATCGACCAACAGCATAAAGATTGTCCATACTTTCTGCAACAAGTCCATGGCTGAGGACAATGCTGATAACTTGATCAAATTTGTCACTGGAGCCGAAATCGAAAATTGACTCACCACCCGAATCACCCGAAACATCATCTGAACCGTAAGAAGAATCAAATGTGATGCAATCACAACCAAATTCACCACAGCATGCGCTGCATTTGCCAAACTCACACAAAATGTCATCACACTCATCAGAATCAGGCTTGAGACCATTACAGGAATGACACTTGAGAGGCGAAAACTTGCTAGCAACACCAGGAATGGCATCGACATCAGGAGAAGAGCCCATGGCATATTCAAACTCCTCGGAATCCAAAATATCCACTTCAATGCCATTCTGCACCGACAAACGCTTCAAATCAAAATACACCGACGATTCAGCAGCACGAAGATCATTCATGCCAGACCATTGAATTTGCTCCAACCAAGACACAGGATTTCCTTCTTCAGTGAAAGCATCAGAAAACTCGCCATCAATCACTGAAGAGACCTCGAAATAAAACCAAACAGACTTGTCAGCAAATCGATCACATAATTCGGCGTAACCCAAAAAACTGAAACGGGACAATTCGACGTCAATTCCGGTCTGCTCAAACAAAAGCAGAGGCAGCGAGGCCAAACTGATCGGATCGGAACTGCCAATGGATGACCCAGGAATACATAATTCGATAAGATCCTCTGAATCAACAGCAAGCAGATGGTCCTTGTCAGCAACGCAAATCTGAATAAAACGATTAGTTCCCAAATGACAGCAAATACGATCAAAATGCTTCACATCTTCATCGAAGGCAGTCTTCGCAGAGATCGAACTCACAGATAAGCCATTATCATCGAGATCTTTCTCCCAAGTATCAGACGACCACTCAGGATCAGCGATATCAGCGAGAAGATTCACAGTGCCAATCTCACAGAAAGGGGACCCATCAATCGATTTTCCAACCTTCATGCTGTACTTCTTCAAAGGCACTTCAATAGCATCAGATGCAATCATGAGATTGACATCACAGTCATCATCCCAATCCAGAATCTCATTCCAGTGATTTGCATCAGCATCAGCCGCTTCAGAATCAGCGCCAATAATTTCGATCAACGGGACAGCAGCTGGAATGGCAGCAGTCTCGTTCGCAGCCTTCAGAGCCTTCTTCTCCTCTCTGTTCAGAGCCCTGCAGACATCACAGTGCCAAGGCATAGACTCCATCTTCAGAGTAACAGTCCAATACTCGAAACTCTCAGTAAACGACTTCTTGCATCTCCTGCAATCCCTCACGATGTCATCAGATTCAGCAGCAGCTGCAGCCAAGACGGCGCAGATGCCATTGGCCTTCGGAGCGGGGAGCGCGACCGAGCCATCTGTAGACTTCTTGAATCTCGAAGGATGCAGACCGTTCCTGCACTTCTTGTCATCACCGAACTTGCAAATGCCGAACTTCTTGAAATGAGGACAGACCTTTTCAGAAGCTGCAGGAGAAGGCGCAGTTGGGCCAGAACCAGCAGCAGGAGCGGTCGAAGGCCGATCCTTGACAGCCACCAGGCGGTCACCACCAGCAGTATACAAACTCCAGGCGAGGCGAAACAAAATCTCATATTCCTCAATAGTCTTGAACACGGGAATTTCCGAAAGCCAACGAACAGGAGCTGAAGATGCGGAAACAGACAGTCGAACAGCAGCTTTAATTTCAGCCTTGAAGTCCTTGAACATAGCTGGCCAAAACAGAGAGATCAGACCGAATGCATCAGGAGGAAGCAGATTGATCTCAAGAATATTCTGAAACTTCTTGAAGGTCTGGTGAGCCTCGAGAAATCTGGCGAAACAAATCTGGATGTTTTCGAGCCTGCCTTCAGCTGAAATCTGCTGCCAGAGAGGATGCCTGACATTGGGCACCATGAAGAATTTCTTCTTCTCAACTTTCAGCGCAGAATCAAACTCAGCCAGATGCGACATGAAACCAATCCATGCAACGAAAGTCCTGTTAGAACAATCAGAATCGTGACCAGTCGCGAATCGGTGGACTCCAGATCGGTCGCCACCAGACAGATCACCATCCAAAATACCAGACTCCAATTTCAACAACCTGTCAGAGAGCTCAGAGTCACTAGCGGAAACGACTGAACCCAGAATGCGCATGGTCATAGCAGCGTTCTGCAATGACGTATCACCACGTTTGCGTAAGCGAGACGTGGAAAACATAAGTATCGAAAAAGCAGCCTGATCATCAGTCAACTCGTAAGTATCCTGAAGAATATCCAGAAGCTCCAGAACACGAGACTTCAATACGACACCTGAATACGACTCAAATTTGTCAGCGAAATCCTTGCAAAGAAGCTTAAACTCAGGATCGACAGAGATCAGCTTAGCAGTCGCGCCCGCGAGAGTCGAAGCTTTCTTTTCGATACGATCATGAAGAGGAGTACCCTCGACCAGAATCTGCCCGCAGATGCTCTCGATGAGCCCGCGGTTGTTGGTGACCTCGGTCACAGTAGAAGCCAACCGATCGCGCAGCGATGGTTTGGCATTGAGCTTAACAGCTCTCGGAAGCTGAATGGTCGGACAAGCAGAAGCAGCAGGAATCTGCGGCTGAGTCGACTCAGGCAGCTGGAATGAGACCTCATCGTCGAGGTCAAAATTGCTGGTAGCCTCCTCGGAACTTCCAGCAGAACCAGGCACAGCAATCAAATCACCAAGGGCATCAACACCATCGACAGCGGCAGCAGCACCGAAGTCGAACTCGTGAACCTCTTCATCTTGTATCCCCTCCATATCCACAGCAGGTAGTGCTTTGAATTAAAAGTTGTAAACGATTGCTCCTATAGTCACCGGTATACGATTGTAAACCTAGCGGGGTTTATTGTTATGAAAGATGAGAGCAAGGCAGCGGAGCGCACCTAGCGAATTCAAAGCAATAGCACAGCGTCCATGTAGAACCGAGAATGAGGAGGTGCTGCCGAATTCCCGACAGACTAGGAGTCAGCTCATGAGCTGACGGAAAAGTTGTACCACTGAATTAGGTCGACTAAATAACCCACTTATCATCCCCCCAAGAACTAATTCATACAGTACTCTCAGGAATGTGAAAACAGATCAACCGTCAGACCCAGCGCCTCCAGGTACTTCTTCGAATTGTTGTCCAATGTATGATTCTTGCGAATGACGACACACGTAACAAAGTGCTCAGATAGAACATCAAGCAATACAGGAATATAGCCAGGCTTCTGATCAGCACGACGGATCACGTCATCTTCGTTCACAATGCTCTTCCACTCAGGAAGAAAAGTCGTCAACTTGACCATAACAGCAGTCAACAAGTGAACAGTAGCTCCAGCAGACGTCACAGCAGTAACACGGCCAAGGAACACAGACGAAACATCAACGTCACCAGAGTAGACAACGACGTCATCAATCTTCAGCGTTGACATAACATCGACTCTCGGAAGCAGCAGCGGCTCTCTCTCGATGGACAGAGGACGAACAGCAGCCCAAGACACCCATTTCTTGTTGCAATCTGGACTCAACTTACTGCGTAGGAAAACACGAGCTGGAGGCCATTGATCAGCGGGCTCTGCATCTTCCAGAGTGTAGCAGTCTCCCTTGTAAGAAACAACATCACCAACAGCCATGCCATCATACAACGACATGTCATGCACATTCTTTCTTGCCTCACTGTTGAGAGCAGTAGAAAAATTTGACTCAGCACGTTTCTCCTGCTGAATCCGACGCTCAGCCATCAGAGCACCACAACGATCACGAAGCAGATTTATCATATGCTGCTCAGATACCTTCATACTCTTGACAGCAAGAGCATACTGATCATCAGGCATCGAACGAATCGAAATCAAGTCCTTAGACGAGATAGCCTTGCAGCCACGAGTGCGTTCAAACACAGTAGAACCATCAGCAACAGCAAGCTGGTTAGCCTCAATTTGAGCAGCAGCAATGAAAACTTCGAAATCTCGAGAACAGGTCATGTCGGCGTATTTTTCAGCTTGACGAATGACCTTGCGAATCACAGCAATAGATCTCTCAACTTGTCTGCTATGACTCCCTAGAGCACTGTAAATATGCTTGATGCCACCTTTGGTACCAGAAAGCTGAAGTAAAACAGCAATCAAACTCGAAGCATAAGCAGGGTCAGAATCAGATTTCATAATCTTGAACCAACCATTCTCCTTGACCCAACCAGTGAAAATGTGAAATGCAGTAGAAGTACAATCCATCTCTTTGCGGGGAATGTAGCAGACAGCACCAGTGCAAACACAGGTGATCACCAGCACAGAAACATAGCCAGTGAGAGCTTGCAGCTCAGGCGAGATCTTGGCATCATCCATCTGAACAACTTCAAAACGACCTTGAGACTGCATGCCTAACCCGACGCCAGCCAAAACAAGACGAATATCATTACAGCATGAGCACAGGCGATACTCCATCTGAGCTTGCTTGTCAATGCCAGGCCACCAGCCAACAGACTGAGCACGATCCACAGTCTGAGCTTTCCGAGAGTGAGGAGT
>Ga0209713_10002285_pt1 | contig 11862 bp, 8 predicted proteins | sample ArcOceMetagenome_3_FD_187444 | JGI IMG/M metagenome (GOLD analysis project Ga0209713, IMG submission 187444) | Marine eukaryotic phytoplankton communities from Arctic Ocean - Arctic Ocean- Svalbard ARC20M Metagenome (SPAdes) (version 2) | ecosystem: Environmental > Aquatic > Marine > Oceanic...
ACAGCTCACGAAAGCGCACCACACGCACCATCAAAGGCACGTCGACCAAATCATGTTCACGGATTTTTTGAATGAAAAGAGCTCACGTCTGACTCACAGGCCTCGGTCTGATACCGAACCGGGTGTTGATTGATCTAGGCGCCGGACCAGCAGTCGCCGGCCAGCTTGTTGAGGTTGTCCATGAAGCCGCCCGTAAACCACTTGACGTCCTCGTCCTCATCAAAGGCGCGGGCAACCCTGCCGTCGCCGCGCCCGCTGCAGAAGCCCGCCGCCGCCGCCTCGACGGCCTCGAGGAACATCTCGAGCATGCCGAGCGTCTCGTGGTCGGCCCAGTCGCCCCACACGAACTGGTCGGGCAGGTGGACGCGGCTGACGCCCTCCATCGGCATCCAGTAGACGGTGGGGTGGTCGATTGTGGGCTTGTGGCCCCACCACTGCGCCCCCGTCCACGCGGCGCCCGCCGGGAAGTACTGCAGCACCGGGTGGATGAACGAGCCGAGCTGCGCCGTCCGCGCCGAGCGCACGCCGCACAGCAAGCTCTTCTCGCGGATCGCAACGTCGGAGGTGCCGTAGTAGTAGCTCCACACGAGCCGGCCGTACCGCGCGTAGCGGCCGTGCAGCATGTCCTCGGGGATGTCCTCGATGTACGTGGTGCGGCCGCGCTCGCAGTCGAAGAGGATCGCGTCGGCGAGCGAGCCGCCCACCATCTCGTACGACCCCCCCGCGTTGTTGAGCCGGTGGAGCAGCCGCTCCCACACGGGGCTCGTCAGCGCGATCGAGCTCGCGTTGGTGCCAAAGTCGGCGCGCGGCGCCTTCGCGGCCGACGGCGCGGCGCGAGGGTCCCACGGGAACGAGGCCGACGCGCCGCCGAGCAGCGGCGTGGTGGCGGGCGTGCCCCACTCGCCCAGGTCGGAGCCCGTTGTCTCGAAGCGGGTCTCGAGGATGCGGAAGAGGGTGCGCACGTTGAAGCGGAAGCCGTGGATGAAGCCGCCCGACGCCTGGTAGCGGTAGCGGTCGAGGCCGTGCGACGCCGCGCCGATGACGAAGAGGCCGCGCGTGTTGGTCGACTCGAACTCGGGCGTGAGCGCCGGGTAGGTCCGCTGCTGCTCCTTGGGCCGCTTCGGGTGGCCCGTCATCGCCGGGCGCACCGCACCACCGCCGCCGCCGCCGCCGCCGCCGCCGCCGCCGCCGCCGCCGCCGCCGGCGAAGACGGCGCCGTCGTAGACCCATCCGAGCGAGGTGACGACGACGTCGAACGGCTTCTGGAACTCCATGCCGGCGATCGTCGCGTACTTGGTCGTGTCGCGCAGCCGCGGCAGCAGCGCCATCTGCGCGGGCGTGAGGCCGCCGCGCAGCGCCTTGACGCGGATGCACAGCACGCGCGCCGCCGGGAAGGGCGCCACCTTGAACATCCGGTTGGCCGCCTCGGCGTGCCGCTGCAGCCGCGCCGGCGGCTTGCGCTCGTACACGAGGTCACCGAAGGCGGCGCGCGCCTCGGCCACGAGCCCCTCGAGCGCGCCGACCACCGGGGCGAGCACCACGTGGCTCTTCTCCTCCACCGTGAAGATGCACACGGCCGGCTTGCCGCCGTAGCCGCCGTCGGCCTCGGCCGTCGTGCAGCCGACCGCCACGAGCGTGCCCTCGTCGACGCCCATCGCCGTCTGCCCCTCGTACGACTTGAACGTGTTGGCGTCGAGGTAGGTCGTGCGCCGCGCGCGCGTGTCGCCGACGTAGCGCGTGTCGCGCAGCGACTTGCCGCCGCGGTAGCGCGAGACGAAGACCATGTCGCGCGCGAAGTTGCGGATGTTGTCGCCCGTCTCGCCCGCGGCGTTGCCCTCGCCGAGCACCAGCACGCTCTTGTTGGTGAACGAGCGCGGGTCGACGCCGCGCAGCTCGTCGTACCGCAGCGCAAACTTGTTGACGTCCGCCACCCAGTCGTCGACGATCCGCGGCTTCTGCATGCCGTTGGCCATCACGACGACCTGGCAGTCGAAGGTCTTGCTCACGGGCTGGAAGCCCGGCGCGGCCGAGGTGCCGTCGCACTCGCCCTTGCTGTCGCGGCTGGGGCACGTCATCCGCTCCGCCGACTGCTCCGCGGCGGGGTCGCACGTCTGCTCGACGGTGAGCCGAAACTTGGACGAGCCGCCGGCGACGCGCTCGACGAGCTTGACGGTGTGGCAGTAGCGGACCCGACCGGCCTCGACCTGCGGGGCGGCGAACGCGTTGATGTACTCGACCAGCCTGTCAGCGGGTGGCCAGTACTCCTCCGACCACGACGTGAACAGCCCCACGGTCCGCTCCGAGCCAAGCAGCGAGTTCCAGTCGTGCCGCAGGTTGAACTCGAGGTCGCCGCTGCGCGTGAAGCGGCGGTTGATCGAGTTGAGCACGCGGTGCACGGGGTACTGTTTGAAGAAGCTGCCGCTCGCGGGCTCTCGCTCCAGCAGCACGAAGTCGCGGCCGGCGCCGTCGTCGCCGTCGGCGGTGAGGAAGAAGTGGCCGAGCTGCACGCCCGCTGGACCAGCGCCGATGACGCAGTACTTGTGCGACTCCGTGGGTGGCAGGTCTGCCGCTGTTAGCGCGGCAAAGGCGCTGATCATCACGGAGATCTCCGTGCCGTGCCAGCACAGCGCTCTCGCGATGTTCGACGCACCGATGATGTTACGAGATCATCTCGACGCACCGCTGTGGGAGCGATTGATTGATGGATTGATTGTGGCAGGCGCAAACAAAAGACCCCTACTTTCGCTCGAGCCACCGGTCTCGGCATTCACGTCGTCAACGTTCGCCAGTTAGTTAGTTAGTTCGTGAACGTACTCGGCATGTCTTAAGCGTTGCTGTTTATGCATCCAAGCATACAGCATCCACATCGGACACACACTCGTCCGTGTTAGCCCACCCACCACAGCGCCCACCGTCGGAGAGATGTCGACCGCGGAGATGTCGCAGCCTCCCACGGAGGCGTCGCAGCCTCCCACGGAGGCGGTGGTGGAGATGCCAACCGCGGAGATGGCGATGACACCTCCACGCTATGTCATCGGCTTCTCGACGGGCCACGTCGGGACCACGACTCTGTGCGCGCGCAGTAGTTACGAGTGCATCTGCGAGAGTCGCGCCTGGTGCAAGTGCGTGTTGTCAAAATATGGCTTCGCTCACGAGCTCGGACGGCGCAAGGGGTTGCAGTCAGATTTTGCGACTCTATGCGAGTGGCACGAGGCGCCGCTGGCGGACGGCGAGGTGCTGGCGGATCGAGAGGCAGCGCTGGTGGCCGAAGCCTATCTGCCTCGTTGGAACAAGCACACACGAGCCATCGTGCTATCGCACGACACGCTGCTCTACTACCAGGGCATCCTCCGCGTGATCCCGCACGACGAGTTACTATTCGTGCGCATTCGCCGTGCTCGTGACGAGTTCGTGGCGTCCTTTTCCAAGTACGACTCGATGGCACGCGACTGGTACGCACTCTTGCCGAGCAGTCACGACTGCTGCACGCCACCACTCCCGCCCGAGGCGTGGGAGCAGATGGACATGCGCGACAAGGCGGGGTGGTTCTTCGACGAGGTGGAGGCGCGATGGCAGAGGCTGCGCGCCGAGCATCCTCAGCTAGCCGTGCTCGAGATGCAGTGGAGCAAGAATCAGCCCGACCAGTATGGCTCATTTGACGCGATGGCCGCCTCGGTGGCGCGAGCTGCGGGCTTGCGGATCCGTTCGGACATCGTGCCGCATCGGCGGGCGGGGAGCGTGCGGCAACAGAATGCACGGCCCACCTAGTACACGTTTGTATGTTTGAGCAAACATTCTGTTGGAGACAGGCCCTGGGGTGAACACTACCGCATAGACCTTGTGTGTCGCCTGCTCTGCCCGACGCTGGATCACTGCGGTGGTTCGCACGCGCTGTGTTGGAGACGCGATTGTGCCGTACAATGTTCGCAGCCACGTTCGTGGCAGCGGCGACCGCGCTAACACCGCCCACCATCTCGGCGGATCGCACGTTTCGCCGCTCGCGGCTACTTACGCTCGAGCCACCGGTCTCGGCACGTGACGTCGTCAACGTGCTCGGGCGATGGCAGACGCATGTAGCCGCTTTTGGAGCTCGATCCCTCGACTAGCAGATCAAGCTGGCGACTAATCTGCACCTGATCTGCTACTCACACGTTCGCGCCCCACGCTGGATCAGGCACAGTGGGACTCCATCGGCGAGCTCAAGCAGATTGACGCGCTCTTCGACCGGAAGACGTGGCAGCCGCTGAGGCCGCTGCCCTCGGTGTCGCCGTCCTTCTTCTCGTCGCGCCGCGCCTCCGACTCCGAGCGGGGCGCCAGGTACGCCAAGGAGGTGCAGGCGGCGCTGGCCAAGGGGCAGATCTCGCGCTCGGTGTACAAGAAGGAGAACATCGGCTCGCGACGCCTCCAGGGCGACCCGCGACGCACTCCGCAGCGGCGCGGCTTCGCCAAGCGCAACGGCCTCGTGCAGAGAGTGTGGCACAACGAGAACGTCGGGCTGCTGCCGTTCCGATCCCGTGCGATGGCCGAGTCGATCGGCTGCTCGGCAGCCGAGCTCAACCGTCTGCCGCTCAACCCGACGGCGTGCGAGGTGGTCTTCGACGCTCTCTCGGAGAGCCAAGGCGGCATCACCGGCGCCGCCGAGTGCGACGCCCGACGCGCGTCGTACGAGACCGACGCCGGCGGCTTCGACGCCGCCGCCTTCGACGCGGCGCTCGTGCGCGGCCGGCTCAACGTGGCCAACGCGTACCTCTTCTTTCCGGTGGGGCCGTCGCTCATCAGTTGGCTCGTCCTCCTCACCAAGGCAGACGGGCTGCGAATCACGCAGGAGTACCTGCAGCAGACGCAGGCGGTGCTGGCGCAGTAGAGTGTAGTGTTGCGTGCGTAGGCGTGTGGGGAGCGGTACGCATCATGCATCAAAAACCAAAGTTGAAATCAACGCATGCTCGATGCACAGTTTCCAGTCTCCACTCCTCTCACTCACCGGTCCACGCGACACCGTCATGTCACGTCAGCCTCATCACGCCCCGGGCACCATATTCGAGAATGGCGCGCCCGCCTGCGCGAGCGTCGCCGCCACCGCGTCGGCGTTGACGACGCTCGCCTTGAGCTGCGCGGCAGGGCGCGAGCCGCGCTGCGTCCCTAGCGCCTCGCGCACGGTGTCGTCGTCGGGCTCGACGCCGAGCGATCGGAGCGTCGCCTTCCACCCGTGTACGGCCGTCTCGAAGGCGGCGTCGGAGCCGTCGGTCTCGTGTCCGAAGAGGGTCTCGTGCATCGTCGTCTCGAACTCGTCGCGCGCCCAGCCGTTGTCGAGCAGCGACTCGGCGGGCCGCTCCCAGTCGATCCTGTGGATCCGCTCCATCTCGCGCAGCAGCACCGTCGTGTTGAGCCACGCGCGCGGCTGCTCGTCCGACGGCAGCGAGCGGCGCGCGAAGCACGCCTCGGTGTTATTGCCGACGCGGCTCGCGGCGTCTCGTCGGTACCTGCGCGCGCGGAGCGATCGGCATGGTGGGTGGGTGGGTACATGGTGGGTGGGTGGCTGCCGAGGAAGAGAGGGCCAGAGCGAGGTCCGCGCACGGCCGGCGGCCGCAAGATAAACGAAGGGCGTGTGCATGGGAGGCGGCGCACATGTCGTCGAAGCAGTCGCGCACCATGCAGACGAGGTGCTCGAGCGAGTTGAAGCGCCACGAGACCGCGACGCGCGTCCCCATCCGGCGCATCGTCGCCCACTGCCCCATGTCGAGGCCGGGCATCCCCTTGAAGAGCAGCACCTTGCCGTCGACGACCGCCTTGGCGACGAGCGCGCGCATCGCGATGCTCACGTTGCCCTGCGTGCACTCGGGGTTTCTCTCGCAGTCGAAGAGGTCCTGACGGGCGTAGAGGTTGTTGATCAGGTCGCGCAGCCCCACGCGCGCCACCTGCGCCTGGCCGAGCTGCTGCTGCTGCTGCTGCTGCTTCTGCGTGCGCCACAGGAGCGCGTCGGGCGAACACTCGGGGTTCTTCTCGCACTTGAAGAGCTCCTCGCGCGCCGCGGGCGAGCCTGGCTCGCTCGGCCCCTCGACGTTGACGCCGTGCTTCTGCATGAGGCTGTCGGCGAAATAGGTCGTCGCCGACGAGCCCGTGCACGCGTCGCCCACCGTCATGCGCGGCTGCAGCGACGGCGTCTTGCGCAGCTCCTCGGCGAAGCGCTCGAAGCTAGGCTCGGAGCGGTCGGACAGGTAGTGCTTGGCAAGGCTCTGCACGCCCGCCTCCTCGCCGGACGTACGCAGCCTGATGAAGTCCTCGCGGGCGAGCGTGTGCAGCCCCTCGGTTCTGGCGGGCGAGAGCGAGGCGGGGAGGGCCTCCAGCTCGCGCTGAGGCCGCGCGACGCTCGCAACGACGGCTGCAAGCATTTTGTGGCCCAAGTTGCCTATTTGAGCTGACGGAAAACATAAAATCTTTCGCAAGCTCGCCCGTCGCGTTCTCGCCCAGCTCACCACTCCTTCTCGCCCACGACGCGAACATGGACTCGTTCGCCGAGAACCAGATGGGCCGCGACGACGTCGTCGTGTCGTCCGACCCCGCAAAGCGCAAGCGCCGGACGACCAAGGAGCGCGCGATGGTCCTTGCTTACATCGAGGAGGCCGACGCGCAGGACCTGCTCGCGCGCGAGGTGTCGAGCAAGGACCCCGACGCCGAGGACGAGGAGGCCGACGTGCCGGTGATGAGCCTCGACGAGTCGGTGCTGATCGCGGCGCGGTGGGAGCGCAAGCGCGCGGCCTTCATGCCCGTCGGCGACCCGTACGCCGAGCCCGACACGAGCAAGCCGCGCGCGCAGCAGCTGGCGGCGCACTACTGCGCGTGCTCGACGATCGGCGCGACGGCCAAGGGCGCGATGCTGACGCTCTTCCCGGTGCTCACGTGGCTGCCAAAGGTCAACTGGGCGTCGCTGCGCGCCGACGTCACCGCCGGCCTCACCGTCGGCGTCATGCTAATCCCGCAGTCGATGAGCTACGCCAACATCGCCGGCCTCGAGTACAAGTACGGGCTGTACACGTCGGTGCTGCCCGTGATCACGTACGCGCTCATGGGCACGTCGCGCCAGCTCGGCGTCGGGCCGGTGGCGATGGTCTCGCTGCTGGTGGAGGTCGGCCTCAAGGGCGCTCTCACCGAGACCGAGTGCCCCGCGTACTTTGCGCAGGAGGACGTGCCGGGCCTCGCCAAGGCCGACTGGGAGCTGCAGTCGGAGCTGTGCCCCGACGCGTACGCCGAGCTCGCCTTCCTCACCTCCTTCCTGGTGGGGCTCTTCCAGCTGGGCGCCGGCTTCCTGCGCCTCGGCTTCCTCGTCTCCTTCCTGGCGCACCCCGTCATCTCGGGCTTCACGTCGGCGGCCGCCATCATCATCGGCCTCTCGCAGCTGCAGTACTTTGTGGGCTACAAGATCCCCAAGTCGCAGTACGTCAACGAGACGATCCAGCACATCTTCACGACGCTCGACCAGACCAAGTACGAGCAGCTGCTGCTGGGCCTCACGTGGTGGTTCATGCTGTCGATGTCGCGCAGGCTCTCGATCAAGTACAAGAAGCGCTTCGGCTGGCTCAAGGCGATGGCGCCGCTGATCACGTGCCTGCTCGCCATCGTCATCGGCGCCAACCTCGACATCTTCAACGGCTGCGGCTTCACCAAGTGCCAGTCCAACTTCACCGACGACGACGAGAAGAAGGAGGTCGAGCGATTCATCGTCGGCACTATCCCGTCGGGCCTCTCGTCGATGGGCTCGCTCGACAAGCTCGACCTCGGCCGCATCTCGTCGATCTTCTCGACGGCGGTGCTCTGCGCCGCGATCGGCTTCATGGAGTCGATCGCCATCGCCAAGTCGCTCGCCGCCAAGCACAAGTACGAGATCGACGCCTCGCAGGAGCTCGTGGCGCTCGGCGTCGCCAACCTCCTCGGCTCGTTCACGTCGGCCTACCCCGTCACCGGCTCCTTCTCGCGCTCGGCCGTCAACAACCAGGTCGGCGCGCAGTCGCAGCTGGCGGGGCTGCTGACGGGGCTGCTGCTGCTGATCACGATCGTCGGGCTCACGCCGCTCTTCTACTTTCTGCCAAAGTACGCGCTCGCGGCGATCGTGATCTCGTCGGTGACCAACCTCGTCGACTACAAGGAGGCGCAGCACCTGTGGAAGATCAAGAAGCAGGACTTCCTGCTGTGGGTCGTCGCCTTCCTGGGCACGCTCTTCACCGGCGTCATGTGGGGCCTCGTGCTCTCGGTCGGCTGCTCGCTCGCGCTCGTGATCATCGAGTCGATCCGGCCGCAGATGTCGGTGCTGTGGCGGCTGCCCAACACGCCGATCTGGCGCAACATCAAGCAGGAGAGCTCCGGCCAGTTCGTGCCCGGCGTGATGGTCGTGCGGATCGGCGCGTCGATGTACTTTGCCAACGTCGCCTTCATCCGCGACTTTGTGCAGAAGATGGTCGGCGAGTTCTCCGAGGCCGCCGACACCGCCGTCGCCGCGCCCACCCGCACCACCAACGCCGCCACCGCGAAGGGCGGCGACAAGCAGGAGAAGTGGGTGACGGCCGAGCCGATCCGCTTCATCGTGATGGAGATGACGCCGGTGGTCTCGATCGACTCGACGGCGCTGCACATGCTCGAGGACCTCCACCGCGACCTCAAGGAGCGCGGCATCCGCCTCGCCTTCGCGACCGTCGGCAACCGCGTCGAGGAGACCCTCGAGCGCTCCGGGCTCCTCGACAAGATGGGCAAGCAGTGGATCTTCCCGTCGGTCCACTCGGCCGTCCAGCACTGCATCCGCCAGCGCATGCGCACCGACGCGCACATCGACGCCGTCGGCGAGGGCGCCGAGGAGACGCTCGACGACGCCACGGTGGTGTCCGCCACCAAGGTGGGCACGGCCAAGCGCTCGCTCTCGGGCGTCGTCGAGATGGCCTCGGTGGAGGTGGAGGAGGCGAGGAAGTGAGCGGGTGGGCGGGAGGGGTGGGCTTCATGGGGTGCAGGTTCTGTGCGTTTCAAAAAGGGGTGTATGCCGGGCGTCTGGTGATGACGCGGTATTTTAGATATTCTACTTTCTAGATCATTACTTTGCCTGGAGCCGCCGGTCAGGAGGGCCCACGTGGGGATACACTGATCCCTATTGAGGCTATTGAGGGACGCAGGTTAGAAGTGGGGGTGTTTACCACCTACCACCCCCATGCCGACGCCGCCGAAAGCTCGGCAACTCCGCGGTCGAAATGTTGCCCGCTATACAGGGCGCCACAACACACATCACCCCACGCAATTGAGGTGTTGACCAGTATCATTGCGCGCAGTCTAGATCGCGCTGCATTGGTTGACAGCCTACGAGTATACCAAGCAGCGGAGCCCTACCACACCACACGCCCACGCCCAGGCCGCAATGCCACCGCGATGCCTCCTGCCCGAGCCCGTGCCGAACTGCAACCGCTACACCTCTCAGCACAGTGAGGATCGCGTGCTGCTGCCGCTCCTGATGCACATCACGGGCGGCAGACCGGGAGTGTTTGTGGAGCTCGGCGCACTCGATGGCCAGACGTACTCAAACACCGTTGCACTTGAGCAATGCCTCGGATGGCGCGGCGTCCTCATCGAAGCCGATGCCGACAACTTTGCGAAGCTGGCGAGAGGACGCAGGAGCGCCACCGCCGTTCACGCCGCAGTGTGCGATCGATCGACTGGCACATTCCCGATCAGTGCGAAAGGTCCCACGTGGGCAAGGGGCAGCCTGCAGGACATGACACCCGAGCATCGAGACCGATTCCGTTTGGGCGAGGGGGCGAGAGTGTGAGGTTCGTCCCATGCAAGCCGCTCGACGAGCTCATGAGGGCCGCAGCCTACGACGGCGCAGACTTTCTCTCGCTCGATGTAGAAGGCGCCGAGCTGCAGAATGCCAACCTTTCGGCGTTCCGTGTCATGATGGTCGAGATGGGCGGCGACGACCCGCAAAAAGAAGCCCGCATCGAAAGCCTTCTGTTGGTGCTGGCTTCTGGCTCGCGTATCATCTGCTCTTGGGTCCGGAAAAGGCTGGCGGGCGGAATAAGGTCTTCGTCGATCGCTCCTTGTCGAACCAGATGCCGTACCTGCGACCATTCGGTGAACCCAGCCATAGTAAGTTGGGTACCTGCCTGAAGGCGACGCAGTTGGTAGTCGGTCCTGGTGGCAACGCGAGCCAAGACCCGCCTCCCCCCCGCGGCAGGAGGATTTGGCGCATCGTTGCCAATAACATAAATTTTCTAATTGATAGTCAATTAGCGCTTGCTGCTCTACCTCAGCGACAAGACTCGCTCTCACTCACGTCTCACGGGGCGATCGCCAATGGCGAATGGGACGGGATAGACATACGCATCGCCAAAGTACTCCTCGTGCATCCTGTTGAAGGCTCTCCCCTCCGCGATCACGCAGAGAGGCATGATCTGGAAGAAGTGCGTCCCTCGCGTGCTCCTGCGCGGCTGCCCGCCCGTCACGACCTCCAGGAGGGCACGGGGCGCGTAGAGCAGCTTCGCGTCGAGCGGGAAGTCCTCGGCCAGCGCGTGCATCTCGGTCTGATGCACGAGGAATCCGTCGTCGTCGTGCAGCTCGCGCAGCCCCGAAAGCGAGCCGTCGAAATGGGTCGAGGTGCGCGCCACGAGAAACTCCGTGCAGCCGTCCGTGATGTCCACGTAGCGCCGCGCTGTGCTCCCTCCCCGGCTCGGCCGATGGACGGCGGCCACCACTTTGAACCAGCGCCTGCGCGTGGCGGCAGTTGCCGCGTGCGTCTTGGGCTGCAGCTCTCTGTGCGCGTGGACTGCGGCGACCGCTTCACGCCCTGCGTATCCCCGTGCCGACCCACCGCAGTCGGTAGACGCGTCGTACCACCCAGCGCAGGCACCACCGACGCCATCTCGTGGTGCGCTGCACGGCGGCCCCAACTCCGGTGCGAGGGCCGCATGCACCGCTGCTGAGGCCGAACGCCGTCTCGGCTCTGCGGGGCGCGTCTGCTGCGCAGGCCGGGCGGACTCCTGCGACCGTGAAGACGGCGCGTCCATCGGCGGCGCTTCCATCGGCGGCGCTTCCATCGGCGGCGCTTCCATCGGCGGCGTTTTCATCGGCCGCGCTTCCATCGGCCGCCCTTCCTCGGCAAGGTAGCGGGCGAGAAAGCGCTCGCGCCGCCTTTGCCACACATCGTCGCTCCCGACGGCCTCATCCCGCCCTGCTGCAGCAGCCTCGACGTCCTGCGACGCGAGAGGCAGCAGCATCGCTGGCACGTGCGGCGCTGAACGACGTGGAGGCGCTACCTCCGCTGGCCGCCAGGCCTCGGAGCTGGCGGCTGGATCTGTGCCGCCACACGCTTCGACTGGCACCGGGACGGCCGCAGGACGCCTGAGCACGCTCGCTGCCGGTGCCATCGCTGCCACATCGTGCCCAGTCGAAGCGTGTGGCGGCACAGACCCAGCCGCAAGCTCCGAGGCCGGGCGGCCAGCGACAGCATCAGCAGAGTGGCCTGTGTCTCGGTCGAGTGCCATGCGCAGCGCAGCGACATCGGGTGGCATGTGAATATCGAGCGCCACCGCATGCCGCGCACGCCATGCAGCAAGCGCGGAGCCATCGAGAACACCACACGTCAGTTCGGCGATGCCTAGCGCGCCCTCCATGTTGTGCACAGCTGCCCGCTTCCAGACTTGCCGCCAACAGCACGCGTGCTACCTCGATTATTACAACCACACTTTTTCTTCTTACTTTACGTCTAACAATAAGTCAGCCGGGGCCGTGGTCGGATGGCTTTTCGCGGGAGGCTTGCTTGGGTGCAAACCAGGCAACGCAGCTGCGGCAACGACGCGAGGCGCGCGGACTCCGTACGTACGTAGGCACGCG
>Ga0209713_10002286_pt1 | contig 11860 bp, 7 predicted proteins | sample ArcOceMetagenome_3_FD_187444 | JGI IMG/M metagenome (GOLD analysis project Ga0209713, IMG submission 187444) | Marine eukaryotic phytoplankton communities from Arctic Ocean - Arctic Ocean- Svalbard ARC20M Metagenome (SPAdes) (version 2) | ecosystem: Environmental > Aquatic > Marine > Oceanic...
AAGGTACCCCCCCGGATGCCGACCCTCCTTTGCGCGCTCCAGCGCGAAGCGGACCATCAGCTGATTCTCTTTTACATTTTCACCTGTCGCTGTGAAAATGTAAAAACAACTCTGCGTGTAACGGACGTTTGAATCACAGCGTGCGCTCCTCGCCATCAGTCGACAGGGGCGTCAGGCTGCCGCCCACCGAGTCCGTTTCCATCGCGTCGAGCACGCGCAGGCACATGCTCGCGTCGAGCGCCGCGTAGCGCATCTGCTCCGCGCTCAGCGGCCGCGCGGCCCAGTCGGACTGCTGCTCCTCTTTGCTCATGCGGTCGCCCAGCCAGTGCGCGCACGTCGCCCGCAGCGACGGCACCACGGCGCGGCTGCCCAGCCCCGCGTCGGCGGCCATCTGCTGCACGTCGATCGCCATCGAACGGATCTGCGCGGCGAGACGGTCGGCGCTGCCCGAATCGCCGCCTCCGTCGCCGCCTCCGCAGCCGCCTCCGTCGCCCCTTCCGTCGCCGACGCGCGCTTCTTGCACTGCCACCAGCCACGTTGCGAGCTTCTGCGCGTCGGCCGTAAACGCAAAGCCAATCGGCGCGGGCGTGGTGGGTCCGTCGCCGCCACGCAGCAGCACTCGGCGGAGCAGCGCCGCAAGCGCCACATGATACTCGAGCCGCGCCGCCGCCGCCGCGCCCTCCTCCTCCACGTCGTCGGCAGTCGCGGCGTCGGCGTCGGCGTCGGCGCCGCTCGCGGCGACGGCGCCTGGCGGCGACGGCAGGCGCGCGTCGCACACGAAGCTGCGTTCGCTCGCGCCGCGGCCGACCGCCAGCTGGACTGTCGCGAGCACGGCGTCCGACACGGACCATCGGGCGCGGGACGAGCTCGGGCCGAGAGGGCCGTCGCTCCACTCGGTGTCGATCCCGACGCGGTCCGCCCCCTCCATCGCCGCCGCCATCGCCTGCAGGCTCTCCAGGCTGTCCACCCACCGCACCTCCGCAGGAGGCGGTGCGTCGGGCAACTCATCCACCCGTTGCAACCTCTGGGCACGGCGCTTCTCAGCGGCCGCGGCTGCCACCTTGCGCTCCTCCCTCCGCGCCGCCGCCGCAACAATCGCCGCCGTGGCGGCCGCCGCCGCCTCGGCCTCGGCCGCCTCCGATGGCATCGACACGGCGGCGAGCAGGAGCCGTCTCCGCATCTTGGCGATCGTCGGGTCGCTGCATAGTTGCGGCGCGGCGGCATTGGTACCGTCGTCGGCATCGGCGGCGGCATCGTTGGTGTCTGCGGCGGCGGCGTCGTCGGCGGCCTCCACCTGCAGTGCGGCCGCCTCCCGCAGGAGCGCGGGCGAAGCCCCGGGGGCGCGGCCCACGCGCCGCGCCGCGTCCTTGAGCCAAGCGCCCTTGTGCGCAGAGAGCGCCGCCACCGCCGCATCGACCGCCACCGCCAGCTCGAGCGCCGTGGGTGGCGGTGGCGGTGCTCCCCGCTCCTCCTCCTCCTCCTCCGCACTGAGCAGTGCCACCACGGGCGCCGCCGCCATTTCGACGGCCGTCGAGAGCACCTCCTGTGGCGTCACGCCCTCGCCACGCGCGCGCGGCGTCGCCGCCGCCGCCGCCGTCGCCGGATGCGCCTCCGAGTCCACGTCCGCGTCCCCGCCCGCATCCGCGTCGGAACCCGCCTGTCGCCGCGGCGGCCACCACGCGCGCGAGCGATCGCCGGGCATGTGCTTGTGCCGCCTTCGCCCCTCGCGCGTCGTCGGGTTGACGGCGAGCCGCCGGTCGTCTAGGACGTCGGTCGCGCGCGCCGTGTAGAAGCGCGGGTCGAGGTCGCCGTACGTCTGGCCGTCGGGATGCGAGGCCCAGAAGTCGAGCCAGCCGCCGTCGCGGACGAGCGGGCGCTCGCTCTCGGCGCAGCGCTGCAGCCGCTCGCGCCACCGCGCGGGCAGCTCGCCCTCCTCGGCCAGCTCGACGCGCGCGATCTCGTCCACCACGCGCGGTGACAGATGTGAGGCGGCGAGAGAGAGGACCGACTGCCCCTTGTTGTTGAGGACGCGTGTCTTGGCTCCGCGAGCGAGCAGCAGCTCGACCACCTCGTCGCGGTCCCGTGTGATCGCGTAAAAGATGGGCGATTTGCCAAACGAGTGCAGCCCCGTCGACCACTGATCCAGGTCGCAGCCGAGGTCCAACAGGAGCTCCACATTCGCCAGAGCGCCGCGCCAGCACGCATGGTGCAGTGCGGAGCGCCCCGACTCGTCGACATCACGGTCGATGAGCGCAGAGACCTGTTCCGTGTGGCCGGCGGCGAGGCACAGCTGGTCCACCAGCCGGGAGAGCGCCGCCGTGTCGGCTGCGCCCGCCGCGCGGCGCAGCGATGTTCGCTCGGCGGCGAGAGCTGAGAAGGCCTCCACCATCAGAATGAGCATGCAGGGAGGCCACTAGGCGGGCAGAGGAGTGAACAGAGTCAAGGACGGCCAGGAGCACGCATCTCAGACTTTGAGACTTGAGCATTCACGCCAACTCTGCTGGCATCGTCGAGCTGCGCAGTCTGCTGCGCCATCGTCGCTAGCGGCATGAGTACCACGCCACAGATCACTGCCATGGAGGACGCGCTGCTTGAGAACCTCATCGATCAGCCGCCCGACAGCAGGCTGCATGGCAACATGCCAGTCATTTTTCTGGATGTCGACGGGGTGATCTGTCTGAACGACCGTGGTGAATTGGAACTGTCGAAGCTGGCGCTCGCACGTGTCTGTAAGGCTACCGGAGCTGGTATCGTGCTCTCCTCAGACTGGCGCCGGCGCGTCGACCTAAAGAAGAGGGCCTACGACGCACTCGACCGGTTGGGCATCCAGGTCCTCGGCTGCACAAGCACAACGCGGCCGTGCCGAAAGAAAAGAAAGAAAAGGATGGCCGTGCCGAAAACGAACCATCGCCACGTGGAAATTCTCGAGTGGCTAGAGGCACATGCAGACAGCGCTGGGCCACGGCGATGGATTGCCATAGACGACCGCGTGCTCGTGAAGGAGCAGGAGGGCGAGCAGATGGAAGGTCATTTTGTGAGGACAAGCTGCCCTGAAGGGCTTGGCGACTCGGAGGCTGACGAGGCCATCGCGCTGTTGAATGGGATGCAGTCTGGCCTGGCTCCTACAATGCTTGTCAGGTTTTAGCGCCGACGCATCGCTGGCTGCATCAGCACCACTCGCTTCCGCTGCCCAGCTCCTACTCTCCGCGGGTCTCGTCACGAGTGCTGCTCGTGCCTCATCGTGGCAAGCCGCTGCCGTCCGCGCCGGGCTCGCGTCCCTCACGCTCCTCGACGTTCGCCCGACGGCGGAGCGGCAGCTCGGTGACCTGCGTGGCGCGCTCGCAGCTTCACCAGCCGCAGCCAAGCGTTGGGCGCTTCTCGTGCGGGCCAAGGTCCTCGGCGAGCTCGCCGGCCTGTCCGTGGCGATCCGCGCGCCGTGCGTGGGCGCGTGCATCGTGCTGCTCGCCCACCTCCTCTTCTGGAAGTTTGACGCCGCGGCCGCTCGCGTCGACGCATCCGGCGAGCCGGCACCGCTGCCTCCAAACCTCGCGCGCGTCATCGCGACGGCTGACGCCGCCGTGTTCGCCTGCGCTGCTCTCGGCGCCTTCGGACCCACGCCGCTGGCGAGATCGGCGGGCGCGGCGCTCTTCGCGACGTCCGCCGCCGCCGTGTCGGCGGAGCAGGTCCCCAAGGCGCTCGCGCGCCGCCGCACGTCCTCGGAGCCGACCATGAGGGTCACGTCGCCGCGCGTGCCGCCGCGCCCCCGAGGCACGCCGGCGCCACGCATGGCGATGGTCGAGCCCGTCCCGACGACGACGACGACGCCGGAGTCGCGCGCCGCGCCGGATGACCGGAGCGATAGCGACGATGACCACCATCGCATCTGGTCCGAGTGCTGGTGGCCGCTCGCCTTTGCGGCGCACACGACGCGCACCGAGCCGTACGCGGTCACGCTGCTCGGCGCGCCGCTGGTGCTCTGGTGGGACGGCAAGGAGGGCGCGTGGCGCTGCACGGTCGACCGCTGCTCGCACCGCCTCGCGCCGCTCTCCGAGGGGCGCCTCACCGACGACGGCTGCATCGAGTGCCCGTACCACGGCTGGGCATTCGACGGCGGTGGCGCGTGCACGCGCATCCCGCAGCAGCCCGAGGGCGCCTCGTTCCGCGCCCGCAGCGTGGTCAGAGTGGCGGTCTTGGCGAGGCCACATCTGGCCACCATCAGCTCGTCAGACTGCATCTGAAGGCTCGGGGCTGCCCTCGGCACTCGTGACAAGACGCCCAGCACCACAGACCCCACCCAGAGGCCGTGGCCTCGGCCTCAGGCGCCACCAACCTCACCCATGTCGCTGCGTCTGACCATGCAGGCGCCGAGCGTGCGGCGATCCGCGCGCTGCCGTGTGTCGAGCGGCAGGGCCTCGTGTGGGTGTGGGCGGGGCCGCTCTTCGACGGCGACGGCGACGGCGGCGCCGCCGCCGCCGCGCCGCCCGCCGACGACGCCGGCCCCGCGAGGGTCGCTGCCCTCGACGCGCCTGGCGTAGCGCACTCCGACTACTCGCGCGACCTCCACATGGACTGGGCGACGCTGTGCGAGAACGTCATGGACCCGGCGCACCTGCCCTTTACGCACCACGCCACGATCAGCTCGCGCTCCAAGGCGACGCCGATCACCTTCGGGCCGCTCGGCGGCTCGTTTGGGCCGCGCGGCTTCTCCGCGTCGCGCTCGACCATGGGCGGGCCCGGCCGCGTCACATTCGGCGCCCCCAACCTCGTGATCGCGGAGACGCACCGCGACGGCAGCTACTCGGACTGGAACGTGGTCTACGCGGTGCCCACCGAGCCGGGGCGCTGCCGGCTGCTCGTGCGCGTCGTCTTCGAGGTCGCCAAGCTGCCGGTCCCGCTCAAGTGGATACTCACGTGGGCCTTCACCCGGCAGCCGACGTGGCTGAGCCACCTGACGACGCACGTGATCCTCGAGGACGACAATCCCTTCCTGCACACGCAGGGCCACGCGTACCGCGACGGCGACGCGTCGTGCCTCGCGCCCAGCTGGTCGCAGCGCGTCTACCTGCCCACGACCTCCGACGCGATGGTCGCCACCTTCCGCCGGTGGGTCGACGAGTTCACCGACGGCAGAGGCGCGCCGTGGAGCCCGCTGCTCCGCGGCACCGGCGCGTCCGGCGGCGCGCTGCCGCCAAGAGCGAGCAGGGAGGAGGTGCTCGAACGGTACCACTCGCACGTCGCGCACTGCAGTGCATGCGCCGGCGCGCTCGCAAACGTGCGGCGGACGCGGGCCGTGGCCGAGAGCGCCGCCGCGCTCGCGCTGCTCGTGAGCGGCCTCGTCGCGCGTGTGCGCGCGAGTGCGCTCGTGCTTGCCGCGCTCAGCTTTGGGGCGGCGCGCGCGTGCGTCGCGCTGGAGGAGCGCATGCGCGTAGGCAGCCACAAGCCGCCGCGCAATGCGTGAGGTCTGGGTTCGGACTCGCGACGGCTATCTTGGGGGAGGGTTTAGCCTGTAGCTATTTTTTGCGGATTAGCAGGAATTCATGCATGTCATGCAATTCGAATGCAATTCGAAACTTGGCTGTTGATGTTGCTGTTTACGCTGTTTACGCTGTTTACGCTGTTAGCTTACCTCAACTACATATCTCGGAACCCTAGTTGCAGTATGCAACATGCATCCTGGGATAAGGGGAAGTAGCGGTGTAATTGTTTAACGGTTTAACGCTGTTAGCTTACCTCAACTACACACCTCGGCTCCGTTACACAGCGACGCTTGAAGTCCGCGCGTGTCATGAGCCGGTAGGATGCGCGCGGCCAGCGGCGCGGGATGCGCCCTAGGCTGGTACTGACCCAGTGCTGGTGTCCCGGGCGGGGGCTTAGACGCCGGATAGGTGGTGACGGTGTGCGTTCTAAAAACTTCAGTCAGCGACGCTTAACGGTTTAACGGTTTAACGCTGTTAGCTTACCTCAACTACACACCTCGAACCCCTTGCCGAAGCACAGAATCCAGATTCACTATAGCCGAATTCATGCATGTCATGCAATTGAAAAAGTTGTAGTGCGTGCGGCTTGTTAACCGCATGGCGCCCTCGTTCCTCACCGCCAATCTCGTGCAGGCGCTAGTCAACGTGCTCTTCGGCTCCAGCTCTGTCGCCGCTGCGATCGGCCTGTCGGACAGGGTCGACCCGCTTTCCTTTGGGCTGCTCCGGGTCGGCTTCGCGTGCGTCGGCATCGTGAGCATGGCCGTCGCCAACGGCGACAGCGTCTTCGCGAGACGTGACGTGCTGCAACTCGCGGCGGCCTCGCTCCTGCTCTGGACCAGCGAGATCATGTACGTCACTGGCGTCCAGCTAGCTGGGTCCATCGCCGCGTCGATTTGGCAGCCGTCGCAGCCCATCATGACGCTCGTCATCACTGCTGCGCTCGGCACCGAGCGGCTGACGCTCGCGCGCGTCGCGGGGATCATCCTTGCCTTCGCCGGCTGCGCCGTCATGGTGCTTGGCAGCGTCTCGCAGGGAGGTGGTGGTGGCCAGACCCACCGGCACGCCGTGCTGGGCAACGGGTGCTTCTTCGTCAACTGCCTGGCCACCGTGCTCTACGTCGTGGCGAGCCAGAGCCTCCTCACCAAGTACCCCCCGCTCACAATGGCGTCCTCCACCTTCCTCTTGATGACTCTCTACTACATCGTCGTCTACGCGGGCGTCTCGTCCTTCGCGCCAAGGGCCACCGACTACTTTTGTGGCGGCAGCGCATGCCGCAGCCTCGAGGAGCTCTCGACGACGGCGTGGATCGCCGTCGCGTACATTGTGGTGTTCGCCACCCTGGCCCCGTACGTCATGCAGCTGTGGGCGCAGGGCGCGTTGCCCGCCTCGCTCATTTCCGCCTACTACGCGCTCCAGCCCGTCGCGGCGGTGCTCATCTGCTTTGCGGTCCTCTACGCCACGCCGCCGCCTCACTTCGGGCTGCGTGGGCCACAGCAGACCGACCTTGCAGCCCTGGCTGTGGGAGCCGGCCTGCTGCTCGTTGTGCGGGATTCGGCGCGTGGCGGCGGCACGCCGGCTCACGAGAAGGCGCCGCTGGTCGAGCAGGAGTTATGAAGACTTGGTGAGAACATTTGCCAATATTAGTACAATAAAAGTCGTAATTGAGCCAATAAAAGTCGTAATTGAGTATCATGTGAAGGGCTAACGGAACATGCACACATACGGACACACAACTTACACAACGAGCTGTTTAGAAAGTACGGCATGTGCCGAATTGCGAGTTGACATGCATTTCTAGATCGATCGCATGCGACCAGCCAGGCATGCAGATCGCATGCGGCCAGCCAGGCATGCACAGCCAGGCGACCCCCCTGCGGAGTAGCTCACCTCGCCTTCCGCGCCTCCTTGCGCAGCCGACGTGCCTCGATGCGCGCGTTCGCCTCGATCTTGCGTGCGCGCTTCTGCAGCCGCTGCCTCTTGGCCGCGGCGCGATTGCGCTGCGCCGGCGCCGACGGCTCGGCGTTGAGCGCCACGCGCCGCCGAAGCCGGCGGAGCTTTCCAGGGGGGAACCTCTGCAGAATACTGCGAGTCGAGCCGGCAAGCTCCGCTGCCATCACCATCGCCGAGCCCGCGTGGCAGCGCGCTCGCTGCCCCGGCACCGGATTCTTCTCCTCGCACACGACGACGCACTCGTGCTCGGTATGGTGCGTCGTGTTGGCAAACCCGATGCCCGGCTCCAGGACCGGATGGTCGGCAGAGCAGTCGTACTTGCGCGGAGACACACCCAGGAAGTGTTTGAAGCGGTCATGAGTCCGGTTGCCCGGATCGTACATGGCAGGCACCAACAGCAAGCGCGGGATGTTGAGGCCGGCGAGCGCGCTGAAGTGTGGCAGCTCCTGTGCGCACTTCAGGTACCGGTCCATCTCGGCCTCCGAGATATTGCGCTCGTCGGCACACGTATAGCGACTGATCGAACCGTCCGCGAGGTTGGGCTCATAGTTGACGTCAAGCTCCTTCTTGCATTGCTCGTCAAAGGCTGCATTCGACGGCGGCGGCATGAAGAAGGCGTTGGTGATGCCCTTGTACTGGAGTTCGTGGCGCAGCCGGGCAAGCGTGCCGGAGTCGCTCAGGCTCTGCAGCGGCCGGTAGTTGATGATTGCCGTCAGACGCGCGCCGTTGGAGAAGATGTACCGCTCGTAGCTTCCCCTGGCGTGGCTGTCGCACATGGTGTTGTTGGTGACCACGTTGCAGACACGGTTGACGACCTTGGTCGCCGCCACGTCGAGGTCCGAATGGTAGATGCGCTGCGACTTTGAGGCATCGTCGCTGCCGACCTCGAGGAGCGAGACCGCCGAGGCGCGAGTGGCGGGCGTGTCGCCACGTGTCTTGCGGTCTGTCAGCAGCTCGCAATTGGAGTGGTCAAACTTGCTCAGCAGCTGCTTGTCCATGACGACATGCTCTTTCAGCTCTCCCTGCCTGCGGTGAATTGCGACGATCACGTCGACGAGCTGTTGCAGCGCTTCCGAGCCAAAGAAGAGCACATGCGCGTTTGACGGCAGCAGCATGTCCGACTCCGTCACCTGCGCGTGCATCACCGTTGCGCATTCTTCAAACGACGACACAATACAGGTGTCGATCGTGCGAATCATGTTGCTGTGCGCCAGCTCCTCTGCAAACGTCGCATAGCCCAGCTCCGGGTGGACCGTCGCTGCTCCCATCTGCTGGCTCGCGTCGATGCTCCCGGCTGTTTTGGAGGCTGCAGGCTCGGCTGGTCCCACGCCAGCCGCCGGGACGGCGGCAGGATCCGGCGTGGCGGCGGCACCGGCTGCAGGCTCGGCTGGTCTCACGCCAGCCGCCGGGACGGCGGCAGGATCCGGCGTGGCGGCGGTACCGGCTGCAGGCTCGGCTGGTCCCACGCCAGCCGCCGTGACGGCGGCAGGATCCGGCGTGGCGGCGGCACCGTCGGGCGGCACCGCCACAGGAGCCGCCGGGGTGTTCCGGAGGCTCGTCGCAGGCAAGGGGTTGTCGGCGGCGATCACGGGGACAGCGGCGGACGCTGCAGCACTGGGGACGAGCGCGCCGAAGTCGGACTCGGGCTCCCCAAGCCCGAGCGAAAAGAAGAGGGCGCCAAGCATTGCTGGCCTGCGTTGCCTTTTTTGTCAGTCGTGCTGGCGCACAACGCACAAGATTCATCACCGCACGCATGGCACGCAAAAACCGGCGGCCAAGTAAGTAGGCGGCCAAGAGGATAGATAGATAGATAGCCAAGAGGATAGATAGATAGATAGCCAAGAGGATAGATAGTAGCAAATTAGCAATCCCACGGGTGATAAACACTAGACGTCGAGCCACCGTGACTGGCTCTACCCCTTGACGGCAGGGTCGGCGAGGGGAAGGTTTACCAGCACGCGATTGGCATGGCGATTGGATAGATAGAGAGTGCGAACAGTTTCTCTTCTAAATCATCTATCAACCTCCCTACCCCCTTGGTTCGGCGCCAGCTGCGGCTGGCGCGCCAGGTGGTGCGCGCTCACCTGCGGCCGCCGCCGGTCGGCTTGCCTCGGCGCTTCTTGAGCCCGGGCGGGCCCTCGGGCACGTGCATCGGCGGCGCGGCCGCCTGGTTGGTCACGTCGGGCGCCCCCGTGCCGCCGTCGGCGCCGCCCTCGCCGTCGGTGCCGCCGAGCGGCCCGCCGTTGTCGACCTCGGCGTCGTACTCGGCGCGGCTGAGCACGTCGCTCAGCACGTCGTAGGCGTCCTGCACGCGCTTGAAGCCGACGGGCGCCCGCTCCGACGGGTTCTTGTCGGGGTGGAGCATCAGCGCCATCCGCTTGTAGCACGCCTTGAGCTCGTGCGGCTCGGCGGCGCGGTGCGAGTTGAGCGTCTCGTAGTGGTCCGTGCCGCTCGTCGAGATGCGCAGCGCGTCCTCCGCCGTGCGCACCTTGTCGGGCGCGACGGTGCCGTGGCCGTAGGGCTTCTCGATGGCCTTGAGGACGTACGCCTTGGCGGCGACGAGCGCCGGCGAGATCATCCAGACCGTGAAGAGCAGGAAGAGGCCGCCGACGACGCGCGGGAAGAACCAGAGGCAGAGCAGCACCGCGCCGAGCGGCACCGTGAGGATCGGGTTGCCGAAGCAGAAGAAGCCGCCGAGCAGCGCCACGTGGACGAAGAGGCACAGGAAGGCGCCGCCCCAGTACGAGAGGGCGGCGTACTCGGTGAGCAGGACGCACGGCCGCGGCAACGCCATCAGGAAGAAGAGCCAGATCGCGAGCCCGAGCAGCGCCATCACGACGCTCGGAAAAAAGTAGTACGTCGCCAGCAGCGCGCCGCCGCCGAGCCCGAGCTGCCACGAGATGTAGACCGTCGTGAGGCCCCACACCGACAGCCCCACCAGCCACGCCGACGTCAGCGGCAGGCACCAGCAGAGGAAGAGCGCGCCGGCGGCGAGGCCGGCGGAGACGGGCTGCGTGACGCCGAGCTGCTGCGGCCACGGCATGTGCGGCGTGATCCACACTCCGAGCGCCGCGAGCCCGAGGAGCACGACGGCGTAGGCGTGCCACGGGTAGCGCCACGCCAGCATCAGCAGCCCGAGCAGCATCAGCAGCCGAAACGGCCAGCGCAGCCGCGCGCGCCAGTAGTAGAGCACGTAGGAGAGGCGCACCTGCGTCTCGGGCTCGAGCAGCCGCTCCCACCGCTCGTGCGCGCGCCGCGTCACGCCGCCCACGCCGCGCGCCAGCAGCGCCCACGGCCCGCCCAGCAGCGCCTGCAGCAGCCAGAGCAGCCGCGTCGCCATCGCCACCGCCACCGACTTGAGCCGCCCGCCCGCACCCGCACCACCGGCGCTGGCGGCCGGCTCCTCGCCCCACCCGCCGCCGCCGCCTCCGTCTCCTCCCGGCGCCGCGTCGCTGTAGTCGTCGGCACCCGCGGGCGATGACGGCGTCGGCTGCGCGGGCGGCGGCTCGGCGCGCGCGGTCTGCGGCTGCTGCGTCGGCGTCGGCGTCTGCGTCGGCGGCGGTTGGGCGCGAGACGAGCCGCCGCCGCCGCCGCCGCCGCCGTCGGCCTCGAAGTCCTTCAGGATGGCCTCCGCCTCCTTGCGCGCCGCGGCGACCCGCGCCGCCACGTCGCCCTCCTCGCCGCACAGCCGGCTCGCCTTCTCGAGCAGCCGGATCGCCTTTTGCGGCGCGCCGCCGCTCAGCGCGCGCTCCCCCGCCGCGAGCGCCTGGAGCGCCGCGTCTCGATTCGCCTCCGAGAGCCCGGCGCCCGGACCGCCGTAGCCGCCCTTGGGGCTCGGCGTCGGCTCGGGAGCGGGCGCAGGAGCGGGTGCCGGCGCCGGCGTGGGCACGGGAGCGGGCGCCGGAGCCGGAGCCGGCGCCGGAGCCGGCGCTGGCGCTGGAGCCGGCTTGGGTGTCGGTGTAGGCCGGGGCGCCGGGGCGCCCATCGGGCGCTTCGAAGTGCTCGCGACGGGAGGGGTGGCGGGCACGGCCGCCGCGTCGCTTGGCCTGGGTCCGTCTCGGAGCTGCTGCAGCCGGCGCACGGCCTCGAAGCGCTTGTACTCGAGGGCCACCTTGAGCGGCGTGACGCCGTCGGGCGACTCGATCATCGGGTCGACGCCGCACTCCTCGACGAACCAGTCGACGACCGCGAGGTGACCGCCCATGGCAGCGAAGTGGATGCCGAAGTAGCCCTTGGACGTGCTCGTGGCGTGCAGCACCTGCGGGTGCTCTGCGACGAGCCGCCTCGCCTCGTCGAGATTGCCAGTCTGGCACGCCTTGAGGTACGCCGTGCGAGCGGCGCCGTCGGTGGAGGCCATGCCGGCCGCCGGAATCGTCGCCGTCGCGGAAGGGACGCAAATTGCCGCGTGGCTAAGGAAGAGGTGAAGGAGTCAC
>Ga0209713_10002287_pt1 | contig 11857 bp, 3 predicted proteins | sample ArcOceMetagenome_3_FD_187444 | JGI IMG/M metagenome (GOLD analysis project Ga0209713, IMG submission 187444) | Marine eukaryotic phytoplankton communities from Arctic Ocean - Arctic Ocean- Svalbard ARC20M Metagenome (SPAdes) (version 2) | ecosystem: Environmental > Aquatic > Marine > Oceanic...
AAGTTGGAGTCGCGCCATCTATGCGTGTTGGCGCTGTGACGCGGGCCATAACTGTATTTTTCGAGAAGTAAACGTGTTTTCCGAAAGGTCGATTGAGGTCGGAGAAGTTGGAGTCGCGCCATCTATGCGTGTTGGCGCTGTGACGCGGGCCATAACTGTATTTTTCGAGAAGTAAACGTGTTTTCCGAAATCGTGATTCATCCATGCAGACGACGCGCGTCAAGCCCTGGACGGGTCGCTCCGTTGACATTCCCAACATAACGACCCTCGTGCACGGCACCGTGGAGCGGCCGAGCAGCTGCGTCCCGCCTGGCGCCGTGCTGCTGACGTACGTCAACCCAAAGCACGTGCGCCTGCGGGCGCTGCAGCTCCAGAGGGTCGCCGCGCTGCCCTGCGTCGTGAGCCGCCTGGTCTCCGTCTGCTACGGCAGCGTGCCACACGATGGGCTGGGCAGCTGCGAGGCAGCGAGGGACTTTGGGCCGGCCGATCTCAACCTGGGGCTGTCGGCGTACCGCAGGCAACGCGCGCGTCCCGCGAGCGCGGGTGCCTACTTCGAGCTCATCTGGGCCAAGTGGCGGCTGCTGCTGCTGGCCTTGCAGGCGGCTCGCGAGGTGTTTTGGCTGGATGCCGACGTGGTGCTCTTCCGCAGCCCGTGGCCCGCGCCGCCGGCGTCGCTCCCGCCCGCAGACATCCTGTTCCAGTCTGAGTTCGCGTGCCCGGCCACTTCGTGCCTCGCCACGCCCACGCTCACGGCGTCAGTGGGCGCCGGCGCCTGCGCGCTCAACGGCGGCGTCATGCTCGTGCGCAGCGCGGCGCTGGTGCGCCGCGTCGTCTCGCTCGAGCCCGACTTCGGCGCGGCGCCCACCGGGCAGCCGCCGTTCGACCAGGACGCCGCAGACAGGGTTGCGCGCGGCGGCGACTTCTCGTTCTGCCCACTGCCGTTGGCGTCGTTCGTCGGCTTCTGCTGGTGGGCGTGGGGCTACAACCGAGGCAACCGCAGCCTGATCGATCGGCTCTACCCGTGCCGTCTGGCGTCCTTCCACGCGCATTGCATCTCCTCTCCCGAGGGCAAGCGCGACGCGATGCAACGCATGCTCGACAAGACGGCGCACTGCGCGACGACAGGCGACACGGGGCCGCTCGGCATGTGGGGCCCGCGGGCGCGGCCGTCGCCCGGCGGGGCACGTTCCGCCAAGGGAAAAGCCAGGGGCACCAAGGGGATGGGGAAGGCTGCAGGCGGCAGCAAGGGCCGGAATGGCTAGCTCTAGCATTCAATAACGTATGGAACAGTACAAGACCCTCTCGGGGCGCGGCGTGCGACACCTCCATTGGATCCGACACACATGACTCATGAGGGGCGCCAATCTCTCTACCGCTTGGCGTAGGTGATCTTCATCAGGTTGGTCGGCGTGATCTTGAAGTTCTGCAGGCCGTTCATCGCGACGCCCGACTGCATCTCGTTGTCGAACTCGACGAAGGCGATGCCCGACTTGCCGGGCACGAGCCGCACCTCCTTGAAGCCGGGGAACTGCTGGAAGAGCATGCTCAGCATCATCTCGTTGACCTGCTCGGGCAGGTTCTCCACGAAGAGGATCTGGTTGGGCAGCGCGACGGCGGGCGCGGCGGGCGCGGCGCGCGCGGCGCTGCTCGCCGCCTCGCCCGCCGCCTCCGCCGAGCCCGCCTCGCCCGACGCGCCGGCGCCGTCGGCCGCGCCCGCCTCGGCGCCGCCACCGCCGCCGTCCTTGGCCCTGCTGGCCACGGCGCCGGTGCGCTTGGCCTCCTTGCGCTCCTCGCGCTCGGCCTTGCGCTTGGCGGCGCGCTCGGCCTTGTCCTTGGCCTCGTAGCTCCCGTCGAGCTTCGCCACCGCGTCCGACTTGCTGCGCGCGTATGAGAGCACCATCGGCTTCTCGTAGAACGGGAAGCCCTGCATCTGCCGCACGGCCTGCGTGGCGGCGGTGATGTCGCGGAAGACGATGAAGGCCTGCCCGCGCATCTTGAACGTCTTGAGCGCGACCACGTCGAGGATCGGGCCGAACTGCGAGAAGACGGCGTACAGGCTCTTCTTGAGCTCGTCCTTGCTCACCTTCTCGTTGAGGTTGTTGATGTAGAGCGTCTCGCGCGGCGCGGCCTCGGACGCCATTCGAGCTCGCGTGGGGCTGGCGCCGGACGCTGGCACGCGCGGGCGGCCTGGCTGTGACGGCCGCGACGTGCGCGGTGGCGACGGCTTGGCTCTCGCTGCTGTTTGTCGGCACACCACCTAAAGCTTGCCTGAAGCAACCTACGCGGCTCGGCGCGAAGTGCGTCTTCTAAGTGCACACACGTGCCTCATACACACACACATCTCTTGATACGACCGCGTGGTCGGTAGCTTTACTTGCTTGCGTCGTGGCCTCTGTAACAGCCTCTACCGTCACCATCAATGCTCTTACATGTACGCCAATCTTCGGCTTTAGGTGTAGCATCTTTAGGTGGAGCATCCCCCGACACCGTTACGAATGACAGAGGGCACACGCAGGAGTTGGCTCTGCGCACCGCGGCTAGCAGCTTCAAGCGATGGCGCCGCCCGTGCCGTTGGAGGAGACGGTGCGCTCCGCCTACGGGCAGTTTGTGACGGTGACGCCACCCACCGCCATCTTCCGCGCCGTCGAGCCCGGCGTGCGGCACGTCCTGACGCTCGCGGTCACCAATGTCTCCACTCGAGGCCGGCGGGTTCGCTTCGTGCCGCCACGCTCGCCAGCGTTCACGCTTCGCGTGGACAACGACGTGGAGCTCGCGCCGGGTCTCGAGCTCCGCGCCGACCTTTACTTCTGCTCCGACACGGAGATGGACTTCCATGACCAGCTCATGGTGCTCGTCGGCCGCTCGGACGGAGAGATGGAGCAGATCACGGTCCCCGTGACCGCGCTGCAGCCGTGCTCGCGCATGGAGTTCGACACGTCGGTGTCCTTCAACACCGTCGTCCACCAGAGCTCGGTCACGCGGCAGCTGGTCGTGAGCAACACCGGCGAGCGCGCGGGCACCCTGAGCTTTGTGCCGTCGGGCGGAGCCAACAAGTTCAGCGTGCACCCCGCCAACGGCGTCGTGCCGGCCGGCGGCAAGCGCACGCTCAAGGTGGAGCTGGACGCGCAGGCGATGGGCTCAGCCGACGCCGAGCTGGCTTGCTCGGTCGACTCGGGCAGCTGCCCGCCCGCGCTGCGCGTCAGCGCGAACGTCGTGCCGCAGGGGCTCGAGCTGTGCAGCCTCGACGGCAAGCCGCTCACGACGCTCAACTTCGGCCCGCTGTACAGCGGTCTGGCGCGCACGCTCAAGGCGAAGCTCGTCAACACGGGCCCGACGCCGATCAATTACACGGTCAGCAAGGTCGTCCAGCCCGACCAGGCGGCCGACGAGGGAGCGCCCGAGGTGCTCACCGTCGACCCGGCGATGGGCGCGCTCGGCGCCAACGCCGAGGCGGAGGTGATGCTGACGTTCTCGCCGCCGACGGCGCCGCCCAAGGGCAGGGGCTTTGAGCGGACGCCGGCCGAGGCGGAGAGCGACGAGAAGTACGGGCGCACGACGCACACGGTCGACCAGCAGATCGAGGTGCTCGAGTCGGGGCAGCGGCTGCAGCTGCAGATGGTCGGCGAGGCGTTCATGCCGCGGCTCAAGCTGACGAAGCAGGCCTTCGACTTTGGCGAGTGCTCGCAGTACGAGCGCGCCGAGCAGGTCTGCGTGCTCACCAACCAGGCGCCGCTGCCGCTGACGATCTCGTTCAACCACGCGCCCAACTTCTCGGCGTCGCCCGCGACGCTCAAGCTCGACGCGAGCGGCACGGGCAAGGTGACGCTCGTCTTCGAGCCGCACCAGCTCGGGCCGCTCAAGAGCGCGCTGCAGCTCGCGTGCTTCGACGGCCGCGTGCTGGCGCTGCCTCTCCACCTCAACGGCCACTGCATCGCGCCGAAGCGGCGCGTGCCGGCGGGCGGCGTCGACAAGCTGCCCGTCGACTTTGAGGAGATGAAGCAGGCGCAGCTGGCGCGGCGCGACGCCGACACGCGCGCCTTCACGCGGATGCCGACGTGGCAGACGGTGCAGGGCCTCTCGGGGACGCAGGGCAGCCTGGTGCAGACGCTGCGCAAGCGCAAGACGTACGAGGCGCAGCAGGCGATGCAGCCGGAGCTCGACGCGCTCGACCGCATGGACACGGGCTTCGAGCTGAGCGCGCAGGAGCTGCACGACAAGGGCGAGCACCGCCGCTACTACGACGGCTACCTGCAGCAGACGCGCGACGAGCGGCTCGTCGACGCGCAGCGCAAGCACATCGCGTCGGGCCCCGCGATCGAGGAGTTTGCGCTCGGCTTCGACCTTGGCCTCGACGCGGCGTCGGGGCTCAAGCCGCCGCTCGTCGAGCTGCCGCGCGAGCGCGCGCCGCTCTGGCTGGCGCACCCGTACGAGGAGGAGGGCGGCGAGGGCGGCGGCGGGATGGGGCGCACCGCCATCTTCGACGCGACGCGGCTCTTCCCGCGCAAGTTCAAGCCGAAGCCGCTGACGGGCGAGGAGGTCCGCGAGTGCAAGCAGCCGCTCGCGCCCAAGGAGCTGCTGATGGTGACGGGCGGCCCCAAGACGATCGACTTTGGGACGATCTCGGTCTTCACGTCCGTCGCGCGCAACTTCACGGTGATGAACGAGCTGCGCACGAGCTGCCTGGTCGCCGTCGAGGCGGGCGACGAGGAGGAGCTCCGCCAGTCGACGCCGGCGTCGCAGGTCATCCCGTCGGCCACCTCGGCGGGCTTCGACATCGTCTTCTCGGCCGAGGAGCCGATCTCCTTCCGCCGCACGATCAACTACGTCATCAACGGCCTCCACACGTTCAAGTTCACGGCGGTGGCGGAGGTCGTGCCGACCGAGCTCAACCTGTCGACCGAGGAGCTCATGTTCCGCTTCGAGGAGGGCTCGCTCGAGCCGACGGTCACCAAGACGATCACGCTCACCAACCCGGGCACCTTCCCGGCGCAGTTCACGTGGGAGCACCCGAAGGGGATCAAGGGGAAGCCCGCCTTCGTGCCGACGCCGATGTCGGGCGAGGTGCCGCCGCGCAAGTCGCTGCAGGTGCACGTCGTCTTCACGCCGACGCTCGGCGCGCAGACGGAGCACGCGCTCACGGCGGTGCTGCGCGGCGGCGCCTCGCGCACCGTCGTGTGCAAGGCCGACGTGCAGGAGGCCAAGATCGTCGTCGTCGAGAAGAAGATCGACTTTGGCGTCGCGGCGGTGGGCTGCCCCAAGGACAAGGCGCTCCACCTCAAGAACGTCGGCCAGTCGAACGCCGTCTTCACCTTCGAGCGGCCGCCGCCCGGCTTCGTCGTCAGGCCGTCGCGCGGCTCGATCGCCGTGGGCGCGACGCAGGAGGTCAACCTCGAGATGACGGCGCCAAAGTCGCAGGTCCTCGAGACCAAGCTCGTCGCCGAGGTGCGCTGCGGCCGCTCGATCAAGGTCGAGCTCGCCGCCGAGGCCGTCGTGCCCGACGTCGTCATCAAGGAGGACGAGATCGACTTTGGCGGGCTGGTGGTCGGCGCCGCCTCGAAGCAGCCGCTCACGCTCATCAACCACTCCGCCGTCGCGGCGCTGCTCTGGTGCGAGATGACCGACTTCCCCGAGTTCGAGCTGAGCCTCGCCAAGGCGCCGGGCGCCGACGGCGCCGACGTGGGCGACGCCGCGACGACGGTGGCGGGCGACATCGACGAGGATGAGCTGCCGCTGCAGCTGGTCACGCAGCCGCGCGCCACCGCCGCCGACGACGCCGAGGCCGACGGCGCCGGCGCCACCGCCGCCGAGGCGGCCGACGCCGACGCCGCGGGCGAGCCGCCGCCGACGGCGCCCGAGCTGCGCAAGTACCGGATGATCGTGCCGCCCAAGGGCGAGCTGGCGCTGCAGCTGTCGTACGAGCCCAAGCAGGAGGCCGAGGCGACCTTCGAGCTGCCGCTCAAGATGACGGGCGTGCCGTCGACGCCGCAGCTGCGCCGCCTCGTCGTCGGCGAGGGCCTCAAGCCGCGGCTGCTCATCTCTGAGACGGTCGTCAAGCTGGGCGAGCGGATCGTGCGAGACGCCAAGTTCCCGTACGCGCACGAGATCACGCTCTCGTCGGCCGACGACACGCCGCTCGAGTGGGAGCTCGACACGGCGGCGATGGGCGCCGACTCGCCGTTCACGCTCTCGCCCACCGCGGGCACGCTCGCCGTCGGCGCCAAGGTGACGGTGGCGATCGCCTTCGCGCCGCAGGCGGCGGCGGTGCTCGCGATGGCGGTGCCCGTCTACATCCGCGGCGGCAAGGCCCGGGGCGAGCGGCCGTACCTGACGCTGATGCTGCACGCGACGGCGCTCTTCCCGCGCCTCACCTTCGACCGGCCTGAGGTGGTGCTGCAGCCGGTGCCGCTCGGCCACACGGCGCGCGCCTCCTTCTACGTGATCAACGAGGGCTACGACAACCTGCAGATCAGCCACCGGCTGCCCGTCGACACGGCGCGCGCGCCGCTCAACATCGCCTTCCCCGAGGGGACGCTGGTGGGCATCTCGAAGCAGAAGCTGCTCGTGACCGTCTCGTTCGTCTCGAAGAAGCCAATGTCGTTCACCGCCAAGATCGAGCTGCTCGACGCCGAGGGCAACCGCTTCGCCATCCCGATCACCGCGACGGCCGACAACTCGCTGCTAACGCTGCAGCCGTACCTCTCCGCCAAGAAGGACGACCTCAAGCTCGTCGACCCGCGCGACGAGGGCAAGCCGATGATGATCGTCTCGACGGCCGCCGCCAAGGAGGCCGAGGCCGCCGCCGCCAAGGAGGAGGCCGAGAAGAAGAAGGCCGCCGCCGAGGCCGCCGCCGCCGCCGAGGCCGCCGCCGACGGCGCGCCGGCGCCCGCGCCCGCGGCCGCGCCGACGAAGGCGGAGAAGCGGCGCTTGGCGGCGGCGGCGGACAAGGCGAAGCAGGAGGAGGCGATGCGCAAGGCGATGCTCGTGTACGCGCCGCCCAAGCGCACCGACGACGAGGTGGCGACGCTGGTGCGCGAGGCGGGCCGCTCGGCGGCGTTTGTGATGCCGTACGTGTGCTCGTCGCTGATGGTCGTGCCCGACAGCGACAAGCCCTTCCCGGGCGGCTGGGTGGGCGCGCGCGGCAAGCCGCTCTTCGAGCTCATCGAGACGCTCTCGGGCAAGATGGTGCCGATGCCGCCGATGCCGGCCGACCGCAAGAACTCGCGCCAGATGCTGCGCCACCTCCACTCGTGCTACGACTCGGCGGTGGCCTTTCTGCGCGCGCACGGCGCGATGCTCGCGTCGCTCAAGACGGAGCACCTCCTCTCAGCCGACGACTTCCGCAAGGTCTCGGAGGACAAGCACGCGCAGCAGGCGGCCGCCGCGGCGGGCGGCGCGCAGGTCAAGCCGGAGAAGATGCCTCGCGCGAAGCGGAAGGCGCTCGAAGCCGAGCACAAGCAGTCGCACGCCGACGCGTGGCTCGACCTGATCGTCCAGATCGTCAAGACGCTCGTGCTCGCGCGTATCACGCCAAAGTCGTTCAAGATGCTGCCCGGCGTCGACCCCGTCGCCGGCGCCAACATCCTCAAGGACCCGACGCTCGCCGGCTCCAACCTGTACTCGGGCGCCGAGCTGGTCATCCTGCGCTGGCTCGAGATGCACTGGAAGCGCGCCAACCCGCCCAAGTTTGCGCCGCTCGCCTCCTTCGACGCGGCGCTGCGCGACGGCCACGTCTTCGCCGCGACGCTGCTCTCGCACTGCCCGTTCCTCGCGCCGACGCGCCCCGCCAAGCCGCAGCCGGGCGACACGCCGCGCGCCGGCTCGGGGCTCGACATCCTCTTCCCGCAGCCCGTCAAGAACGACGACGACAAGCTCGCCAACATGGAGCTGGTGCTGCGCGGCCTCGAGACGCTCGGGCTGCTCTACTCGGCGTCGGGGCCGCGCGGCACGATGATCTCGCCGCCGGCGATGCTGCGCGCGACGGCGCGCGAGCTGCTGCTCTTCTCGATGTTCCTCTACCAGAACCTGCCGCACTACATCCCCAAGACGACGCTCGAGTTCTCGGGCGGCCTCCACCAGCCGCTCGCCAAGACGCTCGAGCTCTCCAACCCGTCGCGCAAGCCGATCACGTACATGGTGCGCCTCGAGGGCGCCTCGTGCTTCCGGCTGCCCGCCGACCAGGTGAGCATCCCCGCCAAGGCCACCTACCAGTTCCCCGTCGAGGTGCAGGCGCGCTTCACGGGCGAGGCGGAGGGGCGGCTGCTCTTCATCTCCAAGGGCGACGGCTCGAGCTCGGCCAACGCGGCGACGCTCGTCTTCAACCTCAAGGCGACCATCTCGATCGGCATGCCGCTCGCGTCCGCCTCGACCGAGTCGCGCCTCTACCAGCCGGCGGTGCTGCCGATGTCGGTCACCAACCCCTTCGACGAGGCGGCCACCTTCAAGATCTCGATGACCGAGATCAAGCCGCCGCTCGAGACGGTGGCGCCCGACGGCGCCACGCACACGCAGGGCCCCGGCGGCGCCAAGCGGCCCGCCGCGCGCGGCAAGGCGGCGGCGGCGGCCGAGCCGCTGGCGCTCGCGCTGGGCGAGATGGCCGACGACCCGGCGAAGCGGCTGCCGTCGACCTTCTTCTGCATCAACGCGACGCTCACGCTCGAGGCCAAGGCGACGGCGACGATGCCCGTCCAGTTCCTCCCCTTCCAGATCGGCGAGTACACGGGGACCGTCCTCTTCTCCGACAGCAGCGTCGGCGAGTTCTCGCTCGAGGTCAAGGGCAGCTCGTCGCTGCCGCCGCCGCTCGACACGATCAAGCTGCAGGCGGAGGCCGAGTCGTCCAACTCGCGCGAGATCGCGCTGCCCTTCCGCAACCCGCAGCTCGAGAAGGCGCGCGCGATGGTCCTCGAGCGCTCGACGCGCGAGAAGGAGCGCATGTCGCAGATCTGGGGCAAGGGGCCGATGCTGATGGCGCCGCTGAGCCTCGCGCTGCGCTTCTCGTCGTCCTTCTTCTCGGGGCCGTCGACGATGGCGCTGCAGGACGAGAAGCGGCGCGGCGGCGGCGCCGGCTCGATGCGCGGCTCGGCGGCGGGCTCGGCCATCGGCTCGGCCATCGGCTCGCCGCGCGGCGGCAAGGACACGGGCGACAAGGGCTCGGTCGCGGGCTCGGTCGCGCCCGCCGAGGACCCGCGCGCCAACAACATGATCGTGCGCTTCGTGCCGAAGCAGCCCGGCGTCTACGCGGGCGAGCTGATGCTCGTCAACCCGCTCGACGTGCGCATCTACGAGCTGGGCGGCACCGCGACCTCGCCCGGCCTCAAGGCGGGGCTCGAGTACGCGACGGCGGCGCGGCAGCCGGTCAAGCAGGAGCTGCCCGTCGTCAACGGCTCCGAGGTCGACTGGACGGTGACGGCGGCGCTCAAGGCGGAGGACTTCTACGGCCCCAACTCGGTCAAGATCGCGGCCAAGAGCACCGGCTACTTCCCGCTCGAGTTTGCGCCGCAGTGGCTGTGCGAGCGCGAGGGCGAGCTGGTCCTCACCAACACGACCACCGGCGACAAGTACCAGTACACGCTCAAGGGCGTCGGCGAGGAGCCGCTCGCCGAGTCGCACCAGGTGCTCGAGTGCCGCGCGCGCCAGCCGCAGACGCTGACCTTCCGCCCGTTCAACTGCTCGGCCGACGGCGCGCCGTGCGAGCTGACCGTCGACTCGGACCTGATGCACCTCTCGGGCTCGCCGACGGTGGCGGTGCCGGCGCGCGCCAAGGGGCACAACGCCAAGCCGGCCGAGGCGAGCTACGAGCTCACCGTCAACCCGCAGATGTCGGGCACCGTGCAGGGCTCGGTCACGTTCACCGCGCCCGACGGCCGCTACCTGTGGTACACGCTCGAGCTGCGCACGACGCCGCCGCCCGCCGAGAAGACGCTCGACATCGTCGCGCCGCTGCGCAAGGTGGTGGCGGTCGAGATCCCGATCCTCAACCCGTCGGACGCGCCGCTCGAGTTCGAGGTGGCGGTGCAGGGCGTCGGGCTGCTCGGCGACGAGACGATCACCGTCCCCGCCGGCCCCAACACGTCGGGCACGTACGAGCTGCTCTTCTCGCCGCTGGTGGCGGGCGTCTCGTACGGCTCGATCGCCTTCCTCAACCCGGTCGCGGGCGAGTTCTGGTACGAGCTCAAGCTGGTCGCCGAGGCGGCTGTGCCGGTCGAGCTGCCGCTGCTGCAGGCGCCGGTGGGCGGCTCGGTGCAGCACACCTTCGCCATCACCAACCCGGTGGGCGACGAGCTGCCGCTGCGCGTCACGTGCTCGGAGCCGCGCAACTTCGAGCTCAAGCTCGCGGGCGGCGGGCCGACGGTGCTGCCGCCGTACGGCGAGGTCGAGGCGGTCGTCACGTACACGCCGTCGCTGCTCGACGTCGAGCAGACGGCGACGCTCGTGCTGCAGCACCCGAAGGTGGGCGAGTGGGTCTACACGGCGCGCGGCGTCGGCCACGAGCCCGGCGTGATGGCGCACACCGAGGTGAGCGCGCCGCTCTCGCAGATTGCGTCGGGCACCGTCGCCTTCAAGAACCCGTTCGACGAGCCGCTCATGCTCGCCGTCGCCATGGACCGCGCCGAGGCCGCGCACGCCGGCGCGCCGCCCGCCTTCGAGCTGCTGCTGCGGCGCACGTCGGGGCTGGTCGTCGCGCCGGGCGGCACGCTGCAGCTGCCGTTCACCTTCCAGACGGCGGACATGACCGAGCACGCCGCGCAGCTGGTGCTGCACGCGGCGCACCACGGCCGCGCGCTGCGGTGGGTCTACCCCGTCTCGGGCGTCGCCGTCTCGCAGCCGATGACGCGGCCGATCGCGCTCAGCTGCCGCGCGCGGCAGCCGCTGCAGACGCGGCTCGAGCTGCCGATCCCGGGGCTGCAGCCGAGCGCCGTCGAGGAGGGCTTCTCGTACGAGCTCGACGTGCCGCCCGAGCACGCCGCGCTGCTCTCGCGCACGCTCGTGCTCACGCCGATGTCGCGCACGCTCTCGGGCGCGTCGCTCTCGATGGCCATCGAGTGGCGGCCGCTGCGGCCGCTGCGCTCGTCGGTGGCGCTCGTCGTGCAGAAGCACTCGGGCGGCCGGTGGCGGTACGAGATGACGCTCGAGGCGGGCGAGCCCGAGCCCGACGACATCATCGAGATCGAGGCGTCGATCAACAAGACCGCCAAGGTCTCGTTCAAGCTCGCCAACTCCTTCGACGTCGACGCGCCCTTCACCGCCTACTTCTCGCCCGAGTCGCCGTCGGTCTTCTCGGTGACGCCCGCCGCCGGCGTGCTGACGCGCGCCGGAAGCGCCGGCCAGCTCTTCACCATCTCGTACACGCCGCTCGAGTACGGCAAGGCCGTGCACGGCACGCTCATCATCCTCACCGACGAGATGCAGTGGTCGTACGACGTGCGCGGCACGCACCCCAAGTACTCGGCGCCGCGCGGGCAGGTCACAATCGAGACCACCCTCGACCCCAAGCTGCAGGCGAAGCTCAACGCGCCGAAGCAGACCAAGAATTTTATGCGGTCAAACATGCGCAGTTGAGCCGCGCGTGAGCCGACTCTTTTGGTTTTAGGTCTAGGGAGCCACTCTGCATGCACCGCCATTCTGGAACCGTTGTGATAATAAAATTGGTTCTATCTCTCCCGGGCCGTGTCTCAACAGTTCAGCTCCCTCCAGTCCCAACCTCAACCCGACGACCAAAGAACCAAGTCGACCCACAGGGGGTGGCGCTGGGTGGTCTTTTCGGCCACCTCTCACGTCGCGAGCGCGGCACGGATGAGCTGGGTGGCCTTGGCCATCTTGAAGACGCCTCGCCCCATCGTGGCGGCGACGACCGTGTCGG
>Ga0209713_10002288_pt1 | contig 11853 bp, 2 predicted proteins | sample ArcOceMetagenome_3_FD_187444 | JGI IMG/M metagenome (GOLD analysis project Ga0209713, IMG submission 187444) | Marine eukaryotic phytoplankton communities from Arctic Ocean - Arctic Ocean- Svalbard ARC20M Metagenome (SPAdes) (version 2) | ecosystem: Environmental > Aquatic > Marine > Oceanic...
AACACCGGCGCTAATTAGTCGAGGGAATCTCTCCAATCCCCCGACGTCTTTCGACAGCCTCGGTGGACCAGCGCAGAACGCGACGCCGGACGCAGCCAGCAGACAAACAGAGAAGCGTTCCGGGTCCAAGATGGCCACGATTGACCCCACGAAACACCTGGTGAAGTTCACCAACATGGGCACCGCCACGGAGCGCCGCAGTACCTTGAGAGCCGATGGACCGCTGGTGGTGGCCGCTGGGCACTTCTTCGCTGTGGTACTGCAGAGATCCTCGCCGATGCCGGGGAGCACGGTGAAGGTCACGTACCGGGAGGTCGAGTTCATGGTCGGCGAAGCCTTCGTGCTCGACGACGGGCTGCTCGACAGCCACCTAGGCTGGGCAATAGAGGTTGCCACTCGCTGCAGCCAGCTTTTGGCGGACTGCGATGCAGCAGGACTGCTCGATTGGGATCTTCGCGGGTCAATCGAGCAGATTCAGGAGCAGTTCGTCCGGCGGGCCAAACAATTGCCCGCCGCGCAGCGCGAGCTGACGCTGCACGACTGCATTAAGGCAGCCGACAGTGACATGCCCGATGACTGGTGGGCGAAGGTCACTGCCCGGTCGCTGGTGCGGCGCGACGGCACGAATGCGGTGCTGTGGCAGTTCCGCGCTTGCATGGCCTTTGCGCTGAACAAAGCCGACCGCGATACGGCGAGCTACACCGACTTGGTCGACATGCTCGGCCGTGCGGCCTGCAAAGACTATAGCACCGCCACGAAGGGGGCCGTGGCGGCAATGGTCGCGACGCTCATGAGGGCGACGCGCTTCGAGGCTGGCATGCACATTTACATCGCAGCAGCCGAGGCCTCCGCAGAGATCTCACGCCGCGCCCAATCCGACGCGGCGGCTCGATTTGCGCCACTATTCGAGGCGCGATGGCGCGACCGTTTCCCGGCTCTGTCGGACACGTTCGCACAGGATTGTGAGGGCTCCGAGGCCCTCGACATGGCGGCGTCGCTCGCCGCGGTGCTCGGCAAAGGGAGCACGCTCACCAAGTCAGTCACGGACGCGACGGAGCTGGCAGCGAAGGACGCGCTGCAGTACCTGGACACGCAGGCGCTCCGCGGCGCCAGCAACTCGGACCGGCTCCAGGCGGTCGCCCGTTTTCACAAGGGCGGCACTCACTCCAGCTCGCAGAGCGGCGCCGACGACGGCGCGGGCGGCAGCAAGGGCGAGTCGCAGGAGCAGCTCTCCGAGCTTTACGGCGACCCCTACTTTAAGGAGCTCGCCCGCAGCCTCGAGCCTTTGGTCACGACGCCAGTCGACACGACCAAGGTAGGCAAGTTGATGGCCGCTTCGTTCAGCCCGGCCGGGCTGATCTTCCTGTCCGGTAAGGCTATCCCAATCGACCCTTTCCGGAAGCTGACGGCCGTTCAGTCCCCCATCGTGATGGCGGCGGTGATCAACAACGTCCTCGCGGTCGACAAGGCGGGCCTGCCTTGCCCGGACTGGGGCTCGATGTGCGAGGACAAGGTGGCGGTGAAGCTCTTCAAGGGCCAGCTCGCCGTCGGGAATTCGGCGACGTCGATCGACTACTGGGCGCTGGCGAAGCGCGCAGTCGGGCGGCGCGAGGGCGTGCACGTGCTCCAGACGATCAGCATGCCGAAGAAACCGATCGACTTCTTCTTGATGCCCGAGCTCATGCGGCTCGCGGAGGCGCCGCTGCTGACCGTGATGGCGGCCATCGGCATAGTCGGGTCCAAGGAGGCCACCTACAAGTCGTACTACAGGTGGCAACTCGCGGCAGCCACGGCAGTCGCGACACTGCCGGAGATCAACGCCAAGGAGGGGCTGCGATCGATCGCGCAGGAGGTGGCGGAAGCGGCACACGCGGACGCCGCCTCGAGCCAGCAGCTCATGCTGAAGACGGCGCTCGACATGGCCGCCCGTAAGGGCACTCCGCCGGCAACGGCGCTCGGGACGGCGACGACGACGCCCGCTGAGGTACAGTTCGTCGACGTGGGATCGACGGCGGAACGCAAGATCGCGCTGTTCGATCGATTGCTCAGCAGGGTGCGCGACGATCTCGAGCTCGAGACGGTAAACCTGTCACGACTGGCACCGCCCCGCGCGAAGCGCGGCGACGACGACCAAGGCCAAGCACTCGACACCAAGCCCAAGGCGCCGGTCGACACGTGGGGCCGCAACGCGGCCAAGAACGGCATCTACGTCTGCACCGCCACGAGCGAAATCGTATTCTACCGCGCCGACAGCAAGCGCGCGGACGTGTGCATTCCCAAGGACAAAGACCTCGCGATGGCGACCTTCGACACGTGGGGAGGGTGCTACGGCCAGTTTGCACCGGCCAAGAAGTCGGACAAGCGGAACACGTGGTGCCACCACGGCAGGGCGTGCCGCGACACGGACGACCCGCACAAGCGGCCCGTCGACGACGAGGTCTTCGACGCCGCCTGGACTTTCGAAGAGAAGATTGAAGCCGACATCGACTGGAGCAGCCTCGAGCTCGTCGTGCGGCCGGTCATGCGCGACGGCGGCGGCAGCAGCGGCGGCGGCGGCGGCGGTCGCGGCAGCGGCAGCGGCGGCGGACGCGGCGACGGAGGCGGACGCGGCGGCAAAGGCGGCCGCGGCGGCGGCAAAGGCCACCGCGGCGGCGGCGGAAAGGGCGGCGGAAAAGGCGGACGCCATTTCAAGCGGGAACGCTCGGACGACGGCGGCGGCGCGCACTCCAAACGGCCGCGGAACCCTTTTCAGGGGCCGCGGCAGTGAGCGCGCGTAAGTCCCCCATTGGAGATCCGGCACAAGGCGGCGGCGCCATAGCGGCCCCGACCGGCGCAGCGGGTGACAGGCGAAGCCAGTCACCGCAGCGCAGGTGCGCGAGCCACGGGCCGCGCACACACCCCGCACCTCACACCGCCCACGCGCGCACGCGAGCTGCGAGCACGCGCACGACCACACCCCCCCCTCACCCACCCGCACACGCGAAACACAAGCGGCGGCCCCACGGGGCACCGCAAGCGCTACGGCGCGATGCCGCACTGCTCACGAGCGTGCGCGCACACGGCAGGGCCAGCACGGCAGCCGACGCGAGCCCACGGGCCGGAAGCGCTACGGCCTCACCAAATAGGTGCGCCCCGCCACGGGCGGAGAGCACCACAGAAACACACGCGACGCTCCACTCACGGGTGAGCGCGCGTGCGGCAGGGCCAGCCCGATGCCACCAACAAGCCCACGGGCAAGCGGCAACGAGCCGCGCACCGACAGGGGCGGCTCCGCCGGCGATTCCTACTGGAAACGAGCTAGGGACGACCGAGAAAGCGCGGTCTCGGACAGCGAGCGCGAGAAACGCAACTTCCGCCAGGAGCGGTTCTCGTCCCCGACGACCACGGACGTCCACAACGGCATGTGGCGACCGGTCGCCAACCGACCGCCGACGCCCGCGGGACAGGGCGCCAACGGAATCCTCGCCGCCGGCCCTCCGGGCGCAACGGCGGCGCGCAGCGGCAATACCACGGAGGACGACTCCCCACCGCCCAGCCCCTCGCGCTCGGCGCCCCACCGGAAGGTGCGGGCGCCATCGGCAGCTACGGCGGCGACAGCGCTCCTCACGGCCGGCGCGGCGGTGGGCATTCCGAGCGCAGGCGCGACCCCGCTCACGGTCGATCCGGTACGGTTCCACGGCGAATTCGCCGCCCCTCTGCCGGCCGGTCACGTCTTCCCGAGGTTCGACCGCATCGCGCTCTACGAGCACAGCGGTGCGTTTCGCGAAGCATGGGCGGCACGCGGCCTGCGAGCAGCGTCAGTGTGCCGGCGCCCATCGATGACACCGCCGTCCCCGGGCTGCCACCACTACAAGATGGAGGTGGCGAGCTTCCTGCAGCTCTACCCGCATCCCATCCCCTTCATCACCTCCCACGTCGACTGCGGCTCTGCGAACTGGGCGAGCCACCTCACCTGGCCGGACAAGATCGCGTCCGGGGAGCTGTTGGCGTCCTCGGAGGAACTCCTGCGCATTGTGTGCACCGGCGACCGGGCGGCGGCGGAGCAACCGCCCACCGCACACGCGTGCATCCTCGGCGCACCCACATTCAAGCTGCAAGCGTGCGACGCGGGCGGCACCAACCTCAAGACCCTTTGGTGGTGGTGCCGGGGCGTAAGCACGGTGCGCGCGTCGAGCGAACCCACGCCAGCCGCGCGACGGGTCGACGCCAAAGCAAGCGCTTCGGGCACGAAGGAGGAGGTCATGGTGCAGCGTTCCACGTTCGAACCGACCGTCGCCGCGCACCACGTGGCGACGTGGGAGGCGCAGATCAAGACCACGCCGGCCCCGGACGGCGCCGGCCGCATGCCCACGACACTGTGCCCGGACTACGAGCCGTGGCGGCGAACGATGCTGCACAACTACAGCATTTTCGCGGCCAGATACGCCCCGACGGTGCACGCGCGGGCGCTTCTTCAGTGCGGAGCCGAACACCGCCTCATCATCTTCTGCCCGGTGGCGCCATGGCGCGCAGGCATGGCATTTCTCACTCCCCTCGACGGCACTCTGTACGCGGTACGTTACGACCCGGCCGAGCCGCTCGAGGAGCAGACGGAGACGGCGGCGCGGTTCTTCCACGCCTCCGTCAAGCCACAGATGGCATGCTGCACGACAGCCCCTCCGCGCCACTTCGTCGTGGCCATCCCAAGAGCCGACGACCTGGTCGACAGCGCCGTGCTCACCGAACCCGGCGCGATGGCCGACGCGGCGGAACGGGGCGCGGAACACGCGTGGTGCGCATCAGACGCCCTCGCGGAGGCGCCCATGTACATGTACGCCATGCTCATCCACCAGCGCGCGCAGTCACGCCGAGAAGCCGTGCCCTTCATGATGCAAGGCACCGGAGCGTGGAGCAAGCCCCGACCGGTCGTGCGAGGCCGCGCCGCGTTCGACTGGAACCACGCGGGCCCGAGCCCAAGCGCGAGGGCGGCGTGGCAAGAATTCCTGCAGCGGGAGGAGCGGCGCCGCACGTCGCTCCAGACCGCCTTGATGAGGGCGAGCAGCGGCAGCGGCTCCCTCAGCGAAATGGCCACCCGCGTTACCACCGCGGCGGACCACAGCAGCGCGCTCATCCCACCCGCGCAAGGACTGCCGATCTTCGACGCCCCGGGACTAGAGATGAAGTTGCTCCCGGAGAGGCCCGCGCCCCTCCTTACGGCATGGCTACGCAGGCTGCCACCGCAGCGCGTACCACCCGGCGCGGACGCGCCCGTCAGCTGGCAGCGCGTCCTCAAGGGATGGGCACGACGCAAGATCTGCGACTCGCTAAACCTCACCGCCGACCACGACTTCCACGCGTGGGACTGCGGCGTGTCGAACGGTAGACGCCCCAAGTTCCTCGCCATTGGAGAGGGCGGATTCAAGGACACCCCGCACCTGGACGGAATCGGCACCTATAACGAGTCCGTCATCATCCGGCGGCGGCGGCCCGACGGGCTACTCGTGCCCCTGGACTTCGACGCCGAGTACCAAGATCACAAGAAGCTCGACTTCATCAAGTCGCAGCTCGGCGACCTCACGGACAAGGAGCTCCTGAGCTTCCTCTTCGGCGGCGGAACGTCGTGGAAGATGACCCAACACGACGGCACCGGCCCGCCCCACCAAATACGGATCGCGCACAACCTAGACTCGCTGCCCGACCGCATCCGCGGCGTGTCGAAGGCGACCATGAAGCTCGTAAAGGCGAACAGGTACGACCTGGTGCGCGTGCGGCGGCGCGGCTCCCCGAAGCTGACGCCGAACGATGCGTCGTGCCCGACCATGTACACACCACAGTGGTCCGTGGGTATCGGCGGAACCGACAAGAAGGGCTCCGACGAGAAACGGAAGGTCGGCGACGCTTCCGTGCCGCACGAGCCGGTGCACGCCATGGAGCACCCGCACGGCGAACCGAACGGCCCAGTCGTACTCAGCCCAAACGCACTGACCGGCCCCTCCAAGATCCCCCGCGACTACGACGGACCGCCGGTACCCTTCCCGGACCGCGAGACGAAGCACCGCCCCCGGCACATCTATGGCGCGGCGGCGGTGATGCACGCGATGCTCGAGCACTCGGGCCTCGCGCAGGACGGCTGGTTCATCACCAGCACCAGTTCGGACGTCCGGTGGATGTTCTTCCAATTCTTCACCCGGGTGGCCGAGTACTGGCTACAGGTCTTCTACTTCATCGTCGAGTTCGTCGAAGAGGACGTCGTCGACGTGCGGCTGCGGGGAACGCTGCCGGTCGGCGGCGACGCGACGGCCGCGATAGCGGCACTACTCGTGCTGCAGCCCTGGATGGTCGAAACCAGCAACCACGCGGGCGGTACGGTTTTGCTGCGCCTCCGCACGGCGGGCGCCACGCGACACGAGGCCGAAGCCTTGGCGGCGACGGTTACGAGCCGCTCGAGCGCAGTGGAAGCGGCGCTCGGCGGGCTCCTGCTCTTGGGCATCGCGGTGCTCACCATCAAACTGCGCGAGCCGGAGCTATGGTTCTGCTCGGCCGGGGAGAAGGTCATGAACATGGGCTCCAGGCCGGCAAGCAAGATAGCGTGCCGCTTCAACGAGGAATGGACGGACGTATGGCGGCGCCTCATGTACGCGTACGTCACCGAGGAGTGGCTTCGGCGCCAGCCGAAGCGCCTGACCGTGCTGCTCGAGCAGCGCAGTGCGGCGCTCGGGCCACGCCAAGGCCTCCCGTTCCAAGCCGAGCTATACACGGATGACAACGTCAAGCTCTACCTCGACGACGGCAGCCACGACCTCACGGTGCACGGCGCCAAGACGGAGGTGTGGCTCAACGAGCAAGCCAACATCTGGATGTCAGGGTACGAGGCCGGCACGGCACCGCTGTGGTGCGGCGCCCTCTTCGTGCTCAACGGCGGTTTCGGCACTGTCCTACCGCCCAAGCGCAACCGCGCCATCCTCGACGCGACCCGCGCCGTGGCTGGCACGATAACGTACGACCAGCTCGAGCGGCACAACGCCTTCTGCGTGCACCTCGAGCAGATCCTCGACTTCCCGATCGGCACGCGCGATGGGATGTGGGGGCCGCTGAAGCGACCGCACGTCCCCACCGCGGAAGCGACGCCCACGGTCGCGTCGCGACGCGCAAACGAGACGATCCTCCACCTCCTCGGGACGAAGACCTGCGCATCGTTCATGTGCGCAATCGAAGACTTCGAAGCGGCACCCGAGCAGCGGCGCATGTGGATACACATCGCCTCTGACTCCTGCTTCCGAATCAGCCCCCCGCACGTGCCACACATCTACGGATGCGCACCGGGGGTCTGCTGGCGCTTTCCGCTCACGGGCGAATGGGCGAACAGACACGTCACGGTGACGGAGGCGTGCGGGCGGGCGCTCAACGAGATCATTCTCGCGCCGCTGTTCCCGCACTTCGAGCTGCTGTTCGAATCGGACAACACCATGGCGCTCGCCATGAGCCAGGAGACGTCCAGCTCCGACCCGGCGCAGTACGTCGCGTGGAGAAAGCGGCAGGAACCAACCTACGCCGCCGTGGCGCGACGCTCGTGGGACACCCACACCGCGGGGTTCGCCAACGGCGTGACGGACGCCGGGAGCCGCGACCGACAGGACGTGGTGGAGGCGCTATCGGCGGTGGACGGCAACAAGATGACGGAGATCGACATCAGCCGGAACGCCGTGGTGCAACGCTTCATGGACGACGTCCTCGAGAACACGCCGCACTACGAGCCTCCCGAGCGCGGGCCCCCGGTCGCACGCTGCGGCGACGCGCCCTCGGGCTCGACGAGGCGGGCGGCGCGCGCAGTCGGCGCAGCGACCTTTGCAGCGCAGCTGACCGGCACGAACGCCGCGCAGGTCGGCTTACAGGCGGCGGGCGCACTTGCGCGCCCCCTGCTCCCTCCCATCCTCATCGCGGCCATTATCGTGGTGGCGATCGCGGTGGTCATCTCCGTCGCCATGATGCGGCGGGAGGAGCTCGACAAGTGGTGGCTGGACCGGTTCCCATCGGTCGAGGCGATCAGCCAGGACTTGAGCCGCGGCGCCGTCCAGACGGACGACGGCGCCATCGAGTGGGTCATCGTATGGGGGCCGCCCGTAGCCCGGCGCGGATGCGTCGTGCCTATGCACGACGTGCCGTTGTGCCACCTGTGCGGCGGACTCCTCACGTACGAGCGAAGAGGACCCGGCGGCAGCGTGGATTTCAGCGACCTCACGCGCAACGCGGCGGCCTGCTGCAGGGGCTGGCGGCACGCCGGCAAGCCGGCGGACTACTGCTGCCTACACACGATCTCGGACGACGAGATCCTCCGCATCGACTACATGTCCACGCTGACGCCGCAGCAGCGCGCGGGCCTCCTGGCTAGGGAGGCGGACGACGAGCGGGACGTCGTGGTCGAGGACGTCCCGCCAGACGCAGCAGGACCCAGCGCGGCCGCAGGTCCCGATCCCGCGGCCAACGGCAGTGGCCAGGGCGGTGGCACCGACGACACCGGCCCGAGCCACGCGGCACCGCCGCCGCAGGGCATAGGGCGCATGGCGTGCCCGGAGCTGAGCCCGGCAGAGGCGGCAGCACAGCTGGCCAGGTGCCGCGCGGCGGCGGCCCGTCGACGGCAGGAACAGGCGGACGCCGAAGCCGAGCAGCGCGAGGTCCGCGAGCTCTTGCGCAGAGAGGTAGCCCACCAGCAGCGCCAACGACAGGCGCGGGCGGACGCCGAGGATGCGGCGGCAGACGCCCTCTACCGCGTGCGCATGGCGGAGGAGCGACAGCGACGCAGGGCCGAGTACCTGCAGCAGGCGCAGGCAGGCACGAACAACAGCGGCGCAGGGCCGAGCGGCGGAGCGGCCTACCTCAGCGTCGCCGTGCCGGACCAGGTCGGGGCGACGCCGGAGCATCAGCAGCGGTTGCAGGCCTTCGTCGACGAGGCAGCACCCCGATACGCGCAGCGGCGGGCGGAACAGCTGGAAGCAGAGAGACTCGAGCGCGAGGAGCTCACGCGCATAGCGGAGGAGCAGTGGCAGCGCCGACAACCAGCGCGTGAGCAGAACCCGCGGGACGAACAGCCGCCCCCGGACCCGCCGGCGAGCCCGCCCCCGCCCCACCACGTCCCCGCGCCGCATACCACTGGCGGCAGCAGGGCCCGCCGCGACAACTCAGACGGCGACGGGCCGCTGTCTAGCGCGTCGCCGGAAGGTGGACAGTCGGACGCGCACCTGCGCGACGCCGACGTCTCCCGCCTCCGCCAGAACAAAGTCGAGGCGGTGATGCGCATGCAGCCCGCCTCGCCTGCGAACGCCCCGCAACACGGGCCGACAGCCAGCAGCAGCGGCGCCGGTGGCCTACAGGCAACCTCGCCCGACGCGGTCGCCACGGCACTCGGATCGGCGGCGGCGGACGCGGCGGCGCGAGCACTCGCGGCTCGCTCGCCACAGCCAGCCGACGCGCAGGCGGCGAGAGCGCGCGCGACGGCGGAGATCTCCGGACGCCTCCTCGCGGACGACAGCCCGTACGCACTGTGCGTGGGAGACGCGTCCATGATGCGCGCGGCGGTAATGACAGTCGCCGACGTCAGGGCGGCGGGCAGGCCGCGCGGCACTACCAAGCGCGACGACTGGGGGTTTCGGTGGATGGCACGATACTGCGCGGCGAGCGGCAACGCGGTCATGCGCCCGCGCGCCGTGGCGCCGCACGAGGAGATACGCGAGGCCTACTACGGCGCGTACGCGATCATCTGGATGGCCATGTACATGCTGCCGAGCGCGCGGCGGCGGCAGCGCGGCTACACGGAGGCCATGCCGTCCTCGTCGCTCCAAGCGTACTACGGCTGGCGCGGCGTGCAGCGCGAGTGCGGACGATGGGTCCCACCGACCACGCTCCTCTTACAAGTCCTACGGGGCCTCAACGAGCTATACAAGCAGCGTTGGGGAGCGAGCTCACTGGTCGCCGAACGAACCGAGCCTTTCCCTCTGTGGGCGCTCCACGCGATGGCGCGAGCTCTGGCAGAGGGCGCCGTGCTTCGCGACGAAGCAGAGCGCGAGTGCTACCGCATCGTGTTCCTCTTCGCCGTGTCCGCGGCCCCACGCCTCGACGAGATATGCTACATGGGGCCCGGCGACACTTTCTACGCGCGCGACAACTTCGTGTGGTACCACAACGGGCGCGCAGTGGCGGCGGCGCCGGGAGTCCTCGAGCGGCTGCTCGCGGCGGTTCAGAGCGGCAGCCGCACCGTGATGCTCAAAGGCACCTCGGCGCCCAGCAAAGCCGACAGGATGAACACGACGTGGGGCGGCCGGGACATGTGGTTCCGGCCCGATCCAAGCAACCCACTCAACTTCGCCTTCTTCTTCCTCAAGTGGGAGATCGCACACCCGTGCCCCCTGGGCGCTCGCGCTCAGTGGCCGGCGTTCTCGCTGGACGGCGGCGAGACGCCTCTGTCCGCGCACACGGTACGCACATGGCACGCCGCGGTGGCTATCCACGTGCTCGGGGCCACCGCCGCGCGACTCCGCACCTTCCACGCCTTCCGAGCGACGCTGGCCAGCGCGCTCGCGGCGTACCGGGACAAGGACGGACGCCCCATGGAAAACTTCGAGGGCGTGGCGCAGATGCTTGTCCGATGGAAGTCCGTCGAATCCGTGCGCGTGTACATGAAGATCCGCGACGTGGCGTACGCCGACTACGTCGACATCGTCACCCACACCGATGGCTCGCACGTCAGCGGGGAGGAGCTACCCCCCCTAGGCCCGGAGGACGGCGCCGACGACGTAGGCCGAGCCATCGCGCAGTTGTCCGGCGGCGTCGACGGCGACGACAGCGGCGACAGTGGTGGCGCGAAGCGCAAGGGAGACGGCGATCCCGAGACCACGGCGGTGACGGCGCGCGTACGCGCGCGCACGAACCCGTCAGGCGACGCGCGGTCCCGCGCGTTGGCGAAAGCGCCGTCGATGGGCCAACGGGTCCAGATCAATCGCGGCGGCGACTGGTGGGACGGCGTTAGCGGCACGACGCGATGGTCGGACGCTGACGACGCGTTCATCACGCGCATCGCCTACGATGCAGCGAACGGGTGGAACGCCACCTCCGAGTGGCACGCCACCGACGACATGGAATGGAGGACGGAAGAGTGACTTTCGTCACGAACTGAACGGAAGGGTGAGGAAGAGCATGGCGAGCGGCACATCGTACCGGCGGCTTCGGCCAAACTCCAGCCGGTCGCGACCATCCCCGAAGACCGATGGGGCTTGCTCGCTTCGACTCATACTTCGACTGCTACAATGGCTCCGTGCAGATGCGACCGACAGGAGCAGATGGGTCCGATTCGGGCCCTGCCGTGTCGCATTTAACAATGGAGGATATACCGCAGTACAAAACCAATGGGAAAACATATCTACTCTACTACTATCTCTACTACTACCTCGGATGCTGGCTCCCGTCCTCCCTAATACGCGAAGATAGCGACAGCTATCTATGTGTATAGAGGGGGGGCGGGGGGCGGTGTCCGTCTGCCTGGTCCGCGCCTAACACCGAGCAATTAGTCGAGGGAATCTCTCCAATCCCCCGACGTCTTTCGACAGCCTCGGTGGACCAGCGCAGAACGCGACGCCGGACGCAGCCAGCAGACAAACAGAGAACCCCGTGGCCAGCCAAGCCAACTTTGTTACGGTGAGTGACACCGGGTTATAGAGTGACAGACGTTACAGAGTCACGTAGAGTAGGAGGGGGCAGGGTCCGATTCGGGCCCTGCCGTGTCGCATTTAACAATGGAGGATATACCGCAGTACAAAACCAATGGGAAAACATATCTACTCTACTACTATCTCTACTACTACCTCGGATGCTGGCTCCCGTCCT
>Ga0209713_10002293_pt1 | contig 11842 bp, 15 predicted proteins | sample ArcOceMetagenome_3_FD_187444 | JGI IMG/M metagenome (GOLD analysis project Ga0209713, IMG submission 187444) | Marine eukaryotic phytoplankton communities from Arctic Ocean - Arctic Ocean- Svalbard ARC20M Metagenome (SPAdes) (version 2) | ecosystem: Environmental > Aquatic > Marine > Oceanic...
GGGGGGGGGGGGGGGGGGGGGGGGGGGGGGGGGGGGGGGGGCACAAGCACCTGCTGCTCGCGCAGCGCGTCGCACATGCCCTGCGCGAAGTCGAGCTCGTTGAGCTTGAGGTACATGTTGGCGGCCGAGAGGATCAGCGGCGCCGACCGCGTCACCTCGAAGGAGCGCAGGTAGCCGCGGAGCGCGAGCTCGCACTCGCCCGCGGCGGCGGCGGCGGCGGCGGCGGCCAGGATGGCGTGGACCTGCAGAGAAGAGGAGGAGGAGGAGGTGCACGGCACACCAAGTGTGAGAGGAGCATACCACCCAGAAGGGCGGGCTGGGCGGGTTGGAAGAGGGCGGCGGGTTAGAAGAGGATTGGTCAGAAGAGGATGGCTGGTTGGAAGAGGATGGGGCGTGGCGCGGACCTCCTCGCGCGACTCCATCTTGCCAAACTTGCGCGGCGGCAGCTTGCCGCGTGTCTTGGGCGGCGCGATCGCCTCGAGCAGCTTGCGCTGCTCCGCCGGCAGCTCCGACGCCGCCGCCACGGAGGAGGAGCGCGACTCGGCGGCCGGCGTCGCGGGCGTCGCAGGCATCGGTTTGGCGGCGGCGGGTGCCGGCTTGGTTAGCGTGGTGGCGGCGGCGGCGGCGGCGCCCGCGCCCGGCGAGGGGGCCGAGGAGGGGCGCACGGCGACCACGGGCGTCTTGGTGGGCGTGGACGGCCTGGCGCCAAACCTGGAGGCGAGGCGCGACTTGGCCGCCGCGAACGACGACTTGACGGGCGCCACGTAGCCCGACGGCGCCGACGGCGAGGAGGCCGCGGCGCCCATCGACGAGGCGTCGAAGCACATCGACTGGCGCGACCGGACGCGGTCACGCACGTCGTCCTCCACCGACGTCGCGCGCTTGAGCGACGCCGCCTCGTACCTGCGTGCGTGGGCAGCGGGCAAACGCAGCGGCACCATTCGGCATACTGGGCGTGGCGCTTGCTCCGAGGCCACGGCCCCTGGGGAAGACCCGAGGCGACCACACAGTCGTGGCCGTGCCAAGATGGGGCGGGGCGCGAACGAACTAAGCTCTGGCCACGCGGGCGCACGTGGCGAGCGAGCCGGTGACGGCGGTGGCGAGGGCGCCGTGGAACCAGACGTCGAGGGGCGCGGTCGCGGGCGCCCTGGCCTCGGCGGCGCTCTTGGGCAGCGGCGCCGGCTTGAGCTGCGCATGCACCTGCATTGTGGTATGGGCAGGCGCGGCGAGAGCGGTCAGGAGGGCACAGCCCAAGCACCCAGGCCCTCGGATGATGCCGCCCTGAGCTGGTGGATGGCGGCCGGACGTGCAGACGTGGCGCTGCCTACGAGAAGAAGACAAGGCGACTTTGACCGTCCGTGTGCGCCTCGCCCGTGACGTCGGCCGGCAGCGCCACCCAGCCGATGAGCCGCTCGCCGCCCTTCTTGGCGTTGTCGGGCGCCACGAACTGCAGCAGCACCAGCGCCGCCTCCTCGCCCCTGCGCCGGCATGGGGCGCACGCAAACAACAGCGTGTGAGTAGCAGAGTGGGCGGCAAGATCCGCCTGCTCTTGCAGGGTTGTCAGCCCGATCTGCTCTGCAACTGGTCTCCAGAGGGATCGATCTCCAGAGTGTGTTTTTGCGGCATGGCGTACGGCAGCTGCAGCGCCTGCCACGTCGCGCGCCACAGCAGCCCCTTGTCCGTCTTGGTGAGCGCCGCCGACGAAACCTTCTCGTCGGTGAGCTTTTCGAGGGCACCGAGGTCGTCGGCCGCCACGCCCGCCTGGGATGGGGGAGAGACGCGCACCCCGGCAACACGGGTTCGATGTGGAGGTGGTAGGTGGGTCTGAGCAAGGAGTGAGAGAGCGGCAGAGCGCGGCAGCCCAGGCGGAGAGGCAGCCAGTGCCTCTGCACCGTGCCTGTGCATGTGCCTGTGCCCGTGCCTCGCCTGCCATGCCAACCGTGCGACGCCTTCCACATGCGCTGCCCGCCAGCTTGCCGCCGCCTCCCCCGAACATCGACGCCTTCGCGCCGATGGATGACGCCTTCGGCCTGCCGCCGCCGCCGCCGCCGCCGCCGCCGCCCTCGGCCGCCGGCTGGTGGACCATCGAGATGGCCATGCGCACCGCCTCGGGCGGCGCCTTCACCTTTGCGCCCTCCGTCTCGGCGTGGCGCGTGTCTGCTTCCAGCGTGGCATGGCAGGGGGGGTCGCGCGACGCGTGAGCACAGAAGCCGACGAGGCCGAGGCGGAGCAAGCTGATCGGCCGACAAGGCCGAGGCGGAGCAGAGCAGGCTCGGAGCAGGCTCGGAGCAGGCTGATCTGCTGGTGAAGGGAGGGGCATCGAGCTCCGAAGGCATGCGGCATGCGGCATGCGGCGCACTCAGCGGGCCGTTGAAGTCGAGGCGGTCGATCGACAGCAGCAGCAGCCGCAGCCGCTGCTGCTGCGGCGCGGGCGGCGGCGGCGGCGCGAACTGCGTGTCGGCGCCGTGCGCGAGGTGCTTGACCTCCTTAAGCGCGGCGGCCGTCGCCGGCGCGGCGCCGCCGACCCTGGCTCCGTACTCCTTGCGCAGCGCCGCCACGAGGCCCTCGAGCTCCTTGGCGGGCGCCAGCGTCGAGGCCTGCCGCACCATCGTCGCCAGCACCTCGGCGAGCGCGGGGTCGAGGTCCTTGGACGTAGACGCGCCGCCCGCCGTCGCGCCGATGGCGGCGGCGCGGCTCAGCAGCAGCTCCAGCGCCGACCACGACTTTGGCGCCTGCGTGGTCGTACGGTCAAAGTCAAGGCGCGGCGAAGCGAGGGCGGTCGGGAGGGCGGCCCCACGCCTTCAGACGATGCAGCCCGACGAGCTGCTGAAGGTGGCCAGGTCCGGCGCTGGCGCTGATGGCCAAGACAGCGGCGGTTCTGACCACGGCCTTGGCGCCTTGGCGTCCTTGCCGAGCGCGCCGTTCTCGACGGCGCCGTCGAAGATGCGCGTGCCCTGGTCGTACCTGCGTGCGGGTGTGGGTGGGTGGGCCAAACGCTCGGCATCGTGGCGGGCGTGTGTGGCGTTTGCTCCCGAGGCACATCCCCTCTGGGTGGCATCCGAGCTGGCCAGCAGCTGTGGCCTCCTCGCCGAGCGAGCAGATGATTTCTGACCGTTGCGGTCGCACAGCCACGCGACGAAGGCGGAGCGGCTCGCGGCGTCGCCCGCATCGACGCCGCGCACGAGTGCGTGCGCCATCCCCTCGCCGCGGTAGTCGAGCTCGTTGAGGACGCCGTACCTGCATTTGATCAAGCGCGGCGGCGTTGATCAGTTTGGTGGGGGGGGGGTGGCTCCAGGGCCGCGGTCTCCAAGGCAAGGCCGCGGCCTCTCGGTGGGATCCGAGGAGCAGGGACTGCCCGGCCGTGGCGCAGCAAAGTGCCTCTCGGTGGGATCCGAGGAGCAGGGACTGCCCGGCCGTGGCGCCGCAAGGAAGGTAACAGTGGCTCTGACCATGCAAACGCACCGCTCCCACAGCTCGAGCTGCGAGGGCGCCTTGCCCTTCGTGCCGTTGCCGGCGACGAGCGACGCCACGCGCGACTCGCGCGCCGTCGAGGGTCCCTTGCCGCGCGTCGCCAGGTCGAGTGACGCCAGCCAGAAGCGCGCCTGGGGTGGTGGTCGGCAGCAGCAAAGCGAGGCGGACGCAAGGGCGCGGGGTTTAGGCGCGGGGATGGGAGCAGAGGGCAGGCGTGGGGATGGGATCCGGCTCGCTCTCGCTCTCGCTCGCGCTCCGAATAGCATGTGATGCTGCGGCTCAGACTCCGGATTCGGGGCAATTCGGGCGCCCTTTTGGCGGGGGGGGTGCGTGGCGCGCACCTCGGACGGGTTGTCGGCCGTCAGATCGACGACGTCCTCGCCGCCGCCGTCGCCGTCGCTCTTGCTCTTGAGCAGCACGACCTGCACGAGCGGAGGAGGGGGCACACCGCCGTGAGATGCGTGGGGGAGGGGTGGAGAGACCACCCAGAAGGGCGAGCAGCTTCTTGGGCAGAGCAGCACCACCTGCACCAGCTTGGGGTTGGCCTTGCCCGCGGTGACGCCCTTGCGGTGGAGGAAGGCGTCGCACGCCACCTGTCAGGGGAGGGGGCGAAGCACCATGGGGAGGGGAGGGGGCACACCACTGATCGCGACTGGTGGGAGGAAGGCGTCGCACGCCACCGTGAGGTCGGGCTCCTTGCCGCCCTTGGCCGCCTCCTGCGCCGCGAGCGTCTCCTCGGCCGACCCCGGCGCGCCCGCGCCCTCCTTGGGCAGCGCAAAGAGCCGCAGCGCGTCGGGCGCCAGGCTGACGAGCATCCGCTTCCGCCCCGCCGCGCCCGGCGGCGCGCCCGGCAGCCGCACCCCCAGCACGCCGCGCCGCAGCTCCGACGCCTCCCAGCTGCTCTCCGCCCCGCCGGCGCCGCCGCCGCCCTCCATGCCGAGCATCTCGTCCTCCGCCGCGAGCTTGCGCGTCGCGAGGACCTTGACCGCCCACTGCGATGAGAGATGGGAGGAGAGATGGGAGGAGAGATGAGAGAGGAGATGTGAGAGGAGAGGTGGGATGAGAGATGGGAGAAGAGGTGGGAGAAGAGGTGAGAGGCGAGATGGGAGGAGAGATGAGGGGAGAGATGAGGGGAGAGAGGAGAGCACTGGTGCGAGAGCTGAGGGGCATACGCACCTGGACGAACTCGAGCCGGCCGAAGCGCGCCGCGTAGTGCAGCGGCGTCCGCCCGAGCGCGTCGCGCAGCCGCGTGCAGTAGGCCACCGCCGCGCGCAGCTTGGCCGCGTCCACCTCCTCCTTGCCGTCGCAGCCCAAGGTCGCCTCGTCGGCCTGCGTGGAGGGGGGGGGGCGAAACGCGGCGAGGGCGGTGGGGTGGGTGGGTGGGTGTGGGTGAGGAGAGCCGCCCAGGAGCCTTCCAGACGCACTTCTCTAGGAGCCCTCGAGGTGGCCAGCCAGCGACGGCCGCTCGTGACCGTGCCGCAGCGCCTCGGCCTGGAGCGCGGCGCGGCCGTCGGCGATGGCGCGCGCGTGCATCGCCACCATGAGCTGCGGCGCCGCGCGCAGCGCGCCGCCCGCCGCCGCGGCGTGCGCGAGCGAGGCGCGCTGCCCGGCCGTGTTCTGCCGCACCGTCAGCAGCTCGGGGAAGCCTTCGACGGCGAGCGCCAGCGCGTCCTGGTCGTGACAAAGGTCGTGGCAAAGGTCACACGCGACACAACCGAGCAGAGTCAGGCAGCAGAGCACCGCGTCAGGCTCATCAGGCGGCACAGAAGTGTGCATGGCGGCTAATGATGTGTGTCAAGGGCGGCGATTTGAGGAGGCTGGGGGTGCATGCTACCTGGTCGTCGCCGAACGCGGCGTTGAACATGCCGTTCACGTTGACGTTGATCTCGCGCATGCGACCGACGTGCTTCGACTTGAGCGCTTGCCAGCCCTGGAGAGGAGATGATGGGAGCAATGGGAGCGATGGGAGGAGAGAGGAGAGAGGAGAGGAGAGAGGAGAGGAGAGAGGAGAGGAGGGGTGCGAGCACTGGAGGGATGCAGAGAGAAGGGAGGGGCACGACCACCTTGCCCTTCTTGACCAAGGCGACCCCCGCGGCGGCGGTGCTCGCCCTCTTCGCGGGCGTCTCTTCCTCCTCCTCCTCCTCCTTCGACTCCTCCTCCTCCGTCTTCTTCTCGGGCGCGGGGGTGGTGGGCTGGGGCGAGGCGACCGCCGGCGTGCTCTTCTTGCGGCCGCCACCGAAGAAGGAGCCCACGCGTTCCAGGAGGTTCTCCTCCTCCGCGGGCGCCGGCGCGGGCGCAGGCGCTGGTGCCGGGGCGGGTGCGGGTGCCGGGGCCGGCGCCGGCGCGGGCGCCGCCTTGGCGGGCGTCGACTTGGCGGGCGCAGGCGCTGGCGCCGGCGCGGGCGCGGGCGCGTCCTTTGCGGGCGTCGCGACGCTGGGCTTGGGCGCGGGCATCTTCTTTGGCGTCGGCATGTCGTTGCCGCCCTCGAGGCGGCGCTTCCTCATCTTCTCGAGCTGCTTCTTGGCGGCCTTGCACTTGGCGACCTTCTGGAACCACTCGATGGCCTGGTCCATCTTGGCGGTGCGCGCCTTGAGCGCGCCCTCGACGGCGTTGCGCAGGAAGACCATCGAGTTGCCCAGCGCGAAGTGGCGGTCCTCGTGGAGCTGCGCCACCTCGAGGATCCGCTCGACGCGCGCCTGCATGGCGGCCAAGAGGCAAACGGAGGCACGAGGGGGGCGTGGGGATGGGATGGAGCCAGGCTCACGCCCTCTCCGTCCCTCGCCGCTCAGAATGACACATTGCCGTCCTATTATCGGCGCAGGCGCCCTTTTTGGCGGGAGGGGAGGCGCGCGCCTTGGCCGCCGCGAGATCCTGCCGGTAGTCGGGGCCGGGCCCGCGCAGCCCCTTCTCCCAGTCGTCCTTGTACACGAGCCCGGCGAAGCGCTGCGCAAACTCGGCGTACGGCGCGCGGAATGGGAACCCCGAGCGGCGGATCCGAACCATCTCCACCACGCCCGAGTACCTGGGTGCAAGTGCAACGCAAGGTGGAGCGTGCATCGGCCACATCCGCCTCCAGGCGGCCTCCAGGCAGACGGTGGCAGCTGCAGGCGGCTGAGAGCGGCCCCATGCACCCTGGGCCAATCAGCAAGTCGCGCCCAATGAGTGGCCCTGTCGGTGAGAGGGCCCCGTCGTGAATACACGCCCGAGGCACTGCAGCTGCTGCAGCACACGCGGCTGCTCGAAGCCGAAGGCGGCCATCGAGTCGTTGGGCTTGACGCAGCGGATGTAGTGCGTCGTCGTCGTCGCGAGCAGCCCCATCAGGCCGGTGCCCGCCTTGCCCGCCTCCTTGTCCTTGTGCGAGAGCTCGCCGATGCCGTTGCGCAGCCGGCCGCTCAGCGTCGGCGGCCCCTCCTTCTTGCCCTTGCCCTTGCCGCTCTTGCCCATCGGCCCGCCGCCCGCGCGCCCCGAGCCCGGCTTCGGCTCTTCTGGTGCAGAGTCCTTCTTCTGCAGCGCCGCCATCCGCTCCTGTGTGGGCAAACGCAGCGAGCGAAATCGGCGTCGTGGGCACGGTCGGGGCCCAGGGCCACGGCCTCTCGGTGGGATCCGAGGCGCTGGGCCTCTCCTCCCGAGGTCAGAGGGCAGCCGCAAGCCTTCGGATGCAGTCTGATGAGCCCATGTGGCCAGCTCTGGCGCCACCAAGACGGCCATTCTGTGACCATGCCGGCGCACCTTCATCGAGAGCTTCTTGGGCTCCGCGTCGGCCGCGGGCGCCTCCTCCTTCTTCTCCTCCTCCTTCTTTTCCTCGGCCTTGGGCGCGTTGGGGTCCTTGCCCGCCTCGAGATCGAGCTTCGCCTGCAGTTGCGGCTTGACCATATCGAGGCCCGAGCAGCTCATCATCAGCGTGTTGAGCTCGGCGGGCATCGTGTCCGTGTTCTTTGAGACGAAGCCGTCCGCCGTGTAGAAGACCTGGGGTGGAGGAGATACGCACGAGGCGCGCAAACGACGCGTGTGCGATGCGAGTGCAGCGCGCAATGTGCAATGTGCAATGAGGACGTTGCGCATTGGGCGCGTGCAATGGCAAAGGGGAGGGAGGGGGGGGGTGACATCACCTTGCCGGCGTAGTGGATGATCGAGAAGACGCCCGCCTGCTCGAGCTTGCAGATTCCCTTCTGCACGATCTGGTTGCCGATGATGTTGACGAGCTCCTCGTCGCTCGCACGCTCGCCCAGCTTGCACTGCTCGTCGGGCGCGAGGAAGATGGGAGAGGGGTATGAGCACGGCAGCGGGTCATGTGAGGTGCGGCGCGGTCGGGAAGGGCGAAGGGTGGGGGGGTATAAGCACCTGCTCGTCGAGCGTGAAGAAGAGGCGGTTCATCAGCGCGAGGCGCGTGGCCGACGACTGCAGCGCGCCGTCGTCGATGGTGACCCCCTCCGCCTTGAGGACGCGGTTCTCGGCGGCGAAGACCGTCTCGTTGAACTGCTCCTGCAAAGTCTCGTTGACGTAGTTGATGCAGAGCTGCGCGGAAACGGGAGGAGCAGGCGCGAGGAGCGGAGAGGGGCGCACATGAGCGGTCGTGCAGGCGAGGAGAGGAGAAGAGAGGAGAGGAGGGAGGCGCTCGGTGGTGCACATGAGCGGCGCACACAGCGGGTGTGGGAGCTGCTCCTAAGGGCGGGGCAAGGGCGGTGGACCACCTGCTCGAACGAGTTGGTCTTGAGCTTCTCGAAGCCGAAGATGTCGAGGATGCCGATGACGTGCGCCCACTGCGGGCCGCGGCTCACGTCGTTGATCTTCTTGACCATCAGGTCGAAGAGGAGCGAGTAGATCGCCTTTGCGAGCGCGTCGCGCGCCTGCACCACCACAGATTACGGTTTCGTTGGGAGCGAAACGAGTCAGGTGGAGAGGGCGGATGGTGTCTGGATGGAGCGGTGAGCCGGGTGGAGAGGCTGAATGGTGTCTGGACGCATCATCGGGAGAGGGAGGCGACCGCTCGGGCGAACGAGAGTCCGGCTGCGCGCTTGAGGGGACAACGGGTGGGCGTCGGGTTGGCTTGCCTGCGCCGCGGCCTTGATCGTGAACGGCACCTCGGTCGACTCGCCGACGACGGTGACGATCTTGCGCGTGATCGGCGCGCGGAGCGCCTCCTTGTCGCAGCCGAGGCACTTGGCAGCGAGCTCGAGGGTCTTCTCGGCCTCGATGATCGCCACCTGCCGCGAGAGGGAACCAGGCGAGACAGGCGGAATGGAACGAGTGCCGCGCGCATTCCAGCGAGGAGAGGTGGTGGCAAAGAAGGGACGTGCGGAGAGATGGCATGCGATGGCAAAGGAGGCGTGGCGTGCGGATGCGGAATCCGGATTCGAGTTAGTTCACACCTCGTTGTCGATCTTGGGCTTGCGCACGAAGACGACGTTGCCGAGGAGCATCACCGAGCACGCGATCCGCCACATGTCCGCCATCTCGGCGTCGCCGACCTGAGACGGGGGCAAGGAGAGAGGGGGGTATACCACGTGAGCGAAGGCGAGATGCCGGGAGGGAAGGAAGTGTATTTGTTTGCGGAGGGTGCGTCTGTGTGTGTGAGTGCGCGTGTGTGGGCGGCGTCGCGCGCCTTGAAGGCCTTGAGGCCGCGCTTGACGGCGGCGAACTCCTCGGCGTCGTTGCCGTTGGAGATGGTGGCGACGCGGCGCGGCCCCTCCTCCTGCACCTGCTTGTAGATGGTGCCGATGACGCGCCCCTTCTCGTTGCGCTCCTCCTCCTCCACCTGCGCGGTCGTTCATCGGGTACGATGGGATCAGATTCGTCGGGTCGACAGAGAAGAGACGGAGGGATGCGCGCAGAATGGGCGCGCTTGGAGCACAGTAGGTCGTGCGTCAGGCATGCGCGGAGCAAAAAGCAGCGCATGCAGGGCTGCATGCATTGCATTGCATTGCATGCGTGTCACCTCGACGAAGGGCGGCTCGGAGGAGAGGTACATGTGGTTGGAGGCGTCGCGGTCGAGGCCCCACTTGGAGCGGACGGCCTCGTCCGTGAGAAGCTGGTAGAAGATGTGGTAGTTGCGCTCGCCGTTGGAGATCTCGACGACGCGCGAGCGCTCGAGCAGGTCTGCAGCCGAGGGAGATATGGTGGGAAAGGGGGCGAGGAGGGGAGCACATCGTGAGGGAGAGAGATGGGTTGCGGCACGGGCGCGCGTTGGTCGATATGCGTTCGCTCTGCCCCGAAGAAGCGGCGCGTGCGGCATGCGGCATGCGGCGAGCGTGGCGCGAGCGAGGAGGAGCAGGAGGAGGGGGAGGAGGTGGTACGGGGAGGGAGGGAGGGAGCGCGAGCGCACAGGTCTCCGAGGTGGCGCCGATGATGAGCGAGTCGGAGTCGTACTGGACGGCGACGTACTTGCCGAAGCGGCTCGAGTTGTCGTTGCGGATGGTCTTGGCGTTGCCGAAGGCCTCGAGGACGGGCGACGCCTCGCGCAGCAGGACCTCGACGGAGACGGCCTCGGCCGACGCCTCTCCCGCGAACGACTGGCGCGAGAACGACTGGCCGGACGCCGCCAGCGCGACGGAGGCCTTGCGGCGCTTCTCCGCGGCCTGCGGAGGGGCAGAGAGGGAGGGAAGGCGAGCGAGCGGGAGAGGACGAACGTGAGCGAGAGAAACGAGAGGTGAGAGAGGGAGGGAGAGGGAGGGAGGGAGAGAGAGAGAGAGAGAGAGAGGGTGGCCGAGCCGGCGGGCAGGTGGGGCCATCGGATCAGGTGCCAAGGACTCGTGTGCCAAGGATCCTCGTGTGGAGAGAGGCGTGTGTGTGGCACCTCCTTGTCCGCGATGCTCAGCTTGGCCGATCCCTTGCGCGCGGGCGCCGACGCCTTCGCCTCCTTTTCGTTCTTGGCGAGGCGCGACGCCGCCGTCAGAAACTCGAGCACGCGCTTGCACGCCTCCGTCTTGCCGGCGCCCTGTTCCGTTGTCAGCGTGGGCATGGGGAGCGAACGTGTGAGCAGCCGATTGGGCCGAGGCAGAGCAACGCACGCGCGTGTGCGTCGATAGGCGAGTCGAAGGGATCGATCGAGCTCCAAAGCATGCGGCGCACGCTCTCGCCGGAGATGAGGACGGACTGGTTGACGTGCGCGCCCTCCTTGGCCGCCTCGGCCTGCTCGGCGGCCGACAGGTGGACCCTGTTCCGCGGCAGCAGGTGAGGTGCGAGCGACGCGTGTGAGTCGTCGCAGATCGGGGCGAGCGACACCTGCCATATGCTAGCAGAGTACTCCGGAGTTGGAGGGCCTCGCCAGGCGGAGGGGAGGGGCAGCCGCGGCGGCGGGGGGTATAAGCGGCGCACGTCTGCTGGAAGGCGAGCAGAGATCGCTTCGAGATCGAGTAGACGTGCGGCAGCTCCATCTCCCGCTTGCCGCCCGCCAGGAAGTTGCTCACCTGGCGGAGGTCCGGGTCGGGGTGGGCGTGGGTTCAGGGGCGGGGTTGAAGTGTGGGGTGTGGGTCAGGTTGGGGTCATGGTCAGGGTCGGGGTTGGTATTGGGGCTGGGGCCGGGCAGTCGCTCGCCTGGTAGAGGTTGTCGATGCGCGCGTACGGGTTGAGCGAGATCAGCACGTCGCCCGCCCACCTGCGGGGGAGGGGAGGGGAGGGGGGCACACCACCGTGAGCGACGGGGGTCACACCACCTAGAGAGTCATCCGACGGCGCTGCGGGCCGCCGCCCACGTGTAGATGCGGCCGTCCTTGAGGCGGCGCTGCAGCAGGTAGAGAAGCGGTGCCTCGTGCAGGTTGCCCATCATCACCATGTTGGGCAGGTCCTGCGCGGACGCGGAGGAAGCACGGGGTGGCGGAATGAGCGCCGGTCGTGGCGTGCGCGGAGGAGGCGTCGCTGGCAGTATTGTGCAAACGGTGACGTGGGCGCAACGCAACGCAGCGAGACATCGCATATCCTAGCGTCGGGTGTCTGGAGTGTAGCGCATGGCCGACGGCCGACGGCCGACGGCCTATGGCGGCGTCGCGCGGCGCGCCTGCGCGTGCGACGGCTCGAACTGCGTCGTGTCCTTCGGGTCGATCTCGTGCTCGACCTCCTCGATGGTGACGACGAGCTTGCGCCGCTGCCCCTGGCCGCGCTTGCCCTCGATGCGGCCCAGCTCCCACCGCCCCGCGATCGAGCACCAGATCATCGAGCCGTTCTCGTCGCCCACCTGCGGCGCGTTGGCGGCAGACGCAGCGCAGCGAGCGCGGTGAGCGCGGCGGGTCGGAGCGGCGGGCCGGAGGCACGCCGACGCCGGGTGAGCACGGCCACCCGCGGTGACGCCCACGCGAGAGACGGCGAGGGCGGTTGCGAGGTGGTGATGTGGGCGGGCGGGCCGCTCGGCCATGCGCGTGTGGCGATGGCGGCGACG
>Ga0209713_10002294_pt1 | contig 11841 bp, 2 predicted proteins | sample ArcOceMetagenome_3_FD_187444 | JGI IMG/M metagenome (GOLD analysis project Ga0209713, IMG submission 187444) | Marine eukaryotic phytoplankton communities from Arctic Ocean - Arctic Ocean- Svalbard ARC20M Metagenome (SPAdes) (version 2) | ecosystem: Environmental > Aquatic > Marine > Oceanic...
CTATGCTTAACTATACAATGTGTCCCCTCCCATCTCCCCCCTCCCCACCTCCCATCACATTTCCCATCACATTTCCCATCACATTTCCCATCACTTGCATTGACGTCGCAAGCCGGGCTATGCTCACGACTTTCGGATTGGACCCTCGGATGGACCAATCCAGGACGGCTCGATGCACGTGCACGAATATCTGCTCTGCTGTCTGCTCTGCTCATATCTGCTCTGCTTATGGCTGCTCTTGCTGTATGTTCTGCTCATGTCTGCTCTGCTCATTGCCCCGAGGGGCGGCCCGATTTCGATCTGCGCTCCTCGCCAGTGCACTGCGCTCCTCGCCTGCTACGAGAGGTCGAGCGCGGCAGCCTCGTGCTCATGCCCCTGGTCTCGCTGGCCACGTCGGCGGGGGCATCGGATGGTACATTGGCGGCATCATCCCCGGCGGGGGCATCGACATGTGCCCGGGCGGCATCATCGGCGCATGCATCGGATGGTACATTGGTCGCGGCATCATCCCCGGATACATCGGGGGCATCTGCGAATACGGGAAGCTGGGCACGGGACGAAGAACCGGTGCCGGTGCCGAGGCCGGTGCGTGCGCCACGCCGACTGCCGATACAAGCGGCATGCCGCTGGGGCCATCTCCCGGGGCCACCGGCACGCGGGTCATGCGGGTCATCATCGGCATGCTGCGCGATGGCACCTCCTCAGCAAAGGCCATCAATATCCGGCCTGATTTTGGCGGGCTTGACTGCATCAGCGACGTGACGGGATATTGCGGCAACGCCATCGAGGCGGTCGCGGGCGCGCCTTCAGGCGCCGGGCCGTCTGCCGCTTCAGCGTCGGCTGTGCCGGGCCCGGGCGGTTCGTGCGGTGCGTCGGCGGCGTCGTTCTTCGCCGGAGCGATCTTCTCCAAGAGAGTCTCCGAGTCGCCAGGCGCATCGTCGGCCGTGCCGTCCTTCTTCACCGCCGCAGCGTCAGCCGTGGCCTCGTCTGCCGGCCCAACGTCGGCTGTGCCTTCGGCGGTGGCGGCGAGGCTGTCGGCGAGGGGGGCGGAAAGGGCCACCCCGCTTTCGGCCGCCGCTGGCGCGGAGAGGGCCGCCGAGCTGTCGGCCGCCGGCAACGGTGATGGCAACGGGAACGGCGCGCTAGACGAGGCGGAGGAGGGCGGCGACGAGGTCGGTGCTGCGGAGATCGACTTCGTCGCTGACTTCGGTGGTGGCAGCCCCGGAGGGAGGCGGCGCGCGCTGAACGGTGACATCCTTGGGTGGGCCATCATCCCTGGCTGGGCCATCCCTGGGGGTGGCATCCCGGGGGGCAGCATGCCGGGCGGCACACATGGGACGCCCGGGAACGGCATGCGCGGGGGCACCCACCCTGGCGGCGGGCGCGTCATGCCGGACATGCCGGGCAGCGGCATGCCGGGCATGCCGGGAGGCGGAAAGCCGGGCGCCGGATAGCCAGGCGGCAATCGCGGCACGCCGGCCATTGCCATGCCAGGGTGCGGCATGGGATAGCCGGGGTATGGCATCGGTGGCGGCGGCCAGGAGCCTGGCGGCATCGACGGCGTCGGCGGCATCCCCGGCCGCATCGGGTCGGCCGGGCGCAGTCCGGTGTGCGGTGCGTGGAGTGGCACGGGCATCACCAGCGACATCGTCGCCGGCCGAGGAGGAGGGTGGTCGAGCTTCTGCGCCTTGGCCGCCGTCGCGCCGTCGTCGCCGTTGAGGACCTCGCGCTTGCCCCACCTCGCCGGGCGCCAGCTCGGGTCGCTGTTCTCCTGCTGCAGCGCGTACCCCGCGGCGTGCGCGGCGTGCGCGGCGTGCGCCGCATGCGCGACGTGCGCGGCGTGCGCGGCGTGCGCGTGGCGGCGCGCGGCCTCCTCGGCCGCGGCGTAGTAGACGGCGTGGTAGTGGGCGCTGTGCGCGTGGGCGTAGGGGTGCATGGCGTTGTGCGGCTGCATCGGGTAGCCGGCGGTCGTCGCGTGCCCGCGGTCCACCTCGCGCGACGGGCGGTCGTTTGGCGCCGCCGAGACCTTGGCCAGCTTGTGGATGTGGCTGCGCGACGGCGCCGCCGAGCCGCCGCCGTCCGAGCAGAACCCGCCCTCGCCCGTCTCGACGAGCGCGGCGATCGCGGCCGCGCGGCGCTCGTGCCGAGCGTAGCAGAGCGCCGCCTCCTCGACGGTGTTGAAGTAGCCGAGGTGCTCGCTCCGACCGCCCCCGCAGCTCGCGCGCGCCTGGTACGGCTTGTTGCGGTGCGGCAGGTAGATGACGCCCTTGTAGCCGCTGTTCGTGCTCGGCTGTTGGACGAGCGTCAGGCCCTCGGCCGTCGCCTGCCGCAGCGCCTCCTCGGCCGCCGCGTTCTTCGGCACCGGCGGCCCCTGCATCTGCCTCTCGAGCTGGGCCGCGCACGCCTCCTTGCCAATGTGCCGCGCGTAGCACAGCGCCGCCTCCTCGGCCGTCACGAAGTGGCCCAGGTGCTGGTTCTTCCGGTTGCCGCACGCCGTCGCCTGGTAGGGCTTGCTCTTGCTCGGCTTGAAGTGCACGCCCTTGTACCCGCTTTTCGTGCCGGGGGCGAGCACGAGGTGCAGGCCCTCCTCCTCGGCCGCCTGCAGGGCCGCCTGCCGCATCTTCTGCGCCCGAATGTCGGCAAGAGTGTCTTTCGCCGCGTGCCGCAGCACCTGGAGGGGGTCGCGGTCCGACGGCGGCGGACGGCGGTAGCCGGGCACTCCCGGCGAGGCCGCAGACTGGCCCTGCTCGCCCCCGCCCTCGACCGTGTCGGACCCACCTCCCTCCTCCCCCTCGTCAGCCTCGGCGTAGTCGTCCGGCACTATTTTCGGGGCGACAAGGTTCCTAGGGGGGCGGCTCTCCGGCGGCGCCTCGTCGTAGTCTAATCCCATGAACTCGCTCTCCGCCGGGTCCTCCGCCTCCAGGAGGTCGAGCTCCGACATCCCGACGGCGGGTCCCCGGCTGCGAGGGAGTAGCCGTATTCAGCTTCACGGCAAGCTACCTAGGCTGACCGAGACAGACGAGAGCTGCACTGAGCCTGAATCTCTGCCAATGTCCCCGCGGGGATGTGAAGGCATCCCCGCGGGGATGTCAATTTTTCCGCCTCCTGCGAGGCCGCTCCGGCCGTGGAGGCCTAACTCCATTTTCAATCTACGTCATGAAAGTGCTCCGCTTACTTATTGATTGGCAGTCGCACTCACTCTCCGACGACAAGCACAGAAGCGCCTCATCCGCTCGCGCAAGCTCTGAGGGGAGGGGTGAATACCACCCACATGGGGTGAATACCACCTAACAGGAACCTAGGTGTCCGCTGAAAAAATTGGTGGCACCCCTTGCGCGTCTTCACAACGACAAGAAAACGACATCTTGGCTCACACCAAGGCGGGTACCGCCAAAGCTGGTCCTCCAACCAAAGCACCGATCACCCACTCGCGCGTAGACTGCATCTATGGCGTCCGCGGCCGTTCGATCGGCTGCCTTCCAGCTGGAGGCGCTGATCCACCGCGTCGCCAAAGGCAGCGACGCGCAGAAGATGCTGCCGAAGCCGCAGAAGGAGACCGTGGAGGCTGAGTTCTGGAAGGGCGCGGCGCGGCTCTCGGACGGCGAGGCGTGGAGCTGCCTGCGCCAGCTGCAGCTCTGGATGGCCTCGTTCCCGGCCGAGGACTCGTCGGCCATCCTGCAGTTCCTCGTCTCGCTGCTCAAGGCCTTCCAGGGGCACTACGCGCCGCCGACGCTGATCGACATCTACAAGCACATGGGCGCCGGCGACGCGGAGGCCGACGACGACGACGACGTGGGCGGCGACAACGCCGACGTCTCGGGCTGGCTCGACAAGGCGCGCGACGAGCTCTCGCAGGAGACGGCGACCGACTCGGTCGAGCTGTTCCTCTTCAAGTCGGCGGCGCTCGTGCTCGAGCAGATGGACCGCTGCTCGGGGCTCGACAAGCTGCCCAAGCCGGTCGTCGGCTTCTTCTTCCGCTCCCTCGAGCACGCCTCCACCCTCTCGAGCCAGCGCTGCGCCGCCGTCTGCTGCTCGGTGCTTTCGGTGCGCGCCAGCGCCCTCTCTCTCCTCCTCGAGCCAGCTCGCTCCCGCCGACGGGCGCTCGCGCCTCGACGCGCGCCCGCCCCCGCTGCGCACCCCTCCCGACATTCCACCCGCTCACCCACGCCCGCCGCTCGCTCACCCCTGCCCTCTCTCTCGCCCCCCCCTCTTGCTCGACCGCAGCGCGCGCACCTGAACGCGATGGTCGCGGCGTACTTTGAGAAGCAAAAGGAGACGCCCGAGAAGAAGTTCCGCTGGCTGCTGTACACGCAGGCGTTGCAGATGCTCGCCTTCGGCGTCTCGTCGTCGGCGCAGGCGCAGGTGACCGTCAACTTCCTCGAGGGGATGACGCGGATCATGGCCAAGGTCGACCGCGGCAAGCTGCGCTACGCGATCTGCACCGCGCTCGAGCGCGTCTTCGCGTCGATCATGGCGGCCAAGGACGAGGAGGCCGCGCTCGACTGGGACGGCTTCCAGGTCAAGTACCCGATGCTCGCCAAGCAGTACGCCGACGCGTACACGAGCATCTACAACACGACGTCCAAGTGGTCGAAGAAGCAGAAGCACCAGCTGCCGTGCTGGTGCCTGATGCTGCGGATGGTCTGCGTCGGCTCGACGGCCTTCTACACCGACCGCAAGCGCGAGCCGCTGGTGCCCAAGCTGCTCGAGGGCGCCAAGAAGGCGGAGAAGCGCGCCGAGTGCACCAAGCAGCTGCACGAGTACCTGCGCTGCCTGCCCAACTCGTTCGTGCGCACCGACATGGAGGCGTTCACGTCCGACTCGAAGAAGATCGTCGAGCTGCTCTTCCCAAAGGACAGGAAGAAGCAGAAGGAGGCCGAGGCGGACGAGCGGCCGCTCGTCGCGTCGATCATCATCGCGATGGGGCGGCAGCACCCGCACTTTGCCTTCACCGAGCTGGTGACGCTGCTCGCCGAGGAGAGGTACTCGTCGCAGCAGAAGGCGACGCTCTGCCGCGCCCTCGGCACGCTGGCGCGCGAGTTCCCGCGCGAGGTCGCCGGGTACAACACGGCCCTCGGCCCGCTGTGCTTCGGCTTCATGTCCGACGCGGACGAGCAGCTCTCGTCGCACGCGATCCGCACCTTCCCGTACGTGACGGTGCCCGACGGCAAGCAGGAGAAGAAGATCGTCGAGAAGGTCATCTGGCTGATCGTCAACGCCGAGAGCGACGTCGCCGCGACGGCCTTCGAGTCGCTCTGCACGTACCTGATGCAGATGCCCGACACGCTGCTGGTGCCGCTCGTGCAGATCTTCCTCGAGCTGCTCGCGCAGCGCTCGATGGCCGCCAGGGGCGACTCGCGCCGCCTCACGTCGTGCTTCGAGTACCTGCAGCGGCTGCTGCTGCGCTACCTGACGCACCTGCACGGCTCGCAGCGCCAGTGCGGCCTCTCGGCGACCGGCTGGATCGGCGCGCGCGAGCAGGCCGAGGGCGTCGCGCTGCTGTGGCTCGCGCACACCGACGTGCTCGTGCGCAAGCAGGCGCTCCACCTGCTGCGCGCCTTCTCCGACCCGACGCTCGCCGCGCTCGAGGAGCGGCGCAACCCCGCCATCAGGGGGACGCGCCTCGTCGAGCTGCTCTCCGACGAGCGGCTGCCCGAGGAGAGCGCCGCGCGCTGGTCGCCCGTGCTCGAGGCGCTGCTCGAGAGGCGCGTCGGCGGCTTCGCCGAGCGGCGCGAGCTGCGCCTCGCCATCGACTGCGCGTGGGTCCGCCTCTACAGGAAGTTCGCCGCGACCAAGGACCGGCTGGCCGACCTGGGGCGCGAGGGGCTCACGCTGTGGACCAACTTCGTGCGCTTCCTCTGCTGCTCGCTCGCGTGGCCGCAGGCGGCGCAGTGGGAGGAGGGCTCGCAGCAGCGCGTCACGCCGGGCGCGCTCTCCAAGTTCTGGGTCGAGCTGGTGGCGACGTGCTGGTCGGACGAGCTGCGGCAGGCGCAGGAGATCCGCGCGATGCTGCTGGGCTACTTGGTGGCGGTGCACCCGAGCTGCATCGAGCACGCCGCGGGCAAGGTCGTCGAGCTCGCGCAGCACCGCCTCGGCCAGGCGCACGCGCCGGCGGCCGACACCAAGGGCGGGCGGCGCGGCGGCGGCGCGCCGGCGCAGGAGCAGCGCGCGGCGCCGGCCAACGCGTGGTGCATGTCGGAGGAGTGCCTGGCGCTGCTGTCGCGCTGGTACGACCGCGTCTACGCGATGGGCAAGGAGCAGGCGTCCAAGGACGGCGAGGGCGGCGGCGGCGGCGGCGGCGGCGGCGGCGACCCGATGGGCGGCGGCGCCGACAGCCGCGGCTCGATGGTGCAGGTGACGGACGTGCGCGGGCTGCCACGCTCGATGATGGCGCTGCTCTCGCAGTGCGTCGGCACGTGGGTGGGCTCGGGCGAGCACGGGAGCGGCGTCTCGCCGTCGCGGCTGACGCTCGGCTTCAAGACGCACGCGATGACGATGGCGCGCGTCTACCTCGACCCCGCCACCGGCTTCGGCGACCGCGAGCACGCGCCGCTGCGGCTGCTCAAGTGGCTCGGCGGCTGGTGCCCGGCGCCGCGGCGCAAGTACGTCGAGGCGGCGTACGTGCGCGTGCCGCAGCACGTGCTCGGGCTGATGCCCAAGCAGGAGGCCGACGAGGAGCGCGCCGTCGAGCGCGCGCGCGAGCGGCTCGAGGAGGCCGTCGTCGAGGCGCTCGGCGCGCTGCTCACGAGCGGCGCGCTTGAGGGCGCCGTCGACCAGCAGAAGCAGGCGCTCTCGTTCCTGCAGATGATGGCGCTGCGCGGCCCGCACCTGCGCGCGCCCGTCGAGCGCGCGATGGCCAACCTGCTGCGCAACTTCCCGCAGTTCTGCGGGCCGATGGTGCAGCTCGCGATCGTCGAGCACGCCGAGGAGCGCCTCGACCTCACGCAGCCCGCCGCCGAGCTCTTCGCGGCGATGACGCTCTACGCGCTCGTCGACAACTGGACGTCGAACGTGTCGCTGTGGCAGGAGCGGCTCAACGTGCCGGCGTCGCGCATGCTGATGGTCTCGCTGCTCCACCAGTGCTCGGCCGATCCGGTGGCGCGCAAGCTCGCGCTCAGGCTGGCAAGCGCGCTCGCCGCGCACCCCGACGACGCCGCGAGGATCGACGCGGGCGAGGCGACGCCGATCGCCGACTTCGTCCACCTGCACAACTGCGTCGCCAGCACGGCGCGCTACTCGGCGGCGCTCGCGGCGCGCTACTCGTCGCAGTACACCGAGCCGCTGCTGCGCGAGCTGATGGGGCTCGCGCGCCACCTCTCCGACGTGCACAACGAGTCGATGCTGCAGCTGGTGATGCCGTGGATCGAGCACTTTGGCGCCGGCTTCGCCGACGCCGACGAGGAGGAGTGGCAGCGGCCGTGGCGCGCGACGGTCTCGCACCTGCTCCAGCTGAGCTACCAGTGCCACACGCGCTCCAACTCGTCCTTCCTCTTCTTCACGCTCGAGGCGTGCTGGAAGGCGCTGCTCGGCGACGCGCCGTGCGACGCCGAGGTGCGCCTCACGACGCGCTTCCTGCTCAAGACGCACGCGCAGGGCGCGCCGCGCGCCGACGGCATGTCCGACGAGCAGCACGCGGCGTCGACGGGCCTCGTGCGGCACGTCTGCACGCGCATCCTGCTCTTCGTCGCGGCGCCGGCGCGCGTCGAGCTGATGGCCGAGCTGCTGATGGAGGAGCTGCCGCAGGACGCCCTCGGCGACGCGCCGCCGCCGCCGCGCGCGCAGCAGCTCTTCGACTGGCTGCAGGGCCGCGTCGCCGCCGAGCGCGCGATGCCCGACTACGCGAGCGGCACCGAGGCGGGCGCGCTGCGCTCGTCGGCCTTTCTGCTCTGCGCCGAGCTGCTGCAGGACCACGCCTCGATGATGGAGGCGCGGCTGCCGCAGCTGCTGCAGCTGGCGTGCGTCTACTTTGGGCCCAAGGCGCCCGACGGGCAGCGGCTCGGCGGCAAGATGCTCGCGACGATGCTCGCGGTGCTCACGCCGCTGCCGGAGGACGAGCGCAAGCGGCTGGCGACGCCGCCCGAGGACAGGGCGGGCCGCGCCGCGCTGATGACGGCGCTGCTCGGCGGCGGCGCGCGCGGCGGCGCCGACCCGCCGGGCGTGGCGCGCGAGAAGAGCGGCCCGCCGCCGGTGCCGCCCGAGGCGATGGTGGGCGTGGCGCGCGCCGACTGGGCGGAGGCGTCGCTCGCGGCGGGCCTCGCGACGGCCGACACGCGCGTCGCGCAGCTCGGGCTGGTCTGGTACGCCGAGCTGTCGGGCGAGCTCGGCGCGAGCTACGGCGCGACGTACCGCGTCGTGCTGGCGCTGTGCGGCGCGGCGGCGAGCGGCCGCGCCGAGATGGCGACGGCGCTGCTGCGGCTGCTCCTCGAGCACGCGAGCACGCGCGAGTCGCTCCACTACGGCGTCGCGACGCTGCTCGGCACGCTCGCGATCGCGCTGCTCAACTCGGCGCTGCGCGTCACCTTCGGCCTCGCGCAGCAGCTGCTGAGGAGCCTGCTGGCGCGGCAGCTGCAGCCCGACACGCTCGAGGTGCTCACGCACGCCGCCGCCGCGCTCGCGCCGCCGCTCTCGGTGCTGCCCGCCGGCGCCGAGTTTGGCGGCTGGCGCGCGGCGATGGTGGCGGGCGGCCTCGGCGCGCAGCTGCAGCTGGTGACGGCGGCGAGCGACGGGCGCGCGCCGCCGCTCGACGAGCTGCTCGCCGGCGCGCTGCGCCGCGGCGCGCCGCTCGGCAGGCTGGCCGTGGCGGGGCGCGCCGGCGTCTCGGCCGACGACACGCTCGTCGTCGGCGCGACCAACGCGTGGCTCGTCAAGGAGCTGCGCGGGCTCTACGCGCCGCGGCTGGCGCAGTTCGACGCGCTGTGGCTCTCGCTGGCGTGGGCGCTGCTGCTGCGCGCGTGCACGGCGCCGCGCTCGCCCGACGGCGACGCCGCGTGCGAGGAGGTCTCGCGCTGGCTCGACGAGGTCGCCGCCGCCTCGGCGTCCGACCTCGAGGCGGCGAGCGCCAAGGCGCTCATGGCGGCCGTGATGGGCCTCCACTCGTCGGCGGCCGCCGAGCTGCAGTACGCGGCGCAGGGCATCTCGTTCATCGAGGACGACGCCGAGGAGGCCGACTGGTGGCTCGGGCCGCTCGCGCAGTTTGTGGCGGAGCTGCGGCAGGGCTGCGCCAACGAGGGCGAGGAGCGGCGCGTCTTCGCCGTGCTGCGCGGCTGCACGTGCGCGTGGCTCGAGCTGGCGTCCAACGAGCCCGACGACCCGCAGCGGCTGGCGCTGCTGTGCATGCTGCACGCGCTGCTCCTCGAGTTTGGCGGCAAGGGCCACTGGGACGCCGCGCCGCACGCCGACACGGCCAAGCTGCTCTCGTCGTGGATCTTCCGCATCGGCGAGTCGCACGCCTCCAAGCTGCGCGACTGCATGCAGGCGCTCGCCGCCGACGCGCCGTCCGACGGCGGCAAGCCGGGCGGCTTCGCCTTTGTGCAGACGGGCGCCGGCCAGGGGCAGGAGATGCTCGCCGACGCCAACGCCAACGCCAACGCCGCGGCCGTCGGCCGCTTCGCGCCGTCGCCGCAGCTGACGCTCATCCCGGCGGCGGCGTGGCTCGAGGCGCTGCTGCTCGAGCTGATGCGCCTCCGCCCGCCCGACGAGACCAACCCGCCCAAGCTGCCGGCGCCCGACCCCGCCGAGGTGCCGCTGCCGAGCGCCGCCGGCCGCCCGTCGCTCTCGCCGCACGCGCTCGCGGTGCTGCGCGGCGAGGAGCTGCCCGAGGAGCCGTCGATCATGTCGAGCTCGCGCGGCTCCGGCCCGCCGACGGGGCTGCCGCCGCTGCCGGGCACGCAGGTGCCGCCGCCGCCGTTTGGCGGCGGCCCACCGGGCATGCCGCCGCTGCCCGACGAGCTCGGCGGCGGCGGCGGCGGCGGCCCGCCCGGCTTTGCGCTGCCGCCGCTGCCTCCGAGCGACAGCGCCGGCGACTTCCCCGACCTGCCGCCGCTGCCGGGCAGCGGCGGCGGGTTTGGCGGCGACGACGGCCCCCCGCCGGTGCCCGACTTCGGCCGCGAGGACCCGACGGCCTTCCCGTCGGGCCGCGAGTCGTTCTCGGAAGGCGCCGCCAACCTGCCGCCGCTGCCGACGTCCTCGTCGCGCGAGGGCTCGACCGCCTTCCCGTCGGGCCGCACCTCGGTCGAGCCGAGCGGCAGAAACTTCTCGCGCCGTTCGATCGAGAGCGTGCCGGGCATGCCGCCGCCGCCGCCGGGCATCCGCAACTCGATCGAGTCGGGCCTCGGCGGCGAGCTGGTGGCGCCGCCGTCGGTGCCGGGCCAGGAGTTCGTGCCGTCGATTGGCAGGAGAGGGCCGCCGCCGCAGATCCCGCCGCCGGAGGACGTCTACGGGCAGCCGCCGCCGCCGCCCGACGACGACTTCCCCGACCTGCCGCCGCTGCCGCCGCTGCCCAACGAGGAGAGCATGGACGGGCCGTTCCCGCCGCTGCCGCCGCTCCCCGTCGGCAGCGGCGACGACTTCAACGACGGCGGCATGCCCGCGCCGCCGCCCGACTTCAGCGAGCCGCCCCCGCCGTCGATGGGCGGCGCGCGGCAACGCACGGCCAGCTCGCAGGGGCGCCAGTTCAAGCCGCCGCTCCCGCCGGGGCCGCCGCCCCCGGGCTTCAAGCCGCCGCCGCCCTCGGGGCCGCCGCCCCTCCCGGCCGGCGGCTTCCCCGACGATGACGGACCGCCGCTGCCGCCGCTGCCGCCGCTGCCGGCAAACGACGGCCACGGCGACGGCCCACCGCCAGTGCCCAGTGCGCGCCCCGCCATCCCGGGGCTGGGCGCCGCCATGGCGTCGCCCCGGCGTGGCTCGGCCACGCCGGGGCGCGCCGGCGGTGCGGGCGCGCCGCCGCCGTCGCTCTCGGCGGGCGGTGGCGCGAAGCCGCCGCCGATGCTCTCCGGGCTGCTCGCGCGCGGCGCGGCGCAGGCCGGCGTCGGGCGCGGCCCCGGCCTGCCGCCGCCCGGCCAGGCCATCCGCGACGCGACGGCGCAGGCGCAGGTGCAGGCGGCGCTGGGCGGCCCTCCGCCGCTGCCGGGCAGCGGCTCGACGACGCCGCGCGGCCTCGACGGCGAGCGCAAGGTCAGCCGCGGCAGCCTCTCCATAGGGCAGAAGATGGGCGAGCAGATCTGATAGACGGACGGACAGACAGACACAGGCATGACAGAGGAGAGGCGCCTCCGTGACCGCGCCGACGTGCGTGAGGCTTTTGCCTTTTGTTTGGGGTATCGACTTCGTGTGAGAGTGTTCGGGGGAGCGCTATGTGGGAGTGTGTGGACACGCTCGGCTTTGTGTCTACAGCCAGCCTCGTTGTCGTGTCGCGTCAAAACATGTCGAGAAAAGCGTTTGGAATTTGGATCGCTATCCACGCCTCGACACGCTCCCTTGGAAAGCCACGTGCCGAAAACGTCGGCGAATGCGAACGCTGGCCAAGCCCTGGGCCAAGCAAATGCCACCCGGTCGTACTCGTCCTCGCTGAGCTCACCTCGTCATACGTGGGCCTCGGTGGAGCCGTGGTTGCTGGCCAGGTGTAATAGCTCACTTTTTCCATTTTCTCAAACTTGGCTAGGTAAACAGTTGCGCCTTTGGTGGTTTGCCCTCTTGGAACAATGAGCGCCGGGATGGCATTTGCTCGCGAGAGCGCCGGCTCAAGCAACACGTATATAAGTGACGCGGTCGCGACAGCCAACAGCGAGCGGCGCGGCATCAGCGTCATCGGCCTGGCGGAGCAGCACAAACACCGCAAGCGCC
>Ga0209713_10002296_pt1 | contig 11837 bp, 10 predicted proteins | sample ArcOceMetagenome_3_FD_187444 | JGI IMG/M metagenome (GOLD analysis project Ga0209713, IMG submission 187444) | Marine eukaryotic phytoplankton communities from Arctic Ocean - Arctic Ocean- Svalbard ARC20M Metagenome (SPAdes) (version 2) | ecosystem: Environmental > Aquatic > Marine > Oceanic...
TATTTCATCCAGATTGTGTGGCCCCACCGAAAATAAATTTGGAATTCTGCCATTGGATTTGAGTGCTCCATGTACATTTGTAAAGCTAGACTCGTGGATGTTCCATTTTCCTTCACTCCAGTACATATTTTCATGCGTTGAAATCGTGGTGGGATTTAGTTTTTCGCCATATTGAATGCATACTTGGCGTAAAACCTCTTCGGCCACATTTTGTTTGGTTTTGTAATCATGAATGGATTTACCGTATCGATTGATAGCTTCGAAATCACACACTACACACCCCCACACTGTTTGAATCGTAGGGTCGAGGCTAGGGTGTGTCAAGGTCAAAGATTTATTTACCACGATGATGTTCCATTCACTCGTGCAGGACCAGCACCATAAATTAGGGTCTTTCATTTTTGAATCGAAATGAAATTGTAACCCAAATCCTGAATAGGAAGAATCATTCACGAACTTTTTCATGTCACCCATCGACGCAAACCAGTTTTGTTGTACTAAGGAAGATGAATTTTCCACGATATCATACAATTTTCTCAAAGGGACGCATAATACATAATTTCGACCTACATACAACTCGTTTTTGTTTGTTTTGATTGATGTCACTTGGTATTCATCGCTATATATGGTATCTACGGTTGTGTTTGACACTCTCGTAACATTCGGATACTTGTTTAAAATTGTTTTGCATTTTTGTAACCATTTGTTTGGGTCTGACATTTGTACCGTACTACTGTAATAAAGTAATGTGTCTAAACTCAAGAAGAATTTGATCAAATTATACATCTTTATGTGCGAGATACTCGTTCCATTAATCGTGATTGTGGTCAAATTGAGCACGTCTCTAGCACGTTGGGAAATATGATTTACATCACACCATCGTGAAACGGTCATATTGTTTTGAATCTGTTTTGAACCGATCATGAACAGAAATATATACATCATCGTGTTGTAATAATCATTGACATTGAATGAATTCACTATATAATACATAATCGAAAACAAGACCATCAAATTCGACGCATATACATTTTTGTATTCTACTTGTACATCTATCTGTTTCACTAATCGTTTAAAATGGGGATTACCATTCGAAAAAAGCACTTTTGGCGAATGTTCGGTGTGATACAATTGATCCTTATATTGTGATTTCCAACATCCACCAATATCATGATCTGCTTCGATGAGTAAAATGTTGGCCTTCGTCTTTGCTAATTGTAATGCGGTGGTAATACCTGTTGGACCGAGACCGACAATAATATAATCGTAATACATTATTTATATTTGATTGCATATTATTATTATTAAATCAAATACTAACATCTTCCGAATTAGCTTCGTCTAAGGATGCCATGACAGTCTATGATGCGGAATCAAAAAGCACAATCTTCGTTGTCGACAACAATCGTTTCATTTTGGTTGGAGACCATATCGATTCCATATAATATTTTTTCGTTTTTGTAATGAGATCCAGAATATCGTGTTTTATCTTTAGTGAGCACCTTTATTTTAAATTTATCGAACGGTGCTTGATAGAAATCAACATTTATCTTTTGTTTTTTGAAATTGTTTTCGTGACAAAAGATATTGAAATGTTTGAAGAATACTGACATCGGTATGAAACTGTCGGCATTTAATACCACAGAACTACTGTTGATAAACGCATGAAGTGAGTTGGTCGAGTTTGCCATGATATTTTGCGTATCTTTAAAGTATTTGGGCAACCAATTCCAAATATCTACATTTTTATATTTGTTGTTGAAATGCAAATACAGTAGGTTGCACGACTTTAATATTTGTGATATTTCGTGCTCCAATCGGATGTGCAAATCAGGCAAAACGTTTTGAACCTTTTGATCGAACCGAGTAATCACGACTCGCCGTTGAATGCTTGTCGCATTATCCACGAATCCAGGATTTTCGTTACCACCCAACATCCCGGGTGCCGTCCATTGGACCATTTGAGAAGCCTTGTGTTTTATGTTGATGTTGATCTTTCCACCGCTGACTATTTCTTGAAATTCGGCTTGATCTATATTCCAGTCGCGTTTGATCTCTGGGGCGATAAATGCGAACTTGTCATAGATGTCTGCCAATCCAAATGTTTTCTGATGATTATTTCCCATGATTCCGACGTCCTCGTGATCATAAAACAACCGAACGATATTGTTTATCGTGCTTTTACCGGTCCCACCACATCCAATGAGCATCAATATGACTTGCCAATTATCCAGTTGCCCCGTCTTGTAAAGCATACGACCAAGGAACATTTTGTTGATCGCGATGACATCTTCAGACAAATTTTGGTATTGAAAAATCGAATCCAATACAGGTGTGTCCGTAGAGTCTGTAAAGTCAATGTCGAAATATTTACAGGAGATATACTTATCATCTAAAGCATTGTATTGTGGTGATGAATAGGGTATAAAACAATCTGTATTGGTCGAACGAACCAAACTTATATATATACCATTTCTGAATGAAAAGATATTGCGATGCTTTTTCAAGGTCGGAAAGCGGACGTCTTCCGCTCGAATCAAATATTCCGAAAGTCGTTTGTCCATATCTTTCGATGATGTCAAGTATATCCAATGTTGGTAGTTATTCAGCATATTAAATTGCTGATTTACGACATCAATTATTTTGTGTGTCATTTTCCATGCTTTCGTGGGATTCGGGTTACATATTTCCGAATAGCAATATTCGCCATATTTGCGGATACGGTTCGATTCAAAGTAGTCATACATGTAGTAGAGCAATTTTTGGAATGGGTTAAGCTTTTCATATTCAATCGGATTGTATAGAAATAATGATGGAATCTGATTTGTATTCGTTTTAAAATATATTAATTGTTGAATTATTTGTTGCCCATAATGCACTTTAGAGGCCAACTGCTTGAACTGTTCAGACACATCAGCACTTTCCAATAATTCGTTGTCTTTCAATGCTTTATACAACCGCATTATTATTTGTTTTTCTTTCTGAATGGCTTCCTGTACCTGCAGTACGTCGTCTTGTATTGAAGTATCGAAGCTTTCCGTGATGTGGTCTATTGAGTATGTACAATTTACCCATTTCGAATGGTATTCATTGAGAATAGCTTTCGCACGTTGTGCATCGACGGTCATTGTTTAGATGTTTTTAATCTACATCACGAAAGCCACCTCCATATGCACATCGAATCACAAAGTTTATGACAAAGTTTGTATGGAAAAGTTCAATTGAGAATCCAGTTACGTTTTATTCAAAAGTTTATGAAAAAGAATCGAAAAATATGGGTTTGTGACTGCGTTGTTACCTCCAGGTCCATATTCTTGAAAAAATGCAACTCAACCACATATGTTGTGCAAAATTAAAGACAGATGTTACTAAAAGCTGTACTTTTATTGCAAAGTACAGAATCAAAGACGAATGGTATTGCGGACATCATGTTGAGAAAGTAGATTGTCTCATATGTATGGAAACATGCGCTCCGAACACGGAAATCTGTTTGCCTTGTTGCAAACACGGGCGATTCCACATGAATTGTATTGCGAGATGGGTGTTGAATGGACATTTCACCTGCCCGCTTTGTCGCGCGACACTGCCTTCCTATATGGATACTGAGTGGTTTCGATTGACAGAACATTATCAGTGGCGACAATTCGATATCATGCCGATGTACCATCCGTCCCTGATGGGTGATGATATTCTCGAATTTTTGTACATTAGCGGCGTTTCCTTCGACGACGTATTGGCTTTGCAATTCGAGCATCCCAAACTATACTGGGAGTACGCAAATCTAATTAAATATTGGACACTGTTTGGAGATTACGATACTACCGTGATCGCCAAATTCGTTGGGCGAAAATTGATACCATTCGCTAAGAAGTACAACTTGACCAACGTGATAAAAAACCATTTCAAAATGGACATTTGATTTGCCCTTGCATTCCCTAATATTATTTATACATATAGAAGGTATAATTTAATATAGTGATGATGTGGTATTCTGCATTAGCCTATGCGGGTGGGTTTATATTGGGGTTTCAAATGTTTCCTCAAATATATAAAGTGTTTGTCACCAAATCCGCAACAGATCTATCTATTGTTTATTTAACAATGAATGCTGTAGGTTTAATTTGCATGACCACATTTGGTGTGCGTACGAATCAACTCGAACTCTTCATTCCGACGAGCATTAGCCTCTTTAATACATTGGTGATGATTCTGATGAAACTATATTACGATAACCAAAAAAATAAAAATGACGCTTTAACAACAATCTAACACATAGGATATGTATTAAACACACCCACCGAATTGTATATCCAAACTTTATTAATATATCAATTGAACATCAAAACATAACTTGATAAAAGAGTGTAAATAATATTTCTTGGCAAATGTCTCGAATTTCCTAGCCATATTCTCCGTTACAATTGTTTTTTCAATATTTGTATTTAGATGTATCCAATATCTGACAAGATTCGCAAACTCACAAAAAAGATCCGGTTGTTCATAATTCAATATCATGAACATATTGTAGGAAAGGCAACAATCATTCGTGAAGGTTAGTATATCCATGTGATACAATTCGTGATGATACTTGGGTAAGACGTGAAAGTTTTCCGGTAATACTACGCCATCCAATTGATACCATTTGAGTTCTAGAGAGTCGGGTAATATTTTGCGACACAACGGACACGTGAAATGTCCTTTGTGCACCCATTTCGATATACAGTCTTTATGATACTTATGCTGACAATCCAATATGAGTTCTTTTGATTTCATAATTGTTTCAAAACAGATGGAACATTCGTTCAATTGGATATGTTTTCCACAGAACCAACGTCCGTCATGATAAAATTTACCTCTGTATGTACAACATTTGAATGAAGACTTCCGATATCCTTCACATAACCAATGCTCGGTCATGCTGTCCTGGTAAATGAATGTTTATTATGAGTTGCATCAATACGAATGTAAATATATGTAAAATAATTAAAAGTTTTTAATAAATTTTTAGGCACTGGCGTATGTATTTACTACAGGATACTGGTTATTTTTGCAAGAAATTGATATTAAGTCCGCAAATTTGTACAGATTGTAATGTACCGGTACAAATATGGAAGCAAACCCTTGTTTAGAACTGCATTTGAACGCTGAAAAAACCATTCGTCCCCAAAGTACCAGAATCGAAACAGCATAAATCAAAAACATGATGATGATAATGATACCTAAGATACCTCCACCAAATCCTTTGGGTTTAATAGTTTCGTACTCTTCTTCGTTTGAAGATTGATCTGTCTTTTTATTGCTTAAATATGCCGATGTAATAAAGGTTTCAATAAAAACCATATTCTTATTTATTAATTACAAACATTATTATTTAAATTTTGTGTTTTGAAGATGATTCATTTTATTTAAGGGCCTTAACCTGTATATGGATATCCATGAATGATGAAAAAGTGCAACGATTCCTAAAACTTTCAAAAATATTTTAAAAATCGAAACATATATGTATTCGCAGAATGTATATTTATCATTTGTAAAATGCAGAATCTTTCGTTGGTTTTCGACGTAGAGACAACAGGACTACCTTCGAAGCGTAAAGCGCTTCCATTTCAATTTGAATTTTATGAGAAGGCGAGGATGATTGAAATTGGTTATTTGATTGTAAATAACGACAATGGAAAAATTATGAAAGAAGTGTCGTCGTTGATCAAACATGACACATTTCTAACGGTGACTAACTCGTTTATTCATGGTATCACCACGGAAATGCTTTTAATGGATGGAGTGCCATTCGACAAATTCATGAAAACATTTGCAGAGGATTTGGAAAATGTAAATACGATTGTTTCACACAATTTAGAATTCGATATGGGCATCTTATTATCTGAACTCTATCGAAAGTACACCCACTACAAAGATTGTATTGGTACGTTATATAAGAAAAAGAGTTTCTGTACAATGTTGAACGGTCAACAATATTTGAAAGAAAGTAAATGGCCTAAACTAACGTATTTGTACGAAAAGCTGCACAACCAAGAGTGGAACCAGACCCACCGTGCATTGGATGACGCTCACAAATGTTGTGCATGTTACATTCATTTAATTAAATCGAAATATTGAATCACAATAGAATACATAGTCGTTTAAAAGGAGGATAAAGGATTTTGGTACTTCGAGTGATTAAGAATCAATTGCCTATTCTTTTTTTCCAGTTAAAATACTTTCCACTTCAGGACATCTTTTGCACAATATCTTGTACTTGTTGGTAACTGTTTCACCATTGGGTAGGGTCCTCGTCACGGGTTTGTCGAGTTCAACACGCTCGGTCAAATAATAATATGTCTTTTTATCACTACCACGAGTAGTTTCTTTTATGATCACTTTGATTGATTTTTGGTCTTTGAATTTGTGATACTCGCTGCTCGGGTCATTAATGAGTTTGAAAAGCATTCTTCCGAATTTGCGCACAGCGACGGTCGGGTCCTTGCCTTTGTAGTAGGACGTTTGTTTTGATTTGTAACCTACACCGCATCCTATAATTTTAAACGAACGACAACTCGACTCGGCGTCATTTTTATTGCACTTCACCATTTATTTATAAAGGAACATATTTTTTGTTCACTAATTTTAAAATGGTTCGTTTCTATAGCACAGAAACTGTTTCCTTGAACAATTGGAATCACCTGACCTCGGTCGTCGATGATGAAAAAAAGTTATTATATTTGATGATCAACAACAAGGTTGTCAATGTTTTCGATTTATCGATTAACGGTAGTTTCGTACCTAGCGTACAAGATCTGATCATTGGTAAAAACGATACGGAACACTTCGAGGGTTACATCGATCAAATCGAGATTTACAATACAAATCTGAACCCGTCACAAGTCGTCGAATTGTATCACAAATCATTAGATCAGAATTTAGTATTTAGACACGATTTCGAAAACGTAGATCACGTAAATAATATTGTATATGATGAAGCAGGAACTTCCCATGGCTCCGTCATCAACCCAAGTGCCAACCCGTCAGAGGATTTTGTCGGAATTCTGAATCAATATGTCAAGAATGGGAAAGCGTTTGAAAGTTTATTGGATCAATACATTGCAATTCCAACAACCAATAAACACCCAGTGCAAGGGACCATGATGAACAGTGTAAGTTTCATGGGTTGGGTTAAACCCGATTCCGATTCGTCATACTCACCAATTGTGAATAAGAATGGTGTATTCAGTTTTGCTATAAATAAAGGTTTCCCCGAATTAAAACTTGGAAACGGCCTCGCCTTTCACAGATTGCCCCAATACTCACAAATGAATATGGATACCTATATGACTCAGACGCCGCAAAATGCTCGTGGTTCTCTGTTGAATTTTGAAGATTTAAATGATTTGAACAAGAGGGACGAGGACCATGAGATCGGTGCCGGAATCGCAGTGCGCGCGGTTCAACCTGAAATCGTAGAAGGTAGAATCAAAGGAACCACGGGAATACGAGTTACACCGAATTCGTATCTTCAAATACCCGGTCAAAATAGAGTGAATCTGAACATGGACTCTATGACATTCGGAACATGGATCAAATTCGACGACGTGAGTGGGCTTAATCAACCCATTTTCACCAAAGGAGGGTTATCACCACTTCGACTCGTTTTGAACAATGGAGAGTTGGAACTTAAAGGCTTGGAACCAGTGAATATGACACCCGCTCTAACTGAGGATGTTTTACTAGATCTGTCACTCAACACCACTATGTTCGACTACTCGAGCACATCAAGTCTCACGTTTGCGGATGGTGTTCTGACTTCTTCCGCCATGTCCCATACGTTGTCCAAGACCGAGTATACGCTGCCATTATACGTCGAATGTACGCTGAAACCGCTTACCGGTGACACTACACTACTGGTGACCACCGAAACGCTCAACACGCGATCGAATTTTAAAAGCGGCAGCTCCAACTCAATCGTTTGGGGGACGGGTTCACACGGTACAAGTAAATACGCGTGGGCTGTGTCTGGAACCTACAGCAATGGTGAGGATACAGACGACCACAGGGGTAGTATGACCAAGTTTTCGATGTTCATCGACGAAACCCAGGTGATCATGTATCAGGGTGAGGGGGTGGAGAAGTACCGTTTCGACCGCGCGACGTACCCGTCGTTTTGGGACTCTGTGGTCGCCAACAACGGCAAGGTTCGTATCGGTACGTGGGACTTCAACTTAGGTCAGTATTCCAACTACAAAGTTGCGTTGTACAACCCGTGGGCGCCGTTGGTGGCTGTTACAGGAATGGACAGTCCCGCTGGGGGGTCCATTGATTTGGAAACGTTTGAGTATGGTACTAGTAAGTGGTTGCAAAACAGAACCGATTACTTCTTTACAATCATTCCAGATGAATTACTTGGGGGGACGAAAACCACATCGATAGCAAACACAACCTATACAAACGTGTCTTTCACTCTTTCTGAAGATAGTGAGGTATATGCTTGTTATCCACAATGGATGAGTTCCGGTGATACCCTACCTTTAGTAACTGTCCTAGACGGTATGAGTTTTGATCCTATCGATACGACGTTGATACTTGGTATGAGAAGTTCTTACACCACTGACTTTACTTACTCACACCCTTTTCATGTTCGCAAACGGATGTTTTCGAAAGGAACACACGTATTCCCTTCCCTCGGTAAAACCAGTAACGGTAACGCTTTCATAACATTGGTATTCAAACCTATAAATTAAACTATTTTTGGTTGATATGAGTTCTACTGGTGCCGGTGTTCGTTCATCGAAGACGATACAAAGAAATCCAAGTTGGCTTCGAACACATAATCACGTTCGAAATATCGATTATTATATATATCGAAATATAAAGTATTTTTTATGGAATCTGAAGACTCGTGTTGTATATGTTTAGAATCCTTTGAAAATGATTCTGAAAAAATCATGCTCTCTTGTAATCATGTTTTGCATAACGATTGTCTATATAACTATATGTTAAATAACTATAATACGAAAACTACATTTAATACATGTCCTTTATGTAGAAAGTACATTTCGACAAATATTCAAAAGAATTACATTTTTAATAATAATAAAAGATTCAGCTTGGATTCGACATATATGATCGGGTTCATCGTGGCTTGCTTGACAAATAAACTGTTAGGGAAATTCATTTAAAAAGAAACTAATATAAGTATTCATACAGTTCAAGTATCCTATTTTTTTCAATAATTATATGGTGGTATCGTGCCCGAGTGGTCTAAGGGGGAGGACTTAAGTTCCTCTGTGCAGCCGCACGCGCAGGTTCAAACCCTGCCGATACTATCCCATATATTTATTACATAATTACACAATTGCTATATGTTTGACTCTTCTTTGATTTGTTGGTGGTATCCTTCGAAATGCTAATGTCATATAGCCTTGATTTTAACGTTTCTTCGCAACGATCGTTCGTATCATCAATTTGATTACTAGGAATCGATATATTTACAATACTTGTAGGGGATTCATTGATTGTTACTAATTCGGAACTGTTCGATTCAATATCTGAAGATTTTGGTCTTTTGAAGGATTGTCCGGAAATTTTAGCAAGACGAATGGAATATACGAATTTGTAAAAATTACGGATTTTCGAAAACTTTTCAAAATTCGAACGTAACCCTTCATTTCGCCCGTATATAACGACTTTATCGAACGAATGTGTTATTTCTGGTTTATTTTTTACGAATGGAAATTGTGCATTGAACGCATTGATAATCACCTCGGGTATATTTGGTGCTTCGCTAACTAAACGGTCCAGTTCATAACGGTGCATATTGCATATTTCCGCTGGAGCTTTGCGCTGGTTCGCAGGCAAACTTAATTCCAAAGAAATGTTTCGAAATAACGAGTTGTATTTCTTATGGAATTCGTGATGATTTTCTGACAATTCAGCAGTTCTCAAATATTTAGCCATTGCAGACAAAATTGCAGCAGTAATGCTTAACATACCCATGACTAAGGGAAACCCAACAGTGTAGATCCAGTTGTACGGTGTATGCACTCCAACCATTGAAAAATTCGCTGAACCAGATACAGTGGATATGATAATCAAAGGTATCGTGATTTTATTATTACGTCGGACGTACATATTACCCGCTTTATTGTGCATCCATGAATAATAACGTGCTTTTTCAGCCCAATCTTTTAACAATAATTCCTGTTCTATAACCCAGCTGGTTGGACACCTTTCCATAATTTCCATATAAAGAGATATAAATATGTTTGGATATGTATATTCGCGGTCAGCCTGGGAAGAACGAGAGTATTTTGGAAAAATATACAGTGAATTTGAATGAACGCGCGTCGAAAAAGAAAATCGATCCAGTCATTGGACGCGATAAAGAGTTATCGAAGCTGACCTCCATTTTATTGAAAAGGCGCAAAAATAATCCTTTACTGATTGGCGAGGCGGGGGTTGGTAAAACAGCCATCGTCGAGGACTTGGCTCGACAGATCCAAGATAAAACTTGCCATCATGATTTGTATGATAAAACAGTATTAATGTTGGATACCGTCGGTATCGTTGGAGGGACATCTGAACGCGGTGAATATGAAACTCGAATCACTTCATTAATTGAGGAAATTATAGACCACGGTAATGTCATATTGTTGATTGATGAAATCCACAGTCTAGTAACTCAAAACAATTCTTCGAAATCTTCAGCAGCTACACAAAATACTTTGGTGGACATGCTTAAACCTGGACTAGCTCGAGGCGAAATATCGTGTATCGGAGCAACCACGTTTGATGAATACATAAAGTATTTTGTAAAGGATATGGCATTTGAAAGACGTTTTCAAATTGTGAAGGTGGATGAGCCTGATCGAAGCACGAATTTGAAGATATTGAACACATTGAAACCGGTGTATGAAGAGTATCATAAGTGTGAGATCACGGACGAAGCATGTGTTACATGTGTAGATCTTTCCATCAAGTATCTATATTATCGTTTTTTTCCTGACAAAGCAATCGATATATTAGACGAAGCATGTTCAAAAGTTGTACTAAATTGTCTTAAAGATAAACACATATCACGCGTTGTGACTTCGAATGACATCTATGACGTGGTCTCCATCATGACAGGAATTCCATTAAATAATGAATACGATGATGACTACCGAAAGATATTAAAAACGGAGAAGTACATGAAAGACAGACTGATCGGTCAAAATCATGCCATAAGTGTAGTTATTAATACGATAAAACGGTTTTCATGTGGTTTCGGTGATGAGAAAAGACCTGTAGCATCATTCATGTTTGTGGGACCCACTGGAACGGGTAAAACAGAAATGGTGAACTTGTTGGGAAACAAATACTACGCAAACGACAAGAGCATCATTCGATTCGATATGAGCGAATATCAAGAGGCAAACACGTTATCGGCTTTAATCGGTTCACCGCCCGGATATATCGGTTTCGAAGAAGGTGGTCTATTAACAAACAAAATCAAGAAAAATCCGTACAGTATTGTTTTGTTCGACGAAATTGAAAAAGCGCATTTCAAGATATACGACATCCTTTTGCAAATTATCGAAGATGGTATTTTGACTGATAATTATGGAAGAACATTCAGTTTCAAAAACGCAATTATCGTCATGACGTCGAATATTGGATATTCGCATACCAACAAACAGTCTCTAGGATTTGATCTACCAACAACAAACAATGGGGTACGCGATCAAAAACATTTAATGCAAGAATTGAAAAACACATTCCGTCCGGAATTCTTAAATCGAATCGATAATATAGTTATGTTTGAGTATTTGTCCGTGAATCATATTAAAAAAATCGCAGATTCTATG
>Ga0209713_10002298_pt1 | contig 11834 bp, 3 predicted proteins | sample ArcOceMetagenome_3_FD_187444 | JGI IMG/M metagenome (GOLD analysis project Ga0209713, IMG submission 187444) | Marine eukaryotic phytoplankton communities from Arctic Ocean - Arctic Ocean- Svalbard ARC20M Metagenome (SPAdes) (version 2) | ecosystem: Environmental > Aquatic > Marine > Oceanic...
CGCCCAGGCAAGAGCGCATGCCCGGCGAGACGGCGGCCGGGGGCAGCGGCTGGGCGTCGCAGCGCAGGAGCGCGTCTGCCGGCCCGCACGACAAGCCCCGCAGCGTGCGCCGCCGCGACCGGGGCGCGCTCGACGCGCGTGCCGCGGGCAGCGCCTGGCTGAGCGGCGCCGCCGCTGGGGGCCCGCGCGGGGGTGAGCATGGGCCTTCGCGCGCGCGCACCTCGCTGGGCAGCCTGGAGCGGGTACCGCCGACGCACGGGGGTGGCGGCGACGCGCTCGCGCGGGTCGCGTCGTTCATGGGAGCTGGCCGGGCCTCGGTCACACCTGAGGCGTTGGCCATGCTGGGCGGCCGGGCGCAGAGCGCGTCGCTGCCCGGAAGCCGCCCAGGCCGGGCAGGGCGATTCAGCGAGGGGTGGGGCGTAGATGCTGCGAGCAGGGCTGCCCGGAAGCCGGCGGGTGCGGTTGTGGGGCGTCGGCTGCCGGAGGTGCGGCCCAAGACCAGCATGGGCGCACACGACGACGACGCGCCATTCGCCCTGCCGCCTCGCCCCAAGAGCGTGACGATGCTGCAGACGCCTTCGGCGGGGGGGCGCATGGGCTTGCCCGTGAGTGGCAGCTGGGACGCCCGGGGGCATGCTCCGTTGGACGAAGGGAAAGTCAAAGAGCTCGAGCGCTATGCCGAGTACATGGAGGAGTGCGCAGCGGCCTTGGAGGATCGACTGCACGTGCACGTGCCAGCTCACATTCCGGGGGCGCTGGCAGCGAGCCGTGCACAAAGGGGTCGGCATGGCTGGTCAGTAGACGATCCGTCTGCTGGCCCCCGCTCTGCAGATGTGCTGTCCGGGGATCCAACGCAGTGTGCAGGGGACTTCGATGAAAGCGAATTTGACCGCAGTCTGGCCGCGTATCTTGACGAAGTGCGCCGACAGTCAGAGTTGCCCTCGGCGGTCACCATGCTGCAGAAGTGGTGGCGCATGGAGCGCCAGAAGCGCAAATTTCAGCGCTTCAAGGCAGCGACCCGGGTGTTCTGTCAGCGGGCACTGCTGCAAGTGGTTAAGGGCTGGCATTTTGGTGCAATGGCCGAGAACCAGCTGCGCTATGCCATGCTCAACAATCACCTGGCTGCTTGGCGCGCATTGGCACGCAATAGCGCAGCCTGGGCTGAAGAATCAGCTCTCATTTTCGTCGAGTGCATGCGTCGCGAAACCGCGCTGCAGCAGGCCCTTTTCCTCGAGTGCAATGACAAGCGCGTCTTCCGGCGGGCAGGCATGGATTACAACTGGGGCCAGGGCTGGAAATTTGGAAGACCACTGCCCACGCGGCAGCATGTCATGGTGGTGCAGGCTCTGCGCCGGAAGATCCTATGGTCTGCCAGGATGCGCATCCACCGGTGGCACAAGTATCTGATATGGCGTGAGGACCAGCGATCGCGGGCAACAGAAAAATTGCAATGCGTTGTCGAAAGCCGCAGGTATCAAAAATTCATTATTCAGTACATCATGTGGTATCGTTGGTCGGTTGTTATGCGCTGCGAGAAGAAATTGCAAGAGGTCCCCACCTTTGAGCCCACACTCACAATTTGGCTAGATTGGTATAAGAAGCACTTGATTGGCCGCATGCAAGATGAAAAGCGTCAGGTCGATCACGGAGAGGTCCAGAGTCTGAAGTGGCGATTTCTTTGCCGGGCCATGTGGGTAGCTTGGAACAAATTCATTCGAGAGAAGCACGAGGAACGCGAAACGCAATCCAAAATCAAAGCTTTCACGATGAGAAAGGCGCAAGACCATGCTTTCAGCAGATGGGCCGAGCTTAAGAACACGAGCAAAGCAATTCGCCACCGCTATGTCTGTATTCTCGGTGCCCTGCGCGACTTCGTCAGGCTGCGAGTGAAACATAAGCAAGCCGCAGCGGTGGTCAGCGCAAAATGGCAACATCGATGCCTGGTGCACATCCTACACGCGATGCGCAAAATCGCGACATACATGCTCGTCATTAACGCTGGCGGCCTGAACCGTTTGCGACAAAAAAGAGCGACGTGCAGGTGGGCGCTGTATGCCTGGCTGACGCATGGCGCGCCGCTAGGAGGGTCTGCACGCAACCCGGGTGGACTACGGTCGCTTGGTGTATGCGATGGTCACTTCCATTTCCTCGACAGCTGGAAACTTTGGTCCAGCAAAGCCCGACGCAGGCTGCGAATAAAAAAACTCATGTTCTCAAGTTTTTACGAGGAGAACGTATATTGTGGTACACTGCCAGCGTTCAAGGGTTGGCGCCAGGTGGTCGTGAGTGCCAAGACTGGTGCAGAGCTTCCAAAGGATGTCGATTTGCCCACGGGCAAAGAAAAATTGCGTGCATATCAAAAGTGGGCAGACGTTCGGAAACGCGATCATCTTTTGGGGTATTGTGACGTTTGGGCAGCATGGCCGCGCATCGTGTCATTTCAAGTTTCCCAGCGGGAGAAGAAGAAACAAAAGAAGCTCCATCAAGAAAAACTTGAAAAACTTCCTGTGAAGGAACGGATGGATCTCCGCAAGGAGCAGCTGCAACAAGAAATGGGCATTACCGGCAAAACTCTTTCCACCCACTTTCCGTTACTTCGAAGTTTCGTCCTGGACGAGAGGCACAGACAAGTGACAAGACGTGCCCAAACCCTCCGAACGCTGAAGCGCGACTACAAGCTGCTACTCGTTGGCGAACTCAACGATATAGTGCGTCAGTACAGCCAAGTTTATGACGAAAAGTATGCGACCTACCAGGGGAAGAAACCTATTCCTTTCAAGTCTGCCATGTCTACATTCTTCGGATCAGAGGACGCAAGCCTGTCACCAGAGCAAACGTGGTTTCCTGAGTCAATCGGGGAAGCAAGTGATGGAAGAACATCGTCGTCGGGTGCTAGGCAGGGGCACAAGTCTCGTGATGCAAACTCAGCTTCTTCAAGGCCGTTGTCAAGCGCTGCTCTGCCTGACGAAGAAGACGACTTCCCTGGTCTGCTGCGTGCTATCGAACAAGGAGATGATCTGATGGACGATGAAGCTCTGCTAGGACCAGTAAAGCCTCTTTTGGCACAGCGCTCAAGTGAGCACGCGGAAGAAAAGTCCGCCTCAGATGAATTCGAAGAAGGTGCCAGGACGTCACACAAAGAGGAAGACAAACCATTGGAAGCGGAGACTAAAAACGAAAGTGGCGCTGCAGAAGCCTCACAAGATCAAGTGCAAGAAGAGGAAGAGGTGCCATGGCGCGGGCTGGACAGCATGTGGGACTATCAAGAAAAGAGTGAAAACAAAGACCCAAAGGAAATGTTGCAGGAACAGGTGGCCGCCTCTCTGAAAGTTGCGCTCGACAAGATGTACGACAAGATGGTCAACGAATACGACGCGGCCACGGAGGCACTAGGCAGACGCGAGCGCGAACCCATGCAGCCAGACCCATATTTCGATGTCGCATATCCTGAGAGAGAGAAACTTCTCAAGAAACAGTATGCTCTCATGAGAGAACAGCAGCTGGGCGCAGACAGCACCTACAAGTTGCTAGAACTGGAGACTCTGCATGTCGCTGATGTTGATCACGACGACCCTGGGATGCTGAAAGACTTTGACGAGCAGAAGGAGCAAGGTTTTGTTAAACATGATCCGTCCCAGATGTCGAGAAACATTGAGGATCACATCATTTCGGCCTCATTCCGGGGCGGTGTTTTTGACCTTGATCTGGAAATGGATTTCAACGAGCCTTCAGCGACGGCGCAAAAGAGGAAAGAAGCACAAAACCAGGCAAATTTGGACCCGAACACGCCTCACGATCGCCCGCGCCGCAACAAGAGAGATTCTGCATCCCTGTACAGTGAGGCTATCCGTACATATCAAGCTCGCACTCGTGCTACAGGAAGCACTGATGAAGAGCTGGGAGCCATCCTGGAGACAGGCGTCGAAGAAGGGTCTGGAAAGGCTGCTGACTCCAGCAGGGCTGGTTCAGCGAAGGTTGACATGACACATCTTCCCAAGATGCTGCAGACAACCGAGGATGAACAGCACAATGACAGCTGGGATGATGGTGCGGGCTTAGGATCTCGAAGAGGCAGCTCTGACGTTGGCATTCGTAGCAGTGTACACGCCGTCAAATCTGTGATTCGGTTGTCGTCAGTCTCCTCTCGAAAGTCAAATGCGGTTTTCAGCCGTGTGCCATCGTCCTCGGTCGGCTCTCCTCCTCCTTTGTTTGTTGATGATGGTCCAAATGCACGAAGCGTCAGCCCTGTCCCGAGTTCATCGATCAGTGTTGCTGTTGTCGAAGATAACGACAGGAGATCTGGTGCTTCATCGCGATCTACCACAGCAAAGATGGAAGACGCACCAAGCCAGCCAGATGCATGGGCGTTGATGATGGCCGAGAATGGTTGGGTCCAACAAGAAGCGCAAGACATTGCAGAGGCCATGCGCGGCGATTTAGACTCGCTATATTGGCGTTCACAAGTTGTTTCCAAGAGGAGCAAACGTCAGATAGCGGTGCAGATGGCAATCGACAAGGATTTTGCCCTGTCAAAGGCCTTCCATGAAGCGCGTGCACAGAAGATGAACGAGGAGCTGTACGTGGGTGCAATTAATGATTTAGCCCAACACCGAGACGTAGGCCCTGTCAGGATGGACAAGAGATCACGTGAGAAGTCTGGCAAGATCCAGCGTGGGTTCACCAACCGTCGAGACCTGCCGCCTTCAAGCTTGAATAATTCACTATCTGACTCGCAGGGTCTGGACTGGTCACGAATTGGCACAGGCTCTATAGACAACCCCAGTGATGTGCACTTTACTGCGCAGGTACTTCAGCTGCCCGACGCTGAAGACCGAGACTTTTTGAGAATTTCTGCTGCAACTGGTGCTCCGTCTGCGACCCTCAAGTTTGATAGTGAGGGTACGCGGGAAGCCAACGTTACCCAAGGAGCAACCAGTAAGCCTGAAGACCTAAATCCGGCCCGGTCTCTAACAGACCTGATGCTGATGCCAAACGACGTTCCCGCAGATTTGTTGTCCTCCAAACACATTCCAGTCCCATCCTCCAACGCGAAGACTGTTCCGCGATTCAATGAGCAGCTCAAGGCACCGACTCGCAAGCGGCAGCCAGTTCTTGTCTCTAATCCGATCCAGGAAGAAGAGTCGGCCCTGCTGTCTACCAGCTCTATCAACAGTGGCTTTTCGAACTCCGTCACCTCTTTAGAGTTCCCGGCAAGCGACTCTGAGTATGCGGCAGGAGGTCCTCGAGTTACTCGGGAGACGCTGATACAAGGCAGCGCGACTGCCAGAAAGCATGTTGGCGTGGGGAAGCTTGCCGTTGCTCTCGAAAGACCTCATACCGAAAGATCCAGCAGGTCGAGCTCCATGCTTGTGACGGGAGGCCAAATGGGCGCAGCCAAGTCACGCCCAAACACTCGATCTTCACACTCATCGAAGGATTTGGAGCGGTCGAGCACGTGCTCTGATGACTCAAAACCCGGAACGGCAAAGATGCAGGCTGATGTAGAATCCGCCCTCGTTTACGAATACGGGAAGAGACCGTCGCAGAAACAGCAGGCTGGCATACGTGTCGGTGGCTACGCTTACGGAACTCTTCAGTCGCGCAGTGGTTCTGTCCCCAGGCCTACTTCGAACACACATGCCTCACAAGAAGCTGTTGCCCAGCACAAAATGTCTGTGGCGCAAATCGAATCGGATCATGGCAACAGCGAGTCAGAGCAGGAAGATATACCCGGGGAAGAAACGGTAAATCAAGCGGTATCAGTGACTGAGTCAGATGAGCTTTCACCACCACCAGATGAGCTGTCCCCACCACCAGAATATCAGGAATCTGCGCCATCGGCAATCAATTTTGCACAAAAGCGGGGCCCAACGCATTTGGAGACTTTATGGCAGCCATGGGGTAGAATGGACGCTCACAAGATCCTGCAAGAGCTCTGCACTGACGACACCGGAATAGGAAGTAGCGCACATCCTGAATGGAACGATATGGATCCAAAGGACATCTTGCAAATGTGTGACGCACTTGGTCCTGACGGACAGGTTGATCTTTCGAAACAGCTGCGCCCGCCTGGTTTACAAGCCACGAGGAGCGGAAGTGCAATGTCACGGGCGTCGATCACGACAGACGGTAGTAGTCGCCCTTCTTCCGCTCGATCCACTGTGTTGCCTGCGTCTAGCAGCCAACCAGGTTCTGCTCAAACCGTTTCTCGCCCGGCTTCCGCCTTGCAAGTTTCACCAACGATCGATGAGAGTCAAAGCGTTCTCGACACAGCCTCGCCAGCTCAGAGCCCACATGAGACCGTGTGCGTCGATGAAATCCACACACCACAGGTGACGGTGACGATGCCACCAGAGCGTGAACGAGTTGTACGTCAGGATAATGGGGGGGTCTGGAAGAAGACAGGGCCAGAAGTCCGACAGCAAAATCGCGAAAGGTTCTCATCTGCTGAATCCGTTAGAGCCAAGCAGAGAGAGTCGACGGGAGTGAGGAGGACGTGGAGTGGAGTAGTGAAGGAAGCAGGAAACGAGTTGTCCGCTGCTTCGGGGCCCTACCTGTCGGTCAAATCGATCCAACCTGCATCCATTGGCCGGATCCTCTCTCAAGGGCGCTATGCATTGCAAAAACGAGACAGTGAGGCCGCAGTGAATGCTGCAACATCAGCTAACGCTCAAGCTGCTCAAGCCGCTCAAGCCGGAGCAAAAGCTGCTAGCAGCCCCACTGTAGAGTCGATGCAGAGTTGTGCGACGAATTCAGTAAGCCAGGAAATGGATCAAGAAATAGAGGCCAATGTGCAAGAGGCTGAAACACAGGATTCAACTGTCTCTGATGCGCTTGATATCACTTCGTACGCGTTGCAGGACGTGAACGGATCTGACCACTCACTCCAGCATGTTGATGCCCTCACGTCCGTGGGGGCTGGCGTCTTTCAAGAGGCTTCTGCTGATTACATGTCTCCAATTGAAAAAGATGGGTCGCATGCATCTTCCCCTGTTCATGCGAGCCAGGCAAATGTCCAGGTGATGACCGCGAGTGCGCAAGGGGAGGATGAGAACCTTTTGCCTGACGCACCTACGTCAGACCCCTATGCTGAACACGAAAAGAACTCGCCCTTAACGAAACAAGCATCGGAACAAGATTTCCAACGAGCGCTGCAGTTGCTAGAAGAGGACCATTCTGTTGACAACACTCGCCAAAAGGACGAAGGTGCTGATGAAGTGCATTCGTCTGAGTTCAACAGGTATGTATCCAACTTAGATGGCTCAGAAAACAAAATTGACCTTTTCGAAGAGGGCATCGAGCCCAACATTAAGGCGCAAAGTGAGCCTGTGTTCCGTCGCAAAGGAAAGAAGAAGCGAGCACAAATTGCCTCTGCTGAGAAGGAACAGACCGTGCAAGATGAAGATGAGCAGCAACAACACTCTCCTGTCGATGCTGCAACGAATGTTCACGAAGAGGATGAGGGCTCATTTTCGAAGGAAAAAGCTGACGATTCGACAAGACCAGAGCCTCATCAGGACGGCAAGGCGGGCAGCCTTGACATGGGACTGCCAATGGAAGAGATGAGGCGCGCAGACGTTGCAGCAGGCGACACCTCCGCGCCAGTCAGTTTAGAAAAGTCCTCGAGCATCAAAAGGTCAGGCATCAAGGGCATTGCCGAGAAACATGCAGAAAGTGAAGACAGCTCTAGAAGTAGCTCCTCGCGTGGATCAAGTCAATCGAATGCTTCCGAGGAAGTTGATAGGCTGTCGAACTCGGATCAGTCAGAAGCAGCAGCACAACAGAGAGCGCCATCGCCGACTTCCAGAGGAGAAGGCATCTTTGGAATCTCGAGGACACATTCAACGAAGAAAGCCGCGAAGAAACAGGCTTTTGAAATTGATCTTTTCAAAAAATATCGGGACAACAAGTTTACTCAAAAGTTGAAAGCAGGAGTAAACGATGTGGTACCAGATTGGAAAAAGTTGGCCTCAGTTATGAAGGTTCCGTCGGCCCGCCGTATTGTGCTGTCATCATCTGAGTCCAGCGGGAGTGAGGATGAAGACGCCGAAACGGATGAATACAAGGCGAAGGCTCTTTCAACGTCCGATATTGCGAACGAAATGTCACAGGAAGACATTTTGAAAATGTTGGATGAAGCCGAAGATGATCCAGAGGAAGTGGCAAGAAAGAATAAGGAACAAGAAAGCGTTGCAATGGAAATCGCGCGCAGACAGTATGACTCGTTGTATGGTTCCAACATCTTCCATCACGGACCGGAGTGGCGTCAACATGATAACAAGCATACTGCAGCAAAGCGTCAAAGTGATGACGACGAAGAAGACGTGGTACCCTCCACACATTGGAGCAAGGACCGCCGGTTGAAGCAGGCGCATAGTGCTGACCACTTCTACGAAGCACTTCGTCTCAGGCGTGGAGGCAAAAAGTTCGCATCGACAGGTGACTCGGCTATTTGGGAAGCTTCCCACGATGAGGAGCAGTTGCGCATGCGCCTCATGCTTGGAAACACCTCCGTGACACCGGAAGGGAAATACCATTCCGACCTGGCACGTCTTCGGTCCAAACATGAGGTAGCTAAGCAGCTTCTGCAAACCAAGGACCCCAACATGCAAGACGCAATTGATGCCCTTCCCCGCGCTGCCCCGTCACGGCTGGGCGATGTTGTGATTCCTGAGCCTTCTCCCGACCCTGATTCTGCCGCTAGTGTACAATAAATTTGTCTAATTGTGACTTTTGTGGACGTGAGTTCGGAGTGCTCGCGTGCAAACCCAAATACTTGGCCCCTAAGTAAGGCTGGGCGCATGTGCGAGGGCACGAGAAAGAGAAAGAGAAAGAAAGAGCATCGTTGTCGCTGGCATGGCTGCTGCGGGTTGCAGCATGCGCTCCTGCTGCTCATACTCCGCATACTACTCTCACCACGCGTCACTTGACCTCTTGACGTGCAAGGATGCGTGTCGGCTTGACCGAACTCACGGGTTGGTTGCGATTGACTTTTAACGATAACAGATTAACCCACTTATAGAAGTCAAACAGATTCGGGAGGATGGATGCTTTCTGGCTCCAAATGCAAGCGACTGAGCAGCGAAATGATGTACCGGGGTCAAGCAGGCTTAATTCAGGGCAAGACCATCAAAGGCATGGCCGCAGTCACAGCACGTCACGTCCCTTTTCTCCTCTTTCTCAGACGAAATCCAGCCCCCCTTCATGCCGATCTGCACATGGCATCTGCTCGTTTGACAAGGCAGGCTGGCGCGTCAGAAAGGCTGCAGCTGGTGCGTGCATGCAAGAGCAATGTTTAAGAGATGTCACAAGAGATAGTGGCTTGAGAGATAGTGGCTTAAGAGGTAGTGCATAGTGGCCAAAGAGGTAGTGCAACCGGCGGCCCTTGCATGCCGGGCAGGTATACTCGTCCGAGTTAGGGCCCTGTTCAGAAGTGAGGCACCTCGCGTCAATCACGTGTGCGCTATCCAACGCCATGTGCTCCCTTCTCTTAGAATTATGCCTGCAGCGCCTTGGAAAACATTATGAGTGTGCACGCAAGGACACGACGACAACAAAAGGCGATTTATACTTCTACACGGTTGATGAGAGAGGCTAAGGGGCGCAGGAAGCGGGGGGCACGCGTACCTCAAGGCTGCTCTTCTGCTGCAGTTGCACCTGCAGTTCTTCGGCTCGCGTCTCGCGCGCCTTGCTGCGCGCCTGCTGCACTGCTGCATTGGCCAGGGCCTGGGGCTGGGCAGCCACGAGCTCTTTTGCGCTCATGTCTCCCCTCTTCACCCTCTCTCGCAGCTCTGTGTTTTGTCCATCGCGGAGGTTGAAAAGGAGCTGGCGAACTTTCTGGTGGTACCAATCCTTGGACCCGATCTTGCCCACGCCCATGCCCCCAGCCCCGCCTCCCCCCGAGCCATGCGCGACGTGAACAGAAGCACAAGCAACGGCGTATTCAATATCTCGGGCCACGCAGGCCAAATGGGCGGCGGCGGGAGCGGCACCAGTGTCGCACGCATGCCCCCCGGGGCTGTCAGCCTCGGGAGCAGTGGCGGGAGTTTCGAGGGCTCCTTGCAGCTTGACTATCATGTGTTCGCGTGTCTCGGGCCACATGAGGTGCCCGCCGTGCGCGTGCGAGGCGATGCCAACAGGCAAAGAGAGCGGGTACGTAGGGCGCAGAAGCGCCTTCCAGCGCGCTACCATGCTGCGCGCGTGCTCTGCCACTAGCGGGTGCGCATGCTTGCTCAGCTGCTTCATGGTCTTGCCGATGCCTGTCTGCACCAGCACCTCCTTGGTAATGGGCAGCAAATCGAGCCGCTGCAAGATGCCTGTCACGCCGGACACATCCACTCCCGGCGCGCAGCCGCTGCTGCTCTCCGGAGTGGCCCTGCCGGCGGCACAGGGCGGAGCAAGGACGGCGTCTAGCAGCGCGTTGAGGTGAGTCACGTGCCGGGAAACCTGCTGAGGATGCACCCCTGATGTGACCGCACAGAGCTGCGCCAGCTCCCGCAGCGTCTTACCCTCCCTGCCGGCATCCCCCTGCTTGACCACCTGCTGCCTGTTTTGGCTGGCCGCTCCGCTGCCCTTGCCCTTGATCCCAGGCCCACCTCGAGAGCTCGCACCACCGCCCTCAGCACGCCTCAGGGCCTCACTGACCAGGCTCGAGGAGGAAGAGGACGTGTCGAGGGGAAGCAAGCCACGCTCTTGAGAGCTGCATCCCTGCATCCTAGCCACCCCTTCCACATGGATTGCCCCAGCGTGAGTCAGCTGCACATGACGCAAACGAAGGTCGCTCCCAGTCGTCACGTGCCCCCGTTCCGGGGAGGAGGCTGCAGTGGCGGCAGAGGGGGCGGAGACGGAGGCAAGCACGTGCCTGCGCAGCTCAGAGGCCACCTCCAAAGGCAGCTCCAACTTGCGCGCATTCATCTTCTGACACAAGTCAATGTAGCGATCGAGGTCAAGCAAGGCGGCGCATTCGGCGGCAGCGCCCCCGCTGCTCGCAGACGCGCGCACGGCGCCCGGAGCGCCCTCGGCAGCCAGCACCAGACGGCGCGCGGCGCCGGACAAGGTTAGCTGCTCCCATGAAACCGCCCTGCAAGAGCCGTCCTCGGTCGGACAGCGCAGGAGCGCCAACAAGCGGGTGAGACAAGCGTCCACCTCGCCTGCTGCCCTTGCCTCGGCTGCTGCCTGCCCTCCCCCCCAGACGCATTCACCCCAGTATTCGACAAAGGCAGTGCGAATGTGGTCGGCCGTGTTGATGAAATCCACCACCTCTGTCAGCTCCTTGCCTGCGCAGCGCCTGTTGCCTCGCGACAGCACCTGCACGCTGTTTGTGTGCGCCTGTCTGTTTGTATTCTCCTGCACCAAGCAGGCAAGCAGCTGGCACGCACGCGTCTGCACAACACGACTGCACAACACGTGGCACCACACGTGGTACTCGCGTGTGCACACAAGCACAGGCATCAAGCCAAACACTGCCGCCGAGCGAGCAGCACACCACCAGAGAACACGCACAGGGTCTGGAGACACACGCTCCACACGGTCCACGCGCTCCACACGCACCACACGCACCAGCGAGCGCCGGAGAGTACACGGTCGATGTACATGTTTGCGATGCGAGGCTCGTCATAGCCCGTTTCTAATTTGTTGCACACCACAAGGAGCTCAGCAGAATGGAGCAAGCAAGACGCACCATTCAAGCCGCTCTCGGATTCCCCCCCACCATCGGGCAAGCGCACCTCCCCGCTGAAAGCGCCGTAGACAGACCACTCCCAGTCATGCTGCACGTCAGCACCGCCATTCCTCACGCCCCCCGTCGAGCCCTCCCCGCCCTCCCCGCCCTCCCC
>Ga0209713_10002300_pt1 | contig 11833 bp, 7 predicted proteins | sample ArcOceMetagenome_3_FD_187444 | JGI IMG/M metagenome (GOLD analysis project Ga0209713, IMG submission 187444) | Marine eukaryotic phytoplankton communities from Arctic Ocean - Arctic Ocean- Svalbard ARC20M Metagenome (SPAdes) (version 2) | ecosystem: Environmental > Aquatic > Marine > Oceanic...
CGTCCACACGGATTCGAGAAGACGAGTGTACAGATGTGAAGCCGCTCGAAGGCTCCCTTGCGGGTCCGTCGCCATGTATGAGCTGGTTTGCACCCTGAGCGGACGATGCCAGGGTTCCAACATGCGCGCCGTGCGCGCGCCGTGCGCGCGCGCGCGCCGCGCGCGGGAAGCTCTAAGTTCGCGTGTTCCGAGTCGCAGCGCTACGAGAGCGCGGCACAGCCGGCCGGCTGCGTTCGCGAAAGACCACCGCCGCGCCTCGGCGATGCTCTTCGAGCTCGACGACGACGTAGGCTCGACAGGGCGCGAGTCGCTCTCGCGCGAGGTCGAGGTGGGCAACGTCGAGTACAAGCTCAAGCTCGTGGAGCCGACGGCCATGCGCTTCCAGGGGCTCGTCACGCAGCTCAAGTGGCGGCTGGCCGAGGGCGCCGGCGAGGCGCTGTACGAGATCGGCGTCGGGGACGACGGCACGCTCGCCGGGTTGGGCGAGCGCGACATGGCCGCGTCGCTCGACACGCTGCGCCGCATGTGCGTGGCGCTGAGCGCAAAGCAAGCACGCCGCGTCATTGGTGTGCGTGTGTGGTGCTGCCTGACCGCGGCCGTGGGCTGCCGTGTTGCCCTGCCTAGCCCAGACATGTCACTCACACGCGGCCGCCTACCTGCCCAGCCCGTTTTGCCGCGCTCATGCCGCCACACACCCACACACCCACACACCCACACATTCCACCGCCGCCGCCGCCGCCGCCACGCGCAGGATGGTCGTGCTGACGCGCCGAGCCGTCTCGGCGACGGAGGAGGTGGCCGAGGTGCTGGTGCAGGTGCTGGCGTCGTCGGAGAAGAGCGAGCTGCGCGTGGCGTGCCTCGGCGGCGCGCAGGCGGGCAAGTCGACGCTCGTCGCCGTGCTCGCGACCGGCTCGCTCGACAACGGGCACGGCTCGGCGCGCACGAGCGTGATGCGCCACCCGCACGAGCTCGAGAGCGGCTCGACGTCGTGCATCTCGCAGCAGGTGCTGGGCTTCGACCCGCAGGGCGCGCTGCTCAACTCGGACGACGCGTACGCGCCCACCGGCGGCGAGATCGTCGAGCAGTCGATCAAGCTGCTCGTGCTGCTCGACCTGTGCGGTCAGGAGCGCTACCTCAAGACGACGCTCTACGGCCTGACGGCGCACGCGCCCGACTACGCGCTGCTGATGGTGGCGGCCGACGCGCCGAGCGTCGGGCAGATGACGCGCCTCCACCTGCAGCTCGCCGTCGCGCTGCAGCTGCCCGTCGTCGCCGTGCTGACGCGCGCCGACGCGTGCGACGCGCAGACCCTCGAGCGCTCGGTGGCGGGCGTGCTCGAGCTGCTCGCCGCGGCGGGATGCGCCGCGCCGATCCACGTCAAGGACGAGGAGCAGCTAGTGCGCCTCGAACCGGGCGGCGGCGAAGGCGGCGAAGGCGGCGAAGGCGGTGAAGGCGGTGACGGCGGCGGAGGCGGCGGCGGCGGCGGCGCGTCTCCTCCGCCCAGCGGCGGTGTCGGCGGCGCTGCGGCCGACGGTGCCTCGGGCGGCGACGACGCAGCGGGTGTGCCGCCGCCGTCACCGCCGGCCGACGCGGCGGCGGCGGCGTGGCGCACGCCGCTGTTCGTCGTGTCGGCGGTGACGGGCGCCGGGCTGCCGCTGCTCAAGATGGGCATGTGGCGGATGAGGGGCCGCGACTGGACGGCGGCGCGCGCGGCGCCTCTGCTCGTGAGCGTCGACCGCTGCCACCCGCCCACGAGCGACCTCGTGCTGCAGGAGGACGACCCGTGGGCCAACACGCCGGTGCAGGAGCTGCCGGTGGTCGGCGCAGAGCCCGACGGCGTCGTCGTGAGCGGCACGGTGCTGCGCGGCACCGTGCACGCCGCGCCGCCGCAGACGCTGCCGCTGCACGCCATTGCCGCCGGCGGCACGTCGCCCATCGCCGGCAAGGACGGCAGCGGCCGCCTCGCCAGGAGCCTCACGGGCAGGCACTCGCGCTCGCCGCCGCTGCCGCCCGCCGGCACGTCGCCGCGCGCGCCGCCGCAGTCTTTGCTGCTTGGCCCCGACGCGGGCGGCCGGTGGATCCCGGCGAGCGTGCAGAGCGTCAAGTACAAGGACGTGCCGGTCTCGTGCGCCGAGGCGGGGCAGACGGCGTCCTTCTGGCTGCAGCTGCGCACCGAGCTCGATGCCGACGCCCATCTCGGCGCGCCGCCCAAGCCGCACAAGATGCGGCGCGGCATGGTGCTGCGCGAGCACGGCGCGCTCGCTGCGCCGCCGACGGCGCACTGGGAGTTTGAGGGCGCCGTCGACGCCGTGCGGCTGCCGACGCCCATCTCGGCCGGCTCGGAGATCGTGTGCTACTGCAACGGCGTCAAGCAGGCGGCGCGCGTGCTGCGCGTCGACGACGTGTCGTCGTCAGCGGCGGCGGCGGTGTCGGCCGTGGGCGGTGGCGGCGGCAGGCTAGAGGAGGGCGCCAGGGCAAGGCTGCGGCTGCGCTTCCTGTACGCGGCCGAGTCGCTGCTCGACGGCGCCATGTTTATCTTCCGCGAGAGCAGCGGAGGCTCGGAGCGGCTAGGCGTCGGCGTCGGCGTCGTCACGACATTGTTGTTGGCGTAGCACGCGTAATACAGTCTCGAGTGTTTGCGCGTTTGTTGTGTGCAACCATATAATGCTAACATGCGTATCCACGCGCACTCTCTTCGCTCCGTCTATCCTATCGTACCACTTGAGAACACGCCACCTCGCCGCCGCAGACCGGTAGCACACAACCACACACCGCGAGAGGAGGGAACAGGGAAGGGGAGCGGGACCCAAGCTGGATCCCCAGGCCGCCCAAAACAGATGGAGCCTTGCGGCTGGGTGTCCATGCGCCTCACTCCTCCCACCGGCAATAGAGCGCGGGGCATCCGTGCCCCAGCCGCCGCAGCCACTCGAGGTGGCGCTGTCTGCAGTGCTTGCGCACGGCGTCCGTCGACGCGTAGCCCTTGCCGCACTTTGGGTAGCGACAGTAGAAGCGCGCCGCTGTCGAAGAGGGGCCGACGCCCCTGGACGCCATCGCCGACGCCGACGCCGGCGCCGACGACGCGCCGTCGGCGGGCCCGAAGGAGGGCGAGTCCATCGAGAGCGCCGACGTCGTCGGCGAGGGCGGGCACGTCTCGAAGGAGGACGTCTCGTGGCACGACGAAAAGTGAGAGAGCGGCAGCGACGACGCCTGACCGGACGGCATCGCGCGTGGCGAGTCGTCGCGCTGCAGCGCGAGTAGCGCATGGATGGCGCTCTGCGCACCGTCATCCTCGATGGCAAACGGCCTGCTGCTGCCGCCGATGGCAATCGGTTTGCTACCGCCGGAGCCACTGCTGCTGGCCGGCGCGTCCTCGACGAACATCGCGTCCGGGGACGGCGGGTCCGGTGGATTGCACGCAGGTGCCGACGACGCTAGCCGGACAGCGCCATCATCGCCGTCGACATCCATGCTGCCGGTGGCGGCGGCGCAATCCCACGACATCCCAGGGACTGCGACCGGCGACGAGCGAGGCACCGTCGGCGTCTGCGACCGGGGCTGCGACGGCTCCTGCTCTTCCTGCTGCTGCTGATGCTGCTGCGACTGGAGCTGTTCCGACGTCGCGAGGATCTCAGATCCGAACGAGGTGGGTCTGTGCGGCTCGTGCACCATGCGTTCCTCCTCGTCCTCAACGGATGATGACGGGGCGCCCGCTGCGCTGCCATCGTCGGTGTCGATGCGCCGCAGCTGGGGCGGACGCAGCTCCTCCGGCTCCGAGTCGAGCCGCCTGCCTTCGCTCTTCAGCGGCTCGGGCAGCTCCAGTGGCGGCGGCTCGGCGGCCTGCAGTAGGATGTTGCCCTCGCTGTCATCGACGGCGAGCAACGGACTGCGATCGGCGCTGGTGGGCGACATCGCGCGGCGAGGCGTCGTCGACGCGTGATGCGAAGCCGGTGCGACGCCAGACGGCGAGGGCGGCTGCCTAATAGTAATAGTGGACGGGTGATGGCCGGCCTGACCGATTCAGACCGCGACGCAGCCGTCACGCCGTCCACGCTGATCTGCTGCCGCGGCGGAGGAGGATGGGAGAAAACCACCCTAGCCGCCAGCGGCAGCGTAAACACATGAATCACACACTTCTGAACACTCACTCCTTGTCGCCCCCGCGCCTCCGGTAGAAGGCGAGCAGCTCGGGCTGCTTGTCCAGCGTCTTGCGCACCTTGCGCAGCGAGCTCAGCCGGCGCTGGGCGCCCTCGGGCGTCATGTGCTCGCTGTGCATGAGCCACGCGGCGCACACGGCGGCCGACCGGCCGTGGCCGCCCTTGCAGTGCACCAGCACGCGCTCGCCCTTGGCGCGGTGGCGCTCGATAAACTCGACGGCCGCCTCGAGCTCGTCGACGGTCGGCTCGATGTGGTCGATCACGGGCAGGTGGAGCTGCGCAATCGGAGGGTCGAGCCTGGCGTACGTGTTGACCGGCCCGCCGTACTCGGCCTGCATGTTGACCACCGCGCGCACGCCGTCCGCGTGCAGCTGCTTGACGTGGCCGAAGCACACGAGGGGCGAGCCGCCGCAGATGATGCCGCCGCCCATTTCTGTGAAGCGTGGCCGCTTGTTGATGCGCCACTTGAGCATGCTCGGGACGACGAGCGGCCAGAAGGCCATCGCCGAGATCGGACGCCACCAGCTCTTTGGTAGGAGCTTGCGCTGCTTCGTCTCCAGGACGATGTAGAGCAGCCAGAACACGAGGACGGCCGAACCGACGACGCCGAGGACGATCGGACCGGCCGCTGCGGCACCGGACATCGCTGCGCGGTAGCGGTAGGAGTGCTGGTCTCGGATATTGCCTCGCAGCGCGCACAAAGCTCTGCGCGTCGCAATGCGCACGGGTGTAGATGGCGTTGCGTGCGGTGGCTCGCCCCCTGCAACATCACAGGAAAGAAAGTTCACCGTCAGGACCGGCGATCTGGACCTGCCTCTCTTCCTTCATCCCAACGGAGGGGGCGAGCCACCGCACTCAAGCTGCCACGGAGTCGAGAGGACGGCCTCGGCCCCTTCGCTGCCGCTGTCGCGAGTCCACCGCCTGCCCCATGCCGACTATCGCCGCCGGCGTGGTCTTCCAGACCGATCCGGATCTAAGCTTCGTGACGGGCCTCGCGCGCTGGATCGAGCCGCCGACCCCTCCCGCCGAGGGCGCCGAGGAGGGCGCCCCGAGCACGGCCAGCGCCTTTGAGACGGAGTGTGTGGACCTCGAGGCCAAGGGCGACTTCCAGGGGCTGTACTCGCGGTTTGGCAAGGCCCTCAAGGCCCGCTTTGGCACCGCCGAAGAGCGCGACGTGGAGAATGGGTACGCCCTCTTCCTGCAGCTGCTCGTGCAGTGGGAATTGCTCGGCGACAAGATTGAGGAGCTTGGCGACGAGCTGAGCAGCAGCACCGACGAGCGGCCGAAGCTGCGACGGACGCTGCTGCTCTCGCTCTACTCGCTCGTGCAGCAGTACTCGTTCGTGCAGCATCGCTACCCGATGCTGCTGCGGTTGCTGCGGTATTGCATGGCGACGAACCAGCTCAGCTCGATCTTTGGCAGCGCGGAGGCGCGCACCGTGACCGTCGAGCGGTGGGTCAAGGAGTGGCAGCTGAGCGACGCGCAGACCAAGGAGCTGTGGGGCCTGGTCGTCGACGCCTACGAGAGCGACAGCCACGCCACGTACAAGACGACACTCAAGTACCTGGCGCTGCATCAGGAGGCGGATCTCGCAACCTCGCCGGAGCTGCGCAAGCGGCTGGTGAAGGCGGCGGCCATCACGATCCGCAGCGAGGTCTACCAGTGCGCCGAGCTGGCGCAGAGTCCCCTCGTGCAGAAGCTGTCGAGCGACGCGCAGGATGGGCCGCTCTTCAAGCTGCTCTCCGTCTTCGCCACCGGTGCGCGCGCCTGCCGCCATGCACCTCTCGGCACGCCAGCGCAGAGGTTGTGCGCACGCGCGCACACACACGCCTCACAAGCAGCACACGCAGAAACTGCAGCACGCGCAGAAGCTGGAGCACACGCAGCCTTTGTCTGAACCGAAACGGCCCTCCCATGGCCACTACGCGGTATTTGAGGCCTGCCAGAGCGATCGGGTTTTGATCAGCCAATCGCGGCCTGGCAAGAGATCGCGTCACCAATCGCGATACCTTATGTTTTGTCGCGGCACACCACGCACGGCCCGCCGTCCTGCCGCGGCCAAGCGCGCATCGTCTGGCCACTCGCAGCCGCCGCCTCACCGGCCCACTTCCTCGCACTGAGTCTCCAGCGTCGTCGTGTGTGCTCGGCCGCCCAGGCATGTACGCCGACTATGCGAAGTGGCTCAGCGACGCCAAGGCGGCTGGCGTGATGAAGGCGCATGACCTCAAGGACGATGAGTGCCGGCACGCCAAGCCCCGCCCTCGCTCGCCCCCTCGACCCCTCCCGCCCTCCTCAACCTCGCTCCCCCGGGGGGATGATGACAACAATCGTTCCAAATCCGAGACGCGTTCGCACGAACCATGCGGAAGCACCTTTTTGCACGTCAGTCTGCGACCCTCGGCGCACTCGCCATCCGATCGACCCGCCACACCGGCCCCCCCCCCCCCCCCCCCCCCCCCCCCCCCCCCCCCCCCCCCCCCCCCCCCCCCCCCCCCCCCCCCCCCCCCCCCCCCCCCCCCCTCCACACCCTCCACACCCTCCACCCCCACGCCCCACCGTGTTCCGATCTCATCACCCTCGCCATCGTTGTGCGACGCAGGAGGAAGATGCGCCTGATGACGCTGGTGTCTCTCGCCAAGAACGCCAAGGAGCTCAGCTACAGCTCCATTGCGACGGCGCTGCAGGTGGACGAGTCCGAGGTGGAGGGGTGGGTGATGCAGGCGATCGCGGCGCAGCTGCTCGTCGCCAAGATGAACCAGGTCTCGAACGAGGTCCTCGTCTCCTTTTGCATCGAGCGCGAGTTTGGCGCCAAGCAGTGGACCGGCCTCAAGGAGTCGCTCGTCGACTGGCGCGACTCGATACGCGGCCTGTTGCAGGTCGTCCAGACGGCACGGCCGGCGGCGTGAGCGGTGGCGGCGCACGGGGTGCGTCGTCGCACACCGGGGTCTCCTAACACCGGGAGGCCGCCGTTCGGGCGGCGAAGTGGTGAGAGATGAGCGGGTTGAGCTGGTCGGGTGTGGTGTGAAGGGTGTGGAGCACTTTGGGGACTCTATGGGTGCATGACACGACGCGAAAGGAAAGAAATATTTACGAAAGCAGACGCACCTCGAGGTCGGGCACTGAAGACTGAAGACGACTCACCCCACCGGATCCCGCGACTCGTGTACCCTCTCCAGGTGCCTCGCGAGCGACGGCACGATCCCCGAGCTCAGGTGGCCGTACTCGTCGCCCTCCTGGCACGCGTCGCCGTGGAAGCCGTGGTGGCACACGCAGCGCGCCGCCGACGCCGCCCTGCCCTTGGCGCGCTCGCACGTGCCGTGGCCGTTGCAGTTGTCCCTGCAGAGGGGCACCATCACGTCGCACGCGGCGCCCGTCCACTCGGCCTGGCACACGCACGTGCCGTGGTTGCAGGTGCCGCAGCCGTTGCAGTTCTGCGGGCACGCCTCCTTGTAGACGGGCGTGCAGCAGTCGTCGCCCGTCCACGAGGCGTGGCACGCGCAGTAGCGCAGCGAGCGCGTGATCGAGCCGGCGCCCAGCTTGGGCGCGAGCCACGGCGGCTGGTGCGGCTGCGCGTCGCCCCAGCCCTTGGTCGCGACGAAGCGTGGCTCGGCGTCGGCGGCGATGCCGTGCGCCTCGGCGTGCGTCAGCTCCCTCTCGGCCGCCTGGTGCGGGTCGGGGCCGCCCTGCCACCAGATGGCGTCGTTGGAGGCGGCGTGCGGCGCGCCCTGCACGATGCGCTCGTCGAGCGCCTTGAGCGCCTTCCACCGGCACTGGCCGTGGCCGCAGCAGTCGCGCGGGCAGTCGCGCGCGACCTGGAGGGTCTGGCACGCGTCGCCCTCCCACCCCAGCTCGCACAGGCACGCGCCGTCGCCGCTGCACGCGCCGCGCCCCGAGCAGTTGTGCGCGCAGTGCGGCGGCGGGATGTCGGAGCGCTCGCACCGCTCGCCCAGCCAGCCCGCGCGGCACGCGCACGCGCCGAGCCCCTCGTGCCTGACGGGCGCGACGCACGTGCCGTGGCCGCTGCAGCCGCCGACGCAGTGGTACGTCGGCACGTCGCACTCGGCGCCCGACCAGCCGCCGACGCACGAGCACATGCCGCGCTCGCAGTAGCCGTGGCCGTTGCAGTCGGCGGCGCAGCGCGGCGTCGCGAGCTCGCAGCCCTGGCCCGAGAAGCCCGACGCGCACTGGCACTGCGTGCCGACGCAGAGGCCCTTGCCCGAGCAGCCGAGGTGGCAGCCCTGCGCGAGCGACGCCGGGTGCTGCGTGCCCGGCAGGCTGGCGAAGGCGGGCACCGCCAGCGCCTGCGCCACCGAGGTGCGGTGCGCCGCCGACGGCGCGGCGGCGATGGCGGCGACGGCGCACGCGGGCGGCGCCATGCCGTCGTGGCAGCGGCAGCCGTCGGCAAACGCAATCGAGCACGAGCCGTGCGCCGAGCAGTCCGACGGGCACGCGCCCGGCACCGCCACCGTACACGTGGCGCCCGCGAAGCCGCCGTGGCACTCGCACGCGCCGTCGGGCTCGACGCACGAGCCGTGCGCCGAGCAGTTGGCGGCGCAGCTCGGCGCCGCCAGCTCGCACGCGCCGCCGACGTAGCCCGGGTGGCAGACGCACTCGCCGCGGTGGCACTCGCCGTGCCCCGAGCAGCCGCTCGCGCACTCGGCCGCGTCGGGCACGAGGCGCAGCGGGTCGCGCGACGTGCCCCACCACGTGCACGCCGGCTCGCACAGCGCGCCGCCCGGCGCGCACTTTGGCAGCGTCGCCACGTCGAGGCCGTGGCCCGGCGCCATGTAGCCGTGCGGCCCGTAGCCCGCCGTCGTGCCGAAGGCGCCGCGCAGCCGCGCCACCCGCTTGCTGCCCCCACCGGGGATCGTGTTCCACCAGTGGAGATTGTCCGCACCCTGCTGCTGCTGCTGCTGCTGCTGCTGCTGCTGCTGCTGCTCATGCTGCGGCTGCGCCGCGCCCTGGCCGCCCGACGCCTCGCCAAGCTGCAGCAGCGACGAGGCCGCGGCGCCCGACGCGTGCTTCGCCGCCGCCGCCTCGCGGCCGGCGCGCGCCTGCCGCGCCCGCGCCAGCCCGGCGTGCAGCCCCGCGTGCGCGAGGCGCGTCTCGACGGAGTGCTGCGCCTGCGCCTGCGCGCGTGGGCCGATCGGCCCGTCGTGCACGCCCGACGCCGCCTGCAGATCGCGCCCCCCGCGCACCATCGACTCGCCGACGACCTCGACCGCAACCCCCGTCTTGTCGACGGCGTGCGCGCCCGCGGTCAGCGTCGCGTTGGCCGCCGCCGCCGTCGCGTTGTACACGAGCCGGCTGGCGATCGTGCCCGCAATGGGAAGGCCCATCTCCCTGGCCACCCTCTGCACGGAGCGCGCGACCGCCACGCCGTACGAGACGGCGTCGGCATCGCCGGAGGCGCTCGCCCCCGACGGCGCCTCCGGCTCCTCGGCGTAGTGCCCCACAGACGCGCACTCGGCGCCGATGAAGCCCGGCTCGCAGATGCAGACGCCCGACGGGCCGCAGAAGCCGCGCCCCGAGCAGCCGGACGGGCATGGCGTGCCGCACGCGGGGTCGGCGTCCAGCGAGCTGCAGTCGGCACCCGTGAAGCCAACGTCGCACTCGCAGTGGCCGTTGGTCTGGCAGCGGCCGTGCCCGCCGCAGTTTCTGAGGCAGGCGCCGGGCACCGCGCGGGCGCACGACGCTCCCGCAAAGCCCGCGTCGCATCGGCACCGGCCGTCGGCACCGCACAGCCCGTGGCCCGAGCACGCGGAGGGGCAGTGGTCCTCGATCACCTCGTCGCAGTGCGCTCCCCTGTAGCCCGGATGGCACGACCTAACGCCGCACGTGCCGTGGCCCGCGCGGCCCTCGTCGCAGGTCGTCACCTCGCAAAACTCGCCCCCGTAGCCGTACGGGCAGGTGCACGTGCCGTCGGTGCACCGCCCGTCGTTGAGGCACGGCCGGTACGCCTCCATCCACGCGCACGAGCGGTACTCGCATCGCTCTCCGTCGTAGCCCTCGCGGCAGAGGCAGCTGCCGTCGACGCACACGCCAGCGAGGCAGTCGCCGTGGCCGCCGCAGCCAAAGGTGGCCAGTGCCACCGGCGGGAGCAGCGCCACTGCGGCCAGCATTCGGGGTGCTGGGGACAGCGGCGCGAGGCCAAAGAGACCGGCTGCGCAGCGGAGAGGAGAGCCCCGCCTTACAATTTTGGAACGTAGATGACAGGGGGGAAGACCACGAACAGCGCATAGCGCCGGGGACCCGCAATCCCAAACAACACGCAAAAGCGTCACCTAAATAGCCTAAAGCCAAACCACAACGCAAGCTACTCACACCCGAAAGAAGAGCGCGTCGACGCGCTCCCTCTCCGCCTCCTCGTCCTCGAGGCGCCCGCCCAGGCTCGTCGCGCCCTCCTCCTCCGCCGCGGGCGCCGCCGCCTCCTCCTCGGCCTCGGCCTCCATCTCGCCCTCGCCCTCGCCCTCGCCGCCCGCCGCCGCCGGGCTCGTCGGCTCGCCGTCGTGCACGCTCGAGCTGGAGACGTCGCCCGTCATGAGCGTCTGCCTCCGCGCGCCGCGCTGATTGCCGCCGGCGGCGAGCTCCTGCTCCTCCCTGAGGATGCGCGCCGCGTTGGCCTCGGTGAGCGTCTGCAGCAGTCGGAGCCACAGCTCGCGCCGGTCGGCCGAGTCGAGCTTGAGCGCGAAGGCGCCGCCGTCGCTCAGCTGCAGGTCGATGCGCGTCGCGTCGGTCTCGTGCGCGCGGAAGCCCTCGACGCTCGACAGCGGCAGCACGCTGCGCGAGAGCAGCTCGGCGTCGCTCCCCACCTCAAAGTACTGCACCGCCGACGGCGTCAGCTCAAACCACCGCACGTGCCACGAGCGCTTGCCCGTGATGCCGCGCGGCCCCTTCTTCTTGGCAAAGCCCGCCGCCACAATCTCCTCGGCGTGCCCGTCCGGCGTCGTCGGCGGCAGCACGAAGAGCAGCTCCTGCCCCGCGATCGCGCCGGCCGGCAGCTCGACGCGCACGTGCTCGCCGCTCGAGAGCGTCGTGCTCGCAAACTCGCCGGGCGGCACCTCCTCGATGATGGTCATCTTGCACCCCGACGCCGGCGGGTGCTCCTTCTGCATCTGCACCCACTCGTACACGTCCTCCGGCAGCCTCCGGCCGGCGGACAGCGCGCGCCTCGCCCAGCCGTCGGCAATCCCCACCTTGGCGCAGCTCGCCAGGAAGCCCGGCTCCTGCTCTCCGAATTGTCGGGGCAACGGGACGGGGTGAGCGCAGCGGTGCGGGCGGGACCAGGCCAAGGTGTGGAGAGGCCAATAGCGCGATCATTCGAGAGGCGCGGCGGCGGGAGCGCACGGGCTCTGGCTGCTCAAAGTGCACGCGCGCCGAGAAGAGCATGTTCTGCTGCACGAGGTGCTGCGTCGGCACGAGGAAGAGGATGTCGCGCCGCCGCGCCGAGTCGTGGATGCGCACGTAGTGGTGGCCGCCGCGCGGCATCTCCCACATGCTCTGCTGCGCGCGCAGCGAGGTGCGACGACCCGCGATCATCGTCCTGTGGTTGACGGTGGGTGAGAGTAGGTCGAGTCGACAAGTCCCTCGGCCGAAAGATGCAGCCGACCACGCAATGCCGACCTCAAGTCTCTGCCTCCGCTCCGCGGAGGGGTTTACGCGTTTACCCAGCGGATAGA
>Ga0209713_10002301_pt1 | contig 11822 bp, 6 predicted proteins | sample ArcOceMetagenome_3_FD_187444 | JGI IMG/M metagenome (GOLD analysis project Ga0209713, IMG submission 187444) | Marine eukaryotic phytoplankton communities from Arctic Ocean - Arctic Ocean- Svalbard ARC20M Metagenome (SPAdes) (version 2) | ecosystem: Environmental > Aquatic > Marine > Oceanic...
CCTTAGGCAGGATGAACTTGTCGGTGCCGCGCAGGTGCGCACCCACGACAGCGCATGCGCCACGTGTCAGCCGGTCCCACTCGGCCTGCGCCTGCTGTTGGATGGAGGGCTGCACGCGCACCCACGCTGCCACCAGCGCCGCGTTGCGCAGGCGAAACGCTGAGGCAGTCGCCCAATCAGTTGCATAGATGCCCTTGTCGGTGTGCCCCCCGAGCACTCCTTGGTTGAAGAACCAGGCCGCAGGGCAGCTCAGCTCGATCGTCTGATCGGCGGGCGGCAGCACGAGTCCACGGATAGGCTGCTCAAAGTATTCGTGCCAGCCGTCGTGATCAGAATATGCGTCGCATTGGTTTTGCGCGAGGCAGTTTTCGTACGACGAGTAGCGTTCCGATTGGCACGCCCTGTGGATGTCTGAGCAGCTTGCGTTGCCATGCAGTCCTTGCACAAAGAACGGAATCCCACGCAGCGATGCCCAGAGCCCTTGTGTCATTACAAAATGAACACGCACAAAGAAGCCGTCGTTGACGAATGCCCGCACCCGCACCATCTTTCCACGCCATGCCGGCTTAACGGCGTGCGCTCCATGGGTGGCAGCAGCCCTCGTTGCTCTGGCCAGAAGCAGTCGAGTGATCTCCGGGTCCGTGTCTGGCGCTGCAGGACGGCCCACATCGGAGTGGCAAGGTGGAGTAGCAGCGTCCTCGTCTGCAAAGATGTCAATTCGCGAGCACGGCGGCGTGCAGCTGCTCTGCCAGCCGTGCACCCAGCAAAGCGTGCAGCTCCGATTGAACTGATGGCCATAGACGCGCACGCCCGTGCGTGTGCTGGAGCGCTGATGCTCGTGGTGCATCATGCACCGTGCCGCATGGTCATCGTTCAGCTCATCCCAGGGCATGGCGCGATAGGAGAGGCCCACGCGACGGGCGTCCGCATGCGCGCGCGGTGTTCTGCATACTTTAGAAACGCGTCAATTTTTCAAAATTGCCTCAATAGCCCCAGACAGCAAATACATAAGGTTTCAGATTCCCGCGGCGCGCCTTCGTTGATCCCCAGAGTGCGGGGGAAGAGCAACGCCAGCTACGTCGGTTTCCCCGAACTTCAGTTTCGTTTTTACGAGTAATGAGGCAACTCATGGCGGGAGGGGGCGTGACCACCGAGACGCGGGGCAGCCCACCACGACGCGTCCACCGACCCAGACTGACGCGACTTCATGTCCGCTGCTGTCGTTCAGAAGGTCGCCGCCCTCGTGCTCGAGGAGAAGCTCGAGCGGCTCGAGCTGACGCTCAACCGTGGCGATGATCGCAGCTTTGGCATCGAGCTCGCCCACTACGAGGGTGGCCTCTTCAACATCGTCACTGGCACGGCGACCGAAGACAGCCCGCTGAAGGTCAACGACGTCATCATCGCTGTGGGTGAGACCACCCTCGACGATCGTATCGACGCTCATCTGCCGGACGACGACGCGATAAAGATCTCCGTCGTCCGCGGGTTCGATCCGCTGGAGCTGCTCAAGTCCGGCTCGCGGCCGAGCCGGAGCAGGAGCCGAAGGCCGAGGTCGAGGCTGATGCCGAGACTGAGGAGGCGGCGGCCCCTGCGGTAGCGGCGCGCTTCACTACGCTGGACACCCTGCACCGCGTCCTGCGCCTCGACAAGCTGGTCGCTGTGGACGAGGCCGAGGGTGAGGAGACCTTCGAGGCGCTGACGCTCAAGGAGGCCGAGAACAAGCATTTCTCCAAAGTGGTAAGGATCGCTTGTTCAAGAGAAGCCGTTCTTGTTCAAATCGCTTGTTCAGGAATTTTGGAAAACTCTCGAACGAGGTCAAAACGCGTTGAACAAGTGCATCAGACAGCGGAACATGTACTCTCTCAGTCAGTTGAGCCATGTTCCGCTGTCTGATGCACTTGTTCAACGCGTTTTGAGCTCGTTCGAGAGTTTTCCAGGATTCCTGAACAAGCGATTTGAACAAGAACGGCTTCTCCCATCCTTACCACCTGGCACAAATGCTTGTTCGAGGCGCTCGTCGAGCAGGCGCCCGTTGAGGAGGCCGAGGCCAAGGCCGAGGCCGAGCGCCGGCGCGTGCTACCGACTTTGGCTGAGATGCTGGCCAGGGCGGCGGTGGCCAAGGCGGCGGCGGCCAAGGCGGCGGGGGCGACCGCTTCCAAGGCGACCAGCGTGGCGACGGTGACGGCGTCGGGCTCGGCGGCCGCCGCCAAGGCGACTGCGTCGGCAACGGCAACGGCTGCCAAGGCGACGGTGTCGGCCACGGCCACAGCGGCCAAGGCGACAGCATCGGCGTCGGCATCGGCGGCCAAGGCGGCGGGAGACAAGGCGGCAGCCGCCTCGGCGGCAGCGTCGAAGCTGATCAAGGTCGCCGCCCTCGCCATGGAGCCGGTCGCGTCGGCGGCGATGCGCAACCTGCGCGGCGGCTTCGAGCCGACCGTCGTCGACGAGGCCGCGGAGGAGGAGGCGTTCAAGGCGATCTCGCTTGCCGAGGCGGAGGCGTGCGTCGAGCGCGCTCTGCTCGACTGCCTCGCGCCCTTTGAGGCCGCCGAGGCCGCCGAGGAGGCCGCGGCAGCCGAGGAGGAGGCCGCGGCCGCCGAGGAGCCCGCGACTGAGGCGCCAATGCCAGAGACCCCGTCGGAGCCAGCGGAGCCGCCGTGCGCGCCTGCAGGCAGCGAGAAGGCGCGCCGCTTCCGCCAGGCGGTGCGGCGTGCGCGCGTACTGCGCCGCCGCACGCCGGAGCAGCGCAAGGGCCCGAAGCCCAGCGTCAGCGTCGGCACGGGCGTCTGGCTGCCGATGCGCGTGAGCATCTGAGCGCCGGCGTACTTACTGTAGCATTCGCATCGCATGGATGGATGAGATGTCCATGAGATGCCAAGCCAAGCCAAGCCAAGCCAGATGAGATGGATGGAGGCATGTTGTCGATGTTGAAGTCTCCCTGTTGATGTGTTGAGATGATAGAGAGTGCACCACATACAGTAGTTCCACTCCTCAAGCGCAAACTTCGATTTCTCCTTGAAAACCACGCGCCTTCGCTGGTTTTCCTCCACTCCCAATGTGCGCGGGTTGCGCGCTTGGCCCTGTCGGGATGCCTATCATGCGCGAGCCCTGCTCGACCTCAGCTCTGCGGGAGATCTTTCTCAATCAAGATGAAGCAGCCGCTTGCGACAGCTTAGCTGAGGCCGTCGCGCTCGGGCACTCCATCTTGACGCTGGACGGCCTCGCAACTAACGACGAGGTGGCAACGCTCAAGGCCGAGGCGGTCGAAGCTGCCGGCGAGCTAGCTGCCAGCCCCGAAGGAGAGCGAACGACAGAGCAGCGCATTGTTGAGATGCGTGCCGCCTACATCAAGGCTGGGGTGTCGTGGCGCACACGCACCGCCGTCAACGGTGACGGCGGTGCGTCGTGGCACCGCTTGAAGATCACCGACAACCTTGAGGCGCCAGGCCAGGCCCTTTGCGACGCGCTGCTGCTGCAGGCCCTGTCGCTAGTCGGCGTGGAGCTCGTACAGTATCTGTTCGGCGACCGCATCGCCAACAGCCCAGCCACGTGCGTTCATAATCCGCAGCTCGCCTTCTCTCCGCACGAGCCCGCTGTCAACGTGTATTTCGCCGGCGGTGCCTTCAAGGCGCATCAGGACAAGCAGTCGCTGACGGTGCTCGTGCCGCTCTCGGATACGTCCGAATTCGACGGAGGCGGCACGGCCTTTTGGTCACTCGCAGACGCGGGCCCTGGAGCCTCGAAAGGCAGCGCGCGCCTGCCGACGATGGTGCTTCGCCCTCCTGCGGGCACGGCGATGATCTGGGGTGGCAGCGTTTTGCACTCGGGGCTGCCCGTCGAAGCAGGGCAGCGGTGCGTCTTTGTCGCGAGCTTCAGTCCGACCAACACGCCCGACAACAAGCCATCAGGGCCGGCCAGCAGACCGGCCGCAACCAAGCGCACGAGTGGCGAGGCTGGAGGCGGCGCGAGCCCGCCTTCGGAGGCGGAGCCGGCCTTGCTCGGGCTGGCCGAGCTCCGCGTTGGGACCGACGTCAACATCGCCGCCAGCCACAGGAGGATGGCAGAGATTTTGAGAGGGAGGTAGTCGGTAGCATGCGCTGGTGTTATACCCACGCCTTCAAACTTCGATTTTCTTGAATTAGCTAGTTGTGCGGTCTGGCCGCGCCGTCCGCGCGTCACGCGCGGTTGAATTAATCCAAGCATGCTCAGCGTCGCCTCAAGGACGGCGCTGGCCGCCATGGGCGAGGAGGTCAACATGCACGCGGCGGGCTGCGGCGGCCTGGGCTGTGCGCCCGGGTGCAGCGAGCTAGCCACCACCGCGTCCATCCAGCACAAGTGGCACGACACGCCGGGCGATACGCAGGAGGCACCGACGCTGTCCTACTCGGGCTGCTACGGCAGCAGCTGGTTTGCTGGAAACGTGCCGTGCACCGCCCACCCGCGTGGATGCCCAGCGAGCTGCGCGTCCGAGGCGCCGTCGCCGCTGCGGGCGCAGCGCGTGCGACGCGGCCTATCGACGCTGAGCGACAGCGAGTGGGCGCGCGTCGTGCGCGCGCTGTGGCTGATGAAGAACACGAGCACCGCCGACGGCCAGGCGCGCTGGGGCGCCTCGTACCGCGAGTACGACTTCTTCGCGTACAAGCACCTCGTCGCGCAGTTCCCGCCGTTTGACGGCACCAAGTGCATGGATAAGAACTGCTGGACGGGCATGTCGCCGTGGAGGATGCCGTGGGAGCCGAAGCGCGTGATGGGCATCGACGCGACGGGCGGCGGGCCGCAGCAGCTCACGTGGCACGCGCTGTGGATCCTCGAGTTCGAGACGGTCCTGCTCCTCATCGACCCGCAGATCGGCGGCCTGCCCTACGCCGACTGGCCCAACCTCGTCGGCCTCGACGAGGAGCGCTACGAGGCGCTCGTCGGCTTCCCCTCGTGCAGCCAGCCGCACGACTGCTACGGCGAGCCCGGCTTCCCGCAGTTCCAGACCGGCACGCTGGACACGGGCCCGTTCGCCCACTGGCCGCTCACCACGCGCTTCCACCTGAGCGAGTGGCTCGCGGCCAACCCCGGCGCGGCCGAGGCCGGGTGGGCCGAGGTGCTCAAGCCGGAGCACGACCTCATCCGACCGACGTCGACGCTCTCTTACTTTTCGGAGGCGCACGCCACACTGCGCGGCAACACGCGCGACACGACGATGGCGCTCACCTCGATCGAGGGGCTCCGCCAGAACGTGAGCGACGCGCTCGCCTTCTGCACCGAGGAGGTGGGCTGCCGCGGCGGCTCGTACCTCGAGGTGTCGAGCTGCTACGAGGCCAAGCTCGTCGAGCAGACCCTCGACCTCCACTTCCTCTTCCACGGCTCCGTCCTCGGCGGCGACGGCACCGGCATGGACGGCGCGGTGCACCCGCTCTCGTGGCTCCACCACGCCGGCGGCGACTGGCTGCGCTCGACGTGGCAGTTCAACAACCCGCAGCTGCGCGGCGCCGCCTACGGATACCCCGCCACCTCCGCGTACAACCAGAGCCGCGTCGACCTGTACGACGTGGTCAACGTCGACGCGTACGGGCTCGGTTTCGGGCGCGGGCTGCTCGACGGCGCCTCGCTCGGCAACATGACCGCCGCCGACGTCATGTGCGGCCTGGAGGAGCTCTACACCTACGATACCATCGTCGAGGCGTACAGCGAGCGGGGCGGCGGCGTCTTCGACTGCAGCGGCGATCCGTTGGGGAGCAAAGGAGGCCGCAAGAGAAACCGCGCGAACCGCCAGCGGGCGATCGCGCGCGCCGGGCAGGTGAGCGCCATCGCCTTCTTCGTCGGCACCGCGCTGCTCTGTTGGCGACGGCGGCGACGCTCGCGGCGCGCGCCTGGTGAGCTCGACGCAGCAGATTGGCCACAGAAGCCACGGCATCTGGATGCTCAGCACATGCCATCGTACATGCCGTACGGCTACGACCTCAGCGAGAACGACGCAGCGATACGGGCGCAGCGAGGGCCGCTTGATGGCCTGGGTGTGCAGAGTCTCTAAAAAAACAACTGGAACTGCACATCTAAAATATCATGTGATAGAATGAGACGCACCGCTATAAAACTCTCGTCACAGACTCGTGGAAGCCCCTCGTGGAGTCAACCCGATCTTTGAGTCGCGATCTGCAGGGGCAGGGGCAAGAGCAGCGGCCGGCGCAACCTCGATCTCGAGCACGCTCACCTCCCTCTCAGGCGTCGGGGGCACCTCCGAGGGCGCGGCCGCGGGCGTTGCACCAGGAGGGGGATGCGCATCCTTCCTCGAGCCCACGCTTCGGAGGTGGAACCGCGAGAACCGGGCCGACCCGCACGCCCGACAGGTCGTGCCGTGTGGCACCGAATGGCCGGACGAGCCGCGCAGGCTGGAATCAGCGGCGGCCAAACCAGGAAGAATTGAGTTGGTGGCCGAGCCGTCGGCCGCGGCCCTCTCGGCGCAGCTGTCGAGGCTCGAGGTGTGGAGCGTCCTTCGCGACATGTGCGCCATCTCGCGCGCCGACGAGAAGACGCGCGACGGCGAGTGGACGACGACGTCGGCGACGCTGCCCATCACGTGCGCGCTCCTCACCAGCTCGCGCTTGGCGCGCTTCCAGCCGCGGTTGCCGCTCGCGAGGCCGCGCAGCTTGCGCTCGCGCTCGGTTGAGCGGCGCTGCCGCTTGGTCACCTCGCGGTCGGCGGCGACGCCGTAGAGGTCGCAGCGGAGGTGGATGAAGGCGAGCTTGTGCGGGAAGCGGATGGTCGTGACGATGCCCGAGAGCATCAGCGAGAGCACCGAGTAGTCGAAGGTCGAGATGAAGCCCTGCTTGGGCGACGCGGCGATGCCGAAGAAGTAGAGGTCCTCGTCGACGCGGACGACGGGCGCCTGCTCCGACGGGAAGATGTAGCGCGACCGCTTCCAGATGGCGTCGAGCAGGCAGAGCAGCAGCGTGAGGCCGAGCATCATGCGCAGCGCGGGCGCCTTCTCGTTGCAGCAGTCCATGAAGATGAACAGGTACGAGCCGAAGAGCAGGAAGCCGGCGTCGAAGATCTGCGAGACGATGATGCGCCGCGTCGAGCCCGTCTCGAGCATCGCCCGCCCCACCGCGTCGCCGGTGACGAGGATGATCAGCAGCGAGCGCAGGAAGGACTGCAGCAGGATGAGCAGCACCGGCAGCGTGCGCAGCAGCTTGCGCCGCGCCAGCTTGTTGATGTTGCCGCGCAGCACGAACCACGGCGTCAGCACGACCGAGAGGAACGAGACGGCCGGCACCACGACCGAGATGGTGCCGAACTCGCGCAGCAGCGACGACTCCTCGCAGCTGCCGCGCGTCACGTTGTAGAGCTGCAAGTCGAAGACGTCGGCGCGGTAGCCGTTGCGCGCGCGCCCCTCGACCCACTCGCACAGCTTGCCGCCCTCCTCCTCGTGCAGCCAGACGCACTCGCACTCGACGCGGTACGCCATCGCCGAGAGGCCGGTGGCGGGCTCGAACTCGTGGTTGATGTAGAAGAGCTTCCACAGCCGCACCACCATCGAGAAGACGAGCAGCGTGATGCCGAGGTATGCGCCGAACATCACGCGCCGGTGCCGCTTCAGCGTCGGCTTGTTGCGGTCCCAGCGCGGCCGGTCCTTCCTCTTGGCGTTGGGCTGCGGCACCGCAAAGTACTTGAGCCGGATCGTCGAGTCGCGCAGCGCCGCGTAGAGGTTCATCATGAGCTCGAGGAACTGCAGCAGCGCCTCCTGCTCGCCCGGCGACTGCCGCTCCTTGGGCAGCGTCGAGTTGACCAGCTCGTACGCGCGCGACAGCTTGCGCAGCTCGGAGCAGTCCTCGTTGAGCATCGCGAGCCGCGCGGTGGCGCGCTGCCGCAGCCAGCGCGCCTTGCCGAGCAGGAAGAGCTCCACCTGAGAGCGCTCGACATCGTCGCTCACCGTGGCCGCGCGCGAGCGCTCCAGCACCGCCGCGAGCCTCTGCCTGCGCGTGCTGCGCTCGCCCCCCGGCGTGCTCCCTCCCCGCGAGCTGGCGGAATTCGAGCTCTCCGCCTCGGCCGGCTGTGGCGGCTTCCCCGCGCGGGCCCCCGAGGGGGAGGAGTCGCTGGGTTGCATTATGCTGAATCGGGCCGCGAGATCGACGCTGCTTTTCCTCGCGGCGCGGGCCGCGGCGGCGGTCGCGTCGGTGGCGGCGGCGGTGGCGGCGGCGGCGGCGGTCGTCGCGGCGGTTGCGGCGGCGGTGGCGCCCTTCGCGGCGGTGGCGGCGCCCTTGACGACCTCGGCACCTGTGTGTGTGGCGAAGCGCGCAAGGAGAAGGTGAGCGGCGTGGCGGTGGGAGGCGGCAGGAGCGCTGCGGCCTGCAGGTTTCACGTGTGGAGAGCGACACGCGTGGCCTCTGCCGCAAGCCAGCCCGGCCAGAGAGAGGCGACCTTGCCAACTACGCTGCTCGCGCCCTTTGTGCCCTTGACGGCCGCCATCAGCTGGCCCGAGAGGGTCGACGGCTCCCTGTCGTCCTCGAGCGCGAGCTGCTGCAGCCCGAGCGACTTGATCAGCGCGGCGTCCGAGAAGTTGTGCCGCTGCGTGCGCCGCGAGTAGCCGAGGCTCGTCATCTGGTAGACGCGCTGGTCCTCGTCCTTGTCGCCGTCCTTCTCCTGCACATGGCGACATCCACCGCAGCGGCCGAGTCAGAGCGTGCGGGCTCGCGTGCGGGCCAAGGGAGAGCAGAGGCCCCGGGCGCGCGCCCTCGGCCTCCGGGACTCGTGCTGCCAACGGCTGCGGCGGCGACGCCGCGCCTCGTAGACGAGGACGAGGCGGCTCGAGGCCCCGCTGGGCCCCAACTCGACTTTCGGCCCCACCTTCCCAGAGCCCTTGTCGTCCGACGAGACGAGTTCGTTGACGGTGCCGAAGCCGCCGAAGCCAGAAGACTTCTTCTTGCCCGGCGACGACGCGCCCGGCGAGGGCGGCGGGCCCGCCGCCTGCAGCTTGCCGCCGGGACCGGTGGCGACGAGCGTCTTGGGCGGGCGCACGTCAAAGTGCGGCAGGCTCTCGGTCGCCCAGATCTCGTCGACGAGCTTCTGCTTGGCGAAGAGCCGTATCTTGTTGAGCCCGCGCGCCGCGCGCTTCTTCGCCTCGGCCTGCTCGTGCCGCATCGCCTCCACCTCGGCGCGGTGGCGCATCCGCAGCACGTTGGCGCGGTGCAGCAGGTCGTGGATCGCCTTGTCGTGCCCCGGCGCAAACTTGAACGCCTTGTTCAGCCCGGGGAAGGCGCACGGGTCGATGTCGCCCACCATCTGCAGCGCCAGCTCGAACTCGGCCTGCGAGACGTCGCCGGAGTGGTCGCGGTCGGCGCGGCTGAGCATCATGAGCAGCTCCTCCTTGGTGTGGCACAGCAGCCGCAGCAGCGCGCTGCGCGTCACCTCGTCCACCGGCAGCGTCGACAGCTTGCGCGGCCGTCGCGACGAGCTGCGCGAGTCGCGCGCGCTCGAGCCGCGCGAGCCGCGCGGAGAGACGGCGCGCCCGACGTCTCGGAGGCTGCCGCTCACGCCCATGATCGTCTTCTTCAGCTGCCTCTCCATACGCCCCTTGACGGAGCCCTCCTCCAGCGCCTCCACCTCGATGTCGCTCGGCGACTTGCCGTCGCGCGTCAGCCGCCTCGGCATGTCGTCCGCGTCCTCGTCGTCGGTCGTCGTCTCGTTGTCGGAGCCCGCCTGCTCCTTGGTGCGCGCGTTGAGCGCCTCGGTGAGCTGGTCCTGCTTGGCCTGCAGCGCCGTCGTGACGCGGTGCTGCCTGCCGAGCACCTCGGTCGAGATCCCCACCGCGTCGCCCAGCGCCTCGACGGCCTGGTCGAGCCTCCCCCTCTCGCGCAGCAGGTCGGCGAGGTTGCCGCGCGCGTTGAGCGTCTGCGGGTGGCGCGGCCCCAGCGCCTCGAGCCGCCCCTCGAGCGCCTCGCCCAGCAGCGCCTCGACCTCCTCGACGGGCGCGAGGCGGTTGCGCAGCAGCTGCCCGAGCTGGTTGACCGAGATCAGCGTCTCCGGGTGGCGCCTCCCCAGGTTGGCGATCTTGCCCTGCAGCGCCTCGCGCAGCAGCGGCTCAGCCGCCGTGAGCGTCCTCTCCGCCTTGACGCGCATCAGCGACGCGAGGTTGTTGAGCGTCGTCGTCGTCGCCGCGGGCAGCGCGTGCGCGCCGCTCGCGTCGTGCAGCGCCGCCACGTGCGAGGTCTGGCGCGCCGCCTCGGTCATCGCGCGCCGTGCCGCGAGCGCCTCGGTGAAGAGCGCCTCGGCCTCGTCGAGCTGGCCGAGCGCCTGCAGCGTCAGCGCGAGCTCCTCGCGCGACTGGACGGTCGCCTCGTGCTGCTCGCCGTGGACGCCGCGCCGCGCCGCCAGGTTCTCCTTGCCGAGCGCGACCGCCTCGCGCATCCGCTCGGGCCCGCCGCGCCGCCGCAGCAGCACCGACACCTGGTGCGCCGCCTCGAGCGTGCGCGCGTCGGCGTCGCCGAGCGCGGCGCGCTTGAGCTCCAGCTCCTCGCGCAGCAGCTCCTCGGCCGCGCCGAGGTCGCCCAGCTCCATCTGCAGCACGCCGAGCTGGTGCTGCAGCTCCGACGTCGTGCGCCGCGCCTCGGGCGTCATCCGGCCGAGCGCGCGCTCGCCCTCGGCGCCGAGCCACACGCGCAGCCGCCGCGTGATCTTGCCGTTGAGCTCCGACGTGCGCGCGCCCGGCGCGACCGCCTGCAGCGCGTTGAGGATCGTCTGCTTGTGCGGGCAGTGCGACGCCGCCACCTCGACGTCCACCTTGAGCCGGTGGACCGCCGACATGACGCGCGCCGGGTCGGCGTGCAGCGCCTGCTCAAAGTCGGGCACGTACGTCGGCGGCAGCTGCACCGTCACCTCGCCGCCGCGCAGCACCGTGCACAGCATCTCGTACAGGCACCACGACGAGCGCAGCGGCAGCGGGTCCGTCCACGGCGTCAGGATGATGCACGTGTGCCCGATCGCCGCCAGCGCATCCGGGAAGACCTTCTCGATCCACAGCGGCGGCATGTCCTCCGGTCGCTCGTGCGTCGGGTCGGCGCAAAACGGGCGCACCCAGAAGTACGGCTCCGGCTCGCCGCGGCCGACGCGCTCGGCCGCAAACGCCTCGAGCCCCTCCAGCACGTCGATGAACCGCGTCGTCTCCGCGAAGCACGCAAACACGGTGGCAGGCGCCACGAATCCGCGCGCGCCCTCGACGGCCTCGGGCACGATGCTCGTCGAGCTGCCGTGCATCGACTCGGACGAGCCGCGTCCGGTGCCGGCGATGGCCCAGGCAATCGGGCGCCCGTGCACCTTCGCGATCGGCTGCAGCAGCTTGTGCCAGGCGTCGCTCGCGTCCATATTCTCGAGCAGCTCCGCGTGGGCCTCTCGGAAGGAGCTCAGGCACTCGCGCGAGACGCCGAGTACCGGCAGGTCGGGATAGCGCGTCAGCTGATCCACGGCCACCTCCATGGTGCGGCTGCTGCCCTGGATGCGCACCGTGGCCATGCCGTTGACAGGCTCGCGGATCACCAGCCCGATGCGCACGGCGCCGCCGCTGACCTCGAATCGCACGACGCTCCGTGCGCCGATCCTGTCGTCGTCGTTGCTAGCCGTCGAGGAGCGGAAGGCTCGTGAGAACCTTACCCTCGGCTTCGCCGGGAGTTCGGCGGCGGATGCAGATTGACTGAACGACGGGGATGTGGGGTCCGGCTGCGGCTGCGCCTGCGCGAGCCCAAGCCAGTTGGCCTGATGAACTGCGGTTGGGATCTCTTGCGACATGCCCGACGGCGTGCGCGGCCTCGCAAATGCTGAATTAGTCCGCGTGCTAATGGTGG
>Ga0209713_10002302_pt1 | contig 11822 bp, 9 predicted proteins | sample ArcOceMetagenome_3_FD_187444 | JGI IMG/M metagenome (GOLD analysis project Ga0209713, IMG submission 187444) | Marine eukaryotic phytoplankton communities from Arctic Ocean - Arctic Ocean- Svalbard ARC20M Metagenome (SPAdes) (version 2) | ecosystem: Environmental > Aquatic > Marine > Oceanic...
CTCTCGCGAGGGTAAGTTTTGAAGCGGGCCGTAACGCAAGTCCGTGTAATACTTTAGGCCTTTGACGCGGCTGAATACGCCGGTGGCCCCTTCCAGGACCGCGCGCTCCGGCCGCCCATTGACTATGGCTCGTGTCGCCTCCCACATATTGGCGCACGAGACAAACGCGCCCGCAGCCGCTGACGGTCACGATCACGGTCGCTGGCTCCCGGCGCCAAACGGCACGGCGCAGCAGTATGATTGCAACTTCGCCGCGGGAGCGGCCGAGTGGCGCCGCGTGTGCAGTGGCGTCGTGGCCAAGTATCGGTCCTTCCAGGACGGTGCGCGGCCATTGCAATGGTCGGTCCAGCCTGATGTCACGCGACTGATGACGCTGCTCGACGGTCGGCACGTCGTCGTGGTGGGAGACAGTCAGGCGATGACGGTCTTATGCGCGCTCACCTGCTGGTTCATCGGCAAAGGAGCGGTGTCCAACCGCACCAGCACCAAGCGCATGACGCTTAGCCTGGGACTGCTCGTCAACCATTGGGTGCTGCCCGCCTGCGCGAGAGGCGCCGGTCGCGCTGCGTGCGAGGCGATGTCGAACAAGGACGGATGGTGCACGAGTAAGGTGGTCGAGTCGATGCGGCGTGATGAGGAGCTTGCGCCGCTGGTCATGCTGTACAATTCGTGCGACAGCTACATCACGTCGCCGGGCTTCAGCTACTTCAAGGACCGGCTGGGCAGGCTCGGGAGCATCTCGGCCCTCGCGGAGTGGGAAGACCCATTGGGTGATTCCTTCTTGCGCAGGCCGTTCAGCCGCGAGCCGACCGCCTTTAGTACGGGCCGCGCGGCCGGAGCAATGCAATCCCTGCGGAACCTGTCCGAGACGGGCTGTGGCTACCTTGGCGTCTCGAACCCGGCGATGATTGCGCACTTTCCTGAGGTGCCCTCGGTGCTTGAGTCGCAAAACGTGAGCATCGATGCGCCGGGCTCGTACGAGCGATTCGTGCTCTCTGCGTTTGCATGGACGCACGCGCTCCTCCAGGACAACGAGACCGCGGCCGTTTCGGCGTTCAGTCTGCTGGGCATCGTGCGGCCGTCGTGGTCCACCTGGAAGCAGTCGGCGGGCAACTACGACCCGCCGACGGTCGTCGGCTTGGCGCAGTGGGTGCTGCAGACGGGCCGCTGCACCGGCAGCAGTCTCACCTCGGCGAGCTGCGTTCTCAGCGCGCTCACCAAGTTTGGCGGGCGCGGGCCGGCGGACAACCGTCGGCTGTTGCGGGCGCGGTCCTGCGCTGCGTTCGAGGGCGAGGACACGCGCTCCGAGTGGAGGCAGCGTGTGCTGCGCAGCGTCGCACACCAGGAGGGCGTGCCCTTCCTCGACAGCATCCGCGCGCGCCGCGAGCGGTGGGACACGCATCCAGCCATACAATCTGGCCGCGTCAGCAGCGTGCAGGCGGTCTTCGACTGCTTGCATGTGTCCCTCCAGGCGGGCTTCTGGGATGGCGAAATTGCGGCGCTGAGCAGCGTGCTCGAGAAGGACGAGAGAAGGCGAGTAGCGTGCATGGGTGGCGGGGACTGAGAATTAGGCGAAAAGGTGGCGCCCTTCCTCTCTCTCTGCAAGTTTGATGCAGCACGCTCCGAGCTCCGAGTACTCCATCGCCAGCTCTACCGCGCTCGCGTCGCTGTCCTGCGGCCGCCTCGGCACGGCGTGTGATGGCCGCCGTGCGGTGCCTTTACTCCCGAAAACTGAGGGCGAAAACGCCCAAACCCAGATAGGCCAAGTCGAGTGAGGTGGCTCCGCCTACGCCCAGAGCCTTTCCAGCATGACCATCGCCTATGACGCGGGCGAGCTCAACGAGGTGAGCATCCTGATGAAGTGGCGCGGCACCATCATGCCGATGGTGCTGACCCGGCCGGTGATCTGGATCCTCGTGAGCCTCCACTACTTTTTCCTCTACCTGCACCTCGAGCGTCCGGACATCGAGATGCCGGACCTCGACTGGAAGATATGCGGCGTCCCGACGTCGCTGCTCACCTTCTTCCTCGTCTTCTACTCGGGCAACTGCTTCCAGCGATACTACGGGCTGTACGCCAAGTGCACAGGGATGGCGGGCGCGATGATGAACTGGGTGGGGCTGTGCCGCATCTTCTTCAACAGCGCAAACACGGAGACGCTGTGGAATCTGTCGCGCCACATGCTCGCTTCGGTCTACGTGCAGTACTTCACGCTGGGGGGCGACGCGAGCGACGGCGGCAAGACGATCACCGAGTCGGAGTGGGCGACGATCATGCGGCATCGCATGCTCAGCGAGCAGGAGAAGCAGCAGGTGATGGCGTACCCCGGCTTCAAGCCGTTCCTGCTGCAGTGCTGGGGGCTGCAGACGATCAACGAGCACCTCGCCAACACCGAGAACAAGCGCGCCGCCGGCGCCGCCATCGGCCCCTTCCAGGCGCAGGCGTTTGCGCTGCGGCAGCAGTGCTCCGACATGGTCAACACGCTCGCGCAGCCGGTGCCGTTCCCGTACTTCCACGCGGTGACGTTCATGCTCTCGATCAACCTGATCATCGTCGCGTACGCGCTCATCTTCTTCGACACGTACATGTCGGTGCCGTGCTTCTTCATCACGTGCCTCGTGATGCAGGGCCTCAAGGAGTGCGCCGTCGCGCTGAGCGACCCCTTTGGCGGCGACGACGTCGACTTCGACACGGCGTCGTTCATGCAGCAGATCCTCAACAACACGAAGGCGCTCATCTCGCGCGACGCGATCTTCAAGCCCGGCACCAACCTCGAGTGCCCGCCCGAGACCGTCGTCATCGGCCAGCGAGTCGCCAAGGATGCCGCGTACTCGGCGTGAGACGCTGCATGCTGGGCGTACGGCAGACCGTTGAGAATTTGTTTTTTTCGCGCAGGTGTAGTAGCAAACCAAAAGAGTGCAGCCCAAATTTCATGATATCTGATCACGTGAGCAATCTGGCAGACTTCAAGCCACTCAGCGTGCGTAACCCCCCACACCCCCGGCACACTGTCCCTCGTGTGCTCCTCTGCTCTCTCCCAAGTCACGGCGTCCACGTTCCGGGCCGGCTCACTCCGTGCCCCGCTCGAGCGTGGCGATGCGCGCCCTGACGGCGGCGAGGTGCTGCTTCGTGGCGTTCAGCTTGGCGTCGGTGAGAGGGCCGCGCGCGCCGACGGCGGCGAGGGTCTCCTCCTCGCCGAGCTCGCCGAGCGGCGTGCGCTGGCCGAAGACGCGCAGCTCGACGCGCTGCACCTCCTTGTGCATCAGCGTGAGCTCGGAGCGGAAGCCCTCGGCCTCGAGGCGGCGGCGCTCCTCGAGCGCCTTGTACTGCTGCTTGGTGCGCGACGCGTACTCCTCGAGCTCCTTGACGCGCATCACGAGCGCCTGCTGCAGCCCGCTGTGCCGGTCCTTGAGCAGCCCCATCGTGCGCTCCGTGTCGCACACCTGCTGCCGGAAGAGCGACACGTACTGCTCCGACGACTGCTTGGCCGACGTGCTCACCGCGTGCACCTCGACCTCGGCCGACGTGCGCTCGGACGCCATCTGCTCCTTGATCTGCCGGTTGTCGACGCGCAGCGCCTCGATCGTCTCCTTCTCGACGCGCTGCGTCTGCAGCGCGTCGTGCTTGAGCGCGAGGTAGTCCTTCGTGTACTTGTGCAGCAGCGCCTGCAGCCGCTCGACCGTCAGCTCCGACTCCTGCAGCTTCTCCGCCTCGACCGACCGGCGCGCGCGCTCCTCCTCCATGCGCAGCCGCCGGTCCTCGAGCAGCGCCGCGACGCGCTCGCGCGCGAGCGTCTCCGACTGCTGCATCTGCGCGCGCAGCGACTCGATCGTGAGGAGCAGCGAGTCCACCTTCTCGTTGGGAAGGTAGACGGTGCGCAGCACGCGTGGCCTGTCGCCGCCGCCACCCGGCGCGCCGCCGGCCGGCGCGGACGCGCCGGCGCGGACCGAGCGAGACGCGGGCGCGGACGTGGTGGTCGCTCGTGCGTGTGCGTGAATCGTCATCGTCTCGGGCGCGCTGTCGCGGATGTACGTCACGTCCTGCATCACCGGCTCCACCAGCGACAGCAGGTGCTGGATCTTCCGCCGGTCCTCGACCTCCTGGATCTTGAGCTCGTCATTCTCGGCCTGCAGCCGCTGGCAGCGCTCGCGCTCCTCCCACAGGTAGACGTGCGAGTCACTCAGCGCCTTCTGCAGGTCGGTGATCTCCTCCATCCTCTTGTGCAGCTCCCAGCGGGCCTTGTGCTGCGCCGCCTGTGACGTCTCGCAGGCCTCCACCCGAGCGCGGCACTGCTGCAGCTCGTCCTCGGACGCGGCGAGCCGCTCCCGGTAGTAGTTGAGCAGCTCGGAAGAGAGCGGCACCTCCGAGAGGGCCTCCGCGGACTCGAGCACCGCGTCCATCGTTTCCGACGCCCGTTTGCGCAGCTGAGCGGCAATCACAAAATGCAAGGTGTGCGAACAAATGCAGCGGACGAAAGCCGCCCACGACACGTCGGCGCGCAGCGCAACGCGCGAATCCGGCTGGCAGGGGCCAAGTGAGCAAGTGTATCCCGAGTGGGCCCTCATGGCCGGCAGTTTAGGCAAAGCAATGACCTAAAGTATCCAAAGTATCTACAGCCTAAACAGAATTCAACGTAAGAACTGCACACGTAAAGCCCGCGCCTACAACGCGGGCGGCCTGAACCACATCTTGCTGCAGCGCTGCTCGCCTGCGCGCCCCACGCGGCACTGCACCTTGTCCCGCTGATGGATGCTGCGGCTCAGGCAGCCGCGCACCGACATGAACAGGCCTTCGCACTTGCCAACGTACACGTACGGCGTGCCGCTGGGCGCCATGCTCTGGATGTGCTCCGAGAAGGTACTCGAGGCCGTCAGCACGAGCGCCGAGCTGCGCTCCGCGCACGCGTGCTTCTCCACGTCGGGCGGCACGTCGGTGCAGGCGCGCATCGTCAGCCGGAGCCCGGCGGCGCGTGCCGCGCGCCTCATCTCGAGCTGTCGCTCGACGCGCGCATTCGTGAGCACGAGCGCGTCCGCGACGCCGACCGCGCGCGCCACGCTGGCCGTGATTGCCGCCATGACGCTGCCGTTGTAGAGGTGGTTGTTGCGCGCCTGCTTCTGCGGGTTGGAGTTGGCGAGGAAGTCGCCGCCCCGCCAGTGGACGCAAACAAACGGCCGGTGGCGGCCATCAGCCATTTTCATCGCCTCGACGACCTGCAGCATCTCTCTCCGCGCCCACGGCTGCAGCTGCGGCGGTTCGCAGATTCGGAAGATGTTTGGCATCTGCATCGAGATCTGGAAGAGGGTCCAGCCGGTCACGAAGACGTCGCCCTCCATCTGAAGCACATTGTCCAGGGGCGCCACGAGCGCCTCGGCGCATCGTCGTGGACACGTGGAATTGGCCAGGCACTTTTCCGTGAGGAATCCCACCGCTTGGCCATTGGGAGCCGAGACATAGGATCCACCTCTGGAGCGGTACTGGTCCTGCGCACTGAGAGTACGGACGCAGCGGGAGCACGGGTCGTGCGCCTGCTGGCAGCTGCTGTGCTCGGCGTCGGCGCGAGCGCGAGCCCAAGAGACCTCGTGCGGAGCAGCGCTCACCGGCTGTCGCTGCAGCCATCGCAGCGCCAGGTGGAGCGGATACGATTGCACGTTGCGCGCGAGGACGGTGCCATTGAATTGCGCGTCGCGCGCGATCTCGGACGCACACTCATCCGGCCGCAGCCCAATGCACGTGAGCCTCGTCGATTCACGTGTGTGCCTGTGCGCCACGCTGTGAAGCTCCACCGCCTCGCGCGGCACAGCGCAGCCTCCGAGACTACGTGCAGTCCAGATCGCGCTCATGTTGACGTGCACGTATCTGAGCCGCTGGTTCGGGACGTTCTTGCGCACCGTGCAGGTGTGCTCTGGGTTCTCGGAGGAGATGCACATCGGCACGACCAGCGTCTTGCCAAACTGCTCCGCAAGCCAGCGCGCGAGGTTGATTTGCATCAAACAGTTGGTGAGCAAGCCCCACTGAGAAGAGAAGAAGAGCAGCCCGCCACTGCTAGGCGCTCCATGGTTCCATTTGGTGGGACTCGGGCACGCGTCGCGCCCGTAAGCAGTCTGCTGCAGCCCGTCAGAGCCGGGAGGGCACGGCTTCATGTTCATGAGCGTCGAGTTGGGTCTGGGCCGTGGGTGCTGCCAATATCGATAGGATGTGCCATCGCGGATCGCTGGACGTGACGCCATTGGGCCAGCCGAGGCCCAGATGGCCGCCGCGTACGGTTGAATTGATAAAACAAACCTGCATGCAAAACTCGCCAAAAGTATGCGTCAGAATAACCGCGTAAATTAAAATACTGTTCAACCTCTCTATGTGATTGACCTCCTCATCGCGGCTCCGCCCAGCGCTTCGCGATCGGGTGCGGCGGCGGCAGCAGGCCGATGCGCTCGTACCGCGCGACCATCCGATCCTCGAGGCGCCGCATCACCTGCGCGACCCGGTTGTCGCCGACGGTGGTGAGCTGCCGCGTGTGCACGGTCAGCATGCCATGCAGGTTGCCAAAGACCACGTCGGTCAGGTAGCGGTCGCCCACCATCAGCAGCGTGCTGCCGTCGCAGCCAAAGTGCTCGCACACGCTCTCGAAGCCCCTCGGCTTCTTATATCGCCGGCGCAGCACGGGCACGCCGAGCGCCGCCTCGATCGCGTCCGCGGCGACGCCTCCCGGGTCGTCGGGCGTCCCAGCCGAGTTGCTCAGCACCGCCACGCGCTGCTCGCCAAACGCCGTGATGCACGATTTCAGCGCTGGCGAGAGGCGCGGGTAGACCTCGTTGGCGTAGGGAGCGGTGAGCGTGTTGTCCTTGTCGAAGACGACGCCGGTGCAGCCCGCGGCGCGCAGCCGCTCAAAGTCGAGCTCGCCGATGTCGCGGACCGAGGCGTGCGGCAGCGCCAGCGCCGGCTCCCGCAGGATCACGCGGGCAGTGGTGCGGATGGCCCTGCGTGCGCGTATAGGGCCAGGCGTGCGTGAGCGTCGACGTGGAAAGGTGGGGCTGTGAGGCGGTGGGCGATGGGCGGTGAGGCGTGGCGTACGGCCAGTTGAAGGATTGTACCATGGTCACCTAGCTGTGGTTTCGTGGTCGGCTAGTGCTCGAGCTGCGTGCACGAAGCTCGCCAAGACGACGCGCGTCGTAGTACCTTGATTTTTCTTGTAGTGCGCGCCGACATTGCGACGGCAGAGCCGCAATGTCGAAGGCCATCGTCGAGGACCCGCTCGTCGCCCGCATGGGCGCCGTGTATTCCCGCGTCGGCGAGCTCGAGGCGCAAGGCCAGTTTAAGGAAGCTGCCGAGTACCAAGCGAGCATGCTCGTCAAGATTGCCCACGAGTACCAGACGCAGCAGTTCCTTCAGCAGACGCAGCAGTTCGTGCGCAACATCATCCAGTGCAACTGGTCGTCGGCCGCCATGCAGGGCGCCTGCAGCCTTTGTGGGTACAGCATCGAGGTCAAGCTCGACCGCAAGCCCATGGCCGACCGCATCAAGCAAAGGCGGCGCACCATGTCGGACGCGCGGTCGAGCCGCTCTCGCAGCGCCGGCAACAGCCTCTCGCTGCCGGGCCTCGACGGTCGGCTGCGCAGCCTGTCGGCCGCGGTGAACCGCAGCGTGAAGAATCTGACGCCCTCCGTGCTCGACAAGGGCGCGCTGGCGCTGAGCAGCTTGCTCGTCGAGGGCGAGGCGACGGGCTACGACCAGCTCGAGGTGCAGAGCCTGTGCGAGGCGCTCGACGTCGCTCAGGTCGCGGTGGTGGGCGCCATCGGCCCCACCCTCGCCCTGGTCGTCAAGAACGACGAGGGAAACCTTCGCAAGCTGCGCGCGGCAGCCGGCGCCTCCACTATCTTCGACGGGACGGTCGAGGGTCTGCTCAAGCTCGAGGTCGCCAAAGGTCTGCACGTGTGCGGACCCTCGCCGCCCGCCGGCGGCGGCGCGATGCTCAAAGACCCGTCGGGCGCGATGGCGCTGCTGTGGCTCCTCCGCTCCTTCAAGTTTGCGATCCGGATGTTCGAGCTGATCTCGGACGCGCCCGACATTTCGCCCTATTCGCCTCGGACGCGGCCGACGGTGCCCGAGGCGGTGGCCGCGGCCTACGCCGACGTGCTGGCGCCCTACCACAAGTGGCCGATGCGCACCACCTTCAACCTGGTGGCCAAGGGGGCGCCCGGCTTCCCCGAGCTGGTCGAGCGCTTCAGCCCGCCCAGGACACCGAACGCCGAGAAGGAGCCGGGCACGCTCGCCGGCATGCGCCGGCTCGTCGAGGCGGGCTACCCGCTGATCTCGATGCTCGAGGAGATGTTCGCCGAGATGGAGCTCGAGGACGTGCGCCCCTCGTGACGCGCGTGCCGGGGGCGGCGACATTCACGACACCCACGCACAGCATGCGTCGTGGCACAGAGCGTTCTAGCGCGACGACGTGACGATGCTCGAGGGGCCAGACACCGCCTCGGCCAAGCGCGGGCGGGAAGCGTATTTTAGGTAGTGTGACAGTGACAGTCGCTGTGTGTTTTTTCAACATTGGCTCGCCAACACGGCGCCGTCAGCTCTCGACAACAACAGTGACTAACCGGCGACGATGATCAGCCTAGCTCTCACCTCACTCGCTCACGGCGACGGCCACGGCCGCCGTGCGTATTCGCCCAAGGAGCACGGCGCGCTGCACGCAGCCAACGTGCGCTCACGCGACTACGCGTACCGCTTCGACGGCAAGGAGCACGTCGGTTTCGTGGCGTACCCGACGTCGCCAGCGGCGGGACCGCGGCCGGGTGCTCTCATCGGGCATCAGTGGACGGGCGTGCAGGAGATGGAGCGCTCGCGCGCCGAGGAGCTCGCCGCGCGCGGCTTTGTCGTCCTCGTGCCCGACGTCTATGGGAAGGGCAAGCGGCCAGCTGCCGGCGAGGCGGCAAAGGCGGCGATGCAGGCGGCGCAGAGCAACGTGCCGCGCCTGCATCGCATGCTGGCGCACGCGGTGGCGACGCTCAAGCAGCTGGGCGAGGGCCCAGCCGTCAACAGCTCGGCGATCGTCGCTAACGGGTACTGCTTCGGTGGGCAGCTCGTGCTCGAAATGGCCCGCGCGAACACGGCGGGTCTGCTCGCGGTGAGCAGCTTCCACGGCAGTTTGGCGAGTCTGACGACCGCGAGGGCCCCGATGCGCGCGGTCGTGCGCGTGCACCACGCCTCGCTCGACGCGCAGGGCGACGCCGGGCTGCAGCGGCTCGAGGCGGAGCTGCAGACGGCGCAGGCGAGCGGGTGGGCGACGCTCAAGTACGGAGGGGTCGAGCACGGCTGGACCGACCCGGCCAACCGCGTGTACGCGGCGGCGCAGGCGGCGCAGGCGCACGAGAGCATGCTCGCGCTCTACGAGCAGATGGGCCTCGCGACGCCCGACCCGCAGTCGGCGGCGCGCCCCGCCGACGCGGGGTCGTGGGGCGCCGCGCTGCTGCTCGGCCTCCTCATCGGCGGTCTCATCGCCGCCGTCGGCCTCGCGGCGCGCGAGCAGCGCAACAAGCAGGTGGTCCACGACATCGCGCTCGCCTCGATGGAGGAGGAGATCGACGACGAGGAGGAGTTCCCGTCGTCGCCGCGGAGCAGCAGCAGGAAGTGACGGCGGGCTCCTCCTTTTACCGTATCATGCGGTGTGGCAGTATCACCGCGTGGGTTCCGTGGGTTCTGCGAGCCTTTCGATGATCAATTCATGTATTAGGAACACACACGGCATACTACTGCAGCCGTCGGTCACCTCGGCGCAAAGAAGGACGTGAGGCTCCGTTGGCCTTCGATCTGCTTGAGAGCGGGCCGGTTGCTCGCCGCGGCTGGCTTCTTGCCTGCCGCAGCCGGCTTCTTGCTCGATGGAGCCGGCTTCTTGCTGGGTGGCGTGCCGCTGCTCACTGGACCGGACACGCCCTTGGCCACGGGTCTGCACGGCTGCTTCTCGCCCGCCACGCGCTTCGCATGCGCCAGCGGGTCCGATGGAGCCGAGACCGGAACAGCAGGCTTGGGCACGACGGCAGCCTGGGGCTTGGGCGCGACGGCGGCCGGTGGCTTGGGCGGGGGCTCGGGTCTAGTGGTGGCAGCGGACTTGGGGTCAGGCACGAGCGGAGAGGGCCTGCGCGGGCCGCCGCTCGTTTTCTGCTTCTGCTGGGCGACGACGGCGACGGTTGCTCGCGCCGGAGGAGGAGCCTCCTTGGCGACGGGCGCCGCGCTCCTCGCCCGCAGAGCTTCGCACTGCTTGCACGCGGAAGTGGCCTCGGGACACGCGGCATCGGCCGTGGCAGCTACCAGCAAGGCGCGGAGAGCCGCCGCCGGGCGCTCGCGAGCCTCATCTGCCACGGCGGGAATGAGCGCGCGAACGCGTGCGGCAGCGTCTTGGAGAGCCGCGCCGAGCGGGTCGCCGCTCTGCACGAGGTGACGACAGACGTGGCGCTGTGCGATGCCGAGGACGCGCTCGAGGAAGCGCGGCGTCGTGGCAGCCGTCAGTTTGTCGGGCGCTTCCTCGATGCAGTCATGGATCTCGTCGAGGACGGCGACGACCCGGCAGCACGCCAGCAACGCCTGCCCCGAGCAGCCGGCCTCCCTGCGCGCCGGTGACCATTGCTCCTTGGCAGTCGCGGTCGCAAGAGCCGCCTTGGGCCTGAGGCAGTTTGTCGTGCCGGTGTCCTTCGCCCGGCGCACCCAGGACAGCAGCTGCTGGCACGGCTGGAGCTTGGTGGCGGTGCAAGCGTCGCGAAGGGTCAACACGGCCTCGGGGTGGTCGCGAAGCACGCCCTCCCGCAGCAGCAGCCAGCACGCGGAGGCGTCACGACTATCGATCGCCAGGGCGAGCGGAGAGAGGAGGGCCTGGGTCGCGTGCGCAGCGCACGACATGGTTCGGGATGGCTGGGCGGCCTTGCGCCACACGCCATCTTTTGAAATCTGCTGCATGCGTTGTGCATGCAAGCCTTTGCTTGTGTCCGGGCGGGAATAATTTCGGGGCTACGTGCTTGATACGGAGTCCGACGTGTGTAGTTGAGGGAAGCTAACAGCGTAAACAGCGTAAACAGTAAAATGAAACAACAATCGCCCGACGTGAAGGTCCTGACATGCCACGTACGCGCCAGCTGCGAACGCTTGACGAACGAGAGCCACCTAGTTCACAGAGTTACATGTATAGCGGCAGCGCCGAGCCGACCGCGACCGCAGCAGACAGCGAGCGCAACCCGGACGCAATGTGGCTCCTGGCGCTCTGCGCGGCCGCACCCGAGCCCTACCCGATCGCCCAGCCTGCTGGACACGAGGGCGCCCATGAGGGCGCCTCGGTCGCATTCCGCAACAACTGCACCACCAATTGCGCGCTGCTCATCATGCTGCATGGCTTGGGTGCCACTTTCCCATTTTCGGCGGCCATCCCACGAACACCTTGGACGCGTCCACGTTTGGGTCCGTAATGAGCGCGTTGACGATGTTCATGTTAGTGTCCCAGTACGTATCGTTCTCCACCACAGGCCCGTCCGAAGCAAGATGCCAGGCGCAAAACCGGCACTACTCGGGCCCATGTGCTCGGATTGAGGTGGTACTTGGACCTACACGCTCGTGGCTGAGCCGTACAGCTTGGTGCAGGTGCAAATGGGAGCTCTACAGGCCGTCTTCTGCTCCAGAAACCTCGTTATGTGTTCTCTGGCGTCTTGCCGGACTGACGTCACGAAGAGGCCATGAGACGCATCGCCACGACTACACGCGGCCACCTGCAGCTTTGAGCGATGAACTGGGCGGATTGAGCACCTCGCTGGGGCTCTTTGCAAGTCCCCCATTGATACTCT
>Ga0209713_10002306_pt1 | contig 11806 bp, 7 predicted proteins | sample ArcOceMetagenome_3_FD_187444 | JGI IMG/M metagenome (GOLD analysis project Ga0209713, IMG submission 187444) | Marine eukaryotic phytoplankton communities from Arctic Ocean - Arctic Ocean- Svalbard ARC20M Metagenome (SPAdes) (version 2) | ecosystem: Environmental > Aquatic > Marine > Oceanic...
TGTGAATACTAAACATACTTTTGTATGGTGCGCGATAAAGTTGTTTTTAGCTGAAGACGCTCTTCAAGGACTGAAGCGATCTAGCCTCTTCGCGTGATGAAGCTCCGGTCACTTCTAGGCCTCGCCGCGCCCTTCGTCATCGTCCTCCTGCTGCACTACTTGCACGCGGCTTCGTTCACGCTCCACTTTGGCAGCGGCAGCACTGTCACTGCTGGCCAGGCCACCATCGACGCGTTGCTTCCCGGCACAGGCCAGTTCCAGGGCAGGCGGCTCCGCCTGCTACGCAGCGGCGTCGGCGCGGCCGGCGGTGGCAGCGGTGGCAGCAGCAGCAGCAGCGGTGTGCCGACTGCGGTGGCGGCGAAGCTGGAGATGGCCGCCAGCAGCACAGCGCCACACCTGCTCACCCCCGAGGCAGCCAGCGAGGCGCCGCAGCATCCGACGGCGGAGGACGAGCGCGAGCAGCGGCGGCAGCGGCGTTGCGCGGCGGCCTCGAAGAAGAGCGCGCACGCGATGTCGTCGCTGGAGGCCACCGAGAAGATGCTGGCATGCGCGGGGCTGCAGCCCGAGCCGGGCGTTGGCCTCGGCGAGGTGCTGACCGCCGAGAGGATCAACGCGCTGCTGCCGCCAGGCGCGGTGGTGTGGCTCACCTTCTCCAACTACGCGTACCTCCATTTCGCGCAGAACTGGTGGAGCCAGGTGCGCTCGATCGGCCGCGCGCCCCAGGTGGTCGTCGCGGCGCTCGACAAGCAGACGCTGCAGGCGTGGCGGGAGCTGCGCGTGCACGTGCTCGACTTCACCGAGTTCGGCGACGCGTCCGACTTCCGTGGGATCGGCTCGGACCAGGCGCGCTTCCGGCGGATGGGCGCGATGAAGGTGAAGGCCTTCCACTCTCTCCTCTCGATGGGGCGGCGTGTGCTCGTCTCCGACGTCGACACTGTCTGGACGGCCGACCCGGAGCCGTACCTCGCGTCGATCGACGCCGTCGACGCCGGCGTCACGTCCGACTGCCTCTCGCGCTCGGCCGACCAGAACAAGGATGGCAAGAACCGCCGCTTCAACCCGGCGGGCGTCTGGTTCTGCGGCCACAACCCGGGCAACCTCTTCGGCGTCACCTTCAACACGGGCGTGCTCTTCCTGCTGCCGACGCCGGCGACGCTGCGCTTCACGCAGGAGTGGCACGAGCTGCTGCTCAAGCCGACGGACGACTGGCACATGGAGGACCAGCGCGGCTTCAACCAGCTCGTCACGAGGAGCTTCTACCCGACCAGGGCGGCGCCGAGCCACGAGGCCGACGGCGACGTCGTCCTCGCCGCCAACGGCACGATGCGGCTGATGCCGCTGCCCGCCGCCAAGTTCTGCGGCGGGCACACCTTTTTCGTGCAGCAGAGCTCGCGGCGCGGCGAGTGCTTCAATGTGCACGTCACCTTTACCGAGGGTGGCGTGCACGGCAAGCTGTGGCGGCTCAAGGAGGCGGCGCTGTGGAACCTCGAGCCGCCCGGCTACTTTGACGAGGGGCGCTACCTCTCCTTCCGGCCGCCGGTCGTGCCGCACCCGCTGCCGCCCGCCGCCATCGAGCCTTACGACGAGTGCGTGGCGCGGCACGCGAGCGGCGCGAAGAGCGCCGTCTACGACGGCTGGTGGGCGCCGTCGTCGCCGGCGCCGTGCGCCAAGCACGTCAAGCAGTACCGCGACACGAACGGCGACGACGGCGTCAACATCGGCGAGGCAATCGCGATGGCGCCGCGGCTGCAGGCCCACCTCAAGATGGCGGCGCGCTACCTGGTGGCGCTGCGCGACGGGATGGTTGCTGCGTGGCTCCTCAACCGCACCTTCGTATTCCCCGAGTTCGAGTGCATGTGCGACCGCTCCGAGTGGCCCGACGTCATGCCGAGCTGCCGGCTCGAGAACTCCGACCTCGAGTTCCCGTTCAAGTGCCCGCTCAACTTCCTGATCAATGTGCACTTCATGCAGGGCATCGAGAACGGCAACAACGGCCGCCGCGGTGTGCCGTACCGCGAGCACTCGTTCCTCTCCAATCCGCGCCTCTCGCGGCGGCTGCAGGAGTCGCGCACGCACGTCGCCTTCCGCGAGCAGAAGGCGGCCTTCCACGGCGAGGACGTCGCCCCGAGCGAGACGGCCAAGATGGCCATCCTGCCGAGGGGCGCCACCGACCACGAGGTGCTCGCCGCGCTCGGGCCGGGCACGGCGCACGACGAGACGGCGGTGCTGGTGCTCGACGACGCCGAGGACGTGCTGGGCGGCTTCGAGGACGCCGAGGCCGGCCAGTACATCCGCGGCCTGCTTGATTCGAAGATGCTCTACGGCTCGTGGTGCTGCTCGCGCACCAACTTTCACCACCCGGGCGCCACGGCCTTCTTCACCGCGCCGCCGAGGCTGCCACTCGGCCGAGAGGCCAAGATGAAGCGCGAGGCCCGTGGCTACTGAGGTGTGGTCGACGGGTCGCTGCGGCCTTTTTCTGAAAGTTATTTTTGAGGCTATTGAAGCGACGCGTTGAGGCTATTGAGGCGACGCGTTTGCCAGCGATTACCCCAGGACCCAGTTACGTTAGGGCGCCCGCGAGTCGGCTTTCAATTGCATGTGCACGACTCCGGTAATGCTGAACATAGCCTCGTTTCTCGATTGCGCCAGTCCTAGCTCTCGTGCCGCCAGTCTCTACCTACGAGATGGCATACTACGTAGAAGGCCAGACGACCCAGAAGAGTGGCACCTTCGAGTGGATCGTCGGGTGGGAGGAGCTGGCTTCGCACCTCACACCCACCACGCTCGGCCTGCCGGCCAGCGGCGCGCGTGCCATCGACCTGGGCTGCGGCACCTCGGAGCTGGCAGTGCAGCTCGTGGGCGCTGGGTACAGCAGCGTCACGGCCATCGACCGCGACAGCGGCTGCATCGCGCACATGAGCGCCCGCCATGGCTCGGTGCCCGGCCTGTCGTGGCGGCAGTGCGACCTCGTGACCGAGGACGTGGCGGAGCTGCTGCCCGGCGGCTTGGCGGAGCTCGTGTTCGACAAGGGCACGCTCGACTGCGCGCTCGCCGAGGACACGGTGGCGCAGCTGCTACTGGCCGTACGTCGCGTGCTCGCCGCGGGCGGCGTGTACGTGGCCATCTCCTTTCGCTCCGCCGAGCTGCTGCGACCGCTGCTGACGTGCGACGAGCTCGGCATGGAGCCGCCCGAGCTCGAGCCGATTGTCGCGCTGCAGGGAGAGGACGCGACGCTGTGCCGGCTGCGCACGCGGCACGACGGCGGCGGCGCCGATGCGGAGGCGGTGGCGGCGCATGTGCAGCGCGTGACGGACTGGTGGTACCGCGAGCAGCAGCCGCTCCTCACGCCCGAGCGACGAGAGGCGCTCGAGGCCGCGTGGATGGCGCAAGGGGCGGGCGCGGGGGGCGGGCGGCTGCCGCTGCGCGTCGCCTTCGGTCTCGTCCTCAGCGCTGACGAGCAGGAGGAGGTCGGGCTCGAGGCGTTTGTCGAGGACGTGCGCGGCTTTCTGGAGAACGACGCCGACGATCTCACCCTCGAGCAGGCCTTCGCGTACCTCGAGACCTCACAGTAGAGAGTTCAATTACACGTGCACGGTGTTATTTAGCATGACGTTTCTCAGAGCTCGCAAAGCATAAATGTAAAACACGGACCTCATGCCGCCTCAGCAGCGCATCAGCCGACGGAACTCCTTTTCGTACGCGGAGCCGCCCACGACGACGTGGACGATGGGGATGCCGGGCACGGCGTAGCCCTGCGGCTGCAGCGCGCGCAGCTGCTCGAAGAGCGGCCGCTCGGCGTTGAGGCGCACCGTGCGCTCGGCGTCGTCCTCGCCGGGGAAGCTGACGTACACCTTGAGCTGCGCCGGCGCGTACTTGCGCTCGCGGTCCCAGTCGGGCGCGAGCTCGCCGTGCGCGCCGAACATCTCGACGAGGTGCGGCTGCAGCGCGTCGAGCTCGTGCACGTCCTGCACAAAGTCGCTCATGCCCACCTCGGGGTAGAGCACGAGGCACGGCCAGTGCAGCGCGTCCTCCTCGGCGTCGTACCACACGCGCGCGCCCGACGACGCGCCGACGACCTGCTCGCGCAGCTGCTCGTCGGCAAAGTCGCTCACGCGCACGCCGCGCGCGCTCAGCGCCGCCTCGAGCGCCGCCTTCTGCTGCGCCTCCGCCTCCGCCGCCACGCGCCGCCTCTCCACCTCCGCCTCGTGCTCCGCCAGCTCCCGCGCAATCTCCTCGAGCTCGCCGTCCGGCGCAGTGGCGCTGGAAGCCGCCGCCGCCGCCGCCGCCACCGCCGCGCGACCCCTCTCGAGCGCCTCGCGCGTCTCCGGCAGCTTGCCCAGCTTGAGGGCCGCCTTGGCCGCGCGCCTCGCCGCCTTGAGCTGCTGCGCCTCGGGCAGCGCCGCCAGCTCGAGCGCCGCGGTCGCGTCGGCGTACGCAAAGCCCCAGTTCTTGAGCATCACGTGCGCCGCCGCGCGGTTGCTGCGCAGCGTCGCCTCGAGCCCCGCGTCGTTGGGCCGCTCCTCGAGGCCCTTGGTGTAGTGCTCGACGGCCTTCTCGAAGCCGATCTTGCCCTGCTTGAGCGCGTCGTTGCCCTTCTCCTTGCGACGCATCGCGCGCTCCTCCGGCGTCGTCTTGAGCGACTCGAGCGCCGCGAGGAAGTCGCCGTCCTCGAATGGGTTCTTGCTGTCCTCGTCCTCCTCCGCGCCCTCGCCGCCCGTTGCCTCGCCCTCCGCCGCCGCCGCCCCGCCGTTTGCGGAGGCGTCCGCTGCCGGCCGCGCCCGACCCTCGCGCTTGCGCCTCCGCTCCTCCTCCTCCTGCCGCTCCTCCTCCTCGGTCCCAAGCGGCGTGAGTGGCACGTAGAAGTCCTTGACGTGCAGCATGAAACCGCACGACGCGAGCACCGTCTCCGCCGTGAGCGACGCAAAGTAGCGGAAGTTGTCTCGAGTCATCCCCTCCGGCGCCTCGGTGGTTCCTGCGGCCAGCACGCGATTGACCGAAGCTGCGTCGAGCTCCTGGTGCTTGAGGTTGGCGGAGAGCACGAGCTTGAACTCGGTCGGCCCGAGGATGCCGTCGCCGTCAAGGTCGAAGACCTTGAACGCAAACGGCAGAGCCTCCCGAAGTGTGCGCGAGTGGAGCGCAGCGTAGCCGCGCACAAACACCTCAAAGGTGACGGGCTGACCATCGCAGATGGCGCCGGCGATGGAGTTGCACAGCAGGACGTCGGCGATGCCCAGGCCGCGCACCACCTCCGCAAGGTCCTTGGGCGACAGCACGCCGTCCTCGGTCACCTTGTCGAAGAAGGGGCGCTGGTGCGCGTACCACATCTCGTATAGCCTCACCAGCAGCTCGCGCGGCAGCTTCGTCTCATCGCTGAGGTCTCCGGCGACGTAGTTCTTGCGCGCCACCTCGTCCAGGTCCACGTACTTTGCCAGCGTGGACATCGGGACGGTCAGCTGGCAAAGAATGCGGTGTGATGCAGGTCAAGCCCGTCGTGCCGAAGTCATGCCGTTGTACAACGCGAGGGGCGCGCTCTGGCAGCCCGACTGGTCGTCGGTCTGCTGCGGGCCGTGGGAGAAGCAACCAAGGAACATCACGTGGGAGCGCGAGATATACCCCGTGAGAGTGCGCGAGCGCAAAGCCCATCTGGAGAGTCCGTTGGGGCTTCCTGTGCCGCAATCGAACACGGTCGTCACCGCCTTGGTGTGGTCGTACCCGCTCGAGGTCTTCCGCATCTTCGTCCTGTCGCTACGAGCCCACTACGAGGGTGACATTGTCCTCCTCATCTACTCCAAGCCCCCCGACGACATAGTGCAATTCATGGAGGCGCAGCGAGTCACGCCGATGCCAATTGTGGCGCCGCCCGACTTTTCGGTGCGCCGCTTTCAGGACTACGCACGCGTTTGTCGGCACGGCACGTACAAGCTCTGCCTCGTCGCCGACTTCAAGGATGTCTTCTTCCAGGCGAATCCATTTGCAGGCGTGCCGAAGCCGTATCCAGGCTTGCTGCTGCCCGAGGAGTCGAAGAAAATAGGGCAGTGCATCTTCAACAGCGCGTGGATGCTCAAGGGCTACGGGCCGGCGACGAAGAAGACCCTCGCTGACAAGGCGGTGATCTGCTCGGGCCTCATCATTGGGACTCCAAAGGGCTTTCTCGAGCTCAGCAAGCGAATCGTCCAGTACCGCGCATCACAGGACATGACTCGGATCGAACAGGGTATCCGAGGCCAGCAGCTATGGGGCTCCGGGTGGGACCAGGCGGCGGTCGAGTACATGGCGCACACCGGCAAGCTCGATGACCTGAACGTGCTGATGCAGCCGCGTGGCCGCGGCATCGTCAACACGGTTGGCACGCTGCTCTCGCAAGACGTGATTCGATGGCAGGACTTCTTGAAACCGCCGTGGATGGACGCGGAAGGGATGGTGCTCAACGACGACGGCACGCCCTCCGCGGTCGTACATCAGTATGACCGCATCTTCAAAAGGACCGGCAATGTCCTCTTTGGCGCGTTGCGCTTCTCACGCACCGCCGACGGCACCCGCCAGCGCTGCACGTTCACCAGAAATGGCTACGACCTTCAAAAGTACAATAGCACCCCTTGCGTTTGAGTTTGTACGCGCGCAGTCGGTAGTTTCTTCTATCCCCCGTGCGATAAAAAGCAGGTCACGCGGTTTGAGTCACGCACATCAGCGTCCAAGAGACGGTTGGGCCTGCAGGTTGGGCCCGCACACCGCACGGCACACACGGCGACGACTACCTCAATTCATATGGTCCCTACGGTAAGTCGCGGGCCGGCGTACGCTCAGTACGGTCCCCGGCAGTACCACCCCGGCCGCGATTGCTATCGGGAGGGCGTTTACCAGCACAGTTGTAAAAGCTGTCAGCTGGAACAAAGCGTTTTTCTAAATCGCAACCTTGATTGGAAGGATTTTTGCTGCGAGCGCGAGCCACACTCTCGATCGCAAGCGTTCAGTTCGAGTCAGTCTCGGAGAGCCAGTTGCCAGGGAGCGCTCAGTCAGCACCGCGTACCCCAGCATGTGGTCCGTATTGCTGGGCGGCAACTTTTCGGACTACGACGCGGCCACAAACAGGCTGCTCGAGGAGGCCTGGCAAAAAGACCCAAGCAAGCAGGGCCGCACGTCGATCAATCTGCGCGGGGATCGATACGAGATCTGCTTCCGTCGCATGCAGCAGCAGCGAGCAGACGATCCGAAGAAGCATCGCGCCGTTCAGCGGCTTTCGCTGCCGGCTCAGCTAGCACCAGCCGGCCCTCCGAGTGTGCCAAGTCCAGCCGTGTCCCCGATGCCCGCACCCGCGCAAGCATCGCAACCGCCCGCCGACGCCATCCGCTCGGTCGTCGACGAGATCGAGAACATGGGGACCTTCGGGCTGGGTCTGATCTGCGGGCCGACGGCCTCCGGCAAGAGCCAGCTGCTCGACAAGCTGGTGCAGAGAGGCGTGGTCGGCGCGGCCGAGAGGAAGGAGCAGTGGCCCAAGTACACGCCCGTCGTGTCTCACCTCGCTACGCGACGCGGTGGCGTGCAGGCAGCGATGGACCGGCTCAACACCATTGGCCTCAACACCGTTCCCACCTGGATGCTCAATTTTGGGGCGCTCTCCAACGGACAGCAGGAGCGATGCTCGCTCGCGCTCGCGCTCGACCATCGCAAGCAGTTCGACAACTTTGGTGGCTTCGTCGAGCCGCACACGCGCCGGCTGCTCGCAGCAGGCATGGCGCGAATCGTCAGCAAGGCGCAGCTCTCCAACCTCGTTGTCGCCAGCGTCGACGTCGAGCTGGCGGCGTGGATGCAGCCCGACTGGCTCGTCGTGCTCGACGCACGCGGCGTTCCGACGCTGACGCGCCGCCCGCCACTCGTCACAGGGCGTCGGCTCGCCGCTGAAGTCAGTATTCAGTACCTCGACGACGCCTTCGACACGGCGGGCGCGCAGCCAGCCGTCGATCCTGTGCTCTCCCTCGCGCGGCGCCACGGAGCAAACGCCACCACCTCGAGCGCGCTAGCGGTCGACTCGAAGTCGCCAGGCAGCATGGAGGTCCAGACCAGCGTCACCATCGACGAGGCGACGTTCACGGCGTGCAAGGTGACGGGAATGGAGATGGCAGATGTCAATTCGCGCCGCTTCTTCAAGCACCAGTTCGTGGTGCCAACACAGCTGACCAGCGAGAGAGAGCGCATCTGGAACGTGGCGGTGGTGCTCGGTGCCTCCGGTTCGGGCAAGTCGCTCGCGCTCAAAGCTGTCAAGGGCACCTTCCGTCGACCGGGCCAGACCTCGTGGCCGGCGCACGAGGGCGTCGCCGCGGTGCTATCCGGTGTGACTGCCGGCACGCTGGACGAGCGCCTCATAACGCAGGCCATTCATCGCCACCTCGGGCTGCTGCCCAGCGCGAGCTGCCGGCCGCACGCGCAGCTCTCTTCGGGCGAGCGCTGCCTGGCGGACATCGCGCACGCGGTGGCGTCGGCGCGGTGCGACGCCACGCGCAGCCCCATCATCATCGACGAGTTCACTTCCGTGCTGGACCGCACGATGGCTTCGCACGCGTGCGCTGGACTACGACAGCTGATGCAGGCCTTTGGCGTGGACGGCCGCAAGCTCGTGGTCGCGACGGTGCACGCGGACGTTGTTCCATTCTTACGGCCGCAGCTACTCGTGCTAACCTCGCACAAGCTGCTTCATCAGCTCCACTGGCCCGACGCGCTGCCGTCACCACCGCCCGACTGGGGTATTGGCGGCGCCGATCCTTTCGCGCGGCCTCGGCTGCGCTTCGAGCTGCGCACTGCACCCGATCACCCCAAGGAAGTGTCGGGCAGCTACACTTCCTCTCTTTGGGACTCCGTTTTCAAGGAGCACCACTACAAGGACAACGAGCTGATGACCGCCGCCACAGTCGACGTGCTGCGGCTGGCTGAGACGGACCAGCTCGTCGGCATGGTCGCGACCATCACGCACTTCGGCTCCCTCGACAAGCGCAATCTGCAAGAGCACCAGAAGTCGAAGACGCGCCGTGAGCACCGGGTCGTGGTGCTGCCGTCCTGGCAGGGCCTGGGCATCGGCCCCGCGCTCAGCGACCTCTCCGCGTCACTGTGGACAGCGACGCGGCATGGCGACGATGCCAAGACCGACCACCCGACGTGGCGATACATGTCGACCACCGCGCACCCGCGGTTTGGCGCCTACCGCAACAACGACAACCCAGTTTGGAAGCCCACGTCGACGAACGGCAAGGATGGCAAGTATTCTCACGAGTACGTCGGCGCGGCGCACGCGTTTGCTGCTGGTTCCAAGCGCCGCCTTCCGATGTCTGGGAGCGAGAGCAAGCGGGCACGCCTCGCCGTCGATCCGCTGCAGCCGCCTGTGTTCGGTGCTGCGTCCGGGACTGCATCCGGGCACGCATCCGGATCGGCCACGCGCGTCGCATCTCCCCGAACGCCTGTGGGGGCGGCAGGGGCGGCCGGCGCCGCAGCCGCCGCTCGCGCCGACGCCTCCGCCAGCGCGAGCCCAGCATCAACGCAGGTGGGCAGCTCGCCGGAGCTCGCCATCGCGCTCGACGACTAGCTGGGCGGTCGTCGATGGAACGCTGATGATATGGCGTCTGTTCGTACGTGCGCGTCTTTGGTTGAGTGGTTTGCCTCCTCATGCGAAAGTCATGCATTCTCGCAATTTGCTCATCGGATGCTTGGCACCACGCGTCGCGCCATCCTCGCGCCGCTTCTCGCGGCCTGCCTAACGCATCGTCAACCAGCCGTAGCCTCGGCTCCTGGCCTAACCTCAACACAGCAGCTGCTCGAGGAGACACGTGCCGACAAGCAACCTTCAGAAGGCGACGACAGTCCGCTGATGCGGCGACTGCTGCAACGAACCGAAGAAAACGCTGAGCTCAACGCCTGGAGAGTGCGCGTGCAGACCGAGCAGAATGCCTACCAGGCCATCAGTGGCGAGCCTGGCATCAAGCAGCTCGTCACGATGCCGGACGGCACCAATGGCTTCTTTGCTCAGGCCGAGATCGCATCAATGACACGCGAGGGCCGCCTGCTGTGCCCGACCGGCATGCCGTGCCGCGTGGTCGAGCGCGATACGCCGATGAACCAGCAGCTCTCGATACCCAAGCGGCTACAGTGCGACGATGCTGGCAGAAACTGTAAGTTCCGCGACGCAGAGTAGTAGTAGCGAGAGAGTCGTAAAGCCGTATCTTCGTACTTTACGGTACCGGTCGTGATAAAACAGCCGCTTATACAAAATAAATACGAGCTAGAATATTCCACTCCGTCGTCACTGGATGGAGCAGGCGGTCACGCGGTTTCCGAATTCTTGCGTGCGGCGGTTCCACTCGTACCGCATCTTGCCGTCGAGCTCGCGCACCTGCTGCTGGCGCGCCGCGTGCTTGATGAAGTCGAGGTCGCCGGCTTTGCTGTCCGGCTCCTCGACCTCCCCCACCACGACGCCGCCCCCGCGGGTGATGTACTCCTGCTCGATCTTCGCCAGCTTCGAGGCGTTGAGCTGCTCGATCTGCGCCAGCTTCGCCTCGAGCTGGCGCGCCTGCTCCTGGTGCGCCTTCTCGCGCTGCTCGATCTCGACGCGCATGCCGTCGCCGCGCATGCCGTCGGGCGCCGCCTCGAGCCGCGCCTGCAGCTCGACGAGCTGCTGCTGGAACTGCTCCTCGCGCTCCTCCATCTCGCGCTGCATGCGCTCGCGCTGCTCGACGTGCGTCTGCTCGAGCGCCGCGAGGTGCGGCCGCATCTCCGTCTCGAGCTTCGCCTCCTCGAGGTGCTTGATGCGCGCCCACTGCAGCATCAGCGGGTCGCACGCCGTGAAGTCGTTCTGCTCGCGCATCTCGATCACCTGCTGCAGCACCTTCTCGCGGATCTTGCTCTGCCGCCAGTTGCGCGTCTCGACCGCGAGCAGCCGGCCCTTGACCAGCTCGAGCATGCGCGAGCCGTAGTTCTCGGCGGGCAGCGCCGCCAGCGCCTTCCGCAGCGACTCCGGCGTGTCGTTGGTGTGCGTCATGATCATCGTGCCGTACTTCCCGAGCGCGCCGTCCCCCAGCACGCAGTGCACGAACTCGCACACGGCCGCGTTCTCCGCCGTGAACCGCTCCTTCTTGACCACGACGAGCAGCGCGGTGATGCCCTCCCGCGCCACGTCGCCAAACTGGTCGAGCGAAGCCTGGACTTGCTCCGGCGGCATCGAGGTGTCGAAGAAGCCCGGCGTGTCGATGATGCGCACCTGCTGCCCTTTGTAGTCGAAGTCGACGAACTGGATATCGGCCGTCACGCTGCTGAGGTCGTCGCTCACGACAAACGTGTCCTTGAGGCCGCACAGGATGTTGGCGATCGACGACTTGCCGTGGCCCGTCTTGCCGACCAGGACTATGTTGATCCGATCGGCCTTGCTCACCTTGCGTTCGCTGAGCTTCGGCGGAGGCGGCGGCTGCGAGCACAGCGCGAGCTTCAGTTGGGACTGCGACGTGGCTCCACAGCCGACCGCGAATAGCACCGCCATCGCCCGCCCGCCGGCGCTCCGCGCCACGTTGGCGGCCGCAAGGATGACGACTCGTGGAGGCCGCAGGCCGGCAAGGGCGCGCGCCATCGTTAGGCGGAGCGAGCGTCTCATGGTAAACATGAAAAGCGACGCTAGCGTCGATGCGTCGCGAGAACAAAACCGAGCCCTATGTATGTCCATGCAAGGTTTTGCATGCAACCGAATTCGCGCCACTTCGAGCACTTGTCACCGACTAAGACACACACGCACCACCCGCACGCATATGTCCGACACCGACTCCGACGAGGACGA
>Ga0209713_10002309_pt1 | contig 11795 bp, 15 predicted proteins | sample ArcOceMetagenome_3_FD_187444 | JGI IMG/M metagenome (GOLD analysis project Ga0209713, IMG submission 187444) | Marine eukaryotic phytoplankton communities from Arctic Ocean - Arctic Ocean- Svalbard ARC20M Metagenome (SPAdes) (version 2) | ecosystem: Environmental > Aquatic > Marine > Oceanic...
ATCGAGTGTCAGGTGGTTTGTCAGGAGGTGGGGCAATTACTACTGAAAACCGCACGTCGAGTCCAAACTCCCGCTTTCTAGTCTAAAGCACGCGCGGAGAAGGGGAACTGGGCCCCCGGTAGGTGGTTTATCATACCTCCCGTCGAGAATTCCACGGCCATATGTCCACGTTGTGCAACAGGCATCATGTAACGAAGGATTTCACAGGGTATCACAGATTCTGTTGTCAAAACGTGTCGTGTTGACTCATTAACTGGGTACCCGATCTCCCATGCTTGCGCGTCGCTCCTTCTGCGTCGCCTCTCGCGTTCGCGTGGCGTCGGAGCAGAAGACTGCCTCCGTCAACGGATTTTCCAAGGTGGTAGAGACGCACGCAAAGGTGGCCATGCAGAAGAGCACGGGGATCCTGCGCAATCCTAACATGACCTTGACCACCGAGGAGATGGCAAGGGGCCGTCTCGCCACGCTCGGCCGCCGCACGGACCAAGCGCGCTTGGAGGAGATGCGGGCAGATGGCAGCTGGTGGACCGGCAAGGCGCCCAACGAGTGCGCGGGGTGGGTCAGCGCGACAGAGACCTCGCCGGAGTGGCTAAGCTCGCTGGCACTACCAGACCTCGCGGCCCCAACGGCTCAAACCCGTCAGCAGACCCTAGACTACTTTGATAACACCTGGACGCTCACGGAGCTGCTCTGCACGGCGGTGCGCGAGGAGGCCACGCTCTACCTGCCACCATGTGAGGCGTGTCTAACCATAGCCCCAACCCTAATCCCCGCCCTAACCCCCGCCCTAACCTCCGCCCTAACCCCCGCCCTAACCCCAACCCTAACTTAGCCCTAACCCCAACCCTAGCCCTAATCAGACCATCAGCTGCGCCACCCGCTGATCTTCTACTACGGACACGTCGCGGCTCTGTACATCAACAAGCTCAGGCTTGCCGGGGTCATCGACGAGCCGATCAACCTTGACTACGAGGCCCAACTCTTCGAGGTATAGCCGAGGTAGAGGAATTAGTGGAGATGGTGGAGGTGGAAGTGGAAATCGACGTCCACCTGAGCTCCCGTCTCACAGGTGGGCGTCGACGAGATGTCGTGGGACGACCTCTCCCAGACGTCGCCCAGCTGGCCACCACTGGCGTCCGTGCACGCCTACCGGGCCAAGGTGTACAGAGCAGTGCGCGAGGTGATCCAAAACCACTCAGCGCTCGCCGAGGGTGCGGGACCCATCAACATCGATGATCCGCTCTGGGCGCTCTTCATGGCCTTTGAGCACGAGCGCATCCACCTCGAGACCTCCTCCATTCTGATGCGTGAGCTGCCTTTGCCGCTCATCCGTACGCCCGCCGGCTGGCCGCTCGTCCACCACTCCTCGCCCGTCGTCGACTGCTTTGCGCCCGTCGCTGGCAAGGACTATCCGCGCAACCCGATGCAGATGGTGCCTGGAGCGCAGGTTCAGCTAGGAAAGCCGCGAGACGTTCGCTCCTTCTCTTGGGACAACTCCTACGGGCACGACACGCGCGAAGTCGACGAGTCGGACAGCAAGAGCTCTAATAGTGGCCCGATGATGGCCACGCACAACTAATGCTCTGTGGGGCGCTGTGCCTCCATCTAGGCGGAAAGTGCACACCGGGTAGGAGGCCTATGCCTTGGCCTTGCAGAGCCCTGGAATGTGATACTAATCGTTCACTTTGGAATGGCCCAGGTTCAACGCCTCGCGGTACAAGGTCTCCAACGGGGAGTTCCTCGAGTTTGTGAAGGACGGAGGTAGAGTGGCCCTAATCCTAACCCTAACCCTAACCCTAACCCTAACCCTAACCCTAACCCTAACCCTAACCCTAACCCTAACGGCAGGCTACCACTCGGCAGACCACTGGTCCGCTGAGGGATGGGGTTGGCGCGTGTTCCGCAACGCCAAGTGGCCCACGTTCTGGACTAGTGTGGGCCCGGCTGGCAAGCACGACTACCGCTTGCGTACCAACTTCGAAGTGCAGCCCATGCCGTGGTCTTGGCCTGCGGAGGTCAACTTTCACGAGGCTCGCCCACCCCTAACCCTAACTAACCACACAGACCCCGACCCCTGACCATGCCCAAGCATGCCCCGATCCTAATCACCCAGGCACAATCACACAGGCACGTGCGTACTGCAACTGGCGGTCGGCGCGTGACGAGACGCCGTACAAGATGCAGACCGAGGCGCAGAGCTGGCGCCTTCGCGGAGACCAGACGACCGCCACAGGGGGCTGTGTCGCCGCCGTGACCGATCCAGTAATGGAATCTCCCGGCAACAAGATCGCAAGCAAGCACGGAGTGAATCTAAACCTCGCGTACAGCACCCCGTGGCCGGTGGACAGCTCGCACGGCGGAGTCAACGGCGCGTTTGGCGACGTGATGGGCTCAGTTTGGGAGTGGTGCGAGGAGATGTTCTATCCTCTTACCGGCTTCGAGGTTTCGCCTCTGTACGACGACTTCTCTGCGCCGTGCTTCGACGGCCAGCACCGCATGATCGTCGGAGGTGGCTACATCTCAACTGGCGACATGGCATCGGTCTGGGCGCGCTTCCACTTCCGCGAGCACGTGCACATGGAGGAATTCGAACCTCAACCCTCACCTTAACCCTAACCCTAACCCTAACCCTAACCCTAACCCTAACCCTAACCCTAACCAGTTTCATCAGAGCGCGGGGTTCAGACTCGCGTCCTGCGCACCCTCTACGACGGTTTCTAGCGCCGCCACCGCCACAGCAGCCACCACCGCCGCCGACACAGCTGCCACTTCCGCAACCACCACCGGTGCCGCATCCCTCTCGATGGACTCGCGAGGGATGTCATATGAGTCGGACACGCTACTGCACGAGTACCTACTGCTGCACTTTGGCGCTGAGGCAGACACGCTCCCCTTCCGATCGTCATCCAAGCCCGTTGGCCCTCGAGACGCAATTCGGTTCCCGCAGCGCTGCGGAGAGCTCGTCTCTGAGTGGGCGCAGCGGCTCCAGCTGCCAACGCTGAGTGCGCTCGACATTGGCTGTGCGGTGGGCGGCTCGACCTTCGAGCTGGCAAAGACCTTCGACCGCGTGGTGGGCACCGCAGATCTGGCTCTTACCCTAACCCTGTACCCTGACCCTCACCCTTACCCACCATGCGGTCGAAGGTGTTTGTCATCTCCTAACCCTCATCTCCTCAGGTGGGCGTCGACCGCTCCGAGGCGTTCGTCAGCGCTGCCAAGTCGATGAGCGTGAAAGGCCGGCAGCGCTTCTGGTGCCGGGACCAGGGCACGCTCGGCGACTGGCGCGTCGCCACGCTTGAGCCCGGCAGTGAGGAAACCGCAAGTTCTGCCGAGTTCGCAGTCGCCGACGCTTGCGCGCTGCCCGACGACCTTGCCGGGTTCAACGCGGTGCTCATGGCCAACCTACTGTGTCGGCTGCCCGACCCGCAGGCGTGCCTGGCGCAGCTGAGCGGCCCGCAGGCGATCGTCAAGCCAGGCGGGCTTGCGGTGATCATTTCGCCATACACGTGGATGACGGAACACACGCCGCCCGAACGGTGGCTCGGTGGCTACGAGGGCAGCGGCGGCGAGCGCATGTACTCCAATGCCACGCTGGCCGGCCTGCTAACCGACTACACGTTGCTGCATGAGGAGGAGATGCCGCTGCTGATCCGCGAGCACAAACGCAAGTACCAGTACATCATCACGTGAGCCCATTACCCTTACCCGATCCCCAACGCTAACCAAAACCCTAACCAACGCACGCCCCAACCCTAACCAAGCAACGCCCCTCACTTTGACCAGGCACGCGATGGTCTTCCAGCGACACTCAAAGTAAGCGGATACGCGGCCTTTCTTTTGAGAACCGCCGCCGCGCCGCCGGAGATACTTCAAAGCCGTAGGCTGGCCGACAATAGGCCGACAACACAGACTCAAAGCAGACGAGGCGTAAGCCTCTTGAGGTCCCAACCCCATTTCTCCGTCCCTGCTCCCTGGCTGTATTTGTATCCGCAGTTATATATTCGTATAGTACTGTCGTGTGAGGGGGACCTCGACTATATGAGTCGTTCGATTGATATCTCCTTCCCATGTTGTGAACCTTATCACTGAGCAATCGTACAAACACTTCTTTGGAGATAAATTCTCTGTGTAGGAAGCATCTGCCCGTAAGTGGTGGATAACGGCCACTGTGTGGGCTGGGCGTGCCGCCTGTGGACGGTCCAGAGGTATCGGAGGGTGCGCGCGCACGCGCGCCCTACGTCTTCCTAGCCGCGGCGGAGGCCGGAGAGGGCATGCGCATGGCGCGAGGGTACGGCCGGGTGTGCGCGGCGGAAAACCTGTTTTGTTACCCACTGCTGGTTCTGTTTTTGATTTTTTAGATCGCTTAGTGTTTTCCCTGATCCCTGTGCGGACTTTGCATACGAACAATCAGGTCAACCCCCCACCCCCGCGGTCAGAGGGCTTCGAAAAGGATTCATGCATTTTTCTCGATTCTTAAAGGCCTCTATGGTGGGCTTCACTTTACTCTCGCGCTCTTACTACTATCTGCGTAGACGAAGTCCCGGCCCCCCGTTCCGGTTCCCGCCAGACCAGCGTCCAGCCCGACCACCGTCAGGCACGGGTTCAGGCAGCTGGGGCCGTGGGGGGAACGGGGGGAGGCTATAAACCTCGCCAAATCTCACACACAAGTAAAATATGGGGCACGGGGGTACAGAGGCTACGAGCTCCCATAGCCACGCCACCGCCCGCCCGCTCCAGACAGCAGTTTCTCGAACGCGTAGGTGATCGTGTGTAGGTGACCGCCGCGCACAAATTGCGGGCTTCGGGGTAGACAGTCGCCATAGACTCAGCCTCGGTCGGCCCGCCTATGACTTTGCCGCATCTCGCCCCACCTCCGTGGAGGTTGCCGTTGGAACCTCCACTGCCTCCTCAACCTCCGCGCTGATAAGCACAAGCCGATCGCCGATTGTAACGACGTCCAACTGAGTGCTCTCGGCGCGTGAGCTCTCCGCGTGATCTCGCCGAATTTCGGCAACGCCCGCATCGAGTGCGGCATCGGAGAAGTAGGAGAAAGTCTGCTAGGGTCAGAGTTAGGGCCGGTGAAGGTTAGGTTTAGGGTGAGGTTGAGGGGCAGGGTTAGGGCTAGAAGCGTCGGCACTCTCCGACCAGAAGCGTCCGCGCACGAGCGCGCACCACTCGTCCAGCGGCAGGGTGTTCTCCAGCGTCGTCGAAGTGAGACAAACACGTGCGAATCAGGCGCGCTCGAGATCGGCCACCAACTCGTCTCCCGATGGTTGCTGCTCAGCCCACACCTTCCGAGCCGCGCTGAAAAGTGGCATCTGCGGCTGTTCTTGGTGCCGGGTGACAATGAGCAATCGGGCGTTAGGGGTAAGCCAGAGTTCAGAGTTCAGAGTTTATTCGAGCTTACCAACAGCAAACCGACTAAGCTGGCCCTATAAGCCGTGCCTAGCGAGCAGCCGTTAGGGGTAAGCCGTTAGGGGTAAGCCGATGTGCGCGCAGCTGGCGCAAGCTCTCATGCCGCTCGTTGCTATCTCCCAAGTGATGGACCACCTCCTTCAACAGCATGCGATCAAACCTCCCCGCCGGAGGGGCGCCAGCAGCACGCTCCGCCTTCGACCACTCTTCGAGCGACGCGTGCACGGCCACGATCGACGGATACGCGTGCACGCCCGTCATGAACTCCTTACTTGGCTCGACGATCGTGGCCCATTCGCCGCCCACACTCTGGACGAGAGAGTTCGTGAAGGCGCCGTTACCAGCACCGATGTCCACCAGCACCGATGCTCAGCGCGCAGAGCCAGTCCATCCACGACGAGGCCTAGCAGCGTCTCGTGGTTGAGCTCGGCAGTACTGTAGAATGGCGCAGAGTCGTAGACGTCAGCAGCGCGCGCGTAGTGGGCAGCTGTCACGCTGTCATCGGCGTCTCTGAGCGGCATCACCCTCCTGCAACCGACCGGGTGACAAGATTCACTTCGGTTTGTTTTCTCACTCTGTTACGCACAGTCCTCTGGACGCGCCACGGCCTTGGCGACAGTAGCAGCGACCGTGCCGGCGCGAGGAACTGTCTTCATCGAGAATGACGGCCACTTCGGCCCGCTCGAAGGCGCTTGAGCTAGTCGCCTCCGAGGTCGCGGTGGCGTTCAAGGCACCGTCGGCGGCGGCGGCGGCGGCGCGGGCGGCGACGGCACCGGCGCTGGTGCCCAAACCGGCGGCAGCGCTCGACTCCGAGCCCTTCTGCAGCGTAGGGACCTCCTCCGCTCGCGCAACTCACCGCAACTCGTACGCTGGTGCCGCAGCCGCCAAGCCTCCGGTCCGACCCAAGCCTTCTGCGGCAGGCTTCGAGCCGCGCCCTATCGCAGCCCCCAAGTTTTCGGCAGGCCTCGAGCGCTCCACCCCGGCCTCGGAGCCGGAGCCTGCGGTGGACCACGCCCAGCTCGAGGTAAGCATATGTTTCATGAGCATTCACATTGCAAGGTGTGCATAGCATATTTCACATGACAACATGCACACGCAAGACAGGCCCAAGTACTATAGGTAGTAGTACCGTAGTAGTGAACCTTAAGCAAGCATGCCGGGATGCACACAGTTTGACCTGTGTCTCAAGACCTTCGATACTATATACACCGATACTATATACATCGATACTATATACTACTACACCGGGCGAGCAGGTGGACGATTTTGCCGAGGCCCAGCGCACCCCTTTGCCGGAGTACGTCGCCGGAATCGAAGGAGACAAGGTTTGAGCACCATGCTACAGCTGATCTCCGTTTGGACCTCTCCTTAGCATATTCAGTCGTGCCATCTGCTCCCCCAAGCCGCATTCCTTCCTGCCAGCCTTTGGCACTAACTTTGCCACCTCAACTGTACAGGAGGGCGAGTTCTACGCTCACTCCGCAGCTTTCCGTTTTACCTCATTCATCCCGAAGAACTTCCAAAACACATCCTTCGAGGCTGAGGAGGCGGCCAAGGAGCTGACGATCCAGGCGGCAAAAAAGACCAAGGCCGAGGAGCAGGCGAAGGAGGTGGCAAAGAAGTCTGCGGCTTTGAAGCAGGCCAACGTTTCTAACACGAAGCAGAAGACCCACCAGAAGCCGACCAAGGACAAGAAGATCACGGAGCAGACGACGGTCTCAGCGCCGGCCAAGGTAGAGGCGCCGGTGAACACGCCAGTGACAGCGTCCCAACACCCTAGAAGCTGTGACAGCGTGCTCACTCGATCTACCTTCTATAGCCAGGCGATGCACTGCTCCATGAGCTTCCGCGCCATCGTCCTGCTTGGATCCGTTGCACTCCTTACTGCCTTCTACCAGTCCATGCAGCCCTCGGCCTTCACCATCCCAACGGGGCTCACGCAACGCCAGCTTGTTAGACCGGGGACCGGTTTCCTTTGGATCCGATACAGCAGGCCGCCATTTTCGGGCATTCCCTTCGAGCCAGCCACACCTTCTGTGGCGCGTGGCGGTTTTCGGCTTAGATCTCCCCAATGCAAACCTTCTTGCCAACAGGACCAAGACGGTCACCGGCTGGACCAACGCGCTCGACGAGCCCCGACGGTTCGATGTCGACGCGCCTAACGAAGACCAGTGCGGGCTGTCGCACGTCGGCGCGCCCGCCTACGACCAGCGTGGGCCATTTGATGCACCGAATGATAACCAGTGCACGCCCAGCGAGTCTGTTGTTGCCTCACCGGAGGTCTTCGAACGCTCACCTTGAATCTTCGCCTTGACACCTCGAGTCAGCCTTGAGCCCCACTCCTGTTGAGCCTTATTCCTCATCGCACACGCTTGAGCAGGCCATCGGCGCGCCTGACAATGCGGCCAAGCACTTTGAACGCAGAGCGCCGCTTGACGCAGCAGAGCGTGCCGGACTGCGCGTTGAGAAGAGTGAGGGCGTCGCTTGCCCGCCGTGGTGGCTGCCACCGTTTCTGGCTAACCACGGTCAAGTTCACAGCGGCAACCAAGTGGCCCACGTCGACGACGGCAAGCCGCATCGTGACCTCACAAGCCACCATGGCCGCCGCCTGCTCGATAACGTCCTCACGAGCAAGACCGACCTGAAGACAGCAGTCGATGCGTACAACGCCGACCCGACTGCCGCCATTGTAACGTATCCCAGGTTCGCGCTGATGGTTTGCAACGCAGGAATTGCGTTTGGGCTACTTCTGCTACTGATTTGCGCTGTGTTCAAGTCGAGCAGAAAGCCCCACCTCTCCGCACCCCACCGGCACCGCATCAACCGCCGACTCACACCGGTTCTGGTTCTCAATACACCCTATCTGTTGGACCGCTCTTCAGGGGACATTTATTTGTCCTCAGACAGTCTGGACAAGAATAGGCCGGAAACATGGGGCACCTGTGCTGGAAACATTACAGATGTGGACCATAACGGCCAGTTGGTCCCCAAAGATCAAGCTGCACCGGGTATCTCGCCCCATGAGCACAGAACGGAGATGCGCAACGGACCGACTGTGGGATGCCCTGCTGGTTTCTCGAACCTCAGGTCCAAAGATGTACAGACGCCAAAGGAAACCAACGCAACATCTACGCTTAGGAAGCAACCTGGTGGCATGCAAAGTGCCACGTTCCTCATGTCGGACCTAGCGGTTATCTCCGCTGCTGGATTCGCAGTCTTCCTGCAGCTTTGGCATTATCCAGATCAGCACTTGTCACGGACTATTAACTTCCTTTTCTTGGTCCAGACTCTTGGCAGCTTTGCGCCCGGGTTATATAGAATTATGCGCTATCGACCAGGTCTCTTTAAGCCTGATGGTTCGTGGGGGATTTCTGTGATAGGCAACATCAAGCTCCACGCCGCAATCACGTTCATCGGCATGTTGATTCACTGCGTGGATTCTGAGAGCGCAGTGGGCGACGGCATTCTTCTCGTAGCATTGTGCTTGAGTGTTCCTCTCACCTTCACATTCCCGAGAGTTGTGAAGGAAGAGGGCGCGCTTCTTGGCTGGATGGGGGGGCTGCAGATTTTAATGCGAGTGGTGCTTCTCGCTGGGTTCCGAGCGTATTCGTTTCGCTTGCTAACAACACTTGTGTTGTGCCAAGCGCTGGTGGGGCGCGTGCTGCGTATGTTCATCGTGTATTTCCGAATGCTGAACGCAAGCTTCGCCGAGGGAAGTTGCGTAGGCGGCCTCTACTCTGTCCCATTTTTGGTACTGGGCATGGTGTTCTGCTTTGGCGGTGGGCCTCTTCTTGGGTTCGAGCTGAGCGAGGCTTTTGTCTCATACTTTAGACTCATTATGGTTGCAAAGCTGCTGGTTGTCCTCCGAAAGTGTGCGGAGGCTTCATGCATTGACCAGCCAGATAATACATCACGCTTCCCAGACGCTCTTCTGCTGGACCAACCCGGCTCTGCTTGTCTTAATGTGGTTGGAATCCGTCGTTACTTCTGCGAGAATACAATGGATGCTGCAGCGCTAAGCATGGCTCTCTGTCTCTATGCGGCGTGTGCCATCGACCCTCTGGTCCTAGTCACTGCAGATAATGGCCGGGCGCTCGTCTCATCTTCAGCCATATGCTTGGCCGTAATGCTACTTCTGGTACTGCTTCGCCTCGGGCACGTCAGAGCCCCCGTGGCAGCTACACGCAGTGGCTATACGCCGCCCCAGGTGCTCGAACTTGCCGAAGTCTATTTACAAGTCTTGCTTTGTTTGGCATGTTTCGTCGGCATGAAAACACCCATGAATCCACTCTTCTTCGGAATGTTCGGAATGCTGTGTTTGCCGCCACACGCTCTCGGAAGTTTCGTTTCCCAATCAATTCGGTATTGGCCAAGCAAAGGAAGCCTCTTTCTCGAAAGAAAGATGCTAGACAATGCGCACGAAGTGATCATCCACGTCGCGATTGCAACTGTGTGTGGAAGCATCATATGGGCTTGAATAACGCTTTACGGCGACTGCAACCTCCGTGGTCTATAATTCTCCTGCGGGACCACCACCTTCACGGACTGCTCATGGACGTTTGTCCTTACTTTGAAGTACTCAACTGCCCCCGCGCACGACTTCGCCTGTGTGCAGGTCAACAACCCCACCTGTGCTAACCGGGAACACCACACACCGTACCACACCGTTAATTTGTGCTTGTGTTTTAGCGATGGTTTAGATATATTATGGAGCTCTAGATGTATAGACTGCGGCCTGCGCCCGAAGTTTGGTGCGGCTCATAGAAAAGCGGTCTTGCTTAGCTCTTGTTTAATTCTTTCAGTGGGGATATATTTTCGCGACACACACGGTTCCAGGATCCAGCGATGGGTAATGGGTTGCAGTTACAATGGGCATGGGCAATCTGGGGAGAAAGATGATTGATGCATGCATTCTTCACACAAGCTAAACCGGGTATGTAAAACTGGCACCCCAAAATGCCTCTGTGCCTGACCTACCTGGTGACCGAAGTCGCCTCGTCATTTTACACCAAACTGAATGTCGGGAAGGAAGCGAATGTGATTTCGATTGATTTGACTCTGGCGAGGCACAGGCGGCGGAGGCCGCCGGGCACGGGCGACGGAGACACGCAGGGCTCGGAGGAAGAGGACGAGGGAGGGAACAAGGCGGGTCAGGCGGAGAGGGACGACCTGGAGAAGCTACTGCACGACGTGGGGGGGCGCGGGGCGAGGCGAGAGGATATGCTGAGACGTAGGGACGAGGAGGCGGACGCACTCATGGACAATGGGGTGAGGATACTCCCACACACTTTCGCCCATGGACTTTCGCGGGAGGGCGAGGCAGGACAACGCAGAAGAGGCGGAGGCGGCGGTGGAGGAGGGCGCAGGGCTGCGCTGTCAGGCGGGGTACCGCATGTGCAGGCGAGAGACGGATGCGGCAGGCCTGACGTGCGACGGAGGGTGCGGGCGGGCGCTGAGGCGAGGCTCAGGGTGGTGGTGCTGTGACGAATGTGACTTCGACGTGTGCGACGTGTGCGGAGGGGAGGAGGAGGACGGAGATGGAGGTGATTGATAAGGCATGAGCTGGGCATGAGGCGTGAGAGATGAGGGGATGGGCAGATGCATGTGACGAGGCGGGTCTTGGAGGATGCGGCGTGCCACCTTGTGGGCGTTTCGTTAATCCGGGTACGACTCTGCGCGCGTACTTTTGAAAGTGTACGGTGTCTTGTGATGTATGGCTTGCAAATTACAAGTAACTGAGAAAGGAGGGCTGTATTACTTGTAATAACAGCTGTAATTACAGCTCTGTTATTACAGCCGCCAATTACAGGTACGACCTAAGCCATATTGTGATCTCGTGTGCTGCGTTCCGCCTTCTGTTAATACCTGGTCATACATTTGTTGTATATAGGCCTTGTGTCTTCTAATAAATAGTAAAAGTCACTGCCACCGTGTGGTGTGTGCCGCTCGTTCGGTACCGTTGGTTTTTCAATAAACTACAAAACGCAAAAAAGAAAACATGTAATGTTAGATGGCGGGAAAAGAAAAGGAAAACATGAAAAGAAAAGGAAAACAGTGTCTTGTTGGCGAGATGGCAATCAGATGGATTGCTATATAGTGCATTTCTGTAAGTTTTCGTGTTGGCGTTTTTTTTCTTCAGTACGTAGAATTCGTACGAAGCAAGTTTCGCGGTGCGGTCATGAGGGTGTTTCGCGACAGGCGTGCCGACAGTGACCGATCTCTGAGATTGGGTAAAAAAAAACAAAAAACAAAATCTAAGCAATTCTCCCGGGGGTAGACATCCGTTGTCATGCCTGTTAGCGTTTTCACCGTCAATAAAGAGCTAAGTTCACACAACGCAGGTCGATCATAACGACCATTCGTGCCGATTGCTCTCGTGG
>Ga0209713_10002311_pt1 | contig 11793 bp, 2 predicted proteins | sample ArcOceMetagenome_3_FD_187444 | JGI IMG/M metagenome (GOLD analysis project Ga0209713, IMG submission 187444) | Marine eukaryotic phytoplankton communities from Arctic Ocean - Arctic Ocean- Svalbard ARC20M Metagenome (SPAdes) (version 2) | ecosystem: Environmental > Aquatic > Marine > Oceanic...
CGTACCTGCCCCACTTCGTGGAGCTGCTCAGCTGGTCGAATATCCCCTTGCGGACCTGAAACTCCCCCCACCTTGACAGTGAGTCCACACCTGCGTCCTTCATGTCTGTGCCCTTCACCCATTCTGCCCTCAGCCGGGTGTCGTTGCGCATGCAGAAGTCAAAGATTCTCCTCATGATCGTTGACATCACCTTTGAAGAGCCCGCGCCGTTCTCAATGTACGCCACCGCTGCCTTCGCATCTGACAGCATTAGGACTGACCGACCTGCCACAGCCTCCTGCTGCTCCAGCAGCGCCATCTCTAGGCCCTTCAGCTCTCTCCAGGCCTGCCATTGTAGCTCGTCGTCGTCCTGCCAGTCGCGGGCGACCCCCTTTCCAGCTTCTCCCATCTGCCACTGCCTGCAATTGCCATCCAGCCTGTAGCCGTACCCATCTGGGCTCGCGTCGCTCGTGATCCTCAGCTGCAGCGCCCCCAGGCTGCGCCTGATTGGTGCCCCCTTTCTGTTCCACACCCTGGCCTTTGTTGCTATATCCAGCAACTCGTCTCTCAGCTCCTGCGTGACCTCAGCCTCGCCTTCCCAGCCCACTTCGCTTGGCCGTATGAGGCTGTAGCACTCCTTGGTCAGCAGCCTCGCCGCCGGGATAGCCAGTGTCATTGACATGACCTTCCCCGCCACGCTCGCCAGGTCCCTGAGCGCTGCCTTGTCGCCCCCCTGCCGGACCGCCTCTGCTGCTGCCTCCAGCTTGTCCAGTCTCTCGCCGGGGACGAAGAACCTCATCTCCTCAGAGTCCACGATGATGCCCAGAAACTTCACCCGCTTGCTCGCACACCCCATGGTCTTCCCCCATGATGGCGCCATACCCAGCTCGACGATGTCGTGCAGCACCACTTTCCTGATGCGGTCGCACTCCTCCTGGGTGGGGGCTGAGAATAGCAGGTCATCCATGTAATGGATCAGGGCGATGCCCTGCTCCCGCCATTTCCGGGTCAGGGTCCTGAAGATCTTGGTCCAGATTGCGCAGCTGTTCTTGAACCCCATCGGCAGCCCCTTGGGCCTGACGAAAGCTGTGTCGCCCTGCAGCTTTGTCGTGTCGAAGCCCTCGGCCGCTAGCTTCGCCTTCGCCTCGTCATCCATCTGCAGCTTGCCCCCAAACAGGTTCCTGCTCTCCTCCTGGAGCAGGAAACTGTAGTATGCGTCTTCCAGGTCCAGCGTGAACATCCAATCCCCCTTGTTGACCACTAGGGGGACCGCGTTGAGGGACTCGTAGCGAAACTTCCAGCCCCCCACGTGCTCGTTGACCAGCCGTGCGTCGTTGATCAGTCTGAAAGGCGGGATCTTTGAAGGCTTCGGCGCCAGCCCGATCGGGATGATGTTGATGAGGTCCTCCTCATTCACCAGCTCCCAGCTGCCCTTCACCAGGACCTCCAGGATCAGGGCCTGTAGCGCCTCAGGGTGCTCCCTCGCGTCCTTGGAGTTCCTCTCGTTGATACCCTTGCCCCCTTCTCCGACCTTGATCTTGTAGCCGCCCTCCTTGATCCACTTCAGGATTTCTTCATCTGCCCCATAGTCTCTCCAGCGCTCCAGCATGCCCTCATCGCATATCTTGCCACAGGAGAACACCGAGGCCATCTCCCTCATCCACGCAGGGTTACCGTCAGGGGGTCTGGTGTATTCATACTCCCGCCCCACCCCCTGGGCGTCTGCCTTCATCCATTCTCCCAGCACCGCCATGCTCGGTGTGCAGGCGTCGCTCTCAAACAGGCCCCCCTGTTCTTCCCCTTCTTCCAACGCCTTGCTCGTCGCCTCCTCGGCCTGCTTCAGCCACCATGCCTCCACGTCTTCCTCGCGTGGCTCCTCCGCCGGGATGACTTCTCCATCGTAGTCTTGGAAGAGGGGGCCCCTGGGCAGCCTCTGTGGCAACTTCCTGAAATGGCCTGGGCCTGCCCACCTGATGCTAGGTGCTGCCTCCTCTACCACTCTGAAACTAACCCTGCCAGCCTGCCTGCCTCCTTGTGCCCTTGCCTCCAGCCACACGTGACCCCCAGGCTCGCAATCCTCACCTAGCCTGAGGTCCTTCGCTGCCTGCCTAGCTATCTCTGGCACCTCGCTCCTCCCACAACCTTCAAACACTATCCACTGCCCCACTGCGTTCCTGACCTCCACAACTGTGACCTCCTCCCCTACCTGCCTGCCTGCCTCCCCCTCCTCCTCCTCCTCCTCTGCTCCTGAGAAATCAGACCCCCAGGCTGCCTCCCCCCCCTCTTGGGAGTCCTTGCCTTGGATAATATTATGGATAGGATCGCTGGTGAGGTATTTAGCCAATAGGGGGCTCTCCTCCCTCGGCCAGGCCCCCTTAACCCCTTGCCCCTCTGCGGCAGCGTCATTCCTAACCCTAGGGTCGGGAAAAGGGGTCTGGCTGCGCTCAACTTCTGCGTCGGCTCCTAGCTCACCCGAGCTCTTCCGAGCCCACCGCATCTCTTCCTTCTTCGCTACCCAAGCCTTGGCTGCTTCCTCCTTCGCCTGCTCGCGCTGCTTCTGTGCGCCTCTAACTAGCAGCCATCTGCTTTGGCTCCACGTGATATACTGGAAAAACGCTTTTAGCGATCCCAGCTTATGCAGCCACCATATGAACCGTTCCTCCCACCTCGCGCCTCTTCGCCCCTTGAGCTCTTTCCTCAGCCTCGCCTTACTCACCTCACTAAATAATTTCCTCTCGTCGAGCATGATCGCCAGCTTCGCTCTGTCGCTGCTGTTAACCTTGCTTAGCGCCTCCCTTTCTATCTCGGCCCCCTCTACTTCTTGCTGCTTCCTCGCTTCCTCAGCTGTGTTTGGCCCAGCTTTCCCAGTGTGAACCAACTGGAAACCTATCTTCGCTTCCTGGGTCTTTTTGACTACTGCCGCCGCTAGCCTTGCCTGCGCTTCGGGCACCCCCAGGCTGTGCAGCCCCTTGACGGGGGGCTGGCTTCTTATGACTTTTTCTTCATCACGAGCGGGCTCCACCTCCTCGCCTCTCGCCCTTGCCCCCTCCAACTGCGGCGGCGAAGCTGCCTCGCCTCCTCCGGGCAGCTCCCTTTCTCCTTCCACTATGATATGCGGAGATTCCTGAACCCTTTCCTCAATATTTAATGATACCCCTAATTTTTTCTGGCCCTCGGCAACCCCTGGCAGGAACACACTGCCTCTCCCTGCTGTCACCAGCGGCCCAGCCCTGACTATTGCAGCCTCCTCAGGCCCACTGGCCTCCCTACCACCCTCCTCCTCCCCTTTTCCTTTTTGGAAATGCTCCTTAACCCCTGCCACAGCGGCTGACCCTGTTCCTAACCCTAGCCCGCCAGGGGCTAAATCTGACCCAGCGACCCCTATTAAAACGCACGACCCTAATGTCCCTATTGGTGCCATTCTCGGCTCTGCTTCGCGCTTCTTTGGGCTGCAGCCTCGCTTCCCCAGGCCTTGGCCAGCTCCTTCCGCTGCTAGCTCGCTCGCCCAGTCCCCAACGCTATTCGCTGGCTGGGAGGCGCTTCAAAGCTTCTTTCCGATGCCCGAGATCTTCTTTTGGCCATGCAGGTAGCGGAAAGTCAGCACCTTCTTGCCATCCCTCGTGAAGGTATCCGGCGTGCCGTTGGTTCCACAATCCGAGATGCGGTGGCCCTGCTTGCCACATAGTGCGCATGATCCCTCGTATGCCTCCATGCTGGTGCCCTTGTCCGATCTGTCAAAGTCGGCCCTTGGGTGCGTATTGAAGAAGTTCAGTGGCGGTGCTAAGAAACCGCTGTAGGCCTTGTCATAGTAAGAGGCGTCGATGCACTTGCATAACCTCTTCCCAGCAACCAGCTCCCATTCTCGGTCAGGCTGCGTGGTCGAATATTTCCCATCAGCGCTGCCCCTGTAGCCTGTGCCTCCCCCATAGGAGCTGCTGCCCCCAGCTGCGCCCGACGATAAACCCCTGAGTGTCTCCGTCATGAGCTTCTGCGATTCCAGCTGGCTGTCGGCTAGGATATCCTTCTCTGCCAGCTTGGCCTTCTTCTCCGCCTTGGCCAGTAACTTCTTGTGGAATTTATCAGTCTCGGAAAGTCTGGAAACAGACTCCCGATAACTGGCGAGGTAGGCTTCGCAAATCCGCATGGACTTCCCTTGGAGGTGCAGCTCGTACGCCGACTGGTACCTGTCCATTTCTTCCTGCGTCTTTCCAGCCTGCAGCTGGAATTGCTTGACACTAAGCCTGGCAGGCTCCGCCATAGGTGAGCCTGCTTGATAACCCCTAAAACCTATCTCCATCTCTCCTACCAGAACTAACTGCTCGCTCATTAGGTCCCTCAACTCTGAAAGGCGGGGGTGCCATTCCCATGGGAACGAAGAATGCTCGCGCTGCAGCTGCCGCATCTCCACCTTGACCTTTCGCTTGAGGCAACCTATCTCGGTCAGCTCCTCGTCATCCGCCTCTTGCTTGGCTGTGTAGCTGCCAAAGAAGTTAACCAGGCGCTCGTCCATCGTCCTTGGCTTCTTCTTCGCCGGCTCGTCGTCGTCCGACTCCGAGCTGCCCGAACCATCGTCCGACGAGGAATCGTCCGAATCAACCACCTTCTTCTTCTTCTTCTTCTTCTTTGCTTTGGCCGCTTCTACTTCTTCAGCCTTCTTCCTTCCAGCGGCCTTCTCCGCAGCCTTCGACTTTCTTCCGGCTGCCTTCTTTGCTGCTTCGTCGGCTTCGTCCTGCTTCTCCATCATTACCTCGGCCTCCTCCACCGCCCTCTGCAAGTAAGAAACACTTTTTCCCGACGCATACTTCGTCCTCACGGCGGGGATCTGCTTCGCCATGTAGTCGTTGCCGGCGAAAAAAGACTCCACCGTTGACAGTCGGGACAGCAATTCCAACTCCTCGCTCTCCGAGAAAGGGGCGCTCCTGACGATGTCGTCCCAAGAGAAAGTTGATGGCTGGACATCTGCCAGCATGGCCTGGCTGCGGACACCTTCCGCAAACAGCTTGGTGTGCTTGGCCGGATTGTGTGGTTCGTCGGCGTTAGCCCTGGCGTTGATTTTTCCAGGGGCTTCCGCGGCTCTGGTGAAATCGGCGGGGAAGATGAGAAGGCTTCGGTTCTTCTCCAAGAGGTCGAGGAGCTTCGTCTTGGATGTTTCTGCAACGAAGGTGCCCCGGACGCGCAGCGCGTGCTGCATCTCCATGACGTTGGGCGGTGAAGTGGCGATGAAGTCGTCGCTGGTGCAAGGCAGCAAGAAGAAGCGGGCATCATGATGGGCAAGGCGCTCGGCGTTAATCTGGTGGGCGGCTTTCGCGTCGACATTGGACGAAATCGCGACGTGGCTGCAAATCTTGAAACCGTCGAGGCCCGAGCGGTTAGGCGAAGCCGCTTCGCGGGTGGCGTTGACGTTGGTCGTAAGAGCGATTAGCTCGGCGGCGGAGAACTGCTTGAACACAAGCTTAGAGTATTGGGTGATCCACTCATCAAACGGCAAGAAACCCGAGGCAAGACCATGATGGGCGCTGGCGAAGAGGAGCTCCCGAAGGGTGTAGCTTCCGTGGGTGGCGCGGTCGATAACAGGCATAGGATCGAATCAGGTGCCGCTGCAGGTGTCTTGAGGCTGCCCGAGCTGCCGCCGAGCGAGTTTATACTGCTGCGTACCCCCTGTCACTGTAACACTTAACCTGTCGTTAAATGTCGGTCTTCGCCGTTGACTCGCCCCCCCGGCTGCACACCGCGTCCCTCAGAAAAATTAAATAATATTTTCTGATTTGCCCGCGCTGCTTGCCTCTAGTGCCCGCTGAACGCTGCTGGCAGCTTAAGCTCCACGGCCCCTCCTCGGTCTGCTGACTCCGAAGCGGCACCCGATTGCCTGGGCGGCCCTTGCCATAGAGCCCTTGTACAAAGCGTATCTGCCCTTCAGTTGCTCCCCGTGTGTAAAAATGCACTATAGCGCGGGACCAGGCACCAGGGATTGCAAACCATATTTGGCACCAGGGAATGCAAAACATAGTTGTTTATGGTTGGCCCAAAACTTGGAAATCCAGGGGGCCCCAAAACCACATTCGGTTGGGGCCCTTAACACATGCTCCAATCATCCAGCTGTGCTGTAATCGTCTCAGTACCACCTTCTACCTACCACACCGCCATTAGGGTCAGACTTTGTGTGTGGGGTGGTGCCCCTCGGGCGTGTGGGAGGCACCTCGAACATTGTTCGTTACTGGCCAGTAGAGCGTGCACTGCGCCTCCGAACTTTGCCAGGACTCGGGGCCTGGTATCAGTATCGGAATTACAGTGGCTACGTGACCGCAATGTTCTCTCATGTTTGTACGCTGCACAGGGCACAGTTCTCGAGGCCTGTCCGACCCTGCCGTCATAACAACCACCTTGGAAGCCCATGTTGTGTCACAAACACATTGGAAGCTTGCTGCGCTGGTCAACTCTGACACGTGGTCTGGCACGTCTCATCAGGGTAGCCCACTAGCCCTAACCGCTTTCGCGATTCACTAGTGTGCGCTCGCTTCTGGCAATGGCACTGGTTTGGCCCCTCGCTTTTCGGTTCACGATGGGATAACCTGCCAACCCTGATCGTGGCACTGGCTGCCAGATAGGGCTGACCCCCCAGGGCAGGGATCTTATCTCCTGGCCTTCGGGGCGCGCTATACCGATACTGTCTGGCCGAAACTCGAAGCCGTACAGACAGTACTTGTTTTTCCCCTTCGCAATCTGAGTACTACACCGTTAGACGCCGTTTCGGTTAAGCGCCCATTGCGGGTTCGTCAGTCTGCTGATGCCCCTACCCCGTCGGGCGCCACAATGGCTGGGCCTATGTTGCTGCCTGGGGGGAGGGGGTAACCCTCCCCATCAGGTAGGCTTTGGGGGGGCCCCTGACTAAACACTGTGGCAGCACAGGGATCTCATCTCCTGTATTTGCTGTAGTGAGTCGTCGGCTGGGCACGTGTAGGGATCTGATTCTCCTTCGTGCCTGCCTCTCAGTTGCTGTGTGTAGGGTCCAGCTTGTCCACCCCTGCCGGGACGCCACACACAGCGCTGTTGGGGCTGTTGGACTGAGTGCTTCACTTGCATTGGTGTACGTCAGAGGTCAACTAATGTATCGTTGTCTGTATGGAAGTGTGGGTTGTGCAGCCTTAACAATGCTGCGTGTGTCCTCCCCCTATGCCTCGCCAGGCACTTATACTCTCGGGGGTCACACCATGCGACGCCGTTTCGGTTAAGCGCCTACACAGGTTGTGGGTGTCCTCGTGGTCTGTTGGGCACAGCGCTCAGGGGGGTTAACCTGCATCGCCCCGTCCAGGGATACACTCCGCAGGGCCTCGTCCCTGGCCTAAACTGGCCAGTGCCACTCGGGTACTGTACTTCCCCGGCAACACTCTGTCCTTGTGGCGGTTGTGGTGTGACTGTGCAGCTGCGGCTGGGCTGTATTTGCGCCCCAATGGGGTCGTGAAGTTGTTTCGTCAGGGTTAGGGTTAGGGTTGGGGTTGGAGATATGTACAGGGCCAGGGTTAGGGTCCGATCAGGGCCAGGGTTAGGAAATAGGGTTAGGGCCAGGGTTAGGGTCCGATCAGGGCCAGGGTTAGGAAATAGGGTTAGGGCCAGTGCGGGGTGCTTGTGCGTGCTCACCATCCTTCTGTCCCCTCGTTTTCTTTTTCCTGACCTGGGGATCATAATTGATCCTTAGGCCCTACCCTGGCCCTTTCTCTGGCTTGGTCAACCTTGCGTTTGACCATGGTGTCTGACTGCCGAAAAAGGCAATAACCAATTTTGACCCTTTTTCGTCCGAGCGCTCGCTGATGTGTCTCGCTCATCCGATCCGGAAGGTCAGATATGGTCTAGAACCAGCCTCTTGCGCCTCTTTGTCTCTTTTCTAACTTATTTTAGTCCTCCGAACCCGTTGTCCCTCCGAGGCAGCGGTTGGGGTGCCAGTCCCTTAAAACTTTTGTTAGCAACGGGGGCTGAGTTAGGGTTAGGGTCAGAGGTGTCCTCTTGGCTGTGTACTCGCGGCTGTGTACTCGTAGCTGTACTGGTCTAGGGTCTAGGATCATAGCTCGGCTGGGCACTACCTCTCTTCTCCCCTCCTGCTCTTTTCGCCTCCTCAGGAAGTAGTCCAGCTTTCCTCCCAGGCCGTCCGCTCGCAGGGTGGTTTCTGCCTCCCATGTCCGCTCCCCGCCGAAGCTGTTCTCCTTGCATGGTGCCCACTGGACCTTGAACTCTCTGTTTCCCTTCTTTTCTGCTCCCCTCGCCTCCAGGATCCTTTCCACCACGAACTCCATTTCCTCCTCTTCCTCCGAGCTAGATGACGCCCCCCCCGACCTCGGCTCCACTGGTGCTACGTTCGGGTTAGGGTCCAGGTTTTTCTCTGGCTCGCTTGCCTCGGTTGCCACGAATCCCCTCACTGCCCTGTTCAGTGCCCTTGACACCGCTGTTTCCTCGCCCTTCTTCATTAAGTCGTAGTGGATCAAGCTCTGCCGCGTCGCCCATCCCCCATGTGCGAATGTCACCCCATCCCTGACACACTGTGCTGCCGCTTCGCTTGTTCCTCCGCATCGCATGCTTTTTGCCGAAAACTTCTTAGCCTCTTCGGCTGACAGCAGGTCTGGTCGCGTCTCTGCCACTTGCCGCATCAGCCCCTTGATTATGCTGGACACCCTGGCGTCAGGCATCGCCTTCTTCCTCACCCCCCCCTTGGTCCATATTGATGGGAACAGCGGCGGACACTTCGTGCACGCGTATGGCTCGCCCCATTTCTTGTCGCACCCCACCTTGATTCCAATGGCGCACTCCGCCATGTATGTCTGCATCGCTTCGACTGGGCAGCTGTCTGCTTCCTCTGCCTTCTCCACTGTCGGGTCCCTCGTCTTGCCTCTCACGTCGTTCTTCGCGTACCTGATCAGCACTTGCATCGCCCTCCCTGTGAACTTCAAGTCGCACGGCTGCAGCCTCCCAAAGTCTTGCCTTCTGTTGAACAGCTGCCACCCCATGCCGACCAAAGCTTTTCCTTGTAGCCACTGCTGCAGGGTCCAGCCCTCCGGCACACCTTCAATCTCCAGCAGCGCAGCCACATGGCAGGCCTCCAGCGGCGGCTGCTTCTTTACCGCCGTTCCCAGCTCCCTCTTGATACCTTCCATTGTCATCCTAAACGTGCTGGACTCCCATGGCTTCTTGAAATTCTGCATACTGAACTTGAAGGCCACTGCGGACACAAAGATGGCGATCGTAGATTGCCCATAGCATGATGCCAGCAGCGCTACCACCACCCTCAGCAGCTCCACCGCCTTCTGCCAGTCCCCTTCCTCGCTCGTGTCCACCCCGAAGGCGATCCCAAATGCCTCCATGACCTCCCACCATGCCTGGTATGACTTCCATGTAGACCCCGCCTTGGATTTCATTGCGTAGTCGTCTGCCAGCGTTCTCCCGAATAAAGCCAAGCTCGTTGGGTCGGCCGGGGGGGGCTTCCTTTCGCTCGGCCTCTGCCTCTCCCAGGCCAGCGCCTCCAACTTCGGCGCTTGTGCTCCCCCTTGCTGCCTGCTCTTCACCAGTCCCCACACTGACGCCGGCGGGGCTGCCATCTCGTGCCTGCCTGCTGGCACCAGCCGCTTCCACGCTGCTCCCGCCGTGGCCTCGGCCACCGCTGTTTTCTCCTTGCTGGTCGCGCCCCCCTGCTGCTTCGCCTTTCTTTTCTTCTTTTCTTCTGGCTTCTCCTCCTTGCACCTCGCTCTTGGCTCGAACCCTGTCGGCCTTTCCACTTCGCACTTCACCCTTACTCCCGCTGGCCTTCTCAGCGTTCTGGTTCCTCCTCCCCCCTGGCTAGGGTTAGGGTTAGGGTTATGCTGCAGCGCTGCCTTCGTGCTGCCCCGCTGCGCTCCTGCTTCGCTTGGCTTGCCTTCTGGACCCCACAAAGCGCTTTCCCAGAAGTCAGTCTCTGGTTTCCCGCTTTGCCCCCATATCATCCTGTCCCAGAAGTCAACCTCTGCCCTCGGCCCATCCTGGTTCTCCAGGAATATCGACCCTCGCTGCCTGACGTCGTCCCTCTCCACCGACCTCCTTCGCACCAGGTGGGCCACGTAGCACAACATCAGGTGTTTGAGAACCCCTACATGGAAGGCATTGCCCACCAGCCTGAACCTGTCCTGCATGCGCAGCCCCTCTGCCTCGGTGAAGCCTTCCTCGAACATCATCGCCCGCTCCATCTCGGCGATGTTCAGCGGCCGCTTCTCTCCCCACTCGTCCTCCACGACCTCCTTGGTGTTCCATGATGACTGCCCCGAGGCCACTATGGTCGGCAGCTTTTCCCACAGCGATGTGCGGCCAGGGTCCAGCACCGAGTTCGGGTCGACCTCCACCCTCGCTGGTTCCACCAGGTCAAAGCTTGTCCAATAAGCCCTCTTCCTGCAGCACGCGCTGATTCTGCTTGCACAGATGACCACTGGCTCCACCCCCAGCGTGTCCGAGACGTATTTCCAGTCGGACGGGTGCCTCTTTGAGAAATCCGTGCACTCCAACAGGAAGTCTGCCTCCGGATTCACCGCTCTCACTGCCTTCACGATGCTGCTGACAGCTTCGAATACTCCGCTCTTGCCCTTCAGCCCCTGCCCATGCGGTGCCGCCACCGAGACCGACTGGCACGGGAAACCAGCCACCACCAGGTCTGGCTTCATGGCCGCTATCCTTAGCAGTCCCTCCTCTGATGCCCAGAACCACACGTCGTGCGGTATCAGCTGCTGCTCCTCTGGGACCCTTACTGCCGCCACTTTTCGGGCCGCCTCGTCCAGCTCGATGCCCCAGCAGCAGGTGCGGATGCCTAGTTCCCTCATTGCCCAAGGGCCTGATGCTATCCCGCTGCAGATGTCCAGCACCTTGACATCGCGGCGCTGCCTGACCCTCCTCATCATGACGCCTAGGATCTCCAACTCTCTGTCAGAGAGGTTCAGGGCCCTCCTCGCCCCCTCGCTATCCAGACTTTCCTGCCTCTCGCTAACCCTAACCTCTGCCATGCCATCCCTATTATCTATGCAGAAAGCCCTGAAACCCCATGCATCAGCCCCATGCTTAGACCCATCTTTTGATGCCGCGTCCACCATCGCTGGCTGCGTCTTTGACCACGGGATCGGCGTGGAGTGTAGCGCCCTTTCCCTCAGGTAGAGGTACCACGGCTGCCCCTCCCAGTCTGGCACCACGACTGTGCCCCTTGCCTTCATCTCCATGAAGCCTTCCACCGCCTGTTGGATCACCCTGGTCGGCGGGCAGATCCAGAGGTTGTCGTCGTCGCTCGGCTTGAAGCATCTTGCATCCCCCACTGCCCCCTCGCTCCCCCCCTCTGCCTCGCTCAGCGCCCCCCTGGCTGCATACCTGGCGCAGTGCCTGTTGTTCTCTGCCGCATATAGGTCCACTGTGTAGCCGGCCGCCCCCCCGTACCTGCCCCACTTCGTGGAGCTGCTCAGCTGGTCGAATATCCCCTTGCGGACCTGAAACTCCCCCCACCTTGACAGTGAGTCCACACCTGCGTCCTTCATGTCTGTGCCCTTCACCCATTCTGCTCTCAGCCGGGTGTCGTTGCGCATGCAGAAGTCAAAGATTCTCCTCATGATCGTTGACATCACCTTTGAAGAGCCCGCGCCGTTCTCAATGTACGCCACCGCTGCCTTCGCGTCTGACAGCATTAGGACTGACCGACCTGCCACAGCCTCCTGCTGCTCCAGCAGCGCCATCTCTAGGCCCTTCAGCTCTCTCCAGGCTTGCCATTGTAGCTCGTCGTCGTCCTGCCAGTCGCGGGCGACCCCCTTTCCAGCTTCTCCCATCTGC
>Ga0209713_10002319_pt1 | contig 11772 bp, 2 predicted proteins | sample ArcOceMetagenome_3_FD_187444 | JGI IMG/M metagenome (GOLD analysis project Ga0209713, IMG submission 187444) | Marine eukaryotic phytoplankton communities from Arctic Ocean - Arctic Ocean- Svalbard ARC20M Metagenome (SPAdes) (version 2) | ecosystem: Environmental > Aquatic > Marine > Oceanic...
GCGGATGCACGCGTGCTGGTTTTGTGCGGCCGCACAGCCATGGGCGGCAGCGCGGCGTTTGCACCTGATGATACGGTGGAAAGGCGGTACGTGCGGCGAGCACGTGCCTTGGGAGGAGAGGAACGGCCGCGCGGCTGCGCGACCCTGAGAGACGGCTCCACGCCCGTTGACCACGAGCGAGGACGAGACCGCGCCCTTAGACAGACGCGGCACGGCAATAGAATGGAGAAGTCGGCCTCCCACCAACTCGGCGGCGCTGAAGCAGCCGCTGGCCTCGCGCATCGGCGGCCCGATGCGCTGAAGTCACATGTCGGCGCTGCCGGGCCGCACGTCCCGTGCGTTCATGCCGAGCAGCGACCGGGCAACCTGATCGAACGCCTGCAGCTGCTCCTGCGAGACATCGATCTGCGGCAGACGCGATGCAATCGATGAGTCCACCTGGGCCGTCAACATCTTGCCGCCCCACATTGCCCACTCGTCGTCGTTGACGCGAGCGTAAATGTCGATCGAATCATCGCCTCGCCACCGCAGCAGGCGCTTAATCATCCACCGAGGGCAATCGGCATCAAGCAGGGCACACGCGGCGAAGATTCTGAAAGAATGAATGGAGTAGTGACGCAGCTCGCTTTCCAAGACGCCCGCGCCGACGACCAGCAAAAGCTTGAATGCCGCCTCCACTTCGGCGTGGGTGAACTCTTCGCCGACGCTCGGCCCGAAGAGCGGCGTAGACGCCCTGGCGGCGGGCAGCACCTTCGCCATCTGGTACAACTGGACGAGCTCGCGGCACGCGCAGCGCCCAGCCGACAGCGGCCGCCACGCGAGGAACGAAGGCGTGGCCGCAAACCAGGAAGCGAACGGGTCGTTCTTGCACACGCCATGCGACAGCAGGACGCCATCGCCCTCGCACATGCCATCCAGTTGCGCATCGGAAGGGTCAACGAGGACCTCGCCATTGACCTTGAAGCGCAGTGAGTCGAAGGAGAGGCGCCCTTTCCGATGGGGCGTCTGCTTCGACGCCTTCGCCGTCTCGTCCTTCCGCTCGCCTGACTCCGCCTGCGTACTGAAGCATGCACGTATCGCCTGCCAGCGGTAGGTGCCCCACCGCACGGTGAGATTGCCCCGAGTACTGCCCGAGGGGCAGCGGAGCATGTCCTGCACCATCTGATTGGTAAGCGCTCGCTTGCGCTCGGGCACGAGCGTGGCGACTCCATTGCGCTCGATGTACTCGCGCAGCAGGCCTTTCGAGGCAAGCACCACGTTGCTGAGCGAGACGTACGTGAGGAAGTAGTTGGTGTGGGCGTAGCGCCAGGCGCCCTTCAGCTTGCTGAGCACGCTGCGCGGGTCGACCTCTGGATCCTTCTTGGCGCGGGGGCGGCACTCGACACACCCGATGATCAGGGCGTTGACGGCCAGCTCGATTTCCTCTCGCTGCCCGTCTGCGTCCAGGCCAGCATTCGCCATCATGTCAGAGCGTTTGGGCACGGTCCCAAGGCGCACGCAGATGCGGCTCCACCAGGCCCAGTGTCCCTTGTCCTTGCGGACGGTGGAGGAGGCATAGCCCTTGCTCATCACTTCCGCCATGCGCGCGCCACGCAGCGCCCTCTGCTCCTCATCGCCGTCGTAGAGGGAGAGCCCCGCGGCCGCCCGCATGTGGGCACGCGCACCATCGCGCGCGCTCGCATACTCGGCCGTATTGAAGACACGCGCCTCCGCCGCCTGCCTGCCCAATGGAGGATCGAGGCGGCTTGGGAGCGCTCCATACATAGGTATCGTTGCGCGGCGGAGCCAGCCCTCGCTGGCATACTCCGGCGTATGCGCAACACGCGGCAGAGGCAGAGGCGGCCCCAATGAGCCTCCTCTCCCTATTGGAACCGAGCGGGTCAGGACCGCGCGGGACGGCACCGCCACGGCAGGCCGCACAGCGCTGAGGGAAGGTGCACGCGGGTGCACCCCAGGAGCTACCCCCGCCAGGCTCACGCCAGGCACGGGAAGCGGCAGCGGACGTCCAGGCGCTAGCACGGCGCGCCGCGCCTCCGCGTGAAGACGAGGCTCCGCCGAGTCTGCACCCGTCATCGAGGGTAGCGGCAGCGGCCGCCCCATGCCCAGCGGCCTGGGCCCCGCGCCGTCGCCGTTCACATTGGACGTGAACGAGCGGCCCAGCTGGCCCAACCGCGCACGCGGCAGCAGCCTCGCCTCCGCCACTGTCGAGGGGGTTGCGAGCATTGTGAGCATCATGCAAGCGCGGAGGACGCAGGTTTGCTTGCGCGTGCCCAGACCACCAAACTTAGGCATGTCGATGCAGTTGCCGCAGGTGCCACAGTCCTCGGCAAGACAGTTGGCACACTTGTTGCAGCGCGTCCGCCGCTTCGGCCCCGCCGGATGACGCGGTGCCTCCGCCTCTCCTGCCACGGGCTGGGGCGCGAGGACCGGCGCGTGCGTGGTTCCGCACTGCGGGCGCAGGGCAGCCGCCCCACCATACTCCAGGCTGGCAGCCACTTGGACCGCCGCCTGCGTGATCGCCGCGGGCTCTGTCAGCTGCAGCCACTCACGATCCTCCGCCGACGGCGAGGGCAGAGCATGCGCTGCCCGTGCTGCAGCGCGCGCAAGCAGCTCGAGCGGCGGCAACGGGCCAAAGCCTCCCAGATCCTCGCCGTGCTCCGGCGCCTCCTCAGCGTCGAGCTCGGCGACCGGGGGCGACACGGCGCCAGCCAGCGCCACGGCATCGAGCACGACCACCGCCGCCGCCACATCCGATGAAGAGCCGCCCTTCGCAGTGCCCCGCGCTGTCCCGCGAGGCCGCGCCTCGCTGAGGCTGTCGTACAGCCGCTCGCCCAGGCGCTCGTTGCGCATGTCGTCGGCCGCCTTCTGGCGCGCGTGGGTAGCCTGCGACCGCTGAGCGCGAGGGATGGATGGCGTGGGGGTGGCGGAGACGCGCTGCTTGCCCGTAGCACCGTCGCTCGCCTGATGAGAGTTCTCCTCCTCGACCTCGGCCTCCTCCAACTCCGAATCGGGCCCGTCAGTGTCCTCCTCGTCCTCGGCAGCTGCGAGCACGGAGCTTCCCGGCAGCGTGGCCTGGTACGCCTCGTGTAGTGGTAGCAGCGCCGTGCGCCACTTGTGCCGCGACGCGACGCTGCCCGCGGTGGCGCCCTGCGTGTAGCCGCCATCGACAAGCCCTTTGATGACGCCCACGACGATGCCGTGGGTCTGCTCGCGCGGGCACGTCATGCCCAGGAGCCGGCACAGCGCGTTCGCCGCGACGGAGATGGCGCCCGCCGCACTGTCCTGCAGGATCCGCTGGAGCAGCCCCTCGTACGCGGCGACCTGCTGGTCGCTCACTCTGCCGGGGGTGGCGAGGGAATGGAGTGGCTGCTGCGGGGCCAATAGCTGCGGCACGGCCTGCGGCGACGTGTGCTCGTCGTCGCTGGACACGAGGTCAACGGACACGGCTCCCGGCGGCAGCACAAACGGCTGGCGCGGCTCGACGTACGGCGACGGGCCCGAAGAGTCTGAGTTCAGCCGCGAACGGGTAGAGTTGCGCTCCTCGCTCGTCAATGCCCGCCACGCTTGGAAGGCGAGGGCGATGGGCTCCGCATGTTGCTCCGATGCCGCGCCATTGCCCGCCTCGTCAGCGCTCACGTCCTCCTCGAGCTCGGGCAGGTCGCAGACGTCGCCATCCGAGTCAGTGGCACACGACCAGCACTGCTCGTCATGCGCCTCGGCACTCACGGTTCCGTCCGGCCCTGGGTGGGAGGCTGTATTGGACGGCGAGGTAGGCAAGGCCGGCCGCGGGTCGCACATGCTGCACGCCCCGCAAGCATCAAGGCCCAGGCCCCCCGGGCTCCGGTGGCACGCGCACGGGCAGAGCGTCGCTGTGCCTGGCACGCGCGGGCGGCTCCCGTACGCGGGGATGACTGACTCGCCCTCCGTGTCGGACGCCTCGTCCAATGGATGGTACCAGCTTTCTCCGAAGCAGGCGTGGCCGTCGACGTCGCGGCAGTAGTCGCACAGCGCGGCGCCGCAGAAGCGGCAGGGGGCGAGCCACACCTCGTCGCCGGAGCACCACTCACAACCCCGCGCGCGCAGCTCCTGCTCGATCGAGTCACCGCTGTTGGCGTCGCTTGGCTCGTCGAGCACTGCCTCGGCACGTAGGGTATCTTGCCAGGCCGCCATCGCCAGCAAGCCTTGCGCCCGCACCCGGGCGCACAGAGCCTCATGGTTGGCCGACGCGATGTCCGCCGTGGCATCATTGACCGCAGCCAAGAAGGCCGACGGGACGCGGCCGCCCGGAAAGAACGACCAGCAGATTTGGTCGAGGATCAGCTCGCCGCTCGCGACGATGCGGGCGAGGGCGAGCATCTGAGCCTCGGTGCCGGGCGCGATGAGCGCCTCGTCGTCGCTGGAGTCCTCCTCGGGCTCGTCGAGTGTCGCCTCCGCCTGAAGCTCAGTGGGGAGTGCGGTTGTGCAGCGGGTGCAGGCGAGGCAAGCATCGACACCGCCGCCGTTCCACTCGAGATGGCAAGGGCAATCGCACATCATCCGCGTGCCGGGCAGGCGAGGCGTGCCGTAGTAGTTGGGGATCACCGAGAGCGGGTAGAACTCCTCGTAGCGCTCGCGCCCCGTGCACACGTGCAGCTCGCACGACACGCAATCGGAGCAGAGCTCAGCCCCGCACTCGGGGCAGACCTCCAGCAGCTCGACATACTCGCACCACTCACAGCGGCGTTCGAGAGGCTCGGGCGGCTCCTGCTGCGTGGTCCGCCTGAAGGCCAATGCGTGCCAGCACGCCGCCGCAACCCCGGCGAGGCCGACTATGGCAGCTGCGGCCCACCATAGGCTGGCTGCCTCCTGGTGTGGGGTGCCCCACAGGCAGCACAGCCGCGGGATGGTCTGGTTTAGGCCGCGAGGGGGCGCCGCAGGCTCACCCTCAGCAAGCGCGACTAGCATCCAGCCAGCGCCCCACACGTCGTCGGCGGAGCCCACGCCGCTCGCGCTTTGCGACGCCGCGGACAGGCAGCCGATGGGGCCGCCGCATGGAGTAGTCGGCAGCCTGGCATACGGCGCTGCCTCGGCGGGAATCTGGCAGGCGTTACAGAGGTAGCGCCAGTGGCGACGCTTGCGCACGTCGAGCGCCTTCACGCCGCACCCCTCGCACGTACGCTTGCGCCAGGCCGCGGGCATCCAAGGGCGCCGTGCAGGTACCTCGCCCGGCTCCAGAGGGGGGCCGCTGAGCTCCTTTTCTTCCTGCAGCATTGCGCCCGCCGTCGGTAGCAAGGAAAGGGCCACCAGCCCAGCCGTGCAGCCCAAGGTGCGCGCGCCGGCCGCCCCCTGAACCCAGGCCACGGCGAGGCTGAGGGCAAGGCTTAGGCAGGCGCGTGCAACGTACGGCGACGGCCCCGACGACGCCGAGTTCATACGCGACCGCGTGAGCTCCTGCTCCTCGAGGGTCATAGCTCGCCAAACGACGATGGCCTCGTCCATGATCTCGTAAGCGCGCGGCGGCACCTCGACGTAAGTGGGCGTGAAGCCCATGTGCTGCATGAGGTCGTCCAGCATCTGGAACTTGCCGCGGCTGCCGCTGTCGCAGATCGGGTTGTACGGGCCGTTCTCATGCGAGGCGTAGAGGTCCTGCTCGATGAGCTGGAACTCGGGCAGGCCGATCAGCGTCAGGTGCAGGAACTTCGTCATGGGCGTTGAAGCCTTGCCGCCCAGCACCAGGGAGACCACCAGCGCGTCGAGCACTAGCAGCGCCGGGGCCCCGTGCAGCTTGTGGGCGAACATCATGACGTTGAAGATGGCGCCGAAGAACTCAAGCGTCACGATCGGCAGCTCCAAGTAGCCCTCGAGCGGCACGATGTAGACGAAGTTGTACAAGTTGCCGCACACCGCCGGACGCCCCGTGCCCAGCACAGCTGCGTCCGAATGCATCACGCACAGCTGAACGGACGCAGCGGGGCGGGCGACGGGGAAGATGGAGGCAAGGGCACTGATACCCGAGGACTCCCTGATGTTCGTGGCGAACGTCTCGAGCGCCGCCTTGCCCTTGTCGGTCAGCACGATGGGCTCGTCGAGCGCCCGCCCTTTGGCCCGGGTGAGGTCGAGCACGCCGTACACCGGGTACATAACGTGGTAGGGCATGGCGAGCAGCACGACCAGGTGGTTGAGCAGCCCGACGAGGCTGACGTAGGCTGCGTGCAGCATGATGCCGGCGATCGCCTCGGCCAGCTCCGTCTGCGTGCGCAGCCGCTTCTCCGGCCCGATGTACGCCAGTGCGCCGACCGTGAGCATCTCGCCTCCGATGAAGGTGCCGGATAGCCCCAGGCCGCGCTTCTTCGGCGGGCCCATAGTCAAATTGAGCCCGCTCGGCCCTAGCACGCGGTGGTGCATGATTAGGTAGCACACCGTGTCGCGTGCTCCGAAGGTGAGGGCGAAGAAGTCGTCCGTGTAGGAGGTGTTATAGAACATGCGCGCCTCGTCGCGCCCGGTCTCGATGGACAGACGCCGTAGGCCTTCGCGCAGCGCGTGGAACTTGGGGTACTGGTCTTCGAGCTCGCGCCAGTAGTCCTCCTGCTGGGCGCAGAATTCCTGCGTGATGAAGGCGCAGATTTCCGTTGCCAGGCGTTGGCACCAATTGCTACTCGGCGCTACTCCCATGGCCATGCAGCGTTCGATGACCGCACTGAGGGTGGCCTCGTCGGCCTCGCCGTCCAGCTTGGTGGGGTCCAGCCTGAAGGTGCCGCACGCCCACTCGGTCTGCGCCGCTAGCATGAATTGATGGAACATCGTTGCCCCGTCGTCGTTCACTACGTACACCTCCGTGCCCGGGATGCACGTCGCCGCGTGGCACATCTTTGCCATGGCGCGGATTGCCTCGATGAAGAGCGGCTTAAACTCTCCAGGCCAGTTCCACCGGCCTCCCGACCAGGAGTAGCTGGGGGCAAGCAGTGGCGCTGGCTGCAGCAACGGAGGGCGCACCGGCACTGGCGCTGGAGAGGGTAGGGGAGGCTCAGGCGGCGCGGACGGCTCGGCCAGCCCTGGCACCCACTCGTAGCGCATGCCGTACGGCTCGCCGTCCCGACGGAGCGCCGGCGTATGGCGGGTCTGCAGCGGAGGCGGTGCCTCCCCCATTGCCTCCATGTGTGCTTTGCGGGCCGCCTTGGATTCCTTGATGCCGCACGCCACGTTCAGCGAGCGCACCTTCGGTCCGGCAGGCACCAGCACCTCCTCTCGCATCGCCGCCGCTGCTGGAGGTGCGCTGCCCCGGCCAGGCCCCGCGCGGTGACGTTGCCATCGGCGCACCAACCGCCGAAGCAGCCGACGCGGCGCGCCGTAGTCCTGGATGCCCCTGACGATCTTGCGCGGGTGGGGCACAAAGCCTGAGCAGTTGGTGCGCCATGGAAAGGTGGGCAGGTGGAACTCGCCCCCCTCTAGGTCGCCCATGCCGAGCAGCGTGAACCACCCAATGAGCGCCATGCGGTGCGTCTCGCCGTGCGCCACCTTGAAGCCCTCCAAGTTCGAGAAGAACGAGCGCAGCGGCGCCTGCAGCAGCAGGAGGGGCTCCAGGTCCGCCAGGTATGTGAAACCGTGCGTCAACGTGCAGTCCTGCAGCGCGAAGTCTGTCGACCCCGTCGCCTTGAACATGTGCGCGAACGCCGGCCGCTCCCAATGCGTCACAGGCGTCACCGAGAGGTCCTGCAGCACGAAGGCGCCCTCGGTCTCCATTAGCACGTGGCCCGCCCGCGTGAGCGGGACAAGCCAGGGCGCCACGAGGTCGTCGCGATGGGCTGAGGCAGCATCCGGTACAGCTCGTCTCCCGCTGGCATGCCTCCCAAGAATGCCCGCAAAGCCGCTTGGAGCTGACGCAGCCACGTCAGAATGGCATCGTAGGCGAGTGGCGCAAACACGTCCCGCCACGATTGCACGTGGTCAGGAATGGCGTTGGGCGGCGGAGGGCACGGCTTGTCCGGCAGATGCGCCGAAGACACGCAGCGCACGTAGGATGGCCACGGGACGCGAGCAATGCCGCTGAAGTCGCAGCACGTCGCTTGGGCCAGGACACTGGGCGCGATAGTGGCCAGCTTGGGCGGCTCCGCCACTGTTTGCCAGAGCGCCAGGTCCGCGCGCTCGGCCTCGTTGAGATCAGCGTCGTCCAGGCGTGCATCCAGCGCCTCGTGCAGCGCTCGCATGCCCGCCGCGCAGCGCGCCCGCACGTCCTCCGGCGAGAGCGGGGTGACACACTGCATCATGCCGCTCCGGCTTGAGGATGGAGTGATCTTGGTGGGCAGCATGGAGCCTACCCTCGCCCCGAGGCGCGTAAAGTCGCTGGTGGGCCACATGAAGTTGTGAGCCCGCGCCACCACGAGGTTGGCGAGCCGCTCAAAGCAGGTGTTGCGCAGGCCCGCCACCGGGACCCATGCCGGCTCGTCTCCCGCCAGCTGGCCGAGGACCACGAGTGTGGCCGCGCGGCGCGATGCGTAGGGCGGTGGCGGCGAAGAGGCGACGAAGCCCGTCACTTGCGTAGAGGCGTACTGTTCGTCCTCGAAGAAACCGAACGGCACGAGGTCCGACCGCCCCGGGAACAGCTCCTCAGTCCAGCTCCAGGCCTGCGCGAGCGCCGCCTCTCTCACGGCACCAGACACCGGCACGCTGTAGGTTGGTGCCAGCGAGCCGTATAGCGCGCCGAGGCACAGCGTTGGGAGCAGCACATTGGGCACATGCGGCTCCGAGAACCAGACGGGCAAATAGGCGTGCCCGCGGTTCGTCTCGAGATCCAGTGGTGTGGCATGCTCGACTGAGCCGGGCCGCCTGGCGGCCGCCCCCTCCGGAGAGCCACTGGACCACTCGACGGGTGGCGAGGGAACATCCCCTACCGCGGAGTAGGATGGTGCGGCGTACTGGGCGGCAGACTGATGTACGGGCGTCGTACGGTGAAGCGCGTCGCCCTGACACCCGGTCGGCCAGACGGGCGCTCCTCCCGAAGCAAAGCCGCGCTGCATCCAAACGGCGCCCGTGCTGGCCGCATCACCCGTGGCGGGCATCTGCGTCATCACGGCCAGGGCCATCAGCTTGCCTAGGTGCTTGGCTTGCCACGGGCGAAGCCCGCCCTCAAATTGATGCGCAGGATCGTCGGCACCCTTGGCGTGCTTGTCAGCGCACGGGCACATGGCAAGCCATTGGTCGGTAGTAGCGAGGCCGACGGGCCCACACTTGCCGGGGCCAGCGACCTTCTCGAAGTCCGCCCGGCTGTGATACTTGGCCTTGTCCTTAGTGCCAATGATCCAGCCGTCGCGCGGGTCGGCGGGAGTGGGCTTCAGGACGAGGACGAGCCGCTTAGCCCAATCGCCTTGCTTGAGAGCCTTCCTCGTCTTCTTCTCGGCCTCCTCTCCGCCGACGGGCACCACGTCTCCTGGGGGGGGCGCGGCAGCCGGTGGTCCGCCCGGCGTCAGTTTGCCAGGCGTCACCTTCGGCGTGGTGAGCTTGGCATTGGGCGCCGCGACTCCCTCCGGCACCAGAACGCCGCCGAGACCTAGCACCTTAGACCGCTCGGGGCCCAGGCACTTAGACAATTGGCGCGCCGTGAAGTTGGCGTGAGGCGTCTCCGCCCTCTCCTTCTGGATGGCCGCTATCGCGCTCGAGTTGGGCACGATGAAGTCGGGCGAGATGATCGCGCACGGGTCTCCCAACCCGAGCACCACCTTGAGCACCACGGAACGCTCGCGCAGCGAGTTCAGCACGGTGCCTCGCATCATGCGTTCCACCGCGTTGGGGTCCGTCGACTGAGCATCCTCCATGTACGAGAGCACCGTCGCAAAGACCGCCCCGATCGAGCGCTCCGTGCCAGCCGGCCATCCCAGCTCGTCGAAGAAGCCCGAGAGCACGTTGGCCGTGCGACGCAGGCGCTCCCCATGGCGATATTGCTGACCCTCGGCCACGCGCACGAACTCGCCGTTCGAGCCCATCGCACCGCACGCCGCTCGCACCATGGCGATGATGTTCTCCCAGTCGTTCTCCAGGTTGCCTTTGCACATCGCCTCCCACAGAGCCGGGAGGGGCGTTGGCGACGGGCGAGGTGCGCCCGCGATCTCCGGCGGCATCGAGTGCTTGGCCAGAAGGTCTGCCAGCATCTGCGGACCGTGGCATCGGATCTCCGTCGTGATCCATTCGACCAAAGGCTCGCCCGTCACGGACTGTTTGTAGCCCATGAGCGCGTGCCAGTAGATGATCTCCCGAGACTGGAAGATGTAGACGATGATCTCGTATGGCTTGGCCTCCTGCAACCTCAGCTTCATCAGCCCCTCCTGCACGCGCTTGTAGGCAGCCGAGTTGAGCTTGGCATGAAGCGTCGAGACGAAAGGCTGTGCATAGCCCAGCTGGCCGGCCGAGCCCTGAGGCGCCTCGGCCCCCGTCGGCCCCCCGCTGGTCGAGGGGCGCGGCGCAAGCTTCTCCTGCCTCCGCAGCTCGGCCAGCTCGGCCGCCACGTGGGAGATGATGGCGTCCGACGGGGTGCCCGCCTGCGCCTTCTGACGGATCGTGGTGAGCATGTAGCCCATGGCAGACTCGATGGCGGCCAGATGGCCCGTCGTGATGCTCTTCAGCTCCGTGCGCAGCGCCGCCCGCCCCAGCTCGAAGAGCTGACCCATGATCGCCGCTGGTGCAGCGTCGCGGCCGACCGCCCAGTAGATGGAGTCAAAATGCTGCACCGCCGTCAGCACCTCGTGCTCGGTCACCACCGACGAGCTGCCCTGTGCGATAATGCGACGCACCGCCCGCACGAATGACGCCCCGGCCGTCTGCGCCGACCTGGGAAAGTCCTCCAACTCGAGCGGCACCGGCAACATGGTGCGAAGCCACTCGGCAGTGGCCTCGGCCCGCTCCTCTGCCGGGAGACCCACCGTCATCTCGTGGTCGCCCGCCGGAATGGCCATCGTGACGAACTTGCACAGACGGAAGAAGGTGCCCTGACTGAGCCGATGGGTCGCTAAGAAGCGCGGCCACAGCATCATCTCCACGGTGGCTAAGATGGAGGCCGTCGAATCGGCCGCTGCCAGGTCGCCCAACGTGAGGGCCATGAGCCACTCGGGCGCGTCGACCCGCTCCAAGTCTGCCTCGACTCCCTCCGAGAAGAGCTCGCGCTCGGGTGCCTCCCGGACGATGTAGAGGTCGGAGAAGGTGACGGTGAAGGCCACCAGCTGGGCGGGGTCGAGGCGCAACTCTGCCCCCTTGCGGAGGAGCAGCTTGCGCAACACGGACGGGGCCATCGAGCCCAGTGCCGCCCTCCCTTCTGGCGTGCTCCATCCCAGCGCGTCCATCGTGGCATCGAGGGCGGCCCCCAGGCGAGCCGGGCCCACCATGAAGCCCACCAGTGAGCATGCGCCCGCCGTTGGTGAGTAGACGCACAATCCCAGGGCCAACCACAAGGCCAGCCTGTACGGCACGTCGCATGTGTCGCTCGCCGCACCCGTGCTGGCGCGCGCGCGTGACGTTGAAATGAGTCGCGGGAGGAGACGATGTAGAGCTCCGCAAGGGCCAGTGGCAACCAACTGATTATGATCACCCCTGTCACTGCGTAGCTCTTCACCGGCGATCCCCTCCTCGCCTGGAACCGGCGCGTGTGCCAAAGGCATAGAGACGGCTGCTTGGCGTGCTCGACTGGCGAGTCGAGTGCGCAGCTATCCCTGCCAAAGACAACACACCACACTCAGCCCAAGGCAGTCCTGTGCGTTGGGGTGGCGAGTGGTCGCGGTTGCCGCAATGAGGGCTGGTCGCCGGGCTGGT
>Ga0209713_10002320_pt1 | contig 11772 bp, 3 predicted proteins | sample ArcOceMetagenome_3_FD_187444 | JGI IMG/M metagenome (GOLD analysis project Ga0209713, IMG submission 187444) | Marine eukaryotic phytoplankton communities from Arctic Ocean - Arctic Ocean- Svalbard ARC20M Metagenome (SPAdes) (version 2) | ecosystem: Environmental > Aquatic > Marine > Oceanic...
TCAATTGGAAGTCGTGCTGGCTGCGCTGCCGCTGCCAGATTTGTTGGCTGCACAATCCGCGCGTGCCGCCGTCCCGACCCATGCCCGGCATCAAGGAGCTCATCGTCCGCCTGCTCCTGGGCCTGCTCGCCATCGGGCTGAAGGTCAACCTCTACCCGCTCGCCAAGCTCTACGGCTACCGCCGCTTCGAGCCCAAGCCCAACTCGGTGATCGTCACGTGCTGCACCAACGGGCTGGGCCACATCCACCAGATGGAGCGAGTGCTCGGCACGCTCCAGGAGGAGGGCATGAAGTTCCCGGTGGTCGCGCTCGCGCGCGAGAGTAAGGTGCCGGCCTACAAGCTCAAGGCGCTCAAGGAGAAGTTTCCGGAGACCAAGTTCGTCGACCTCAACTTCGAGATCGACTACGACAACGGCAAGTCGTTCCGGAACTCGGACATCGCGATGAGCGCCACGAAGACCACGCTGCTCCGCAGCGGCGGGCTGGTGCGGCGCGTGGTCGGGCTGCTGAAGAAGCACCGGCCGCAGTACTGCCTGTCGTTCTGGGAGCCGGGCGCCGCCACGATCATCAACGTGCTCAACTGCCCGACGCGCATCGTGAGCGTGGCGTCGCAGGGGCAGCTCTTCGCCGACGGCACGGGCGGCGCGCAGGGCCACGGCTTCGTCATGCGCGGCATGCACCAGCTCAACGTCGGCAAGAAGGGCACGCTCGTGCCGCTGTCGGTGCGCGAGCTGCCGGGCGCCATCCCGCAGATCGTGCGGCTGCCCGAGGCGCAGCCGCTGGGCGACGAGCGGGGCGACTTCTACGTGGCGTACACCACCGCGCCGCAGGTGCTCTCGCCGCTCAAGACGAAGCTCGCGGGGCGCGTGATGCTCTTTGTCAAGGAGAAGCGGCTCGCCTACTACACGCGCAAGTACCGCAAGTACGCGCACGTCGAGGTGCGCCCGACGGCGCCCGACTTCGCCGACTACCTGGCGCGCTCGCGCGGGCTGATCGCGTCGCCGAGCCGCGGCGTCGTCACGCAAGCCGTCGCCATCGGCAAGCCGGTCTACCTCTTCTGCCCGCGCGGCCACGTCGAGCAGGAGTACAACCTCGCCTTCTACCTGCGCTACTTCGAGGGGGTCGCCGCGCCGCGCACGCGCCGCTACCGACGGTACGTCAAGGGCAAGTACATCCGCGCGCGCCGCAGGAACGTCGCGCCCGACGGCTGGCCCGGCGAGCTGCTCTCTCTCGCCGAGTGGGAGGCGAAGATCGCCAACAAGAGCTACGAGCTCGCCGCGCAGGCCGCCGCGCTGAGCGGATGGCTCGGCCAGATCGACCCGCTCATCAAGAAGCGGCTGCTGCCGCTGCTGCGATCCGACGACGCGCCGGCCGACGAGGCCGCCGACGAGGCCGCCGACGACGATGCCGCCAACGACGCCGCCGTCGAGGAGGAGGTGCCCGAGGAGGAGAAGGTCCTCGACGAGGAGGTGGCGATGGCGGCGAGCGAGGCCAAGGCGGCGGAGAGCGACGAGGAGGAGGACCCGGACGATGTGGAGGACGAGGACGACGTCGAGGTCGAGCCCGAGCACATCAAGGAAGACATCGACGAGGCGGCGTGACGAACGTTTCACCATGTTTAGTCTACGCGTAATTTATTCCCATGTTCTCCTTTCGTGCATGAGTGCCATGACAACCAGAGCAGAGACTCAACGCCAAAAAGGCCAATGACGTGAATCGTGAAGGGTGAAGCACGATGTGCACTCAGCACGACACCCGAGTTTGAATTGAGTCCCGGACGGGTCGTGCTGGGCACAAGTCAAACGCAATCTCAAAATCGAATTCAACTTTTCGTGAACCAAGGTGAACCTCCTTTGCGGTTTCTGAACATGGCCCACGCTCCCACGCCCCTGCCACCTTCCCTTGCCGTGACCACCCAACACATACACACAGCACATGTCGTCGTCCGTTTTCTCATGGGCCGGCCGCGCCAAAGCGCAGCGTCATCCCGTCGAGGCCGAGCAGCCAGCCGACGGCGTCCAGGTTGCGCAGCGCGGCGGCGAGGTCGTCCTGCGCCGCGGCGCCGCCCTCGGCGCCGCCGGGCACGAGCGCGCGCGCCGCGAGGGCCTTCTCGGCGACCTGCAGCTGCTGCAGCAGCGTGCTGCCGCGCATCGCGACCTTTGCCTTCTCGCAGCGGCACAGCAGCGCCCACAGCGCCGCGCTCGCGTGCGACGCCAGCCGCGCGTCGGCGCCGCCGAGCGCGTGCAGCAGCGCCGGCAGCGCGCGCGGCTTGGCGAGGAAGCTCGCCTTGCCGTCGGCGCAGAAGGCCAGGTTGCGCAGGCAGAGCGCCGCGGCGCGGCGCGCGGCGGGCAGCCGGCAGCCGACGCCGTCGACGACGCCGTCGAAGGCGTCGGGGACGCGCAGCAGCGCCGCCTGCCCCTCGGCGTCGAAGCACAGGTTGGCGAGGAAGTCGAGCACCGCCGCCGCGCGCGCCTCGTCGACCGCCGGCCGCGCGAGGCTCGCGCGCAGCGCGGCGACGGCGCGCGGCGCCGCCTGGCAGCGCAGCAGCACGGAGCGGCTCTCGGCCGCCGTCGCGAGCGACTGGAGCAGCGCCCAGCCGAGCGCCCACTGCCGCTCGGGCAGCGGCGGCTGCGAGGCGCGCCGCGGCCGCGAGACGAGCCGCACGAGGAGCACCGCGAGGCAGCGCCCCTTTGCGTCCGAGTAGGCGGTGAGCGAGCACTTGGCGGGAGCGCAGTGCGCGACGTAGTTGCAGAGGCAGCGCAGCGCGGCCTCGCGCAGCTCGGGCGCCGCCGCCGAGAGCGGCCACAGCCGCAGCAGCAGCAGCGGCAGCTGCAGCGCGACGCACGCGAGCTTGGCCTCCTCGCAGTGCGCGAGCAGGTTGGCGAGGAGCGAGACGCACCCCACCAGCTGCGGCAGCAGCTCGGCGCGCCGCGCCGCCGCCTCCCCCGGCTGCACGCCGAGGGCGCCGAGCGGCGGAGGCGCCGCCTCGCTGCCGCCGCGCCACCGCCGCGCCGCCGGCTCCGCCTTCGCCCGCGCCGCGGCCGCCGCCGAACCGCAGAAGGCGGCGGGCGCGGGCGCGGGCGCGGCGGCGGCGGCGGCGTGCGGGTGGTGGCCGGCGGCGTGCGGCAGCGCCACGAAGGCGCGCAGGTCGTCGAGGCGCGCGAGGAGCTGCGGGACGAAGCCGCGCTGCAGCACGCGCAGCTTGGCGGCGCGCGAGAGCGCCACGAGGCCGCGCAGCGCGCCGAGCACGAGCGGCTGCGCAGCCGCCTCGACCTCGCCGGCGCCGCCGCCGGCGCAGTCGTCGTGCAGCCGCAGCAGCTCGAGCGCCAGCGCGTCGCCCGCCGCCGCCGCCGGCAGCGCGCCGTCGGCTCCGTCGGCTCCGTCGGCGTTGCCTCCGTCGTCGTCGTTGCCGTCGTCGCCGCCGTCGGCCGCAGCCGCGGCGCCGCCGCTCGGAGGCGCGTCGAGCGCGACGCCGAGGCCGTCGGCGCCGTCGAAGAGCGCGCGCAGCAGCCGGCAGGCCTCGAGGCGCAGCGCGAGCGGCGCGGCGCGGCGCAGGCAGCGCACGAGCGAGAGGGCCCACGGCGCGCGCGCGCCCGGCGTCGGCGCGACGGCGGCGCCGAGCAGGAAGACGCGCACGGGCGGCGTGCGGCGCATCAGCTCGCGCCACAGCAGCATCGCCTCGTGCATCAGCTCGAGACCGGCGCCCTCGACCGCCGCGCGCGCCTGCGCCTGCGCGGGGCGGCGCAGCATCGCGACGAGCGCCTCCCACGTGCCCGGGGGCCCCGGCCGCGCGGCGCCGCCGGGCTCGGCCTCGTCGTCGCACGGCGTCGCCGTCGCGAGGGGGTCGGCGAGGAGGGGGAGCAGCGCGGGCAGCAGCTGCGCGCCGCTCTTGCGCAGCAGAGACGTCGCCTTCGCGAGCGGCACCGTCGCGGGGTCGGCGGCGAGCATCGCGCGCAGCAGCCGCAGCAGCGCCGCGCGCGCCAGCTGCACGCGAGGCAGCGCGCGCGAAAGCCACTCGGCGCCCTGCAGCCGACCGAGCGGCGCCGACACCGCGCCCGCGTCCGCGCCGCCGCCCTCGGGCACCACCCCAAACTGGAGCTGCGCGGGCGCGGCGGGCCGCGCGAGGGGGGCCTTGGCCCCCGCCGGCTGGTGGTGCGCCCGCGCGGCGGCGGCCTGCGCGCGCGTGTAGGCGAGCCAGTGCTGGCGCACGTCGAGCCAGCGCAGCAGCGCGCCGAGGTCGGGCGCGCCGTCGCCGAGGAGCAGCTCGAGCATCGGCGCCGGCCGCAGCCGCAGCAGCGCATGCAGCAGCTCGCACGCGGCGCGCACGAGGCCCGCCGACGGCGCGGGCTCGCCGAGCAGCGACGGCAGCCGCTGCGGCACGCCGAGCGCCGACATCGCCTCCCACATCTTCGAGGCGCCGTCGGCCGCCTCGGCCTCGGCCTCGGCCTCGGCGTCGGCCTCGGCGTCGGCGTCGGCTCCCGCCTCGGCCTCGCCGCTCGCGGCGGCGGCGGCGTCGCACATCGCCTGGAGCAGCCGCAGCGCCGCCGCGCGCGGCAGGCAGGCCGCGTCGACCGCGCCCGTCTCGGACGTCGCGAGGCCGACGCGCGCGGCGGCCGAGAGCAGCTCGGGCGTCTGGCGCGCCAAGTGGGCGTCGCTGCCGTGAGCGGATGCGAGCACGGCCGCAATCTCGAAGGCGCTCGCGGCGACGCGGGGGTCGGCGTCGCCGAGGAGCGGCAGCAGCCAGCACGTGCCGTGCGCCCACAGCCGCGCCATCGCCGCCCCGTGGGGCGCCGCCAGCTCGAGCGCGCCGTGCACGCAGCACATCGCCAGCCGGCGCGCCGCGACGCCCTGCACCGAGCGAGCGCCGTTGGCCGCGGCGGTGGCGGGGATCAGCGCCGGCAGCAGCGCCGCGACGCGCTCGGCGACGGCGGGCGCCTCGCCGACAGCGCTCTCGGCATCGATGCGGACGCCGGCCGGCGCGGCGGGCTGCAGGCAGCAGCACGCGAGGTGGAGCGCGAGGCGGCGCAGCTGAGGCGGCACGGTGGCGGTGAGCTGCGCGGCGCCGTACTGCTCGCACAGCATCGGCAGCAGCGGCCCCGCGCGCCGCACCTCGACGCCGAGCGAAGGGAAGCGCGCCAGCAGCGCCACGCCGTACTGCAGCACCGCGACGCGCAGCTCGGATCGGGGCGCCGTCGCGCCGCCCGCCGCCCTCGGCGCGCTCTTCGGCTCGTCGGCGCGGTCGAGCACCTCGAAGCCGCCGCCCGTCAGCGCGAGGAGCAGCCGCTGCAGCAGCGGGTCGGCGCCGCCCTCGTCGGCGGCGTCGGCGGCGTCGGCGGCGTCGGTGCGCAGCACACCCTCGAGCAGCACGAGCAGCTGCGCGAGCAGCGCGTCGTCGGCGTCGGTCGCCGGCGGCACGCCGAGCAGCCGGAAGACGGCGCCGGGCCGCGCGCTGCCCGCGCGCTGGCGCAGCAGCGCGAGGAGCGGGTGCGGCGCCGCGGCGTGGCGCGGCGCGCCCAGCTGCCGCAGCTGCGCGTGGGTGACGCACGCCAGCTCGAGCTGCTCGAGGCAGACGGCGCACTGCGCGTGGTCGGTGCACGCGTCGAGCGCCGTGAGGGCCGCCGCCATCGCCTCGCGCGGCTCGAGCCGCACCGCACGCGCCACGGCCCGCGTCACCTCCTCGTCGGCCGACGGCACGGCCACCAGCTCGCCGGCCTCGCCGCGCGCCTCGCGCAGCGCGCGGCGGCAGCGCAGCGTCGAGGCGAGCGCCCCGCTCGGCTGCGTCGCCCTCGCGCAGCGCGCGGCGAGGCTCGTCGCGCCGCCCTCGACGCACAGCGCCTGCGCCGCGTCCGCCGCCTCCACCGCGCACCACTCGGCCATCTCGGCAGACGCGTCCTCGCCCTCGCCGGCGGCGACGCGCCTCGGCAGCCAGAAGGCCACCGCGAGGCTCGTCGCGATCGGCGCTGGGACGGTGGCTGATTCGGCGTCTGCCAAGCGGGCGAGCGTGTCGGCGGGCAGGTTGAGGCCCCAGCCGGACTCGTCGTCGGCCTCGGCCGCACCCGCCTCAGCGGCGGCCTCCACCGCTGCGGAAGCGGCGGCGGCGGCGGCCAGGCTGCCAGGTTCGAAGAGGAGCGCCCCGAGCACGCTCCGCACCGCGCGGCGCACCGCTGCATTGGCGTGCAGCGCCACGGTCGCCATCAGCTGGAGCGCGCCCAGCGAGCCCAGCATCGCCTCTCGCACGGCGCCGCTGCGCTCGACGACGGTCGCGAGCAGCCTAAGCAGCGACGTGCCGAACGACAGCGCGGCGTCCTCACCCGCCGCGCCGGTGCCCTCGTCGAGGGCATAGAGGCCGTCCTCGAGCTCGGTGAGCAGCAGCGGCAGCAGCTGCGCCCGCAGCGCGTGCGCGCGCACGGCGGCGTCGCCGCAGAGCATCGCGAGCTGCTCCGCGGCGGCGGCGCGGAAGCGCGCCTCGAGCTCGCGGTTGGCGACGACCTGCAGCAGCCGTGCCACCTCGACACCGTCGAAGCTCGCGCGCTGCACCGTGCTCGCCGCATGCGCCGCGGGGGGATGCGACGCGTCCGACGGCCACCCATCCGCGCCGGGCGGCGGCAGCGCGCTCGGATGGAGCGCGGCGCCCGACCGGGTGGCGTCGAGCGAGAAGGCGGGCGGCGGCGCGATGGCCTGCGCGAGCTGCTCCGTTGCGTGGGCGGCGAGCGGCTCGGCCGAATGCAGCAGCATCCGGAGCGACGAGCCGAACCGCGTCGAGAGCGGCAGCTGCGGCAGCACCGCGCCCAGCAGCGTGCGCGCGTGGAATGCCGCCTCCGGTACCGGCAGCGCCTCGCCGTCGTTGGGCGGCACGGCGAAATCCTCGGTTGGCGCGCTGCCGGGCTGGTAGAGCGTGGCCTGCATCAGCGGCAGCATCGGTGCGATGCCGCACACCTCGGCCGCGGAGAAGAGGGGCAGCGCCGCCATCAGCACCGCGTGGGCGAGCTGCGCGAGGCGCGAGGCCGACGGCGCCGCGGTGCCGGAGGGCTGCGTCGGCACCGGCGACGCGTGCAGCGCCACGCGCACGAGCAGCGCGAGCGTGGCGGGGCGGAGCAGGTGCCGCGAGAGGGGGCGCAGCTCGTCGGAAGCCTCCGCGGCGGCCAGTGCCACCTCGGTGTCTGCGTCTGCAGCGTCGCCGTCGTCGCCCTCGGCCGCGGCGGCGTGCTCGACAGCGACGAAGGCCGCAGCGGACGCCGCGGGCGGGCTCTCGCCGGGGCGCCACAGCGCCACGAGGATCTGAGTCAGCGTCGCCTCGCGCACGGCCGCGCGCGGGTGGCCGAGGCAGCCGAGGAGCAGCGGCTGCGTCTCGTCGACGTGCGGCCGCGCGCCGCTCGCGCTGCACAGCCGCACGAGCAGCTGCAGCAGCTGTGGCTGGTCGTGGTACGAGAGCGCGGGGAGGCAGCGCGCGAGCTCGCTGCGCCGCCCGTCGAGGGCGCCGGGGTCGTTGCCCGCCAGCGCGCCTCGCGCCTGGCCCAACTCGCCGCCGCGCGACAGCTCGCGCCCGACGAGCACACGCGCGGCCGCCGCGGCCGCCTCGAGGCGCGAGGCGGCGGCGGCCGCGCGTGCGGCGGCCGGGTCGAGCTCGCGCAGGCAGCGCTGCGCAAGGCGGTGCGCGCTCGGCTGGCAGATTGCGATGAAGGGGTCGGCGGCGAGACCGCGCAGCAGCGTGGCGATCGCGGGCGGCGCTGCGGCGCGCAGCAGCGAGGGTGGCAGCGTAGACGCCATGAGGAGCGTCAGAAGCAGCAGGGCCAGCTGCGTTGGCTGCAGCTCAGGCCACGCCGCCTCGAACTCTGCGTCGGCGGCCGCGGCCGACGGGATGAGGCGGTGGAAGCGCAGCACCGCGCAAAGCGCCTCAAAGTGCCCCCGCCAGAGCGCAGCCGCCGCCTCTGCGGTCTCCGCGTCCTCGTCCTGAGCAGGCGGCAGGTAGAGCAACGGGAGCAACCGCACGAGCAGCCGGCACACGCGCGGTGCCATCTCCAGCCGCCGCAGCAGCGGCGTCGCCGTCGACCACACCGCGTCTGCGAGCTGCCACACCTCCCACCGCCCAGCAGACGCGCCGCCGCCGCCGCCGCCGCCGCCGTCGCTGCCAGACACGCCACTGCTCGTCTCCGCTAGATCAGAGGGGGTCTGGTTCGATGCGGTCGATGCCGGGCGACGATTCTCGTGCTGCTGTGGCGAGGCACGTGCCGCCTGCAGCTCGTGGTCTGCCTGCAGCCGCAGCGCCGCAACGATCTGCTGCGAGATCACGTCCAACGCGTGCAGGGCGCCCGCGGCCAGCTCACTGTGCTCCGCGACGTCGGTTGTGCGAAGCAGAGAGACGAGCCCCTGCAAGAGCTCGGGCCGATGGATCAGCGAGCCCGCCGGCAGATCGTAAGCGACTTCTGTCGCGAGCTGATGGCATGCGTTGAGGAGCACACGCTCCTCGGCCATCGACAGCCGAACGGTCGCCTCAAAGAGCATCTGCTCGTCGCTCGCATCCAGAGGCGTCGCACCGAGCCGTCGGCATGCGAGCGGCGGGGGCGCGACGCTGAGGACCAAGGCGCTGGTCGACGAGGGCTGCGGCGGAGCGGGCGCCTCCGTGCCAAACTTGAGGGCGCGACTGGCTCCAGGAGCCGCATTCGGTCGGGGCTGGGTGCGCACCACTGGTTGTGGCGGTGGTGGTGGGGTATGATCGCTCTCTGCCGCGATCGTGAGCACGGCGCCGTCGTGCTGCCGCAGCAGCTCCTCCACTGCTGCCGTGGCGCCCTCGTGCAACACTGTCTGGGTGTTGTCAGCCTGCACTCGCTGCAGGATCGCCACGGCACCCAGCCCCGCGAGCTGCTTCGATGTACTCGAGTGAGCGGCCAGACGCGCCAGCAGCGCCACGGCCTCGACCTTGCCACCAGCGTCGGGCGACTCGAGCAAGCGCAGCAGGTTGAGCGGCAGCGTAGGCTCGAGCGTCAGCTCGTGGAGCGTGAAGAGGCCCGCGTCGAGCTTGGAGTGCAGGCTCCGAGCGCTGCGCTGCCGTACCTCCTCAAGGGGATGCAAAAGCTTCTGCGATAGCATCTCGACCGCCATCGGTCGTCTCGTAGCGTTGCGGAGCGAGCGACTCGGGAGCGCGCGAAAGGGCGGTCTCTACTGCCCTTAGGCGGACTAAAGTAAGACTCGCGCGGCTTTCACGCGTACGCCTACTGCGCCTCAACGGAGCCTTCACCCCGACATCAACACACACGCAACGTGACACCAGGAGACGGTGTGCGCGGCCTCCGCTGCGCGGCCCTGACACCTCACGCGGTGGGCGCCGACCAGGAGGTCTGGCCGGTCGGCTCGTGGTAGAAGTAGTCCTTGCCCTCGGGGGTCGTCGCCTCTGCGCGGATCCGGCAGGGGAGGGGTCAGACTACGTGAGACGCGGCGGGCGGCGCCGGGGTCTGAGGTTGGCGGGCTGGGTGGGAGGCGGCGCACTCTTCCAGCCCTCGGGCAAGCCCGCAGGCGGGGGGGCGCCGGGGGGCGGTCCGGCCGGCGGCGGAACACCTCCGCCGCCCGGTGGCGCTCCCATCGACGGGCCTACACCGTCGCCGCCGCCGCTCGGTGTCTTGAGCCTCTCGATTTCGGACCTCTTCGCAGCAATCTCCGCCTCCATGCCCTCCACCTTGGCCTGCGGTGCGAGCGAGCGGCGCACATGTCAAGAGATTGCCTTCGCGGCATCGCATTGCGGCTATGCTCGCACGCCGACGATCCTCGGAGGCCTCCTGCAAGCGCTTGGCACAGCGAGTGGAGTGCGGCACTGGTGAACGGGCACTGGTGGACGTGTGCGCCGACTCTTGACGGCAGCGTTGCCTTGGTGGTCATGAAGAGCGTCTCCGTGGTATTCCGGTCGCCAGCAGCCATGGCCGGGTAGACGTCCTTGCCGAACTCCATCTTGACCGTCTTGAGCTTGTTCTCGATCAGCATGATGTCCGCCTTCAGCTTGGTGGCCTTCGCCGAGCGCTCGGCGGCATCCGCGCCGGCCTTCGCCTTCGCCTTTATGCTGTCGAGCATTGGGGCGTAGTTTGCCTGCGCAGCACGGGTGCGGCGCGGGCTGACTAGGAGTCGCTTCGCTCGTGCTCGCGCATACAATCCGGGGCAGCGGCGGCGCAGGGCACCAGCTTTTAGTTCACGGCGGAGCGCGGCTTGCGTGCGTGCGCGGCGTCGGGTGGATGACCAGCGCACTGAGTCCGGCTGGCGGCTGCTAGGTAGCACGCAGGCCAAAGCAAGCCAAGCGCCCTTTTCAGCATGTATTGTCAGTCTATTGCCAGGCGCTGGGTGTGTGGTGCAGCGCCGCCGCCAGGCCCTTCGCCATGCCATGGCGGCGGCTGCGACATTTCCCGCCGCGGGCCGCTGAGAGCCCCAGCTGGCGGTCCTCTGGTGTGCTATTAGAGCGCATTCGCTCCGGCACCTGGTGTTGTAGCCTAGGCCCCCTCCGCTGTATTGAGAGAGCACCGCACGCTCTCGACAGGAGCAAATTAGTGTGTCTGTGCGAGCCACGTGGTCGATGTTAGTTACGATTGTGGTACTCGCAAAGCCACCAGAAAGGACGCCCGTACAAAGTTACCTCTAGATTCCAGCTTTGGAAGCGCTCTTGCTGAATGCAAATGGCGCCACGTCTGGCTTGCTTCTTGCTGGTGCCGTTGGTGGAGGGCGCACGGCGTGCGCGCGAGGCCGAGCACGCTCTGATGGCCTCGCCCGCTCACGAAGCCCTCGACCCACTCATCATGCGGACGTGCGTGCAGACGTACACAAGCAATCTTACATCGCTGGGTAGCGGCCTTGACTCTGCGGAAGGCGGCGAAGAGTTCCAACTGCAAACGCATGCGACGGCGTTGCATGAGGCATGGGCGAAGAAGATTGACCGCCTCTCGCGGCGGAGTGACGACGTTGTGACGCCCAGGTCTGCGCCAATCTCGGTGATCGGAGCAGGCTTCGGCACAACTGGGACGTCGAGCCTCGCTGCGGCGCTCAGTGCGTTCAACCTGACGGTCTTCCACGCCAACGCTGCGTTCGCGAGCTCTAACGACTCCAAGGTCTACACGCCTGACGGCCAGCTGCTCGACCCTTACGCCTACCGCTCGCCCATTATGAAAGCATGGCAAGAGCGCTCATGCTTCGAAATGCTCGACGCGCACGACTACACGCTGCCTCGCGGGCTGAACGCTTGGCTCGACCGGCCGGTGGCGGAGTCGTTCGTTGACATACTGCTCGCCAATACCGACGCCAAGGTCGTCCTCACCACGCGGCCCGTGGCCGACTGGGTCGTCGAGAGAGGAAAGTATAATGTGCAAATCCCGATCGAGCGGCCATGCTACGCCCCGCGTAGGATAGGCACTCGCAACATGGAGCTAGTCGGGCGACTAGTGTTGCTGCACAACGAGCTTGTGCGTTGCCTCGTCCCACCGTCGCGCCTCCTCGAGATCGACGTCTTCGGTGGCGCCAGCGGCAGTGCGAGTGGTGCCGCGGACGCGATGCGGCGGCTCGGCGAGCTGCTCGGCATGGCGGCGCCGCCTCACGAGGCGTACCCGAAAATGTCGGCTTCTGAGCTGACGAGGCTGCCGACCATGTACATACGAGGCTACGCAGGGTTCCCGTTCTAACGCCGATCCTGGGATAAGGGCGACTGTTGGCACGGCTGTGCAGGTGTTAGAACATTCCAACGGGTGGCTCAAAGTCGGTGTTAGAACGCTGTTAGAACGCTGACGTCGGTGTCGGTCCCTGTAA
>Ga0209713_10002321_pt1 | contig 11770 bp, 1 predicted proteins | sample ArcOceMetagenome_3_FD_187444 | JGI IMG/M metagenome (GOLD analysis project Ga0209713, IMG submission 187444) | Marine eukaryotic phytoplankton communities from Arctic Ocean - Arctic Ocean- Svalbard ARC20M Metagenome (SPAdes) (version 2) | ecosystem: Environmental > Aquatic > Marine > Oceanic...
TGTGCTACTCGCAGGTAGCGGTTAGGGTCTGAAGCTTTATTAGTAAGGTGAAGAGGTCGGTCACGTGATATGTGAAGTCACGTGGTCGACCCCCCCAAGAGCGAGCCTACATTGGCACGCGATACCCCTCACTGACAAGCTATGAAACACCGTGATGCGCTTTCAGTCCTCCCTGACACTACCAAGTTCCACAAAGTGACAATCTAATGCAAAATGTAATGTCATGCATTCCTCTCTGACACGTTCGCTCGAACATACAGCACACTCCCACACGTCAGTGTGTACGACGCTCCGCGTCGCCTCGTCGCGCAAATGCACGAGGGTCGGTGGGTGGGATCGAGTTTGCTGTGCGTGCACGCGGGGCTGTGAGTAACAGCGCTGAGCGTCACTTGACGTCGAAGCCGACAGTCGAGAGATGGGATAAATAAGCCGCGAAATTCCGCAGGCTTTTGCCAGGGTAAATTCCACAGCTTTTATCGATTATCTGTCCGGACTCAGAAGTGAGTCGGTAGTGGAGTTGGTAGTGGCACTACGTTGGTCTCCTGCACACGCCCTAATATACCGCGGTATAACGAGGAGTGTACTGAGTCCGCCTCCGCTCGGATGAGTGGTGGCTCGTAGCTATGTGCTACTCGCAGGTAGCGGTTAGGGTCTGAAGCTTTATTAGTAAGGTGAAGAGGTCGGTCACGTGATATGTGAAGTCACGTGGTCGACCCCCCCAAGAGCGAGCCTACATTGGCACGCGATACCCTGTCCTGCCCTAACCGGGTGGGAGCGGTGGGTACCTGCGCCGCAAGTAGCTCACATACCAAACCAAACATCACGGCGCGAAGATGCCCTGTGGGCCGTCCTCGTCTTCGGTGGCGCAGCAGTCTTGCAGAGTGCCAGCGCCTCTCTTCACGTGGAGAGAGGAAAGCATGCACTCGAGAGGACCATTGCATCGGGGGGGGTGACGCGAGTCGGCTCCACGCAAGATGCGCCACCGACCCGTGCCTGCGCCACTTTCATTAGAAGTGCACGTCGGCCTCGCCGGAATACGTTTCGCCCAGCCACACTGCTTAGGTGCCGCTGCACCGTATTTGTAGCAACTAGACGCCTAGAACGGTGTTATACGTTCAGGATATCTGGCGCTGCAAACGCCCCCACGTGCCGCAGTTTATGAGACTGTGTGCTGCACGTCGGCGTCCCTTTCGTCAAGCCTCGACCCGCCTCGCCATGAGGTAATGGGTGAGGTGCAGTCAACCAAGTGAACGCCTGGCCCGATTAGGATTCGGTCCGTTCACTTGACGAGGGATGGGCGGCCCGCGTGCCGCACCACCCGTGGTCGCCGCTGCTGCGCTAGCTGCAGCGTCGTCCCCTTGAAACTCGCCGTCGCCGTCTGAGTCCTCGTCCACATCTGTGGGCTCGTCCTCATCTGGTGAACGCGATTGCGCCCGCCGTGCTGCTGCGTCCACAGCTGCTCTGCTGCTCTGCATCAGCCCAGCTGCATCCAGCATGTCGGCTTGCGGGATGCTCGCCGACTGGATCGACGAGATGTCGGCCGTGCCTGCCGCATCAACCATGTCTGCATACGCCCTGTCGTTGAGCTTGGCATAGATTGCTAGAGACTCCGACGTCTTCCAGCGCAAGAGCGCCAGAATGTGGTCACGATCCACGTTTGCTGCCAGCAGTGCACACGCCAGATAGCGGCGAAAGCTGTGTGGCGAGTAACGGCTGGCCGTGCCCGTTGGCACAACTTTATCCAGAAGCGCGCGCAGCTTCTTATCGACAGCCTCGCCCAACAGCGCCTGGTGATTGCCGTCTATGAAGAGTGCACACTCCTCTCTGCGCTGCATGCCATGCAATGGCCAGGCGAGCTCCAGGTCCCTCAGCTCCCTTGCCGCATTGATTGGCACTCCACTATGGAAGCGCAGGTAGATTGGGTTCTGCCCCCACTCGAGGCCGAATTGGTCGCACTTGCTCTTTGGAGGTATGATGATGGCGAAGTCGTTGCCGTTGAGCCCCCGCAGCTGCGCTGCGGTGGGATCTGGCACGTCTTTCCCGCCGATGCGCCATCGCAGATGGTGCCGCGTGAGAAAAGTCTTGCCGAACTCAGACCCTCTCGCAACCGACACCTCGGCTTTGCGGAAGCCAGTCTGCGCCAGCGTCGCCCACAGTGCCCGCCACGACTTCGAGGCGAGCGCCGTGCCCTTCATCTCTGGTAGTGCGAGCATGCGTTCGATGATGGGGTTGGTGAGTGGCTCCTTGCGATGTGGTTGTAGCGCCTCTGCTCCATATTTCTCCACGTAGTCGCGATTGAGCGCGTCTGCCAACTTGGCTACCATCCGCAGGTCCGCCATCACGATGCCCAGGCGATCGTGTGAGCGGCGAATGCCACGTAGCACCGCCAGCGCGCTAGCAGGCTTGGGTGGTGCCTTGCGCCCTGGCTTGCAGTTCATGCGGCCGTACACGTACAGTAGAGCGAAAGAGAGCACGACCACCTCCTTGTCGTAGTCGGCGTGCGCCATGCCTCTGGTGTCTCTGCGCCACGGCGCCGTGTTGCGGTGCGTGCAGAACGCCAACCAGTGTTTCCAGTTGGACTTCTCGTTGGCTAGCGTCGTCTTCGCCGCACTCTGCTCCAGGATCTGCATGAGGTGCAAGCAGACTGCATCTGCCTCGCCTTCGTCGAAGCGCATGCTGTGGACGGAGGTGTCTTCGGTGAGCAGATCAGCCAGTGACTTCGCCCGCGCCCTCGCAGCTTGTGAGTACGCCGAGAGGTCGCCACCCGGCGTGTCATCGATCAGCTGCATCGCACTGAGAGCCGCTTCCAACGTGCTGGCGCGCAGCTCATCGAACACTTTTGCCGCGTTGGTTCCCAGCCTGTCGATGCCTTCATCCTGCAACTCGTCATGCCTCTCGAACTGAGGGCACCACGTGGGGCCCGTGTCCCAGTCGAGCGCTGTGGCGCCAGTGCTGAACTGCTGCGGCCCCGCACTTGCGCTGCTGCCCTCCGCTGCCGGCTCGTGCTCGAGCCATGCCGTCGCCAGCGGCGACTGCACTCTCCTGCGCTTGGGTGGTGAAGGAAACCATTCCTCCGCCACTACCACGGGCGAGCGGTGAGTCACTTCACCTGAAGTGGGTGAAGTGGCCTCCTCGCCTGGGGGAGAGGCGAGCGCGTCGACTACGCCTGTGTGCCACCATGGTATTGGGGACGGCGCCTGAATCGCTTCCGATGCCGCCAGGCTGCAGAGGGGCCCTGCCACCGACGCCGGCTGCGCCACTTTGCGCGAGCTCTTCTCGATGAAGTCGATCAGTCCCGGCGATGCGAGCCCCCACGGGTTGTCGATATCTGGAGAGGATGGAGATGCCCAGAGGGGTGGGCCCTCTCCTGGATAGCCGAGAGTTGAGTCGAACTCGAGGCGTGCCCGCCTGCGCTCTTTGCCCGTCAGGGAGTCCTCGCCGAGCTCCCCAAGCACCTCGTCGATGAAGTGGATGGCCTCATCTGGAAGTGGTACTTGCTGCTGCTCGAGCCCGAGTGCCTCGTAGAGTTTGATCAGCTCGATGACCTTGCCTCGGCTCGCTGCATCAGCCAGCGGGTTGGCCTCGCCGTACAGGTGCTCGACCCGTAGACTGCGGTTGTGCTTTACCTTCTTGTGTCGCAAGAAAGGGTGCATCACCGCCCGGATGCCCGCCGCTCTCGCCTTGCCTTTCGCCAGTGCGAAGCTGGACGCGACCGCATCGATCTCCATCACCACATCTCTGGCTGACTCAAGGCGATGCATGAACACGAAGTAGTTAATGCACGCCGCCAGTGCTTCGAGGGTGGGGATGGTGAGTTTCGCCCTTCTCAACTCGAGGTGCCACCACTCGCCGTAGAGGCAGCCACCCAAGCCGGAGAGGTTGACTTCGAGTGCAGCATCGCTGCGCAGGCGCCAGGTGGTTGGTGGCGCGCCCTTGTGACTTTGGAACGCCGCACCTGCCACCACTGGTACTGCCCTGAGGAGCGAGGCGCCCGACGAGTTGATTAGCATGGCGCGCCACTTTCTCAGGAAACCGTCGCGCTTGCCATCAGCCTCCAGTGGGCCTGACGGGTCGCGCTCCACCTCGCCGCCAGGTCTCATTGGGCGGTGGAGGTAGTCGAGCATCTCGCGCGGCAGGTTGACAACACCCGCTACGTGCTCGAGGAAACCTACGAGTCGTCGGTACTCCGCCGCCTGCAGTCTGCCACTGACTGTCTCGTCGATGGCCTTGACTGCCTCTAGCGTCTTCTCCTTCGGCACCCACATGAGGCCTAGCGCCGGGTAGATGTTGATGCCTAACCACACACCACCTGCGCCAATCTGCCACTTGGAGACCTTCGCCGCCATGAGCCCTGCCTCGCCGACCATCTGGTGCCATACCTGAATGGCCAGCAGGGTGCGCTGCACTCCGACGATGCACATCGCCGGGTCGTCCGTGTACATGTTGGCGTCGAAAAGGCGCGCCTGCGTGCCGTACTGATCGTCGCTGAGCTCGCTCCTTGCGTTTCTCCATGCCGTCTCAGCCTGAGAGCGCGGGAAGTCTGCACTTGCTTCCGCCTTGTCGAGTCGGCGGCAGAACGACTGCATGAGCGCGTTGGCGAAGCGCTGAGCGATCTCGCTGCTCGGTGTCATGCCCATGGCCATGACGTGCTCTACGAACGCTAGCAGCTCCGGGGCGGCCCCTCCTCCAGAGGCGCGCGTCGGCATGAGGCTTCCCATCTTCCATAGTTCACGTGCCGAGTAGAACATTTGGTGGAAGAACTTGGCAAAGTCGAAGGCAATGAAAAACAGCGGCTCGTCGATCGAGTCCGCCGCGTGCTTGAGCACCGCCGCGTTGTGCGCTACGTCGCTGAAGAGCGGCTTGTGCTCCGCCTTCGGCCGACCCTCCCGTGCGACGTCGTTGAGTGCGCGCACCACCTCGTTCGAAAATTGAGTTGAGATCTCCGTGCGTGGTGCGCCATGATCAACGATGCCTCGTGGGAGCCCGCCCCCTTTCTTCGTGACGATCCCTCTCGGTGTGCAGCGCCACGGCACGAAGGGGATGAATTCGGTGACTCCGTACCATCCCAGCTGTCTCAGCTCGTGGAGAGCGTCAGTCGCTGCGTCGATTCCGCCCGCGCCCGCTTTGGTGTCGTCGTAAAGCGAGAGGAGGTTGGGCATGATGACAATCTGCGGTGCGAGCTCCGCCCTGATCGTAACGCCAAACCGAAGCATCGAGACCAGCTCTTTGTCAACGCACTGCGCAAAGAGCTCTTCGAGGAAGTCAACGTTGAGATGTGACGTCGACGTCGCGGAGTGAGGAGAGACGTGTTGCGGCGGCGTGACGGTGTCCATTAGTCGAGGCTTACCACCATTCGACACCTCCCGCAGGTCCCAGATCCGCCCCCTGGCACGTGGTCTGATGGCATCCTCGCCAAGGGCCAGTGCTGTGGGTCGGTGCGCCATGCTGCCGGTGAGTCGCGCCGCGTGCCACTTCCTGAGCTCGCGTAGCTTGGAGTCGATGGCCTTGATTGCCCAATCCTCCAGGATGTCGTCGACTGTGTCGGGTGAGAAGCCATGTTCGGCGGGCAGCTGAGGTGTGGGTGCCTCTGCTGCATGCGTCGACGGGATGGCTCCTCTATGGATGAAAGGTGTAGTGGCTAGTGACGACTCCGCCTTGAAGTCGCGCACTTGCGCACGCAGCCCCTCTGGAATCTGTTCCAGTGGCACCGGCGCAAATCTATCCGCCCAGTCGATGTACGTGGCCGCCATGATGACGTCACCGCACTCCTCCGCCGCGTCCAGCAGCGCTGCTTTGAGCTCCGCATCCGCCTGTTGAGCGCGTCTTAGCTGTGACTCAAAGTCGCCTGCTTGCGCCGCGCCGTCGAGGTGAGGCGCCACTGCTCCGCCGCTGACCGCGCCATGCTGCAAAGTGCTCAGCACCTCCCTGCGTGGTGCCATGAACGTCTGCGTGCGCGCTAGTGCCGCTGCTACCGCCAGGTACACGTGTTGGCGCTGAGCTGACACTTTGCCATCGCCTCCAGCAATGGCGTCGAGGGTGCACCATATGGGCGAGTCCGCGCCATACACTACTTCCGCGACAATCACGTCGGCCCAGGTGTCGCAGACTGGATATGCTGACCTGGCGTCACACACGCCCACAACCACGTGGTCGTCATGCATGGTGCCCGCTAGGAACACCGTGTCGATGGTGGCGTCTGTGCCCAGCTCCTTGCAGATGGCCGCTGCTCGAAGTGAGGCCGACTTGCGAGCCGCTCCGCCTGCATCCAGCATGCTCTCGCCAAACAGCGAGTGCCCACCTGATGGCACGAGCACCCGCCCTTTGTCTGAGATGTGGATGGGCAGCACTAGTAGCCTGCCTCCCGCCCCTGTTGGTGCGGCGGGTACGCAGGCCCAGCCCTCGCCCGGATATCCGAGGGTTGAATCAAACTCGAGAGTCGAGCGAGTGCTGTCTGGTGCTGAGGCGTCTGGTGCTCTCTGCGCTGGGTCGGCGCAGTCGCACCTCACTGCAACGTCGCAGCCCACCTGGCCGCACCACACCGCCCCGCATCTCGGAGGCTCGTAGCGACAATCCACCAGCCAGCGGTGACCTTCCTGGCTGGTGCATGGCCTATGCTGCAGCCGTTGCGCCGGCGCCTGCCTCGTAGCAGCCCCCATGCCTTCGCGTTCGTGTGAGCGCCAGTCGCAGCCTTGATTGGCGCAGCGCGCTGCCCCACAATCTGGCGTCCGCATGTCGAAACTGTGGGTGCCTGTTGAGATGGTCTGCCACGTGTTGTCACACCATGGGCAGTACTCAGCATCCAGGCGGTGTTTGCCAATACCCCCCACGACTCTGCGCCTTGGCTTGGAGCCAAAGAGGATCGGCCATAGCCAGGCCGTGCAAGCGCCACCACGGGGGTGGTTGTAACCAAATGCGCGTCGGTATGTCCCGCTATATCCGAACGCTGCCCCGCCAAAATGATATTGCGCCAGCTCCAGCAGCGTTGTAGGCTCCAGCACCGCGCGTGCCACTTGTGACCTGCTGGAGCCAACCTGCAAAGGGTAGATGCTCGCGCCTGCGCCCTCGGCTGCTACGGGCGGGGTTGCACGTGTTGTGCCACTCCGATCCGTCGCTGTCTCTCTGCGCAGCTCCTTCATTTGCGCCAGTGCCGCCTCGAAAGACTCGACTGCACCTTGCCTGTTCCAGTGGGCGTGCCTCCTCCTCAGGGACAGGCAGCGTGCCATCTCTCGAGGTCCAGGCACGACGTTCGGCACGACGATGGCGCCGCCAGGGCCCATGCTCGTCTTGGGCATGCAAACCACCTTGACGTCGCCTGCCGGTCCAGAGCCTGGCAAGATCGGGAACATGGTGTGTTCCAGACCACGGTGCCGTGTCTGCAGCACCCGAGAAGCAACAGCGCGAGCCTCAGCTACCGCCTGTGCCCTCGATGCTGCACGTGCCGTGTCTCGCCTGCGCTCGTCGATCCACAGCTGGCGCTGGTGGCGCTCGCACCGCTCATCATCACTGAGCACGCGCGCTGCCCGCTCGCCTGCTGCCTGCCGCTCCCGCCCGCGGGTTCGACGCCTGGTATGTTTGCGCTGCGTGGCTGCAGCGCGCCCAAATGCGGAAATGCATGCAGATCTATGACCAATGTGGGATATATGACCAATGTGGGAGATAACCGAAGCTGCTTGGTTTGGTGCATGCCCGCTGCCAAACAGGCCGCCCAGCCTGCGCCGCGATGTGTAGCACGCGGCGCACCGCGAGCGCCCGCACTTGTCGCATCGATTCCACCTCCAGCTATGATCAATGTGAGATCTATGACCAATGTGAGATCTATGACCAATGTGAGATGTGCCCTCCCTTGACCAGCCTTCACCCGGATAGCCAAGCGACGAGTCGAAGGCGTAGGCATGGTGACCCGGGCGCAGCAGTGCGATCGCTAACGACTCGCAATGGCACCGCCTGTGTGGGTAGCATGTGCATGCGAGTTGCACGTACTCCCCACGCCCTATCATGCGCCGCACGTCCTCCAGCCAGACTGCGATAAGTCTTGCCAGCGCCTCAGGGCCGATCTCAATCGCCTGGGCCGTGACGCATCCGTCTGGCAGGCCGTGCCGCGCCGCTGCCGCTCGTAGGTCGATGACCCCATCGTCGAGCTGCTGCAACACGTCCTCGAAAGCGTCAATGCACGCGTCGTGCGCACCCACGCAGTCCCCGGTCGGCTCAAAGGGGCAGCAGCAGCAATGCTGTGTACCTGAGTCAACCCGAATGACTGTGTGGCGTGCCGTGATGGGAGCGTCACTCACGCCACGCACCACCACGCGCCCGCCGCAGCGCAGCTCGGCGCGTTGAAACTCTCCAAGCGCCGCGATGCGCTCTGCCTCATCGCCCGCCGGCGGCAACGCCTCCGGGTGATCCCAGCCTGGTGGTAAGTCTACCCCTGGCCACTTGGCCTGGAAACTCTGCACTAGATGGGCACGCACGTCAACGAATTTAAATGGCGTGCGTTGAGGGTGACGCAGATCAAGCAGTCGACGTGAGTTCCACTGCGCGGCAATTGCCTCGCTGTGACCCCATGTGAATGCCGCCTTCTGGCGTTCTCGTTCGTCATCGCTCAGCCCACGCTGCACGCTGTGTGGCAGGGATGGAAATTTTCCCTCCAGAGCCCCCTGGTCCTCCAGTCTTGGGAAACCAGCCAAACGCCACACCGTCGCTTTCTGCCATTCGTCGCCAAAGCGTTGAAGCTCCACACGCTGACGTATCACCGCCCACGCCTCGCTGTCCCATAGCTGGTCCAGGTGCGTGAGCGGTAGCTCGCCAGCAATGCGAAGCACCTGGTGAAGCGCCCAGGAGAACATCCAGAGCACTTGTAGCATTCCAAAAATGTAACGCCCGTCGACGACCTTCGCTAACCTTACGCCTGGAGTGTTGTCGGCGTCGCATATATTCTTGCACGGGAAAGAGAAAATAATACCTTGTAATGGGTGCATGCGCAGCAAAACTTGCAGCGCATATCGCACATTGCCCCTCACATGCGGCCCTTGGCCCATGGAGCGGCGGTAGTCAAATTGTATTGAGATGTCACCATGTGCAAGCAGACGGTCTTGGAGCACTCCGGAGAAGTGCCCCACGAGCGCGTATACTGCACGTGGCGGCGGTAGGCCATAATCGATTACAGCGTAGGCCACCGCTGCATGCCGCAGCGCGCCGTAGTCTTTCGCAGAGATGGGGCGGTGTACAGCCAGCGGGAGCGACCCCGGCAGCCCACCCCCCCATCACCAGTGCGCCATCTTGGCCTCGTCCGCCTGCGAGAGCTTGCAGACTGCCTTGCGCTCTGCGAACCAGCCATCGCCGGTGTGGTGACAGTGGCCCTGCGTCCCTTGGTGGCCCTCTTGGGTGACCTCTTTGCCGCAGCTCTCCTGTGGGTCGAACTTGGTGTTCTTGCCTGCTGCAAACAGCCACGCGAAGCATGGCTTGTTGCGTGGGTGCTTGCTGCGGTACCACTGGAAGACAGCGTCCGTGTCGGCAGACACGGTGATTTTGTCGCCATTGAGCTTCGTCAGCTCGACCGCAACTAGGGTGCCCCCTCCATTCGTCAGAATGCCCGGTGGCCCCGGAGATCCTGGCGACGGTGGTGGGTTGATGCGCACTCGCTTGCCATCCGGTGTGCCACCCATCGGCGGCCCATATGGCCCAGGCGACGTCGCTGTCGCCTGCATGCCGGAGAATCGCTGGATGCTTGCCTCGAAGTGCAGCCCCACTGCCGAGTGCGCCAGCCGTGGCACGCTGATGAACATCATCCGGTTGGCTTCGTCCTCCGAGCGATCACGCTCCATGTCTGCCAGCAGCACATTTAGCCCATCCTGGAAGTTCTGCAGCAGGCCGTCCTTGCCGCCCGCCAGAAAATCGGTTGGTGGCTCGGCGTCGCACTTCGTGCTGTATCGCACCTTGTCGATGCCGTGGAAGAGTTCCTCCAGGCCGCTGGTGAAGAGCTTGCGCATGGACAGGCCCATCCTGCGCTGCCTGCCCATGTCTTCGATCGGAATCCATTGGAAAGCTAGCAAGCAATTAGCCGCGCATGTGCGCCAGCTGCGCTCCCCATCTGGGCGCACGCTGTAGAACGCCATTAGCGCCGCCACGATGCGCTGGCATCGGATCACCTGGTAGAGGTCGGTGTAGATCTTGTCCGCTGGCACTCGCATCAGGGCGTCAGCTTCAACACCTTTGGCGTGGCACATCTGTGCCCCATCAGCGTCGTTGATGATGTCGATCAGCTTGCCGCCCTCCTTGAGTTTCATCGAGGCCGCGAGCTTTGGGCACACCAAATGGCGAAGCGGCGCCGGCACTGATGAGCCCGACGCTGAGAAAGCGCGTGCCACCACGGTGCCATGCACTCTTGCCATCTCGCCTTTGCTCACGTCGTACAGGTCGAGTAGCTCAGGAAAGCCTGTGATGGCTTTGACTGTGCCATACATGAGCTGCCACACCGGTGCCAGCGGTCTACCGCCGTCGCTGGCTTTGATGTCTGCCAGCGCTTTGGCCTTAGCCGCACGGTCTGTGAGCTTGCCTGCCGCCACCAGCGCCGCTGCCCGCTGCTCGGGGGTGGGACGCCCTGAGTGCGCCATCTCGACGCGTGCAGCAAAACTGTAGTCCTCTGAGGCCTTGTGCTCCTCGAGGCGTTGAAGCTGAGCGATAGCATTTGGGGTGGTCATGGCTCTGAGGAGCTCGCCACCCGTCGAGCTACCACCGTCAACCTTCCCACCGCCGTGTGCCGCGTCGCCGTCGCTTGCCCCGATCCTGGTGTCCGTGATCCGCCCCCGGAGCAGCTCCAGCCTGCCTGCCAATGTGTCCTTGGCAAAGGACACTTTTGTGATGTCCAGTGCCAGCGGTGCCAGTCTGGTTTCGACATCGAAGAAGAGCGACTCGCAAAGCACGCTTGGCTTGTCCGCCTTTAAGTGACTAGCCAGCCCGGTGACGGCCTCTTTGATATCGACGCCTACTGCCGTGCCAGCGCACACCACCGACAATAGTGGTAATAGCCTTCGCTTAAGCACAGCAGCAGGAAGCAGCGCTAGGATGTGCCCTCCTGCTTCCTCTGGTTTGCTGCGCCTAGCCTCTGCGTATTTGAAACGCATGAGCAGGTTAGTTAGACGCGCGCCACCACGCAGATCGCCGGGGCCAGCGTCCCACCCTTCGGTGTGTGTGGAAAACAGCGGCTTCCATGCGGTGTCTGCCATCCCTGTAGCCACATTGTCAGCTTGCATGGACCCGTCGCAGTACTCGACATCTTCATCTGCTTCCAACGACTTGCCGATGATTTTTGCTGCTGCAGCCCACGGCGTACCCGCGGCGGAGTAAGCCGTGAGGAAGTACGGCCCCAAGTAGTAGTACAGGTCGCCAGCCGACAGGTTTGGTGGCCCCTCCGCAGTGGAGCGGAACAACATTCCTACCTGCATATGGGCCACCCACCTAGCCTTGGGGTTTGTACCGTCGTCATTCGCAGTGATACCCTCCACCGCCCAGGTTTCCCCAGGCGCCATGGTGAAAGATGTCTGGTCGTCCACCTTCGAGATGGCGGCCACTGCTTCCGCAAAAATGTCTTCCGCTTCCAAATCCATCCTTCCCACCAGAGCGTGCCAGGCCCTCTGATACACCTCTGCGTGCGGGAAGGAGGAAAACGCTCCGGCCTCGCGGCTATGTGGCCGCACCAGTGCCGGTGTGACCAGTCTTTGGAACACTGACCATGGAAGCGCTACGTGTCCTTCCACGATCAGCCATCCCAGCAGTG
>Ga0209713_10002323_pt1 | contig 11764 bp, 6 predicted proteins | sample ArcOceMetagenome_3_FD_187444 | JGI IMG/M metagenome (GOLD analysis project Ga0209713, IMG submission 187444) | Marine eukaryotic phytoplankton communities from Arctic Ocean - Arctic Ocean- Svalbard ARC20M Metagenome (SPAdes) (version 2) | ecosystem: Environmental > Aquatic > Marine > Oceanic...
TGCTGCCAGTGGCGGCCGTGGTCGGCATGGAGCGGAACGCGTCGGTGTCCTTGGATCTCTCAAGCATCGCTCGCGGGACGACATCCTCGACGACGGCGAAGCCAAAATTGGCGACCGTGGGGAGCGCGGCGCTGAGGGCAGGCACCGTGGCGTCAGCTCTGATTTCGCGTCGTCGCGCAGAGCAGACGCTGAGGCCGTAGCATCCACCACCGAGTGCGGCGACCGCGGCCGCGCCACGAAGACGCATAGTATTTGCGAACGCAGCGTTAGGCAAGCCGAATTCTTAGGCGATAAAGTTGTAAAGTCGCGAGCATAGTTTCGCACAGAGGGGTGATTTGTTGGCCCGCGACCTTTGAATGAGGACTGCGCGAATTCGCGAGCGACCGATCGACTAGCGCGCGCGCGGAGCGCGCGAAGAAAAAGAGCGCAACCTCGCTTGCCAAATCGAACCAAGTTCGCGCAGCCTTATCGTCGGCGTGGTCGTCGGCATGCCGACGCGGATCACGTCCAGGTCACGGGCGCTGCCAATGGCAAGAAAGCTTCCTTGCCTATTGGCGCGACCATGGCCGACCTACTCGCTCTGGCGACGACGAAGCTCGCACTCCCGCAGCCAGCGAAACGTGTGTTTGACGCATCGGGAGATGAGCTCGATGACGACGACGACGTTGCCCTGGTGACGACGGACGATGTCCTGTACGTCTCATGCGGCGAGGACTTTCGGCTGATCGTGGCTGAGCCTTCTCAGGTGCTGAGAGAAGCTCGCAGCGGGGCCCTCAGGAGTCGTAGGACCTCGCCCCCCCTCCCACCGGGGACCCCGGGCCGACGTATGCGCGCGCCATCGAAGTTTGGCACTGTTTATGACGGTGCAAGGCCGTACGTTGGCGTCATGATCGAGCGTCATGAGACCATCTCTAGCGTGGCTGCGAGCCTCAAGGGGCTGGTGATGAGAGAAGCTCGCAGCGGAGCCCTCACGAGTCGTAGGACCTCGCCCCCCTCCCTCCGGGACCCGGGCCGACGTATGCACGCGCCATCGAAGTTTGGGCGGGAGTTCCACTGAAGCTCCTCATGACGGGCTGTGTAGAGCTTCCGTTCGCACCTGATCCGAGCTGTGCGGCTCAGCCACGAGCGCGTGGGTCAAAGTATTACCTCAATCCGAGCTCATGGGCAGTGCCGGTCTTGCGCTTGCGCCTTGCATCTGCTGAGGGTCTACCGGGAGACGCCGCCCGGGTTGCAATCGACGTGCTCATGCCCTTCCACTCCATGACCACGACTGATTCGGCCGAGAATATCAGCGGGGGACTTGCAGAGAGCCCCAGCGAGATGCTGAACCTGCCCAGTTCATCACCCAAAGCTGCAGGTAGCCGCGTGTAGTCGTGCCGATGCGTCTCACGGCCTCTTCCCACGTACACACCGTGCCGCGTGGCAAGACGAGAGAACACGTAACGCCGTTTCCGGAGTATAAGACGACCTGTAGAGCTCCCATACGCACCTGTACCGAGCTGTACGGCTCAGCCACGAGCGCGTGGGTCAAAGTATTACCTTGATCCGATCTTATGAGCCCGAGTAGTGCCGGTGTTGCGCCTTGTATCTTGCTGAAGAGAGTCAGCTCCCGCATGGTGCGTGGCGGTGCCAATTTACGCGCTTATCGAGGTGTAGCTCTTCACTACGCGTTCGTTGGAAGATGATTTTCACTAGAGAGGTTGAAAGCCTCGCAGCACGATGCCAACGCGCCTCAGCTCATGACATGAGGCCGTCGTGACGCTCGTACAAGTCCTTTTACAGTGACATTTACCGTACCGTACACCCCGCATGGTGCGTGGCGGTGTCAATGTACGTGCTTATCGAGGTGTAGGTCTTCACTACGCGTTCGTTGGAAGATGGTTTTCACTAGAGAGGTTGAAAGCCTCGCAACGCGATGCCAACGCGCCATGCACAGTTTTCAACCGCCTCAATAATAGCCTCAGTAGACGGTAGCCTGGACTTTGGCGCGGGAGATCGCGTCTTATGCCCCAGTGCTAGCTTTCCCAACGACCGGCTGGGACGGTCATGTGCGTGGATCCCTGACCGATCGACCGACTGATGCGGGGTCCGTGTGCGCCGATCGGCCATGGACCGACGGACCGAGGAGATCATGTGCGGGACTACTACCAGTCGTAGGGTCGCGACTCGGTACACTACAATAGTACGATTCAGCTTGCAGCCGTCTTGGCAGCCGTGCCAGCTTTGACCGTGCCGCTCCGCAACGCCCACAAGCATGTCCGCGTCGCGTTCAGAGCTGAAGGCGCGCGAGGCCGCGCTCAGGGAGACGATTCGTGCTCACAAGAGTGAGCGGCAGGCGATGCAGCGCATCATGCAGCACATGCAGCAGGAGAACCAGCCGCCCGCTGCTCACCGGCAACCGCCGCCGCCGCCGACAGCTCCAGAGGCGCACCGCCGCCCGCCGCCGCTGCCAGAGGGCGGCGCAGAGCTCCGCGCTGCCATGGCTCTGACCGCGTCGATGTCACTGGTGAATATCGCGCCGGCTCGGCCAGCACCGAGGGCTGCTCCACAGCCTCGGCCCGCCTCCGCCAGCGCCGCGCAGCTCCGACGGCAGCCGCACGTGCGGCAGCCGCCTCCGCGGCAGCCGCCTGCTGCTGTGGCTGCTGCGCGAAGGCCGCCTCCGAGTGCACGCCAGGCGTGGGGCGCACCGTCGCGCAGTGAGGGCGACCTCGGCCTCGACAAGCTTCAGAGGCTCGCGCGTGCCGCCGGCGGTGAGCACCAGGAATTGGTCGAGAAGGTGAAGCAGAAGCAGATGAACGCGACGATGCAGCAGGCGGCGCTGGCGGAGCAGGCCGCCCGAGCGGGGGACGGCGGCGCAAGCTGGCTCGACGACCCGCCGTGGGCGGACTACTACGCGCCGTCGCGCGAGTGGGACTCGTCGCACAGGGCGTCTTTCCAACCGGCGCCGCAGCACCTCATCGTGCCGACGGGCCGCGCGACGGCGCGCAATTCCTTCAACCCCGCCAACCAGCGGCAGGCGGAGCGGCGGAAGCGGCTGGGCGAGAGCACCGGCATGGACGCTGGCTTTGGCGGCTTGTCGCTCGCGCAGCGGGAGCAGGATCTCGTGTTCGCCTCCTCCGGCGGAGTGGCGCAGCAGATGAAGTGCGTCGCCCTCCTTGCCGCCTCTACGCTTCTCCGCCCCAGCGCCGCAGCACTCACCCGCTTGCTCGTACGACTGCTCTCCTGCGCAGGCGCGAGGGCTCCTACTCGGACGTGTTCCAGGTCAACCCGCCCATCGGCCCCGGCGGCTACGTGCGCGAGGCCCAGTACCGCATGGTGGGCAAGGCCGCTGCGCAGTACAAGACGCAGCGGAAGCCGGGCGACAAGCGGCCGTTCTGGCGCGTCGCGTGGTGAATGGACACGCGGTGCGCGGCCATGTGCGATTGTGCGTGCACGAGGACGCCCGACGCATCGTGGGCGGGGCGCTCCCGTTCAGCCTTCTGACTTAGGGCCCTGACTTTGTGTGCCTCCATGGTCCATGCTCTCCTTCTATTATGAAAAAAGAAAACCTGGAAGCTTCACGTGGTGGGACCCCTGCTCGAGTTCAACCAATTCTTCGTTTTCGCTGAACAAATCGTCGGGCCGAGCTCCTCGATGCCAGCGCCCTCGAGCGGCTCCGCGTCGACCGCGATGGCGGTGCACGACCGCCTGTACCGCTACGTCAAGGGTCGGGGCCGTGGGCGCGCCAGAGACGGCGGCAAGGTGCGCTACGCAGACCTCTCAGACCCAGAGACCCAGAGACACTGCAACCCACACTCTCCTCTGCCCGCCTGCGACCAGGAGTCAAGCGAGGAGCAGTGGACGCGCCCGTCCAAGGGCGGCAAGCGCAGGGACCAGCGCCGCGCGAGCCAGGTGCCGGGCGAGGTGTGTGCACGCTGCTCCACAGCCCCAGCCCCCCACACAAATGCACAGCAGCACCTGACCGCAAACGCTGGTGCCCCCTGTGCGCGCAGAGCATGCCGACGAGGAGCGACAGCGAGGCGCCCGAGGAGTACAAGCGCGGCCCGGCGGCCGCCGGCAAGGCGACGTCCCTCGCCGCCGACCAGGACGACGACGCGGCCAAGAAGGGAGGCAGGGCGCGCCTCTCGCCGCAGGGCCACGGCCACGGCCGCTACGCCGAGGGCGAGGTGCCCGCGCCGGGCGGCCCCGAGTCGGTGGTGGCGGGGCGGCCGTCGTACGTGCGGCCGACGCGCAAGCGGCTCGTGGCGCGCGAGGAGCAGCGGCCGAGCGACTCGGCGGGGATGGTGTCGGAGGCGGACGGGATCAACACCAACACGCAGCAGGCCAACTGCATCGTCGGCGACGCGCTCCCAAAGGACGGCGCGCGCAAGAAGAAGTACCGCGACTTCATCCACGGCTCGACGTGCGCCCGCCGCCTCTCCGCCTCCCTCTCTCTCCACATGGCCCTCACCTGCCCCGAGACCTCGACCAGCGGGCAGATTCACCTCCGCCACACGCCCACCCGTCTCCTGCAGGCTCACCTCTGCTCCCTGGCACCCCTGACCCTCCCTCTGATGCCGCGCGATGCACCGCAGGGCGGACACGCTCATCTTCGGTCACGACATGGACAACAACCGGACGGAGGACGTGCGCGACTTTACGGGCGCCGCGGGCAACCGCTCGTCGTTCTCGTCCGACTCGGAGCACTTCGGGCGGCCACCGTCGGACGGCGGCCACCTCACGCTCGACGACCTGCGCGAGGCCGGCCTCACGCAGACCTTCAAGCCGCGCCGCAAGATGGAGTGCCCGCACCTCGACTCGCTCGCGGGAGAGATCATCCAGCAGCAGCCCGTACGCCGCCTCTTTGAACAAACCCTTCGACCGGCCAAAGATCAGCCTGCCACCGTGTGCTCTGCCTCTGCCTCCGCCTTGAGCTCGTGAGCTCTGCTGCTCACGCATTCGCGCCCCCACGCCCACGTCGCGGAGCACAGGAGGACGCCGCCGACACGCAGTACGTGTCGCACGCCGTCTTCGCCAACGCCGCCGGCGCCAACTCGCTCCGCGCGGCCGAGGCGGCGGCGCACCAGGCGGACGTGACCTCGAAGCCGCGCCGCGCCAACCGGATGGGGATGAACTCGAGCGTCGACAAGGTCGTCTTCGGCATCGACCTCGCCAAGTGCGCACAGCGCCACAGCCATAGCCCACGCCACCGCCCTCTGCGCCACCGCCGCCTCCTTCATCGCACTCCCACTCCCGGCCTCCTCTCACTCACTCACACCCGTGCCGCGTGCCGTGCCCACGCAGCTCGGAGGCGGACGACCACCTCGAGAACCAGCTCTACTCGGGCTACGGCAGCCGCTCGCACAGTTTCGTCGACCCCAACGACGTCTCGCGGCGCACGACGTCCGCCCTCACCGACGCGCGCGTCTACGGCGAGACCAAGGTCGTCTCGAGCGGCGGCACCGGCATGGAGCCGACGGCCGCGCACGACGAGCGCGACTTTGAGGGCGCGGCGGGGCGCAGCACGGCCACGCTCGCACGGCGGGTGGTCGGGGTCCGGGGCCCAGCAACCGGCGCCGGCGGCATGCCGTCCGAGGGGGCGGGGTACCCGGCGGCGGGAGGCGGCGCGACGGCGCTCGCCAAGCAGCAGCAGGCGCGGGTCGCGCAGGACATCGACGCGCACGGTTCGAAGCGTGCGACGTCGCCGCCCGCACGCGCGCGCGAGGAGAGGCCGGCCGACCAGCTCATCTACAGCTACGGCGACGACGACGGCGGCGTCCAGCGCAATGCGGCGGCGGCGGGCGGCAGCAGCCCGCCACAGGCCGTCGCGGCCAGGTCGCGCGGGCACGACGACCCCACGGAGCCGGCGGCGGGCGTGCTGACGGCGGTGACCTCGGGCGCGTCGGCGGCGGCGACGCGCACGACGCTGATCGAGACCGACGGCCGCGCGGGGGACGCGCGCGCGGCGCGGCGGGCGGACCTGGTGGCGCCGCGCGCGTTTGACCTGATCAACGGCGAGAGCTCGGACACGGCGGCGCAGCTGCACCGCGCGGCCGCCTTCGAGGGCGGAGCGGGCAAGAGCACCGTCGGGATGCACGCGGGCACGACGATCGGCGCCTCGGCGACCAACGGCAACAAGGGCGCCGCGGTGCGGGGCAGCCGGCGCAGCGCGCCGCTCGACCTGATCAAGGACCCGTTCGAGCACAAGGGCGCCGCACCGACGATGGGCTTCGCCAAGCAGCTCGAGTACTCGAAGCTCTACGGCTCTTCGGTCAAGGAGGTGGTCTTCCCGCAGAGCTCGGGGCTTCCGGCGCCGCCGATCTCGGAGGGCTTCGCTCCGGACGTGGCGGGGCTGACGTCGGGGCACCTCCACTCGATCAAGGGCAGCGGCGACGCGGTCGCGCGGATGGAGGCGTCGTCGGTGCGCGGCGACGGCCCGCCCGAGGAGGTGTACGGCGAGGCGGGGCGCGCGGGCAAGCGCGGCTCGTACACGACGATGCTCCCGGGGTACGGCCCCTCGCGCAAGGCGATGGTCGACACGCGCGTCGATAACGGCTACACGGGCGACGTGAGCGGCGGCAGCGCGCAGGCGCTCATCCAGCGGCGGAGCGAGCCGCCGGCGACGTCGCCCGAGGCGCGTGGCAAGGGCGAGCGCCCCACTGGCAAGGGGACCACGGTGCGCGCGGGGGCCTACGACGGCGCGTCGGGCGATGCACGCCGATGCACGGGGATCGACTACCGCATGAGGACGGGCGCCCTGCCGATCCAGCGGCACAACCCCGTGTACGCGTCGGACGTCGACGAGGTCGTCTTCGGCCGCGACACCGACGGCGACCCGTCGGGCTACTTCGACGGGCGGGGCATGCGCCCGTACGACGGCGCGGGCGTGCCGTGCATCGCGCTCCACCGGCGCGAGGCGGACCTGGCGCGCGGCCGCAAGGGGCGCGTCGTCTCGGACGGCTTCATGAACGCGTCGTCGGTCGACGTCGACTCCAACGTCGACAATCTGACGGGCGTCGACGCCACGCCCGACTCGATGTCGGGCAAGATGTACGAGGCGCTCGAGGACGCGCGGCGGGGCAGGAAGGCCGACCTCACGACCGAGGCCGCCTTCCGCGGCTGCGGCGGCTCGTCGTCGGCGGCGCTGTCGCTCACGGCGATGCTCGGCGACTTCAATGCGCGCATGCACTTCCCGCCCGCGCTCGTCCCCGGCGGCGTGGAGAGGGTCCAGGGCGAGTCGTCGCCGCCCTGGATCCCGAGCGCCGAGCCGTCGGCCGCCGCCGAGGCCACCACCACCAGCAGCGGCTCCTTCGGCGCGGCGGGGAGGACGTCCGGCCAGCTCAACTCGGCGGCCATGCACAAGTTCGAGGCCGAGCGGGTCGCGCGCGGCAAGGGTGGCAAGGAGGGCGGGCTCCCGTCGGCGGGGATGGCGGGGATGGCGGGGATGGCGGGGGTACCGTCGGAGATGGTGACGGCGGTGGGCGACCTGCGGCTCGGCAACGTCGCGCACCGCAAGCAGCAGGTGCCGCACTCGCGCGGCTCCCTCGCGCAGGCGCTGCTGCGAGGAAACGACCAGGCCGCGCGGACGCCCAGCCACGCCGCGCGGCTCGAGGAGCGCGGCAACGCCGAGTTTGCGGCGCACGTCGCCTCGCTCCAGCAGCGCCACGGCGGCGGTGGACATGGACGTGGCGGTGGAAGTGGCGGTGGCGGCGAGCTTCGGTTCAGCGTGGGTGCCGACGGCGTGCACGACGCGGCGCCGAGGACGAACCCGCTCGCGACGATGATGACGCACGGCGACGACTCGGCGAAGAATGCGCGCAGCCGCTTCCAGTTCGAGTCGCACCTCGAGACCTCGGGCGCATCTATGGGCGGGATGGGAGGGGCGGTGGGCTTTGGCGGGGCGAGCGCGGCGCCCGCGCGAGCCGCGCGGCGGGCGCCGCTGCTCGGCCGCTTCCACCGCGCGGCGGGCGCCAAGCTCTCGCTCGAGAGCGCCAAGCTGCAGCGCGAGGAGGTGCTGGGGCGGCCGCAGTCGGCGCCGCCGTCGCAGCGCTCGCAGCAGCGCTCGCAGCGCTCGCATCGGAACACGCCGCGCTCGCAGCGCGCCACGCCACGCGCCACGCCGCGCTCGCAGTCGCCGGGGCGCGGTGGCGGCGGCGGCGGCGGCGGCGGCGCGGTGGCTGGCAAGGCGAGCGGGCTGAAGGCGCAGAGGCAGCGCAGGTCGACGCGCGAGAATGTCGGCGGGTACGACGGCGGCAGTGCGGCGCAGGCGCTGGGTTGGTTTGGCGGCGTGGCGCAGGCGCTGGGTGGCGGTGGCGGTGGCAGCCGGCGCTCCCGCAGCGCTGGCCCCGCCACGCGAGGCGGCGACATGCGAGGCGGCGAGGGCGGCGTGCTGGCGCTCCGTGCCGCACGCGACACGACGCCATTCGGATCATTCGGCATCGGCGGCGGGGACGACCTCGGTGCGGATAGCGGCGGCGGCGGCGACCGTTTGCAACAGCGTCGATCGGCGCTGACTCCGGCCGACGGTGGCGACATGCCAACGGGCGGCATCGGCGGCGGCGGCGGAGGCGGTGGCGGCGGTGACGACGGCGCGTACGCGCGCGCCCTCGACGCGGGGCGGTCGCTCCTCGGCTCGCCGTACACGCCCGTGACACGCAGCGAGTCGGCGCCGCCCGCCCGCACGTCGTACCTCGCGCTGACGCGCGCGCGCGACCCCTCCAGCGGCGCCGCGGGCGGCTTCAGGAAGGACGACCGCTCGGCCGGCTTCGGCGGCGGCAGCTTCCACCGCGTCTCGGCGCCTCTGGCGCCGCCGCCGTTTGGCGTCGACACCACCACCACCGCGATCACCACCGCCGCCTCGCGCTTCCAGACGTCGTCGAGCGCCGTCGGCAGCCACCCGTGGGTCAGCGGCGGCGTCAGCGGCGGGCCGATGCACACGCGGTCGGGAGGGTCGCCGGGCGGCGGCGGTTTCTCCCCTTCCGCGAGCTCCTCGGCCATTGTGCCGTTTGCCCCGGCCGGCCGGCGCTTCTGACGTAATTCGATTCACAGCGGCTGCTAGTAGCCGCGCCCAAGTGCTCGGCTCGATGGACCCTTATTGCAGCGACGACCGGTCGCCAATACTTTTTTCAAGCGCGAAAAGTGTGTCCTGTGTTTTCCTCCAGGCTTGTGTGCATTTACTTTACAGAAGCCTTTTAAAGTAACACGACCCTCGCCGAGGCAGCCAGCGTGTGGGCCGGAGCGCATCACGAGCCGCCGGGCCACGTGCAGCCGGCCGAGGCGCGCAGCGCGTCGGGCGCGACGGCAGCGAGGGCGAGGAGGCAGCTGGTGGGGCGGAGGACGGTCGCATGCAGCACATGCACGTAGCGCTTGGTGCGGCCGAGCAGCTGCTTGGCGCCGCAGCGCACCTCGAGCCGCCGCGACTCGAAGTCGACGTGGCTGGCCACCCGACCCAGCTCGACCGTGACGGAAGCGGCGGAGGCGGCGGAGGCGGCGGAGGCGGCGGAGGCGGCGGAGGCGGCGGAGGCGGCGGAGGCGGCGGAGGGCGTGCTGCGGGCCGCGGTGGCGTCGTCGGCGGCGACTGTCGCGTCGCTGGCAGTTGCGGACGAAGCAGGCACCGGCGTCTGCGCTTGCGGCGGCGTCTGCGGCGTCGCGGGCTCGGCGACGAGGCGGAAGGCGCGCGCCTCGGCGTGGCGGAGCTGCGGCGCGGCCACCTCCCTGGCGGAGCAGCGCGCGCCGATGCCGAGGCGGCCGTGCAGCTCGACGCTCAGCTCGACCAGCGCCTCGAGCGCCTCCCAGCTGCCGCCGTCGTCGGGCCACACCTCGCACACGCACACCTCGACGCCGCCGCCACACTCGCCACCGTCGCCTCCACTGCCGTCGCTCCCGCTGCCGCCACCGCCGTCGTCTAGGCTCCCGACGGGACGGAGCGTGGCGTACCGCAGCGGCAGATGCTGCTGCTGCAGCCACTCGCCGCCGTGGCGAGACGCGAGCACGTCCCACGCGCAGTCGACCACGGGGCCTCGATGGTCGTACCGCTGCTGCTCCTCCTCGTGCTGCTGCTGCTTCTTCTCATGCGGCGGCGGCGGCGGCGGCGGCGGCGGCAGCGGCGAGGCACCCGCCAGCCGCACGCCCATCTTGGCGAGCCTCTGCAGGCGCGCAGACGGCGTGTGCATCGGCATGGCGAGAAGCGAGTAGCCGCGCTCCGCCAGGTGGGAGAGCGCGAGGCTGGTCGCTTGTTCGCGGAGCAGCAAGCCTCGGCCGGTCGGCCGCCAAGAGCCGCCACCGCACGGCTCGGCGAGCTCGGCGCTGACGAGGCTTTTCACCAGCGGCGGCAGCGCGGCGCGCTCCCTCTCACCGCGCTTCGACGTTGCCGGCGCAGCCGCGGCCGCCTCGTGCCCACGCATCGCCTCCCCATCCGCATCGCCACACAGCGGAGCGTGCTCATGGACGAGGTTGCCGATGCCGAGCAGAGCGCCGTGCACCCGCGCCTGTGCCCCGGCCTCGCTCTCGACCGCAGAGGCGGCAGCAGCAGTGAGCAGCCTGACCTGCTCCAGCTGCTGCGCCGCCTCGTCCGGCCGCTCGGTCCGTGCCGCATGTGCCGCCGCCTTGGCCTTGCTCAGGTCGCCGCGCACGTGCTGCAAGGTGTGCTGCGCCGCCCGCCAGACCTTGTCGGCCTCGACGACGGCGTCCACGAGCTTCTCGTCGGCGCCACGCCGGCGCTGCGACTCGCGCACGACCTCCGGGTCGCCGCCGTACTCGGCACGGAAGCGCTGGATGTCCAGCATCTCTGCACAACGCAGTGCGCAGCGAGTTAGGATGGACGTGCTGTCGTCGTGGCCACGCCCGAGCCACGCGCCACTTCAGCGCGTTCGCGGCCTGCGCAACCATCTCAGCGCGCGCCACCTCATCGAGCCAACCCACCCACCCACGATGCTGATGCATCTGATGGCGCTCCACTACCCGTCGCTGTCGTCGCTCGAGCAGCCGTCGCACGAGTTCCGAATCCTGGCGCCCACTGACAACGCCGTGCTGCGCACGCCCGTAAACACCACCAAAGACCTCGAGCTGCGGTACGCCGCTCGCGGCTATGGCACCGGCCGGCTCTGCCTCAGTCTCAAGAACGGCCCGCTCCAGTACTACCGCGGTCCCATCCTGCACCGCGACCCAGCGCAGGTCCAGCCGTACGCCAGCGGATGCTTCATCCTCGGCCAGCCGGTCACGATCAAGGGCCTGCACACCGGCATGTACTCGCTGGACGCCGAGCTGCGCAGCACCACCACGGACGCCGTGCTGGGCGGCGGCGGCGCGGTGCACCCGACGAGCTGGTTCGCCGTCGTGGCTGGGCCCGACGAGGAGTTCGAGCCGACTTACGAGTGGCAGGCGGTCGAGGACGGCCAGAGCATCCCGTCGGGACTCGACGTCAAGCTCTCACTCGACTCGCACCGAAACGTCGCGCGGATCCCACCCACGTGGCGTCTGCAGGTGTACACGCCGGGCATCGGCTTCCTGCGGCACGACGTCTCGCGCACGACGCGGCTTCGGGAGCTCGAGGAGGCGGCGGTCGCCGAGGCGCGCCACCACGGCGCGACGGGCGCCGAGTGCGCCGCGTCGCTGTGGGCAGGCGCCGACCCGCTCGCGCCGTCGCTCACCGCCGAGGAGTCGCAGCTCTTTCTGAGGCGCTCCGCGCTCAAAGTGCACCTCGAGGGCTGCGAGCTGCCTGCCGGCACGCGCGGGCACGAGTTCGATGCACATCACCACCACGGTGAGGCGGCCGCCGTCGAGACTG
>Ga0209713_10002324_pt1 | contig 11762 bp, 9 predicted proteins | sample ArcOceMetagenome_3_FD_187444 | JGI IMG/M metagenome (GOLD analysis project Ga0209713, IMG submission 187444) | Marine eukaryotic phytoplankton communities from Arctic Ocean - Arctic Ocean- Svalbard ARC20M Metagenome (SPAdes) (version 2) | ecosystem: Environmental > Aquatic > Marine > Oceanic...
CGCCGCCATCATGACCGAAGCGCGAGGATGTACCACAGACCGATCGAGTCGACGCCCTCGATCGGGTAGAGCGCGGCCGACAGCCCCAGCAGCGATCCGGACACGGCCAGCCCCACTGGCACGCCGTTCCACAGTCGTGCCAGTCCGACGAGCCGATGGCGGCGGCGACGACGACGAACGTCGTGAAGATCTTGAGCGCGAGATCGAGCGCGATGGCCGCCGCCGTCTTCGAGTCGTACGGTGCGGCCTTGATCGGCCCGAGGATCGGCCCCGGCACGCCGGCCGAGACGGGCTGCAGGTAGTACTCGCCGGGCCTGTCGATCTTGACCTCGACGCCCGAGACGCTCAGTTCGCTGGCGCTGCCGGCGGCCACCACCGACACGACAAACGTGGGCAGCACCTGCGCGTTGGCGGAGGTGCCGCCGCTGTGCTGCGGGCCCGAGCCCGACACGAGCAGCGAGACGAAGCTCGAGAGCAGCTGCTCACTCGGCACCTCCAGCGCCGCGGTGAGGTCGTCGAGCACCAAAAGTAGCTGCTCCTCCGCGACGGAGAGGTTGCCGGAGCTCGCGGAGGAGACGGCGGCCATCGCGCCGTCCGCCACCGCCTCGCCCGCTACCACGGTGCCGTTGACGCCCGCGCTGAGGTTGGCGAGCGCGGCGTCGCGGTCGCGGATCCGGTCGACCTCCTTGCGCGTGAAGAGTCGGAAGTAGACGTTGGTCTGCACGACGTCTCCCTGCGCGATGGGTGGCGCGGCGATCGCCGAGAGCGCGAGAGACAGCGAGATGTTCTCGAGCGCGACGACGATGGGGAAGCTGGCGTAGCCCGTGGCGTCGGCGTCCTCCATGGCCTCCGCCACGAGCCCCTTCTTGCCGACGCCCTTGAGCTTGGTGAAGTCGAGGTCGCGGTCGTAGTCGCCGACGCCGCTGATGTTCTCCGCGGCGCTCACGTTGCTCAGCGGCGAGCGCAGCACGATCGCGCGCGAGCGCTCCGAGGCGACGCCGTTGGCGGTGCCGACGCGCACGGCGATCGCGTCGCCGTCGACGCCGGAGACGAACTCGAGCACGAGGCGCACCACGCCGTCGGCGTCGGTCATGCCCGTCGCCGTCGCGGCGTTGAGCGTCGGCGGGTCGGGGCCGAGCTGCGACTCCTTGATGTTGAAGGCGTTTAGGATGTACTGCGCGGGCGAGACCACGACGCCCGTCGCCGCGACGGTCGAGGCGGTGACGCGCGCCGAGGCGAGCGGCATGCCCGACGAGATGGTCACCCGCGCCATCAGCACGAACGACGCGCCGACGGCCACCTGCGCGGGCACGTCGTTGACCAGCTCAATCGACGACGCCTCCGACTCGATGATCATCAGCCGGAACGTCGCCTCGGAGCTGAGCGACCCCGGCACCTCGAGCGCGGCGCCGACGCGCGTCGAGACGGCCGTGTGCTCCCACGTGAACGCCGGGAAGCTGACGGTCGTCACCCACACGGGCGGCACGCCGTCGGTCGACTCGGCAAAGATGCCGGTGGTCGTGGGCTGCCTGACGCGCCAGTCGCCCGCGTACGCCTCGGCTGACGCCTCGGGCACCGACACGCCACCGACGACGTAGCCCAAGCTCGCCCCGCTGAAGCTGCTCGATGGGATCGCGACGCCCGTTCTCGCGCCGGAGGACGGCACCAGCGTGCAGTTCCCTCCGAGGAGGCCCTGTGGAAGATGGCGCAGCGGCTGCCCGAGAACATACCGAGCGCGCCCATCGTCGCCTGGAAGCTGTACGGCAGCGCCTCGCCGCCCATCTCCGCCGGCACCAGCTGCAGCGAGATCATGCCCGCCAACAGGGCCTGGGGGAACCTCCACAGGTCGTACGTCTGGTTGGTCGCGCTGCTGGTCCACCGATACGGCTCGAGCTCGAGCGAAAAGTACATCGACGGCGTGGCGGGGAGGGCGCTGCCGAGCGAGACGGCCGCCGACGGCTGCGAGACGACCGTGAGCTTGTGATTGTTGATCGCGACGCACGTGGTGGTTGTGACCACCGACACCTCGTCCACGGCGGTGGCGCCGTACGCGGCGAGGATGTCGTCCTCGTACGGCGCGGTCACCCTGAAGAAGAGCTTCAGCCTGAAGCGCGTGCCGTTGGCGGCGTCGAAGAGCTGCAGCGAGTCGAAGAGCGCGAGCCCCGCGCTGTCGGCGGGCGACGAGCGCGCCGAGCCCATCGGGTGGAAGACGCCCTCGAGCGACGTGCCCACGGCGTCGATCATGTCAAAGACGACGTCCGGCAGCGGCGCCAGAGTGTCGGGGTCCACCGCCTGCGCGAAGACCTGGTGGGAAAGCAACGCACAAGGGTCAGTCGTCAGGTCTTGGGTGAGAGCGTCAATCGAGGGGGCGAGGATGATGGGGGAGGGATGAGACAGTGGGCAGGGGGCGCTGGGAAGGGGGTTTAATCACCTGGTAGTGCGGCACGGGCGCGCCCTGGTCGTCGAGCAGCGTCGCGCGCGGCGGCTGCGCCAGGACCGACTTGACGCGCCACACCACGTCGGTGGTGGCGGCGGGCTGCGCGTCGGTTCTGCCGAGGGGCGAGGGCGTGCCCGACGGCTCGGTGTGCACAGCGATCGACGCGAGCCTCGAGCGCACGTTGAAGAGCAGCGGGCTCGATCGGATGCCGTCGAGGTTGACCACGACGCCGTACAGGCACGGGTGCCCCGCGTGTACGTCGGCAATGAAGCAGCCGACGCCGGGCAGCGAGCGGTTCCACGAGCCCGTCATCATCGTGATGAAGGTGGCGTACGGCTCGTACGGGTAGCTGAGCAGGCGGCCCAGCGGCGCCCCCTGGTTGCTCCAGCCGTACTCCTCGACGCGCATGTAGGCGGTGCCTCCGTTCTCGGGCGGCCAGCCGCGGGAGCCGAGGTCCAGATCGCACGGCGAGTACGAGAGGCACGCCGGGTCGAGCTCGGTCGTCCACCCCGGGAGGTAACTGGGCAGGTGGACCAGGTCATACGAGAGCATCTTGCTCGGGACGCCCTCGCCGAGCACGTCGACCGCGTCGAAGCAGAAGATGTGCTCGGGCACGGCCGCCTCCGGGTTGATGGTCGGCCGGATCTCCGTGTTGCCGATGGTGATGTTGGACGGGAACCCGAGCAGGTCGGTGGTGGTGGGCGTCTTCTCGCCCAGCGAGCCGCCCTGCTGGATGTGGTCGAACGCGGTGCGCTGCTGCTCAACCGGGTCGCGAAGCCGCGTGTCTGGCTGCCCGTTGAGCGGCCACCCCACTCCCCACTCAATCGACGCCATGCGCGACTCGACGTCCATAACGGTGACGTGCTCGCACGCGCGCGAGAGCGAGGTCACCAGGCCGGTGGCGGCGTCGACCTTCTCCACGTACGCCGCGTACTCGTACCGGATCGAGCCGGTGGCCGCCTCCTTGATGTACTCGGGCACCGCCACGTTGACGCCGAAGCCGCGCCAGTAAGGGTGGAGCACCCTCATTTCCACGACGCCGTTGGCGTCAGTGACGCACACGTCCTGCCACCCGTCGGCTTTCAAGTTTCCGATGCGTCGCGCATCGTCGAGACCTCGCTCGGCTTGAGGCCCTCGATTGTGAGGTCGGACGAGTCGCCCTCCGACACGGACCGCACCAGCCCACACGTCACGATCGTGGCCACCGGCGGCAGGTTTGGATAGATGACGTCGATCACGTTGAGGCGCACGCGCAGCCCCGGCACGCCGCGGCCCGTCGCGTCCTGCGCCAGCAGCTTGATCCCCGGGAACGACGCGTTGAACCCGTCCGAGGAGCCGCCCATCGCGCGTGCCTCCGCGTCGTTTGCAAACTGCGCGCGCACGCACGCCTCCGCCGTCGGGCAGACGCCAGTGCCGCCCGAGCTCAGCGCACAGGTGACGTTGGTCGCGGTGCTCGGGTCGTCACAGGAAAAGTCGCCGAGGATCGCCTGGCGAATGCGCCCCATGATGCTGGCGAGGTCGCCCGTCACATCGAGGTAGTCGGGCTGCGAGGCGAAGCCGGCCGACGGCGTGAAGGCGGGGTTGACCGCCGCCCAGTCGGCGAGCAGCGTCTGCACGTGGATCTTCGCGACGCCGTTGGTGAAGAAGGACGGCGCGTTGAACGAGAGCGGCACCAGCCACGAGTCAGTATCGATTATCTTCAGCTGCGCCGTGCCCGAGCCAAGGAAGAGCACGTCCAAGTCCATCGACCGGCCTCCCAGCGGGTCGGGGCGGCGGGTGGGAGCGGTGCTGCCAGGGGTGTTGCTCGGGCCGAGGAGCATGCTCGTGAGCGTGTCGAGCGGCGTGAGAGAGGTGCACACACCCGCGCCGGCGCTGGCCCCGGCACCGCTCGAGGCGTCGGCGGCGGGGGCGATCAGGCTGGCGGTCGTGCCCGTCGTGAAGAGGCCATGCGGCACCGAGAAGGAGAAGGGCTCCGAGGGCAGCGACCACTTGGTGTACGTCGCGTCGGCGACGAGGAGGCGGAAGCGGCCCTCGCGCGAGCGGCGGACTGCGTCGCCTGGGATGGCCACCGACCGCGCGTAGTAGGAGCCCGTCTTCATCGTCAGGCTCGTCCCCGCCGCGGAGAACATGTACGAAGGGTTGGCCATGCTGTAGGTCGAGGACACGACCACGAAGCCAGAGGGCCCGCTGAGGCCCGTCTGCCCGACGCCGCTCTCGATGGTGAGCGCTACCTTGCCGTCGAGCTGGAGCGACACCAGCGTGTCGCCCACGCACGAGTAGCGCGCGATCGCCAGCAAGGTGGCGCCGCTCCCCGTGCCGTCGTCGCCCATCGCGCTGCTGGTGAGGTCGGCGTCGGTGAGCGTTACGCCGTAGAGGGCCGCGCAGACGGCGACGACCGCGTCCATGTCCATCACGAACGCGTACGGCTTCTTCGACGGCACGCCCTGCCCGTCCTCGTCGACGAAGCGCACGACGGGCTTGATCGGCTCCTCCAAAAAGGGCTCCCCCGGCTCGACGGCCTCGGTGGTGTACGACGTGCGCAGGTACGTCGGCTGCACCGACCACGCGATCGCCACGACGCGCGACTGCACCTTGATCGGGCACGAGACCGCGCAGCCGTCGTACACGCCGCTCGAGGTGACGCCGGGCGTGCAGAAGGCGAGCCGGTGGTACTTGCCGAGCAATCCGTCGTCGAGGCCCCACACGCCAAAGGTCAGCTCGGGGAACGAGGCGACGCCGTCGTCGCCGGTCGGCGCGCTCACGGCGTGGATCAGGTGCTTCGGCTCGGGCGCGACGAGCGAGCCGTATAGTCGGGCGCGCCGAGGCGGTGGTTCTCGGGGCGCTCCATCATTGGCAGCTGGAGGCCCGCGTAGGTGTGGAGCACGGCGATCACCCGCACGCCGGCGAGCGGCTGCCCCGCCTCGTCGAGCACGCGCACGCGCGGCGCGGGCGCGTCGGCGGCCACGGCGCTGCCGCTCGCATCGAGCGAGTAGGTCTGCGCCGTGCTGAGCGGGTCGCCCTCCCGCACGACGGGGACGCCGTCCGTCAGAACCCCGGTGGACGCGGGGCACGCGGCGGCGGGCGCGAGGCTCGTGTTGTCGAAGCTCGGCTCGAGCAGCGTGATCGTCTTGACGGGGCTGTCGATGAAGATCGGCGACGTGTAGCGCGGCGGCCGCGGCAGTCGGCCCGGCCGCGCGGGCGCCAGCTCCGGGTCGTTCCAGCTCGCGACGGCACCGTCGCAGAAGAACATGATGCAAAGGTAGCGCGACGACGCGGCGACGAGCATCAGGTTCTCCCAGCGCGCGACGCCGCTCGCGTCCGACGGCGCGGACGTCACGCCGGAGAGCAGCGCGTAGTTCTGGCCGCGCACGTGGTGCTTGGCCGCACCGTCCGAGCGGCTCGTCTTGTCCTGCTCCTTGAGGAACTGCTGGAAGAAGTTGAGGTGCTCGGAGGCAAACGCCGTCACGGTCGCGTTGGCCACCGGCGCGCCGGCGCTGTCGAGCACCGTGACGGTCGGCTGGCGCGGGAAGGGCACGCCCGGCACGACGTGCAGCGAGGTACCGCTCGCCGCGTCCGGGCGGAGGCCACCCACGCGCGGCTGCAGCATCGTGGACGCGGTGGTGGCGATGCTGTCGCCGCCGTCGAACTCGAGGGTGTAGATGGCGGCAGGGCCGCTGGTCACGCCCAGCTCGGCGAACGTCGCCGTGCCCGTGTCGTCGGTCGCAACGACCTCGCCGCGCAGCGTCGGCGTGCACGCTGCCTCGATCATCACAAACGGCATCGCACCCGCGAACTTGAAGCGCTCGGAGCTGGAGCCGTTCGAGCAGTCGAGCGTGTTCAGCGGCTTGCGCGAGTACGAGATCTCGGCGACCGACGCGGTCACGAACACGGGCGTGCGCAGGGACCCGTCGTCGTCGCAGACGGCGCGGCCGAGGGCCGGGCAGGTGCGGTTGACGAAGTTGTTGCCCTGCGAGTCCCGCACGCTGATGGCGACCGGGGCCGCGCCGCCGCCGCCCGTCGTGGTGAGCGTGGGCCCGAGCTGGGCGAACCCCGGCAGCGCCGACGCGAACGTGACGCTGGAGGTGAGCACATAGGGAGGGTCCGGCCTCCGAGTGACGAGCGGGGCGCCGATGAAGAGGTACATGGTGAAGATGGCGCACACGCCGGCGAGGCGCGTGCGCGTGCGGTCCTCCACGAGGTCGACCGGCGCGAAGAAGAGGCGCGGCATTGGGAAGCGCAATGCCCCCCACCGATGTAATTTTGGTGCAGGACAGCCAAAACGGACAACGGACGAGCCGAAACGGCGCGTCTTTCTAATGGTAACGTTGGATTCTACGTTTCAAAAAAGGATTGTGGTTGCGTTCCAAGGTTGCGCGCGTCCTCCTCGGCCTGCGGCATCGCGCCCGGCGACCACTTGTGCTGGGCACGAGCGGCCGATCGAAGGCGGCCGCCCGGACCGTCGTCGCACGGCAGCAGCATCACGTGCCGCGCAACTCCCAGGCGCGCCGTGCGATTCCACCACGGCCATCGCACGGATGTAGTCGAAGGCTGATTGCTCGCGCAATTGTGTGGGTAGTCGCGACAGCCAAGAGCGCGCGACGCTAATGTTTCCATGGTTGCGAGGCATAATATGTATGTATGTGTCTGCGGCAGATCGTGCTGGCCTTGAGCCTCGTGCTCGGACACGGCTTAGTTAGCCGGCCTCTCGCTCGGCCAGCAGCAGCAGCAGCAGCAGCTTATCGGGCTCGCCTGCAGCTCCTGGAGCCTGGTACCGACCTGCCGCTGCCGTCGGCGCTGGAGGCGGTGCCTAGCAGCGGTGTGTCGCTCGACGAGCTTGCTAGTGGTCAAAAGCTGCTCGTTCTCGCATCGTCCGAGGCCAGCACCATGACCGACCCACTGCGCACGGTGCTCGTCGGTCTGCAGGCCGTCGTCCAGCCAGATGAGCACCGCGCCGCAGTGGCAGCCGTCTCTCTGGTCGGCGCCGCCACCTACCGCAAGCTCGCGCGAAAGGCAGGCGTATCGTACACGCTGCTCTGCGACTCGGGCAGCGGCGAGTGGCTGAGCCAGCTGCACGATGGCTCGGGTGCAGCAGCTGGCGAGGTGATCGTCCACATCGTGGCGATGCCGGCGGCCCGGGTCCTCGCCCGATTCTCCACGGGCGGCGGCAGCTCGGCACAGGACGTCGTCGACGCGGTGGGTACGGCGCTCGGCCAGGGTCGTGAGCACCTCGAGGTGGAGGTGGACACCGCCGTGCAGGCGCGCAGCGCACAGGCCGACCTGGCGGCGCTGCGTGCGGAGAACGAGCGGCTTCAAAAGGAGCTCGTTGCGACGGCGGGGAAGCGGCTGGCGGAGGCGCGTGCGGCGGCAAGGGCCGAGGAGCGGCGGCGGCTGCAGGAGGAGGCGGACGCGGCGAACGCGGCGAGCGCGGCCCGGGCAGCGGCGGCCGAGGCGGAGGCGAGGGCGGGGGTGGAGGCGAAGAGGGCCAGGGCCGCGCAGCAGCAGGGTTCCGCGGGCGGCTCCAAGGCGGCTCAGGCGCAGCTGAGATCGGCGCAGCGTCAGGCCGAGCAGAGGAGAGCAACACAGAGAGTGGCGCCAAAGGCCGGACGCCCAGCCAGCCGCAGCGCGGCAGCAGCAGCGGCGGCGGAGCCGGCGGTCGCCGATAGAACTGCGCCAAAGGCCAGACGCCCAGCCAGCCGCAGCGCGGCAGCTGCAGTGGAGGAGAGGGCGGCCGCGGCAGCGTCTGCGGAAAAGGCGGCGACGGCGGTGGTGGACTCGGCATCGGACCGTGACGAGGCAACCGACGATGCGATGATCGATGCCATCGCTGCCGCGGCGGACGCCGCCGCCGCCGCCGCCGGCGCTGGTCCGATCTGCACGCTGCGAGCCGCGTGCTCGTTTGAGGTGGTGGTGCAGAAGTCGCGGTTCATCGCCCACGCCGCCCCGGCGACGTCGGCGGAGGCGGCGAACGCGTGGGTCAAGGCGACGAGCGACGCGCGCGCGCGGCACAACTGCTTCGCGTGGCGTCTGAGCGCCGACGGCGCGACGCGCACCAACGGCGACGGCGAGCCGGGCGGCACGGCCGGCCCTCCGATCCTTGCGGCCATCGAGGGTGCGGGTCTTCACGACGTTGCCGTGCTCGTGTGCCGGTACAGGCTGGACGGAGGCGCCAAGCTGGGGACGGGCGGGCTGGTGCGCGCCTACGGCGGCGCCGCGGCCGCCGTGCTCGCCGAGGGCGACGTGGTTGCCACGACGCCCACCCTCACGCTGCGCGTGCGCGTCGAGGCGAGAGACGTCGGCGTGGCGTACGCGACGCTCAGCAGCTACTCGCCGCGCGCAGCCGATGATGGCGCCGCGGAATACGGCGAGGAGGGGGAGGGGGCCACCAGCGCGCTCCTCGTGGACGTGCCGCCCGACGAGTCCGTGCAGTTGGTGCGGGCGCTTCGAGAGGCGACCGGCGGCCGCGCCGAGGTGCGCGTGGGCGCGCCGGGGGGCGCGGGGTGAGTTCCCTTGAGGTCGAGGAAGAGGGGGAAAATCACATTCAACCAACCAGGCGTATATTACAGAGTAGTGGGTTGCGGTGCAGACAGTGTTCACGAAACGCGGACAGCGGTACTCACAGAAATGACGCTGCAGCGCACTTCCACAGGCATGCCCCCACCAGTACTACAAACCACCTGCCAGGGACGTGCGAACAGACCTGTGAGGGGAAGTTGGGGATATGGGGCGGCAGTTGCCATGGTGGGCTGCCACGGCGCGCACTGACCTGCCAACTCCAGCATAGTTCCTCACCAAAGCTTTAGTTGTTGCGGGCACGCATGGAGCGGCGCTCCCTGGCCTTCCGCATCGCCGACTCCTTGGCCTTGCGGATCGCCTTGTCGTGCGCCGACTCGAAGGTCTTGCGGTTGCGGAGGATGCGCAGGTGGCCCACCTGGTTGGTCTGCTTGCGGAAGCGGCGCAGAGCCTTCTCAATCCTGCCAGGGAGAGCAGAGCAGCAGGCAGCGTCGGCGGGTGCACAAAACGGTGGTGGTTTGGGGTGCTGCCAGAGCTTCGCGGAAGGCGGAGCCAGAACGAGCCGCCTCCACCGGTTCGATGCGCAGCGACTCACGGCTCGCCCTGCTCAATCTCAATCTCAATCCGCGGCACGTGGCCCTTGCGGTGCGCAAGCTCCATGCTCGGGCAGCTGGAGCGGGCAGGCGTCGCGACCGAGCGCACGAGCGGCGCGGCGGGCACCACGAGCGCCGATGAGCAGGCGAAGAGGCCGAGGAGCGCGAGCAGGCAGCGCAGCATTAGGCTCGAGAACGCGGTCGAGGAAAGAGCAAGGGCGTCCTCCCAGCTCGCGAGCTCGCGCAAGGCTTGGCTTGCGTGCGGTAATCGCGCACTGGAAACACGGTTTACCAGGAAGTATCACCCCTCCTCGCGTAACGAGCAAGGGGGGACGGCTGATGCACCACAACCGACCATCCTGACCACCCACTCCAACATCAAAGCCCACCAACCACCCTTTCTCACGTTTCCCTTTCGAGAGGGGCAGCGCGGTGGCTTTGCCACTTGTTTCCGCCCCCCGAGCGCTCCGTCGAGCACTCGCAATCACTCTCGGCCGGAGCGGGTCGACTCGGCCAGAGGCAGAGGACCTTTGCCCCCTTGGTGGTGGCCGAGGCTGGCGGCTCCACGCTGCTCGAGAGCGTCGCAGCCGGTCTACAGGGCGCGATGCGGCGGCAGCAGGGCCGCTCGGGCGGCGTGCAGAAGCCGGAGAAGGACAAGAAGAAGCGCGCCACCTACGACCAGGCCTTCAAGCTAAAGGTTGTCAAGGAGGCGCTTCTTCGGCCACCCACGAACCGGATCAAGCCGACGTGCGCGCGCTTCCCGGGCATCGAGCCGTGCCAGGTGCGGCCTCCCTCCCCATCCCCCTCCCCATCCGACCCGCCGCCGCGCGCCCGTCCCGCGAACCGCCTGGGCTTGCTTTTCGGTTCAGCGGCGGTTTTGGAAACCCCTGGGAGCTGAAGAGCGGCCCAACGCGCCACGCCAGCGATGCCCTGAGGCGCGTGCCGGCGCCCTGCCGGGCCAGTGCGTCAAGCCTTGCCACGCCGCGCGCCGTTGTGGCCGCCCGCGCGCGCGCGGCCGCCTGGAATTGGCCTCCGGCACCCCCTCGTCACCGCGCACCCAAAAATATGTTGGCCTGGCCTGGGTGCTCACCACCTCCTGCTCCCCGCTCGCAGCTGCGCAAGTGGATTCGCAACCTGGAGGCGGAGACGCAACCCGAGGGCGCCAAGCCGAAGAAGGCCAAGGAGGGCGCCGCGGCCTCGCGCCCGAAGCCGCAGACCCCGAAGGCGGAGCCGAAGCCTAAGAAGCGGAAGACAACTCCTGCAGCTCCTGCGCCACCACCACCTGAGGCCTCGGAGCCCGACGACGAGGAGACGCGCGTCCAGCTGCAAGCGGCCGCCGCCAGCGCGGGGCTGCGTACCCCGCGCCGCGCCGCGGCCGCCGCCAGGCTGCGCGTCCAGGTCGATGCGGACGCCGCCGGCCGCGAGGACGAGGAGGACGAGGAGGACCCCAGCGCGGCGACGGACGGCGACGACGACGATGACGTCGGCGACGGCGACGGCTCGGACGACGCGACGGACGAGATGATGGACGAGTCCGAGCTCGACGTGGGCGACGGCTCGGCCGCCGGCGGCTCGATGCGCGGGTCGCCGCCCGTCACGCCGCAGGCGCCCGAGCCCTTCTCGGCCGCGGCCGACGCGCGGCGGGCGGCGCGGCGCGCCTCGTCCTCGCGCACGCCCGACAAGGTGCTCGGCGGCGCCGTCGGCAGCCCGACGTCGCCGCTGCAGATGAACGATCCGATCATCCGGCGCGCGGCGTCGTCGCGGCCCCGCTCCCTGCTCTCGCTTGGCGCGAGAGCGGGCGGGCAGCCGCCCGTCGCCACCTCGACAGGGACGCCGCTCTTCCTCCTCGGCCGCGGCGGCCCGGCCTCGCAGTGGTTCCTCCCGGTGGACGGAGGGGCCAGCGGCCTGGGCGTCGTCGGCGGCCTGTGCGTCGTCGGCGGCCTGGGCGGCCTGGGCGGCGCCGCCGACGGCATCAACGTCTCTCCGCAGGGATGGGTCGACGAGTGGCTCTCGGAGGTCGCCTCGGACGCCGCCTCCGAGCTCGGGGCGTAGGCGGGCGGCGCTGCTACTGTACCCGCCCGTGCTGCTCCACTCGCGCGCTCGCCGACTGTCCTCCTCTATCTCAGCCAGCTGCTTCCTTTGTATGACCAGCAGCAACCCACGTTCTGGCGGCGCGCCGGACGTGCTCAACTATGTGTGCCCAACGACTATGGGACCGGCCC
>Ga0209713_10002326_pt1 | contig 11758 bp, 2 predicted proteins | sample ArcOceMetagenome_3_FD_187444 | JGI IMG/M metagenome (GOLD analysis project Ga0209713, IMG submission 187444) | Marine eukaryotic phytoplankton communities from Arctic Ocean - Arctic Ocean- Svalbard ARC20M Metagenome (SPAdes) (version 2) | ecosystem: Environmental > Aquatic > Marine > Oceanic...
AAGACGAAAAAAAAAATGGAATTCCGAACTTTTTCAATTTGGCGGCAGATTCGGGGGATGGCGTGTGTGGAGCGGGGATAGGGAGCTGCAGATGACACTCGCGGCGGAGAAATCGTGCAGGACCGTGCCGTCGTCAGAGCAGTGTGCATGGCTCTCGGCAGGACGCGTTCGAGGCCGAGGGCACCCCGCAGCCTCTCGCACCTTGACATAGAATGCGATGCCGAGGACCACCCGCCCCGTCAATGCTGGCTCGCAGGATGCTGATCGGAGCGGGCGAAAGGCGCTCGGCTGCCGTCGGCTGCCGCCAGCTGCCGTGGATCCTTATCACCCTGCTGTTTCCTGCTGCGCTCCATGGTCCCAGCTCTCCCCTCTTTGTGTCCTGTGCATGTGCACGCCAATGCAGCTCGGACGATCCAGGTGACGGCGTTTGCCGGTGTGCGGTGTGCAGCGAAACCCACAGCGCCTGTGGAACCAGCGCTTGCCGTCACGGGGCCCCTACAGCTCACTGCAAGCTGGAAGCCTCCTGCCAATTGGAACACACAACCCGGCAATTACGAGATTATAGTGATCCAGGATGCAAGTCCGCTGTGGGTGCACCTGGTGGTGAGAAAATGATGCCCATTTCACAGTCCCACTCCCCTTCGGTCGGATCAGAGACCGGCTGCGGTCGCAGCAGCAGTGCTTGTTCCAGATGAGCTTTCATTCGACGCGCTTCTTCTTACATTCATGTGTTTGATGCAAACCGCAGGTTTTTCCAGCAGATATCACCCGGTTTGACCTCAACCCCGAGACGGCTGCGGACTTTGAAACCAAAGCAGCATACCCGGGCGCAACAAATGTGGCCCCCTTGGCCATAGAGGCCGGGAAACTCTACAATGTATATATAGCGTCCATGAACGCAGCAAGCGAAGCCTCGGATCCCGTACTTGTCCCACCGATGAGACTCATGGCAATCGGGAAAGTCTTTGCGCCTGGAGATGTGCACATTTGCGATGCCAACCAGGACGACCATCCTGGGTGCACAACAGATCGCTCTTCGTTTTCCCTAATAGTGACTTGGCTCAAGCCCGTGGAAACAGGGGCCGGTGCTCAACTGGACCTGCCAATATCTCGTTACGAAGTCGTCCTCTCCGAGGACGAGAGTTTCAGCACAGCTTTGAAAACGGTGAATATTTCTACGGCAGATGCTGAAGTCGAAGGAAATGTTTGCAGATTGGTAATAACTGGCCTGCCCAAGGGTAAAGCCTTTGTTGCGCGCGTGCGTGGATACAACAGCGTAGGTGCTGGGGAGTGGGGCCAGACATCAGGTGTGCCTCGAATCGTCCTTAGCCTTCCGGGAGCAGTTGGATTGCCGTTCATAGGCTCGGGCGCAATACCTCATTTTATGGGTTCGGCATTACCTGCGCTGCCTTTTCTTACCCTTTTCTGGAAGGCCCCGAGAGATAGAGGAGGAGGCGATGACAGCAAGTTCAACATTACGATTCAGGGGTACACAGTACAGCTTGGAACATCAGCAAACCTTGACGACAGCGCGTTGCTCAGTAGAGACGTGGATAATCGTACGGCAACCTTCAATGGAGACATGGTCAACTGGACGATTTATTCAGGCAACAGCGTTCCGTTGACACTGGGCACACGGTACTTTGTGCGGATTAGGGCAAGAAATGGCATTGGTTTTGGGAACTGGTCGGTCATCACCCACAAGATCCTGATTCAAGAACCTGGACTACCTCGAAATGTGCAGCTTCGAACTGTTGGTCCTCTTACCTTGAATGTGTCGTGGACAGAGCCAGAAGATACAGGGGCGGGGGCTGGGAACACTTACCCCCTTCTAAGCTATCAGGTCGTGATTCAGTTATCTGCAGGCCAACCTGACTTGCACGCTGCGACTTCACACACACAAATTGTATCGGGCCGCACTAAAACGTTGGTGGTGTCATCGCTCCAAAGGGGCGCCCAATATTCTACTTTCGTTCGAGCGCGCAACAATGCCAGCGACCACCCGGACAAAGTTCAATATGGGTACGGGCCGTGGGCATTGGGCACTGCAGCATGCCTGGACGGAATGGCGCGCCCGAGTGTGTGTAGTGGGTATGGCGTCATTGCCATCGGTCTACCATCCATTCCGAATGATTTTCAACTGAGGCCAGTTGGCAGTGGGGTATTGATGTCGCAGTGGACACGTCCAGAGGAAACAGGGAATGGTTCCAGGCTTTACCCACTGGTCAGGTATGATGTACAATTCGCTGCAGATGAGCAGTTTAGCGATGGGGAAGTTTTTTCAGCAGATGGCCGTTTGAATCTATATCGGACTGTACCAGGTCAGTATGCTACAGGGCATGTCAAATTTTCGCGGGTACGAGCAATGAATGATGCTGGTGTTAGCGAATGGTCGGAAATAGCCAGCGCCACGGTTTTGCACTTCCCCACCCGCCCTCGAAATCTGAATGCCACAAATGGGAACCTGAGTCTACTCGTCACATTTGAGCGACCAATCAATACAGGAACAGGCACAGTACGTATCTGGCCGCTCCTGTGGTACGAACTCGAAATTACACCACACCCGTACACCTGCCCAGAAGACGCAAATCGTCAAAGAACTTTGCAAGTTGCCAATTTTTCTCAACTCGAGAAGAACAATTACACAGTAATTGGACTGCGGAAGGGTTGTGAATATTCTTTTCGCATGCGTGTCAAGAATGATGCCGGTTTCAGCAATTACACTGAACCTGTTTTGGAATCGTTCTTGGAATGTTCTCAGAAGCCTACAAATTTGGTGGCAGAGCCTGGCTCAGCACTGCAGATGATACTTAATTGGGAGACTCCATTGGACACGGGAGACGGAACGAGGAACGATTTATTGATTATCAAGTATCTCGTTCACGTTTCAAATTCATCGACTTTTCATGGCCCTTTGTTACGCAGCATGGAGACTAGTGCAAAGACACTGACGCTTGCGTTTTTGCCCAGAGTGTTGTTGCATGTGCGGGTTCTCCCCGTGACGAGGGCTGGATTGGGTCACTTTGCCCAGGCGAGTGCAACGCCAATAATTCCAGAGCTCAGATCTACAGCAGTGATTCTTTCTTCTCTGACCACGGGAGCTAACTCCGAGGCGACCGTGCGCATGACCACGACAGCAGCCTTGCTGCCGAATCATAAAATTTCTGTACGATTTCCGCATGGGTTCCAGGTTTCTGAAATACAACTCGGAGAACAAGGAAGTCCGACTGCGTTGCCTACAATGCTAAACATCGATAGGAGTGCGCGCGCTCCTTGTGGCACAGACTGCGAAGACAGCCCAGAAACCGTGACTCTCAATTATGTTGGTGCAACGGAACTGCCGGCAAGCAGCAGCATTGTTCTTTCCTTCAAAAATATAAAGAACAGAAGGTGGGCTGGACCGGCCGAGCCATTCGAACTACGAGTGCTGAACCAGGATGGAACCTTTACTATAGCTGAAGCCCTAAATGTTTCAGAATGTTTGCTCCTCCCCGGTGCCCTTGTGAGCCCGTCGATCAAATTAGAGGACGACAGGACCGGTATGTTATGCACAGCGTTGGTGCAATTCACGGTGGGCCAGAACAATCTGTGGCTTCCAGACGATCAAGCACTTCTAGAATTTCCGCACAGCTTTGACCTGTCGGGTTCTGTGAATGTGCACGATCTGGTTGGAGATCGAGGCTCGAGCCTGAACATGGGGTTCTTACGAGTAGTTTCTTTATCGAATAATCTGCTCAGGATCGCCAGATCAGGAGGGGATGCAATTCCAGTTGGTACAAAAGTTCTTTTCTCGGTCTCGAATATCAGAAACTCGATATTCGCAAACGAGTCTGGGCCTGTTTCGCTCAAACTCTTGACAAATAGCAGTCACATCATTGATCAGGCGAGCTTTGCGGGAATCCTTTTTAAGCCAGGAAATCTGAGCAACACATCTGTTACACCCCTCAGACCAGCAGCATACGCAATGAGTGATTTCAAAGTCTGTTTCCGAAGTGGTGCAGTTGGAGTGCCCCCGAATTCAGTAATGCGGATAACCTTTCCGGCTGTGCATTTTTTGCAAGATGCAACTTTTGGATCTGCCGAAGGTATCGATGGTACTTTTGAGATCAGCGTGGAACAGCAGGTTCTTCATGTCTTTCGCACCGGTGAGGCAACGGCCGTTTTGCCGCACTCTTACTTGTGCTTGCTGGTTCGCAACATTCGGAACCACTATGCAGGGACAACATTGCCATACGCAATCAGCGTATTGACCAGGTCAAATGTAGTGATGGAGGAAGATCTTACAGTCGCAGGCAGCATGATACAAGCGGCGAACTTGACAGTAAGCAGGCTGGAGCTATCTAGCCATTATGCAGGAGCAGATACACAAATTGAGATCGACCTCGAGATTGCAGGTGCCCTCAACTTTCGAGGTGCTGAAGGTGGACGTGTCATTGTAGAATTTCCCTCCGGCTTCGAGATCAATCCTGGGGGCGAGTCGCCACTGCAACTGGATGCCACTGTACAGGCGCCTGCGCAGGGCACTCTTCAGTTGGTCGGAACATGGACAGGAATGTCGATTTCTCTGTATCCCGTCCGGTCATACACCCTGCCAATCGTGCCTTGCTCTGCGAAGACCTGGTTTGTGTGCGGTTCAGGTGCAGCAATTGAGTTGCAAGGCGGAAATGAATGGTTGCCTGGCTCCAAATTTTCAATGCGCCTTAGTGGACTACGCACCCGGCCCTTTGCAGGAAGATCCAGTGCCTTCCGAATCTATACTCTGAACGCTGACAATCGTCTGTCAGATTTGAGTTCTAATCGCTGGGTGCGTCTTGTGCCCAACCGTCTTCATTCGGTGTCCGCGGGTCCCAATCCTCTGATGACGAACAAAACTGTTGAGATCAGGTTTTCGTTTCTGACCACCAACGTTGTGCCTGAAAATTGCCAGATCGAGGTATTCTTTCCGCCTGCATACTCTATGACTCCTTCCTTGAAGGTTAGATCTCTTTTCAACAAGCTTGCTTTGTCGGTTTCGCACGTGTCGAAAAGTGTTCACGGGACCAACGTCACAATTGCCAGACACATGGGCCAGGTCATGCCGCGCAGAAGTAATGTCACATTTTTTGTATCTGGAGTTCGTACACAATCTAAATCTGGCCCGAGCGGCATCTGTCAGATTCGCGTGAAAACTGCTGAAAATTACACGATCGATGAAGATCAGCAGGTTGACTGTCCACTCCTCGAATATGACTGGTCTGTTCCAAGAACTGTGCTTCCTTTTCCAAATCGGCCATCCAGCGGAAATATGATTGTTACAATAGCAGGTAGGGGCTTTGGAAATGAACAGCACCTACAGCCGCAGAGTGAGTACCGAGCAACTCGCATTGGCCAAACAGCATGCAGTTCAACAAGCTGGCTGTCAGATTCTGCGTTAACGTGTTTGCTGGCAGCAGGGGTGTTGCCCAGCAACATAATGGTCACAATCGAAAGAAAGGTGGCAACGGGAAATTTCATTTTTTCATTCGATCTTCCCTTCGCAAATTCATCGCAAATTTTGAATTTTCCCACGTCAGGTGCGAGCTCAGTATTGAGTGGAGGAAATTTCGGTACATTTGCAACGTCTCTTGCTGTTCGGTCAGGCTTCACTGCAACTGAAAACACACACTGGATTAGTGATACGTCCGTGTTCACTCGATCGCCTAGAAGTGTCGGAGGGAGCATTTCCTTGGTAATGACAGCTGGGCACTTTCCGGGTTCTGCGATTGATTTCGTGAGTTTTGATGCAAGCACACTTTCGTCAACCTCTCGATCGAATATTCCCGCTTCAACGCACAAGCTCATGCACGTAGGACACGATTTTGGACTCGTAGATTCTTGTCCTCAACTGAGAATTCATGGAACCCATTGCATGGCGACATCATGGGTGTCGCAAAGTTGTCTGCAATGCAGGGTGACATCCGGAATTGGATCCAATGTAACGGCAATCGCTGTCACGGTTGCTGGTCTTGTCGGCACAATGTCAGGTGCAGTCTCATTTGATGCGCCCTCTTTGTCTTCAGTGTCTAAATCTGAAGACCAGGAAATGCTAACAACTGGCGACGAAGGAGTACGGGTTTTTAATTTGATGGGTGCGCACTTCGATCGCGCCGACATGTCAGGCGTTGTGAGACTGGGAGACACCCAATGTTCGAGCACAATTTGGAAATCTGACACTAGCCTGTCTTGTCGTATCAATTCTTTTGTGAACATGATGTCACTGGATATTTCGTACAAAGTCGCTCATCACCAAACCGAACTTTCCGGGGTGTTTTCGATAGATGGACCTGCACTGTCTGCTGTTTCCAGAGGTAACATTCAGCCCATTGTTCAGAGGATCGAAATGCAAGTCTTCGGCAAGAATTTTGGTGCAAACATGCAAACATTTGCCATAAGAATGGGAGGTACTACAAGTCTTTCGACTATCTGGATGTCTGATACGTCATTAATCAGCAGACCAGCTCGCGGATTATCAGCAGGTGTTGACCTTGTCGTCAGCATTTCACGGGCTGTAGGGACGGCATCGAACGTCCTCACGTACGATGCGCCTACGGTTTCTTCGACAGGGCCGCACTTAGGCTGGGCGAATCTTCCAGCCTCCGGTCGCGCGTATCTTACCGTCGCTGGTACCAATCTGGGATTCCTGGCGACGAGCCATAAGCTTCGAATAGGAATGACTGATTGTGAACGGCAAGGCTGGACTTCCGACTCCACGATAACTTGCAAAACGCCTCATGGTTGGGAAAGTTCTGTGGAGTCCGTCATCACTGTGGCGCGCGAGTATGGAGGAAGAACAAATTTTTATTCGTATGACCTTCCATCATTTAGATTGCCGAAGACATCGAATTTGCCAACCATCTCCTTGCATCAGTCTTCAACTGCCAGTATTGCTGGCTCGAATTTTGGTAGCTATTCAAAATCTACGATGGGCCGCGCAGGCCTCTCATCCTGCTCGAGTACCGTGTGGTCTGCAGAAACAGCAATGTCGTGCCGGGCGGTGGATGGCGTGGGCTCGTATAATACAGTTGTGTTGACGGTGGCCAGGCTCCAAGCAAGTGGATCTGTCATGCTGTCATATGATGCCCCGCTCCTGCGTGTGCTTGATGGAGCCAATTTGCCTGTAGCTGGACAGGGTAAACTCATGGAAGGATCAAACTTAGGAAGCTCGGACTTTTCTTCACGATATCGCGCAGGCGACAGTGCATGTCTTGCTAGTCGATGGTTTTCAGATTCTTCGCTCCTGTGTAAACTCTCGGTAGGTCAGGGACACCATCTCGATTTCGTGATCACTCTCGGTGGTGAGCAACAATCTGCTAAGAGACTTTTCAGTTATGACCTTGCCGTCGCAGATAGAATTCTCGCCACCAACTCTGGCCCTTCGGAAGCCACTTTTCACACTGTAGCAGGCAAATCATTCAGTCTGTTCTCCATTTCTCAGCAGACAAGCGTGGGATTCTCAAACTCTGTGATGAGTGAGTGGATTTCTGACTCCTCGCTCACTTTGCGGGTTGCAAACGGCCTCTCTGGTCGAGGGGAGTCTGTTATTGTTTCTGTTGCAATGGAACGGAAAACATCCAGGACCTCCTTGTTTACCTATGATGGTCCTGCTATCTTGGATGTAACTGGACGTGCTGAAGGAATAAATGGTGATCATGTCACACTTTCCGGCATTGGTTTCGGTTCGCATGATTACACCATCCGTGCCATGATTAGCACCTATGGCTGTATCAGTACAGGATGGGTTGCAGAAACCTCGATTATTTGTAAACTGAATCCAGGCGTCGTCGCTGGTGAGGTAACTCTCTCTGCTGTGCGGGACTCGTCATTTTGTCGGAAATGCGTTCCTGGACTTGAACTGTTAATCGGATGCAGAAAGGGCATCGGTGCCAGTGCTGGATTTTGTGCACCGTGCACAAGCTGTCCATTAGGATACTTCCGGGATTGTGATGCTGGAGGCACAGGCGAATGTCTCCCCTGCAAGAATAGCGAGGAGTTTGTAGACCAAAGATTCTTCAAAGACATCCAGGGAAAGGGGACAACGCAATGCACCAATTGTACAGTGTGCGGAGGAAGAGATCAAGATGGCAGCAGTTACGAGGTTTCACGGTGCACGCTCGAGCGCGACACTGTGTGTCAATCTTGTCCCACATGCTTGTCTGGCATTCGAATAGGATGTTCCGAATACTTTGAAGGAACTTGCGACACTATCGCAGATGGCGTTCCTGGTATCACGGCGACAGCGAGCGGGCATCTTCGTTCGCAGCAGCTTTACGATTCTAAGCATCTTACAACGGAAGCCATCATGATTCGCTTGACTGGAGAGAATCTGGGCACCAGCTTGGCGCTTCCATCAAACACTCTCATCGACTTTCCGAGAGGCATTGCGCAGAATCTGTCCATATCAGCCATCATACCATCTGAGGCCATGCTGGCTGCTGCTCGAGACAAGGACATACTCACGCAAGGTAGGCGTTCATGGTTTCGACGTGCTGAAACGCGTTTGCAAATGATGATGCTATCAAAGATTCATTACCTGGCTCCCAGTGGTATCAGATTGGCACCTCGGGCGAATTTGACCTTCAAGGTGGATCTGAGTTCTGTCACTGATCCCGAATTAGCTGCCTTATACCGATGGGATCAAGGCAGCGGCAGGTGGCGAAAACAGAATACGGAGTTGGTATTGGGCGAAGGTCAGGCACGTATGAAGGTGGAAAACTTCTCCAGCTATGTGATCATGGCCCCAGCAAACGTTACATTGTCTGATCAAGGAGGCGAGGGAATGCCATATCAATTTCTTGTAATCATCTTAACTACTTTGGCAATATTGAGCATATTGGTGTGCGTGCTGGTCTATATGATGAGGCGTCAACGCAAGCGTGAAGCTGCCAAAGTTTTGAAGGCTTCGCCTCATGTACGCTTGATGGACTCGCCAATGGATAAGCCAAGCATTGTCCGCCTTCCAACCCCATCAGCGACACCTCGCACGCCTCATACACCACGGGGCAGCGCCTCGTCGCCCCTTACTCCATATCGTGCTGTGGGCGACACCGAACGGACAGCTTCGTGGAAGCGGCAGTTCTACTCGCGTGATCAGACGCGTGTCACATCACCTGTGCCGAAATTATCTTTTTCGTCGCTCTTCCGTGGACCACGTGACGCTGGTGGACTCGATTCCCCGAATACCCGCGTGCCAGAATTGAGTGCCAACGTGGGTACTTCATCTGAATGGGGATTTGGTAGTGCAAGGAGATACTTGACCAGAACGCAGACACCGCAGACTCGCTTTTCGAGCAGATCATCCAGCAGAGATCCGTCTCCAACCCGACGAGATCTTGAGAGCAACTTGGAGCTTCTGGCGTCATCTTTTGCACCTCAAATGCGTATGATGGATGCAGCTCGGAAGGGGATAACCAAAGACCCTCTTCCGCCCTCGCATCCTCCATCAAGACCCATCCCACAAGTGCCGCAATTGACCCCAAGATCACAGCAGGAGCAAATTGATGAGGATGGTCCTATGGGCTTCGACGTACTGGTTCGTACGGATGAAAGAGCACGAGCTGTGCTGTCACCAAGCGCAAGTAGTCCAACCAGAAAGAGCTCTTCTCCAGGTGAACTCCGAGCTGTCCCGTTGCCCGAGCCAACATTCCGGAGATCCAGAAATCTTCCCAAGCAAGAACCCATTGAGGATCTTTTGATCAGGAGCGACGATTACGGTGACAAGTCTGGAGTGGGTCTAGATCGGAAACGAGTACGCTACAGCCTGCCCGCCCGTGTTCCCCAGCGAACAACAAACACTCGAAAGAGCAGCGAAAAGCCCGCAAGGCTGCATGGGGCTCCTAGTGCCGTATCTGCGCTGTCGCCCCGAAAGATCGAATTCAAAGAGCAAATTTCGACACCAGATCGCTTGCGCCAACACGTAGGTGATCAAATTCGCCGGGCGCCGCACATGACACCACGTGCCGATGATGATCGTCCTCCGGTACGTCACCAAGGTCCCCGGGACCGAAGCCACGAATCAGCCTACTCTTTATCTCCATCCTCCCGCTCACCCTCTCAATCACCATCACGCACTGTTCAATCGGCAACGTCTGCTAATAGGATGGCAGATGCTCAAACCTCGACACCTTCTGCTCATCCCGCAAAAGTCTTACAGCCGGGTATTGTCAAGCCTCAAGGGAACGTCGAGCCCGTACTCGCGTATGCTGTAGACAAGGGCAATGAACACAAGATGCTGGAATCTCTGCCCATTGAAGACCTGCAAAGACTAGCGGCAGGAAAGCCACCAGCGGAATTCGTGGCCATACAAATGTGGGCATCTGATCAAGGTACCACGTCAGATGATCCAGAAAGGCCTGAAACCCCAGAGTCCACGCGACTACGGCAGCAACATGAGATAATGGATCAAATGACGGCTGCTCAAACGGGATTCTCTTTGGCTGCACGGTCGCCGGCCAGAGCGTGGAACCAGCGAGATCGTAACCTCCAGACACAACGTCTGCAGCAACCCAACACGGCATCCTACTCACGTGCGCATTCGAGCCCAGCGCGTCCCCGATCCCCAGAGTTTTCTGTAAGGTGAGCCACATTTTGTTTTGCGCTTGTGCGATTAGAAGTGCGCTGGACAGCACTGACCTGTTTGTCGTGCTGCGTAGACCTGGCGCACGACAATTTGTCACAGATTCGCCCGACAGCTCACCAGTGCGGGAGCCATCTCCTCGAGCGCCAGGCGGTGAGCGATTTGAGAGGCAAAGCTTTGCATGAAAAAAAAGTGAAAGGGGCGAGAAGCAGGAAAAACACACAGACGGATCATTTAATCTGCAGACGAAACGCCTTGTATCGCCAGAAATCGCATTCTTGGATTCATCAACCTTGTATTAGTAGTCGTGCCACACGCGCACTCACAAATGACATTCCACCCGCCCACGCACGATGCTGGCGGTCTTGGCGCCCCGACACCCGCATTTAGAATACAATAAATTCATCAACCCAGATTGAGGTCAGCAAGCAAGGGAGAAAATTGTGTAACTATGTCTCGGGCGAGTAGGTGGAAGTCCTTGGTGCGTAGTTGCTGCCTTGCTCGCGATTCAATTCAGGAAAGCTCGGGCTTCCACTGCCGACTCCCCCGCCGCCACGCGCTACCGCATGGCTCGGTGCTCCTCCTGAAGGCGCCTGCAACCGCAACGAACAACTCCGATCAGCACCGGCACTACGCATCGTGAGGACCGAACGCAACCGTAGCAGGCGGTCACAAGAGAAGAGTGCAGACAAAGGGTCTGACCGCACCTGAGGGGGGCGAGCTGACATTTGCTGCTGATAATCAAAGTCCTGTGCCATAACGACACCTTGCGTCGGCACATGGTAATGCGGGACGGGTGTCGGCGTTTGCTGATAAGGGCTCGGCATGTAGGGCGCATAAGGGCCCGCGGGTGCCATGACCTGCGCCGCGCGCTGAGTGGCTTCGAGGGGGACAAACATTCTTTTAGCTCGCGGGCCCTGTTTGCGCGGACCCGTGGGATTGAGGTAGATGCGTCCCATCTCGCCCTTGCCTCCTCCCGCCATGTTCATGCCGAGCTTGAGCTTGCGCTGCTCGGCGCGCAACTGTTCGCGCGCTACCCACTCCATGCCGCTGTCCTGTTCATAATCTTCAGCTTGCAGTGCCATGAGCGCCTTCTTCTGAACCCCTGCGGAGCCAATTTGGCGCCGAGCCTGCTTGTTCGCGCCCCTCCCGGGACTGGAGCTCTTG
>Ga0209713_10002330_pt1 | contig 11752 bp, 14 predicted proteins | sample ArcOceMetagenome_3_FD_187444 | JGI IMG/M metagenome (GOLD analysis project Ga0209713, IMG submission 187444) | Marine eukaryotic phytoplankton communities from Arctic Ocean - Arctic Ocean- Svalbard ARC20M Metagenome (SPAdes) (version 2) | ecosystem: Environmental > Aquatic > Marine > Oceanic...
CCGACCCCCCGACCCCGCCGCGCTTGCGCGCCTGCGCCTGCGAGGCATGGGGCCGCTTCCGCGCTGGCGGGGACGGCGGGGCGAGGCGCGGGCGGTGCAGTGACGGCGTGAGACCGGCTCCGCGCTGCGTGTGCGCGTGCGCCGGTGGCCAGGCTGTCGACGAGAACAACGTGGCGTCGGTGGCGGGCGGGAGCTCGGGCGACGAGGCGTTTGAGGATCAGGTGCAGCGCTTCATGACGCTGAACAGCGCGCTGCGGAACATCGCCTCCAAGGCGCATACCATGGTCCTCGCCATCAAGGCGCAGGGCGAGGCGTCGCTCCACAACATCGAGCTGCTCGAGGCCACGTGCGAGCTTCAATTCGGCGAGGAATCGTACTGGACAACCTCGGCCATCGCGCTCCGGAATTTCAACCAGCAGGTGGACGGCAAGATCAATGGGTCGGTGCGGCAGTTGGTACAGCGCGACATTTTGGACAAGATCAAGGCCGAGCTGGACACCAACCAGTCGACCAAGGACCTGATTGATGCGCGGCGCGGCAACAAAGCGCTGAGCAACGAGGCGGCCGACGAGGCGCTGAGCCGGCTGGCCGAGATTGTGCGACGGCGCAAGATGATTCTGGCGCACTGCGTCACGTCACTCATGTCCCACCAGTACAACTATTACGTGCGTGCGGCGGATCTGGCGCGCCCGCTGCACCAGGTCGCGGCCGAGTGCAAGCAGATGCTGTCGGACCAGGCACCTCGCGTGCAGCAGGAGGCAAGCAGCAAGGCGCCTGCGAGTGCGTCAGCGGACGGTGCCGCCCCGCACCACCACCAGCAGCAAGAGCAGCAGGAGCGGCGGCGGGCGGCGGCATCGCACACGGCGCCTAGTGCAGAAGGCGCAGCGCGGCAACCTCCTCCACAGCAGGAACCCGAGCATCCGCAGCAGCAGCAGCCCTCACGCTCGCGACCGCCACCAGAGCCAGCAGCGCAGCAGCAGGGCCCCGGGGTGGGGGAGACGCCGCCGGCAGAGGCTGACCTCCTCGGCATGTTTGACGGCGACGGAAGGGGAGGAGGAGGCAGCGGCGCTCAGGAAGCGCACACGACAGCGGCCAATGGCGCAAGCGGCGCGCAGCAAGAGGCCGACCTGTTGGGCAGCTTGTTGCAGCCCTCGGCTGCCCCACCCAAACCATCGGCCGCGCCCGCAGGCAGGGCGGATACGAGTGAAGACATGCTCGACTTCAGCACGGATATTGGGAGGCGTGCGCAGGGAGCGCGAGGCTCCGCCCATGCTGAGGAGGACCCCCTCTCCGCCTTGTTCGGTCTCGCTCCCCTCTATCTGAGACAGTAGAAGCTCGTGGAGGGAAGGGCTTGGACTGCACCACCTGCAGTCCAAGCACCGCATGCAGTCCAAGATGCGGAGGCAAGGGCGGCGTGCGGCGGTGGCGAGTGTTGAGAGAGGCGAACACCAACGCGATCCCTGCACCAGCTGCTGCAACGGGAGCCCTGCGCCAGCTGCTTGCCCAGCCCTCGCAGCCTTTCGTGCTTCTCTTGCTTGGTGCCAGGAGCCTACGAGTGCGCGGCAGACTGCCGGCCCTTCTGCATGCCTGCGTCCCTCCGTGCCTATATGCCTGTGAGCCTAAATGCGTGTTCACGCGCGTGACGGCTGCACAGGGCGGCACACGGGGTCTGCGTGTGCGCGAGAGTAAGGATGAGGTGAGCTGGGGAGGCAGTCAGACCTCACGCACGCGGGTGACGGTAAGCAGGGCAGGCGCGCGGCAGTGACTCCTGGCTCGCATGTGCAGGCGGCGACATTCCGCAAGCTGCGTCGGCACAGGGCGGGGGATGGGACGACATGTTCGCCATGCCTCCCGCAGGAGGCGCGGCAAAGGCGCTGAGCAGCAACGAAGAGAACGGCAGGGTGGATGGGGGGCCCGTTGTTGCGCAAGATGGCGCGCAAGGAGGGCGGGGGCGAGGTGGCGTGGTCAAAGGCGTGGTCAAAGGCGTGGTCAAAGGGGAGAGTGAGTTCAAGGGGGAGGGCACGGATCGCGATGCGCTCAAGGCGCAGTTCCAAGCTCATGTAACAGCGAAACAGGAAAGCGCCGCCCAGGCCGTCAAACAGGAGGCAGAGGACAAGAAGAAGTACGAAGACGCCAAGTTTGCGGCGCAGGAGGAGATCGACGCCAAGGTGACGGAATGGGCTGGCCCCAAGCACAATCGCAAGAATCTGCGCGCCATGCTTGCATCCTTCGACCTTATCACCACGTGGCCGCGCGCGCGCGAAAAGTGGGTCAAGGTCGGCCTGCATCAACTGGTCATGCCCGCGGATGTGAAAAAGCTTCATCGCAAAGCCATCCTCCTCGTGCATCCTGGTCTCGAACGTTGCTCTCCTCTCACGTAGTCTCTCTCACGTAGCACTCCTTGCTTCTGCCTCATTCACTCCTTGCGTCTCCCTCATGCTTTCATCTCTGTCAGGCGCCTTGAAGGCGCCTGATGTGGCGATGTCGTGCATGTGGCGATGTGGTAGGCGAGGGCATCAGCTCTGCCTCTGCCGTCGCTTTCTCTGCGCGCCAAGTTGCGCTGCCTCGCCTGCCATGCCTTGTGCCCTCACCTCGCATGCCTTGTGCCCTTCATGCCTTGTGCCCTCATGTCTTGTGCACGTGCCTTGTGCGCTGACGGCTGCTGTGTCTTGCCTGCTTGGCAGACAAGGTGCAGAATGAGGAGATGAACGTGCAGATATTAGCGGAGAGCGTGCACGCCGTCTTGCACGAGGCACTCCAAAACTTTCGCAAGCAGGAAAACTGCTAGGGGCACTCATGTAGAGCTCAAGCGTGCCGTCAGAGCCCAAGCGTGGCGTCATGTGCCCTGGCGGCTTGCCGTCGGCACCTTGCTCGTCCACGCCTGTGGCGCCTTGGGTCTAGCGGCCGTCATGATACAGAAAACATGAATCTTCAGAACATGAATCTTCCTGCCCTAACCACCTTTCCTGCACGCGACCAGTAAAGTCTCTGCCTGTTTCTTACATGTCACCAAAGTCTCTGCCTGTATCTTACACGTCACCAGCAAAGGCACGCCACGGCTTGGCAGACACGCGTCATGTACGTATGCATTCATGATGCGTTATGCATGTGTGTATTCGTCATTCATGTATCAAGCCATGCATGTATGCATGCAGCAAAGCACGCACGCACGCAAGCAAGCACAGCCAAGGCAGGGACGCGTTCTGGGGCAGCGGGCCTCCAACAAGCGTGTCATCTTGCATGCGTGTCATCGTGGTCTTGTCTCGCGCAAGTTGCACAAGTTGCACACCCTGCAACTTGAGCTAGAGCAAGAGCGCCCTAGCGTTCTTAACACATGACAGGTGTTGAGCAGGCTGCCGAGGCGCACGCGACCGTATTGCACAACCGAGTTGCAATCCATGTTTATTACAGTCAATTACAAGAGGGCGCGTGCCAGGGCACCACGGCACGAGACCAACAGACGGTGTGGCATGACAAGCGGCAAGACGCGCGGCTTGCTCTGGCTTGCTGGCAGACCTGGCTCAACTTGGGGAACACGAGTGCCCGTCGGAGAGGTGCCAGCAGAGCACACAGGCGTGCGAGGCCTCCTCGGAGGCAGTCTCGTGCGACAGAGCCTTGAGCACATTCAGCTTCACCTCTGCCACGCACGTCCACGCGTAGGCAGCCCCATCCAGCTCCACCGTGGCCCCACGCAGCTCATAGCCCATCTTGTACCATTGGTTGCGCGACGCCGAATCAAGCGTGTTCTGGTCCTTGTTCCACTTGTCCACCAGCTTGCTGCACACGCAATCGGCGTCTGTCGCGTCAGCACGCACGTCCGCGCGCCAAAGCACGCGGATACCCGACAGGGTTGGCAGGCGCGAGGGGGGGGCGCCAAGAGAGCACAGCATGCGCACGAGAGCACGCGCACCACACACATCAACACGGGTGCTGAGGCATCAGGCAGGGCTCAGGGAGGAGCGCACCGCTGGAGCACCAGGTCGCGCGAGCCCGCGCACAAGCAGGCAGTGGCTTGGGCGTCGAAGACGGCACGGAGGGAGTCAGCAGGTGCCTGCCCCAGCTTGACCAGGCCCAGGTCCTCGGCAAAATACATGCTCAGCTCGCCGCTGTTCACACAGATACAACCAACACACACATACAACCCATGCCGATTAGCGCCGTCCTGCTGGCTGCGCGCGCAGGACGCCGGCGCACGGCAGCCTTGCCCCTGGGCGCCTTGCGCGAGGGCCACCTGCGCCTGCGCCGGCGCCTAGACAGGGCGGAGCGCCTGCATGCGCGGCGCTTGCAACAGCCGTCACGCGCGGCGCTTGCAACGGCCATGCGTTACACCCTCGCCGCGCCCCTCCCCGCCTGCATGCGCGTTGTCTGGCGAAGCATGCTCGTCTTGCGCGCGTTGCCTCGCGCACGCTCGCGCCTTCCTGGGACATGCTCCCACAGCACAGGGTTCGGGAGCAGGCAACCTCTTGATCTGCACATGCGGGTCCGGGAGCTGTAAGCCTCGCGGAAAGTCGAGCACGTGATGCACCGAGGTGTTCCCATGCAATACTGGCTCGTCTGGCTCCCCCACGCGCACCAGCTCGGGCTGCAATGCCGGGGCCGGGGGCGGAGGCGGCGGCGGCGGCGTTGCAGGAGGTGACACTGTGTGGTGCGCTACGGGCGCGGCTCCTGCATCTGTAACCATGTAGTGTATACACCGCGACGGGGCTGTGGTCACGAAGCACCGCCCTGGCGCATCCGGGTTCTCGAGCCGGCACCCGAAGTTGGACGGTTGGCAGCCTGCCTCTCCGGCCGCGCTCATGCACGCGTCATCCAGGGCGTACGATATTTGCAGGCACACCATGTGCAAGCCCACCGAGGCCATCACCCCGCACGCGGGCGCTAGCTTCACCACCACCTGGTCCTCCGTCACAGTGACGCTGGTCGCATTCCAGGCGTCCCAAGGTTGCCACTGCGTGGGCATGGCCTCGACCAGCTGCACCGGCACTTTGGCATCCCCAATTGATTGCACGCCAGCGCTCGACATGAGCGCATCCACTGGCACCGCCTTGGTTAGCACGGTCGGGTGCAGGCGGTTGACGGCCAAGCCGGCCAGGCTGGGCAGGCCGCGCACCTGCATAGTCACCTCCTGGGTTGTCCCACACTCAACTGCCAGCGCCGCGCGCGCCCCGGTGTAGAGCGCCATGCCCTCCTTGCCCGAAGTGCTGTCAGCGGGCAGGACCAGCCTGGGCAGAGGGTTGCGGGGGTACGGCGCGTGCACCGACTGCGACGTCTGGTACATGGCGGCAGCATACAGGACCTGGCTGCTTTTGGGCTCGAGCACCTGCACCCAGAAGTCGAGCCCCACCGACACCTCCACCCCCTCCACCCCGAGAGCGAGAGTGAGGGAGAGCGGAAGCGCGATGGCGCACGTTTGCAAGTTTGGCGCTCGCCCTCGCACCCTGCTGCAGAGTGCCTTGCAGCTCTGGGGCGAGAGGATGAGGACACGGGCGTGCGCATCGACCAAGGTGCCCTCGGGAATGAAGCCGGGCTCCTCCATGGCCCCCAGCTTCAAAGTAGGTGCCGCACCGACGCCATCCTGCCCAGGCAGCAACGGGTTGTGCGGGACCAGGGACTGCACGCGCACCACGTGCTCGTACTCCACGAGCGCGCAGGTCTTCTTGGCGGCTAGCTGAACGACACACCCCCCCTCGTACCACGGGCCCAAGTACTGCAGCTCCGCATAGAAGGAAGAATGCGGCCAGACCCCACCAAGTCCTTCCAGCACAGGACGGCCGGGCTGGAAGGGCGCGGGTTTGGTGCCCACCAGCTTGCGCACGTCTCCTCGAAGCACCACCCATCCCGGACCAGACGTCCACGCCCCTGCCCACCCAAACCACATGCCGTGCGCCGGGATGCACCTTTCAGGCAAGGAGCTGGCACATGCGAAGGGCAACCAGGAGAGCAGCGCACGCGCGCGTCTCTAAAGGGTCCCCGCTCCCGAACATAGAATAGGCACGGCGCGGGGGGCTTGAGAGGCCTGGCCAAGGGCACGCAACGCAGGCCAGCGCCGAGCGGCGAGGTCGAGGCTGGCACTGGCAACGCGGCCACACCGCGGCGGCAATCATGCGCAGGCAGGGCATCACCTGAAGCGCCAAACTGATTCGAGCCCGTATCGGGCGCTTGGAACCACACGATCGACTTGCCACCGTCGTCCCGCACGTATGCCGCGTACTTGGTGTCTGTGGTCACGTAGACATTTGGGTCCAGGCTCATTTTGCTCTCCGTCTCCAGGTACCGGCCCGCCATGTCCGTGTCATCGACCAGCGTGGTCAGCTCGCCGCCATAGTCCGCGTGCAGGCTGAATGCTGTCCTATGCGGATGCCAGAGCACGACCTGCGTGATCGGCATCGCGATGCGGGGGGAGAACGAGGGCGCGAGGGCCGAGTCCGTCGAGACCCGCACCGTCGACATCACGCGCCAGGGCACCTTGTTCGGGTACCCCTCTTGCCGGATGTTGGCGAGGTCCGCCCAGCGGCAGCACCCCGTGAAGGCAACCTCAAACTCCCCCGCGTGCGGCAGCTCCAGCATAAACGACAGGCGCGTCGAGACGTGGTGGAGGGAGGCGTTGGTCTTGGTGCTCAGCTGCTCGGCATGCGTCACGGCAAATGCGTACGCGTCGGCGTTGCCGTACCCCGCACCAGCCGCGTTCGGCGGCACGGCAGTCGGCGCCGCACTGTCGCCAACGGCCTTCCACCCGATGCTGCGCGCGAGCGAGCCGCCCGCGGCAGCGGCGGGGAGCAGCACATGCGCCTGGCGCGGGTCCGCGTCGGCCCGCCACCGCGCCGGGCCATTGGGCCCCAGCGAGTTGGGGGCGGCCCACCACGTCGCCGACACCGTCACCGCCACGTGCAGCGGGTTCAGCGCGCTCCCGCTCGCGGCACACACGCCCGCAAAGCGGGCGTCGGTGAAGCCGGCGCGGCACGCGCGCCACGAAATGTCCGCAGCCGCGAGCTCCAGGCCATACTCCACCGCCGCCCCTCCCGGCGTCGGCAGCGCCAGCGCCGCCAGCGCCCCGAGCACCAGCGCCGCCCCGGCAGCCATCCCCCCGCCCGCTCAGCACTGTTGCTTCATCGGCTTCCACCAGACAGCGATGGGAAGGCGGCTCAGGCTGAAGTGTCATGAGAGTTCGTGGAAGGAAACTTGGGAAAGGGTGTACAAATGGTTTCCCTTCCCTCCACGAACCCTGGCCACTTCAAAAACAGGACAGCTGGCGAAACCATGGCGGCGAGCCAGCAGCAGATGCTGATGCAGGTGCGGCGCGCCCGCGTGGCGACCGCGTTCGCGTGCGTGAGGTGCTGCATTTGCGCTGACTCTCCCCTCGCCGCCGCGCAGCTCCTGCAGCAGAGCGCGCAGCAAAGCCAGCGGCCGCAGGTCGAGTTCAAGTGCGGCAAGATGAAGAAGAACGAGGGCGAGACCAGGGTGGCGCCGGATCTGCGCAAGGGCAAGCTCACCGTGCGCGCGGACCAGGACCAGCTCATGCACTTTATCTGGACCAACCGCGAGCAGGGTGCGTCCCGCGTGCGGGGCGTTCGCAGTGTCGCGCGTGCTCTGCCCGTGTGGGCTGCGCGCTGAGGGGGGGCCCGGTGCGCGGGGAGGTCCCCGCAGCGCGGGCCTCTGAGGGCGCCTGGGCGCTGGCTGCGGGAAGTTTCTGCAGACCCGGGAACCCGCGGCGAGACCGCGCGAGCCTCCAACAGTCTCTGCAAACTCCCCGCAGTTTTGCACCCGGAGCTCCCGTAGTGCAAAACAGGCAGGGGCGGGGAGCGTTGCGACAGACCCGGGGAGCCTTTCCAGATTCGCGCGCACCGCGCGGTGACGCTTCGCCGTGGATGTGGTGCAGGTATCGAAGAGGACGACATGATTATCTTCCCGGGGGATGCTACGTTTGGGTCAGTTCTGGCGCGCAGTGCTGCGAGTTTTTTCAGAGCGTTGATGCTGCGAGTAGACGACACTGGAGGAGATGATACGATACTCTGGGGGCTAGCTATCCCAAAGGCTCACATGATATACTCTGAGCATCAACCATCTTAGAGACTCACATAATAATCTTGTCTAAAGAAGACGCGCATGCTGGGGTGCAGGTACGTGGAGCAGGCGCGCAACAACAAGACAAACAACAGGGTGTACGCCCTGAAATTCGCGTCGACCAAGAAGATGCACTTCTTTTGGATGCAGGAGCCGAACGCGGACAAGGACAAGGAGCTTGCGGAGAAGGTGAATGCCATGATCAATGGAGAAGCGCCGTCGGCCGCGGGGCCGGGGCAGATGGATCAGGCGCAGTTGATGGCGATGCTGACCCAGGCGCACTCGCCTTCCGTCACAGAGGCTGCGCAGCCGGAATCGGAGTCGCCCGCAGCGCCGGCCGCAGGGGATTCGGCGGCGCCTGCTGCGAGCGACAGCACAGCTGGGGCCAGCGGTGAAGCGGGAGCAGGGGGTAGTGCCGAGGCGCCTGATGGTGACTCCTCCATGAAGGTTGACGAGGAGCCCAAGGAGCCCAAGTGAGGGAAGCAAGCGAGGGAAGCAAGCGAGATGGCCGTGACATGACCAACCGGGTGTTGGGCGGTTGCTTCCCAGCAGACCGGTTACCGGGTTACACGAGATCTCAACCTTTTATCCTGCAGTGGCTCTAGTAAATGGTGCACATTTGGTGCAGATTTGCTGCGATGCCACGAACACCAAGTCACCCCACCTGCCTCCTCTCAGCCACGGCCTCCTGCTCGCACATCTTCGTGATCTTCCTCAGCGTCACTGCCCTCGGCACTCCCCTGCCATGGTGGAGCATGGTGCGCACGAAATCAGACGCTGTCGCCCTCCCCGCCCAGACACCTCAACAGAAAATGATTCATGCAGGGCATGCAGCACACGACACTGATGACAGCCTCTGGCGGCGGCGAGGAGTACAACCAGGGCGACAAGAAGCCGAGCAAGAGGAGCACCAGTGTGGGCGGCGTGAACAAGTGCGGGCACACAGGCGGCGTGAACAGGTGCGCAAGGGCATGCGACGCCGGCCGCAGACCCGAGGAAAAAGGACAAAAGACAGACCTGAGGAGAAAAGACGAACTCGTCCGGGGCCCAGGAGGAGGTGGTGTCTTCAAGCCCATGGAAATTGTGCAGCATGGAAGCGCCTGGGCCGCCCAGGGCGTGCCCCTTCTGCCCTCCTCCGTCCCCCCCCCTACTTGTCTGCACCAGATAGAGAGGAGGTAGACAGCACCGAGTGAGAGAGCATGCGGAGCATGAGCGGAGCGAGAGCAGCGGCGAGAGCAGCGTCCAGCGGCGCGGGTCACAGGCGGTGACAGGCAGCCAAGAGGGCGGAAACAAAACACGGCGCAGCTCTCTCCCTGGCAACACACAGCACAGCACCTCAGCTCTCTCCCTGGCAACACACAGCACAGCACCTAAGAGCGCGCATGCAGAAGCAGTACCTGAGAGAGCACATGCAGATGGCTGCTGCCGACTGACAGGCCGTGCGAATGCGGCACGGACCGAGCCACCAGCGAGTCCCCGGCGTGATGCGCGGGCCCTCCGCCGCCAAAGAGAGTATCGAACCAGCTGCATGAGAGCATGAGAGCATGAGAGCATCAGAGAGTATCCAACCAGCTCATGTCAGGGGCAGCCATCCAAGCGTGAGAAAACGCACGGCTGAGCGCATCGCCAGGCACAGGGTAGCCCGCGGCACTGCAACGGCACTGCAACACGAGGCACCAGGAGCTCAGCCAGACGGACCGAGGCCGGTGCACATGGCGCACTTGACTCACCTGCAGCTCGCCGCACCCCCCACGCTCGAGAGCGAACCCAGCTGCAGTTCATCGTGGTTGAGATCGGGCGTGCCCACCTGCCGCGCGCTCTTGTCAGCACGCCCTCTTACCCGCGGCTGCACGCGCTCTTGGGCACGCGCTCTTGGGCTGTCTTTGTTTCGCGCGGCCGCCCGATCCTCCTGCAGCCTGCCTGCTGCTACAAGACGTGTACATGCAGGCACACACGCAGGGAGGGCAGGAAAGGCACGTGCAAGACGCGCGACGGCAGCCCCTGGTGCGTGGGCGTCTAGCACGCAACACATGCTGGCGAACAAGCGAGCGTCACCTGCTGCGGAGTGAGAGGGTTGGGAGTGGCGATGTGCCCGAGGCCGCTGGGCGTTGCCACCAAGCCGTATACACTGCCGCCCCATGCCCCGTCACACGTCTCACTGTCAGCATGCTGACGCGCGTCCACTCACGTGCTCCTGCCGCAGCGCTCACGAGGCGCAGCGCTCAAGGCGTAGAGCTGCAGCGCTCAAGGCGTAGAGCTGCAGACCCTCCGCTCCTCGCCTCATGTCACGCCAACCTCCAACACCAACTCGCGCACCAGCAGCACGCGCACCAGCAGCGGGCATTTCTAGACTGCCGCGCTGGTCGCGAGCTGGAGACGTTGAGATAGGCTGTCTGCTAACGATATGCCGATGCGGCTGTGCTAGAGATATGGCCATGGCAGCCGCATGCAGATAGCCTAGGCTGCCAGAGACATGAAGATAGGCTGCCAGAGACATGAAGATAGTCTGCCGTGTCTCCTGTAGGGGCGCAGCAGCTTGGTGCCACGAGGGCACAGGCCTCTCAAGCACAAGCTTGTTTCAAGCACCCACCCTCCTGCCCCCTGGCCGAGACGAGGCGCCGCGTTGGCAGGCGCCCACGCAGGGGGTTTGCACGCGCTGGGCCCTCGCCTACACTATCGCCTACTGACCCTGTGCCCCGCGGCCTACTGACCCTGTGCCCCTGGGCCAGCTCTGGCCCACCGGGCCTATATACAGCCTATATGCAGCCTACATACAGCCCATATACACGAAGAGCGCAGGACCTGTTCGGGGTGCTGGCAGGCGCAAAGGCGGCATGGACGCCTGTGGACAAGGCCGTCGGGGTCAAGCCGCTCGAGGCCAAGCTCAACAGCGCCCCCCCCGCCGCCGACTCACTTGCGCGTCGAAGCGACGGGCCGGCGCCCATGAAGCGAGCTATTTCACCCGTGCTCTCAGCCCGCAGCATTTTGCCGTCTGAGAGCATTTTGCTGCTCCGCGCTTCCCCCGAGGCGGCCGACGACGGCATATGAAAAGAGGCGCGGCTGTCATGACCATGAAAAGAGGCGCGGCTGTCTGAACGGCTGTCTGAACGGCTGTCTGAACGCCCAAGCATCCGAGTGCCGCCCTGCGCGTGACTGTCATCTTCGGCATCCTCGTGCCAATGCAAGCCGCTGCCGCTGCCGTTGGTCAGTCTGCTCGAGTGCTGGTCCCTCCTCTTGCGCGAGGCCGCGGGAAGCTGCAGATGCAGATGGTCGTGCAGGTGATGATGCTGGTCATGATGCTGCGCACCAGCGTGCTCGGCATGCTGCTGCCATGCAGGCGCGTCTTCATCGGCACTGCCCGACGTCTCGGCGTCACCCTTGTCGTGAACCCTGTTGTCGTCCGCCGCGTCGCCCTCGGCCTTGAGGTTTGCCGACAAGCCTTGGTCGGGAGGGGCAAGGCAGTGGGCGTCCTGGGGGCGCGCGGCGTTGGGGGCAGCTCGCTTGGACGAATGCTTCATCTTGCGGCGGTAGCGCTTGCAATGCAGATGCTTCTTGTTGCATACAGCCTGGGTGCAGCAGCAGAGCTTGGTGCAGAGGGGGCATCGCCAATTGGCCGCCCACGCATCTTGCTGCCCCTTGAAGCTTGTGGGCTGCCCCAGGTGCCGCTTGCAGCAGTTTTCACAGAACATCT
>Ga0209713_10002331_pt1 | contig 11751 bp, 5 predicted proteins | sample ArcOceMetagenome_3_FD_187444 | JGI IMG/M metagenome (GOLD analysis project Ga0209713, IMG submission 187444) | Marine eukaryotic phytoplankton communities from Arctic Ocean - Arctic Ocean- Svalbard ARC20M Metagenome (SPAdes) (version 2) | ecosystem: Environmental > Aquatic > Marine > Oceanic...
TGGTGTAATGCAGAATTTCTAGGCAGCCTTGCATACTCTTCGGAGGCCATGGCCTGGCTTGGCGCCACTTCGGTGCACTCCACCGACCCGCGTGTACCGGGCGTGCTCGAGTCGCTTCGGCTGCTCTGCGCCGCGCATCCTGCCCTGCACGTGATTGTCAACCATTTCGACGCCGGCGACCAAAGTCGACGCCCGACGGCAGGCGCCGATGCCAGCAGCAATGGCGACAGACGAATCACGTTCACGTGGGTGCCTGGCATGAAGGGCCTGTTCTGGAAGCGAGTGCTCACACCGGAGCGCGTGCGGCCGTTCCGCGTGCTCTGGCTCTTTGACGCAGACGTGTCGGTCCATCCGAGCGTGCTGCCGCTCGCGCCGCTCGTCGGCACGCTGCTCGCCACCGATGCGTCGCTGCTGCAGCCCGCTGTGCGCGCCGCCGGTGGCGAGACCCAGCACACGTGGCTCCGCGCACGCGCGACGCACATCTCATGCGTCGCGACCACCGCAAAGTTCGTCGAGCTCCAGACGCCGCTCTTTGCCGCCGACGCGTGGCAGGACTTCCACAGCCGCGTTTTGGCCCATTTGCCCGATGCCGCGCTCGAGCTGTCGAGCTTTGGCCTCGACGTCACGTGGTGCGGCGCGCTTGCGCATGCCTTCCCTCACCGACCGACCTGCCTGGTGGTGCATCACGCCAACGCCGTCCACCTCAACGCATTGACGGTGAGCCGATTCGCGGGCACGCGAACCCGCTCGTCGGATCGACAGTGCTCGGAGACATGCCACGCGCTGCGCAGCGCCTTTCCTGCATTCTACGGCAACACGTCGCACCACACGCGCGAGTGCTGGCGGCTCAACGCGACCGATGGCACAATCGTGCCTGGCCCGAGCGACGCACGGCTGGTCATCGACACCAAGGGCCGCGTGCGCGCGAGCGTGCGCGTGCTCTACGAACGGCCGGATGCCGAGTCGGCCGTGCCGTACCATGCAAGGCCGAGTTGGTTGGGCGTGACCTCGTTGCCCTCGCGAGAGCGCAGGCGCACCGACGCGCTGGTCGTCGCGTTGCGCGCGCTCTGCGACGAGTACCCGCAGTTGCGGGTCGTGATCAATCACGACGCGTCGGGTGGCAGCAATGGCGCTGCCACCCAGGCCGCACCCGGGATGTTGCAGCAGCCTGCGTTGGGCAGCGAGACGGACGAGCGCATCCAGACGTCCTACTACGCGACGCTGCCGCTGCTGTGGCGGTCGCTCCTCTCGCCGAAGCAGCTGACAGAACGCAATGTCAAGTTCGTATGGCTGTTCGCGCCGGACGTCGTCGTGCATCCCAGCGCGCTGCCGCTCGGACAGCTGATCCAAATTATGCTGCAGACAGGCGCGCTGCTTGTGCAGCCCGGAAGCGGCCGCCAGACTGGTGATCCGCTGCGGCACAGCAGCGCCGGGAAGGGCGCGTCGCGAACGTGCCTGGCGCGCAATATCCTTGCCGCGAGCACCGCCTCGCCCATCATGCGCACGGACGCTTGGCATGATTTCTACCGGCACTTTCTCGGGCCAGTGCGGCCTCGACGCCTCGCGACGCTGCCAGCCAGCGCGGTGGCGCACTTGGGCGCGATCTGGTGCCCTCTCCTGGCGCAGCTGTACCCGCAGCGCAGTGCGAGCTGCGTGGAGGCGCCATGGGTGCCTCTCTCCATGCTTCCCCCACGCGGGCTGGATCGCCAGGCGGCCGACGGCTGCGCGCAGGGAGCCGTAGCCTGCGCTGCGCAGCGACGGGCATCTGTCGCGCAGTGGTTGGACGTGGCGCGCATCAACCGGCGAGCGCAGACCGGCTGCACGTCGTGCAGCGCGATGATGAAGTTCGCTAACGGGAGCGCCAGCGAGGAACGCGGCCGCGCGGCCTGCTGGGGGCTCTCGGCGGAGGGCAGGTTTGTCTGGAAGCGCACTTGAGCGGCTCTGGGTGTGTTTGTGCTTTAGCACGCCAAGTCAAGTCTTTATATAGATACTTTAGATCATTGCTTTGCCTAAGCTGCCGGTCAGGAGAGCCCACGTGGGGAAGTCAAGTCAAGACTTGACTTGACTTGACTTCGCACGAAAGTTTCTCTAGGTGGTGTGTGGTGACCCCCTGTGGAAGATAAAGCAATCTCTCTGATAAATTGTACTACGGAGCAGTAAATCCGTATGGTATACACCCCTCAAACCTGGTAGTACCAAAAATGCCCTCTCTGCCCGCCGCAGGCAGGGGGGGGGTTACAGCGGGAAACAATTGAGGTTTTTGTCTGTCTCGAAACAAATTGAGGCTTTTGCTGCTTGCACGCGCGCGACAGGGCCAAAAGAAATTCTAACGGCGCGCTTCGCACGGGCGCGCTTCGCGCGTGGGCGCTTCACGCCCGGGCCCGGACGGGCCGCCATGTGAGGCCCTCGTCAACTGCTGCAGCCCGGGCCCGTACCCATCCCAACAACAACAACAATATTTGGCCTCACTATCTACGCCTAGATACGATTGTTGTTGTTGTTGTTGTTGTACCCATCCCTTGGATGTTTTGATTAGGTGGTCAACCCCCTCCCAGCCAATCCTAAGAAAGTGAGGTTAGTTAGAGCTCGGCACTCCTCATTCTACGCACTGCAAAAAGATGTTCGCGTGCGCAGCAGCCTCCGCGGGCTATGCACCGGCCAATCCCTTGTTACATGCGAGGTCGAGCAGGTCGGTTATACCCCAATCACTGCCGGCGCGCGTTCCGCGCGTAACACACATGATCGCCGCGGCCGACGGGGCGCTGGAGATCAGCGGTTCCTCCGCTGTGGCGACGCGGAGACGCGGCCTCCCATGGCTCATGCGGATGGTGTCGCGGAGCATCCTGATCTGGCAGTCCGTCTTTGTGCAGCTTATCAAGGTGGCGTTCGTCAAGCGGCGCTTTGCGACGCGGGGCGAGCGAGATCCGGATCTGGTTGAGGCGCGAAGGAGGCTGGCCGCCGAGCTGCGAGACACGCTGATCCGATTGGGACCTACGTTTATCAAGGTGGGCCAGCTCCTTTCGACCCGCGTCGACGCGCTGCCGCCTGAGGTCATTCAGGAGCTCACACGCCTGCAGAACGAGGTGCCCGGCTTCCCGGTTGAGCGCGCGATAAAAATCATCGAGCGCGACCTGGGCAAGAAGGTGGACGAGATCTACCGAACATTCGAGCGCATCCCGCTGGCGGCGGCGTCGCTCGCACAGGTGCACCGCGCGACGCTCGCCAACGGCCAGGAGGTCGTCGTCAAGGTGCAGCGCGAGGGTCTTCGCGACCTGATCGACATCGACCTCGCAAACATCAACCTCGTCGCGAAGCTGGCCGACCGGCTCGACCCGGCGACGGAGGCGGTGGCGTCCAACTGGCAGGGGATCGCCGACACGAGCGGCAAGGTGCTCTACCAGGAGATCGACTTCACCAACGAGATGCGCTCCGCGCAGGAGTTCGCCGCCAACTTCCGCGGCGTCAAGGAGATCAAGGTGCCCGAGGTCGTGCCCGAGCTGTGCTCGCGCCGGCTCATCACGATGGAGTACGTGCCGGGCGTCAAGATCACCGACCTCGAGGCGATGAAGAAGAAGGGCTTCGACATGGTGCGCCTCTCGTACACGCTCACCACCTCGTACCTGACGCAGATCTGCCGCCACGGCTTCTTCCACTGCGACCCGCACCCGGGCAACCTCGCCGTCGACGACGGCCACCCGGGCGGCCGCCTCATCTACTACGACTTCGGCATGATGGAGCGCGTCGAGCCGGGGCTCAAGAAGGGCTTCGTCGACCTCGTCTTCTCCATCTACCAGAACGCGCCGCGCGAGAGCTGCGACGCGATGGAGGCGATGGGCATCCTCCGCCCCGGCATCGACCGCTACTCGATCGAGCGGATCGCCAAGAACATCCTCGACTCGTTCCAGTCGACGCTCGCCGAGGCGGACAACGTCTGGGAGAACCAGATGACGCCCGAGCAGAAGAAGGAGTCGCGCCGCGCGCGCCGCCAGAAGATCGGCGCCGACCTCTTCGCGACGCAGGCGGAGCGGCCGTTTGTCTTCCCGCCGATGTTCACGTTCGTCTTCCGCGCCTTCACCACCATCGACGGCATCGGCAAGAACCTCAACGGCAACTACGACCTCGCCCGGATCTCGCAGCCGTTCCTGCGCGAGCTCGCCGATCTGCGCGACGGAAGCGTGGCGACGACCGTCCTCAAGGAGCTCGGCGAGCGGCTGGGGCTGCGGCCCATCGACCTGTCGCAGGCGATACGGCAGCCGCGCAACGTGGCCAAGCTCGCCGCGACCGTCAAGAAGCTCGAGGAGGGCGACCTCAAGCTGCGCGTGCGCGCGCTCGAGGTCGAGCGGATGATGGAGAAGATGGAGATGCGCCAGAAGCTCTACGGCAACGGCCTCGGCGCCGCGCTGCTCTACATCATGTCGACGACGACGGCGCCGGCGAGCGTCGTCGCGCGCCTCGGCGCCAAGCTGCTGCTGCTCGGCGCCGCGCGGCTGGCGTGGGAGACGCGGTCCGCCTACCTCGGCCTCACGGCCTTCGAGCTGCAGGAGGCGCGCTTCTCGAACAGCGGCAACGCCGGCGCGTACGACGAGCAGGACTTCATGGGGTCGGAGCTGGGGCAGGACAGCACGGAGACGGTCAAGCAGCTCGAGGAGCTGGAGCAGGACGGCACCGAGGCCGAGTAGATATCTTCCGCACGCGACACCTGGGCGGGCCCTCAGCACAGTCGGGGCCGCCGGAGTAAAGTATCGATCACGAGAGGGTTGGGTGGTGTGGTCGCATGTGCAGTTTATATTTAACGCGTCGAAAGGCAAAACGGCAAGCCTCACATGCACTTTTTCTCAAAAACATTTTAAGGGGGGCTCATCAGGAGGAGTCAGCCGTCACGTGTCAGGAGTCACCGGGAGCGCAGGACTCAGGAGGTACACATAGAAAAACTCCCGCCCAACACACGACTATGGTATTCAGGTGACAGGCCGACCGAGCGATCCGCTGCATCCACTGGGCGGTAAGCCCCCTGACTTGGAATAGTACTTGCTCAACAGCGCGGAGAGTGTGGTCAGGCGCTCGTGAAGCTCGTGGAAGATTTGTGAATGCCTGTGCACGTGCGTCAGGGCGGTACTCCTCGCGGCAGCAGGCCTTGGCCCAGCATAAGCCCAACGTCCTTGGAGGTAAGCCTGCATCTCGGAAGCCAGCTCGTCGCCATCGACCAGTTGGACAAACTCTTTCACGACGCTGTCCGGACCCAAGCAACCCAATCGCGCGAGGAGTGCGGCACCTGCCGGACTACTCAGCATGGCGCCCACCGCCTCTTGCGAGAGCACAAAACTCCCAAACCACGTGTGATTCTTGAGGCCTGAGAACTGATTTTTAGTCCATTCCGCATCGCTTGGGAGAAAGCAGCGGTCGTTGTCCATCGCTAGGGCGAGGCGTCCATCGGGCCTGTGGTGAGTGAAGAAGCTGCTAGGCGATTTCGCACAGCCGGCAAGGTAGACAAACGCCGCGTACGCAAGCCAATTGGACGCACGCTGCAGCTCTTGGACGGAGGCCTTGCGGACGGAGGGATCCCATTCAACCAACGCAGCGCCAAAGCAATCTTCACACGCGGTACCGTCCCCCGATCCGTTGATAAGACGAGCACATTCCGTCCCCTTGCGAATCCTCCATGTGTCCTGCTTGTCGCCAGACGCATGTGCATGCATATCTGTCAAATGAATGAGTCGCCCTCTGACTTGCAGGACTAGCCTGGTGCCAAGAACCCGGTCCAGGTATGATGCGAGGATTTCACGGACATGCAGCTCGCCGATAGCAGTCTCAGACGACTGCACCGACACTTTGGCAAAGATGGGCCTGCAACAGCTGGTCGCATCTTGACTGACACCATGTGCTGCGCTGCTGCAGATATTAGCACGAAACCCCACGCCGCATCCGTACTGATGCATCCGTGCTGCACGAAACGTCACATTCATGAATTCGCGTGTGCTTGCGTCACTGCACACAGTCGCGTCGGCAGCCGAGGTATTCCTATCTACCTCGACTGCTGCGGGCTTCTGACCGTACAAGGCGTGCATCTCCGCGTCCCACTCCTCTTTTGCAGGGGCGGCGGTGGTGGGTGCGGCCAAGAACGCAAACATGACCGCGTCCGCTGGAGCGCCGCCTGAAGCTCGGTCGCGCTGGCTGCAACCCGCAATTCCAACTAGCAATTGAGAATTTATTGATTTTCACAAATGTTTAAGGGCCTACTTTAAACACCCCAAACAGTGAAGCAGGTAACTCGCCACAATGTACTTTATAGTTTCAATTAGGTCAATACCTTCCTCTTCTGCGCTCACCAGGAACGCGACCTGCGCCTGCCTGAGCGCCGGGCCGACGTGACCTCCATAATCGAGATGTCATGACGCCCGCTCGCCCGCTCGGCGGCCGTCGGCTGCTCGTGCCCGAGCCGCTCGACGCGCAGGCCCGCCATCTGCGTCGACAGCAGGAACGACTGCAGGTTGCCGTCGTCCTCGTCCCACGGCGCGCTCTCGTCGACGGCATGGTCGCGCATGCGGTGGTCGTGCGACAGGATCACGCGTGGCGGCGTTCCCTCGGCCTCATGGAGCAGCGCACCCAGCGTGAGCGAGAGCTCCTCCGCCGCGTCGCCATCGTACGTGGTGTCGCTGCCGAGAACCAGGTCCCACGACCCTGCCGGCGGTGCACTCTGCCCCCAGCGGAACGCCTGCATCGACACGCTCGCATCTTCGGCCAAGCTAAATCCAGCATTGGCCTTAAGATTGGCGGCTTGCAGCGCCACCAAGCCGTCACGGCCGTCGGTCAGCAGCACGTGGGCGCTGCCGAGGCCAGCGGCAAACAGGCCGCACGCGCCTGTGCCGGCGCCAAGCTCGAGAACTCTCGCGCCTCGCACGACCGGCTCATTTTGCAGTAGCCAGCGGCAGAGCGCGGCGGCACACGGCCAGATGCTACCTCCGACCGACAGTAGCTCTCCGTCGGCGGTGTCAGACAGTAGCTCTCCGTCGGCGGTGTCAGACAGTAGCTCTCCGTCGGCGGTGTCACGCAACGCCTCGCCGCGGCCCTGCTGTTGCGTGCGCTCCTCGAAGAAGCTCCTTCCTTCGATCAAGCTCAAGTGGCGGCCCGACGGCAGCGCTGGTAATTGTGCGTCGGCGAATATGATGCTGCCGAGCGAGAGCGGCACCTGAAGGAGCAGCGACATGGATCCTATGTGCATGCGAAAAGAATGCTTCGTTACGATGCTGTCAACAATCAGCCAAAAAAACAGTCTACTTGGGCATCTGGCCCAGCCCATTGGTCAGTGTCACGAACATGGACGCCTCCTGCGCCGAGACGCAGCCGGTCACGGTCGTGGGCGTGCTGCTCGGCTCGGTGCTCGCGCTGGCCACCTTCCTGCTCCCGTTCCCGCAGGCGTACAAGCTGCTCAAGCAGCGCAGCAGCGCCGGGCTCAGCCCGCTCACGCTAGCTCTCACGATCCTGTTTGCCGGCACCAACGTCGGCGCGACGGTGGCAATCAAGTGGCACCAGCTCGAGGCGTGCGCGTCTGGCCCCGGGTGCCTCGGCAACCTGCTCGACCTCGTCCAGCAGGCGGCCTCGTGGGTCACCTGGGTGATGATCGTCTCCATCTGCGTGAGCCTGCCTCCCAACAGGATGGCGCGGACGGGGTGCGTGGCGCTGCTCAGCGTGCTGAGCACCATCGCGGTCGTGGTCGTCGCCGCCGTCGTGTCGGCCGCCGCGCCGTGCACGTCGTCGACGCTGGGCTACTCGCAGGTGCTCGCGTACATCGCCGGCGTCGCCGCCGCGACGCAGTACGGGCCGCAGCTGTACGAGACGTGGAGCCACGGCAGCGCGGGCTCGCTCTCGTTCGTCACGTACATCATCCAGACCGTCGGCAGCGTGCTGGTCGTCCTCAACCAGACCGTCATCCTCAAGGACAGCTGGCCCGTCTGGCTGCCGCTGCTCGTCTCGTCGGTGATGCAGAGCGGCGTGCTCGCCCTCACCTTCTGGCTCAAGAAGCACCCGCGGAAGACGGCCACCGCGCCCGCGGGCGACAACAACAGCGGCGACGGCAGGAGCACGATCATCTTCCGCCAGGCGCTGCTGGCGGACGACGCGCGCGTGCTGGCGGATGCAGGGAGGCAATAGGGGTGTGTGTGTGTGTGTGTGTGTGTTCATTTCGCGTGAAAGCCATCCGCGCCATCGGGGGGCCGCCCGTGCCAAACCACCGCACGAAACGGGACTTGCGAGCTCAGCCCATGGTGATGACCTTGACGGTCTGCTTGAGGACGGCGCTGCTGACGGCGCTGCTGGCTTCGTCCGCCGCCTACCAGCTGCACGCACCGCCTGCGCTGGCGCCCGACGCGGCGCGGCGCGTGGCCTCGCCACCCAGGTGCGCCGCCGCCTCCTCGTTTGCGGACATCGGCATCCGTGGCGAGCTCTGCGAGGCGCTCTCAGAGGTGGGCATCACCGAGCCGAACGCGCTGCAGACGCGCGTCATCCCCGCGCTCTCCGGTCGGGCCGACATGGTCGTGGGCGCGCGGACCGGCTCGGGCAAGACGCTCGCCTACCTGCTGCCCGTGATGCAGAGCCTCCGGTCGGACGAGGACCGCGACGGCGGCCGGGCGCGGCCGCGTCGCCCGCGCGCGCTCGTGCTGCTGCCGACGCGCGAGCTGGCGCTGCAGGTGCGTGAGGTGGCGCGCACGCTCTGCCGGCCGCTGCGCGTGAGTGTCGCGGCGGTGCACGGCGGCGTGCCGGACGGCTCGCAGCGCCGGATGCTCGAGCAGCCGGTCGACGTGCTCGTGGCGACGCCGGGGCGGCTGCTGCAGCACCTGGAGCGCGGCCACGTCTTCCTGGGCGACGTGCGACACGTGGTGATCGACGAGGTCGACACGATGTTCGACGCCGGCTTCGGCGCCGAGCTCGAGAAGCTGCTGCAGATCACGACGCGCGACCTCAGCGAGGACCCGCGCGCCGCCGCCGCTGCCGCCGACGGCGCGCGCGTGCAGCACATCGCGGTGGGCGCGACGCACCCGCAGGCGGCGCGCGCGCTGTACGCGCGCCGGCTGCAGAGCGCCAAGCAGCTGATGCTCGACGACATGCACACGGCGCCGCCGACGCTGCGGCAGGAGTTCATCACGTGCACCGGCGCCGACGGCAAGGTGCGCGCGCTGCAAGAGCTGCTCGGCGGCGCCGACGAGGAGGGGAGGCCGCGGCTCGGCCGCGTGTGCCTCTTCTGCAACTCGCAGGACTCGGCGCGCTTCGTCGACCACACGCTCAAGGAGGAGGGCTACGCGACCGCCAACTACCACGGCGCGGTCCCCGCCAACACGCGCGCGACCAACTTTGACGGCTTCGTCGCGGGCGAGTCGCACGTGCTCGTCGCGACCGACCTCGCGGCGCGCGGGCTCGACGCGCTCGACGTGTCGCACGTCGTGCAGTTCGACTTCCCGAAGAGCGCGGCCGAGTACCTCCACCGCGCGGGGCGCACCGCGCGCGCGGGGAAGCGCGGCACGTGCCACTCGCTCGTGACCAAGTTTGACACGGAGCTCGTGCGCGCCATCCAAGCCGCCAACAAGGGCGGCGGCGACGTCGTGACGGCGGGCGAGGCGGTCGCGAAGAAGAATGCCGCGCCGCGCCTCACGCTGAGCCGCAAGGGCGGCGCCGCCGCCTTCCCCGACAGCTACGGCATCGGCTCCAAGGAGCGGCGCGGCAGCCCAGACAGCGGCGGTGGCAGCGGCGGGAAGGAGGAGCCGGCGCTGCCCGCGACGGGGCGCGGGAAGGGAAGGCCGGCCCTAGGGCGGCGCTCGCCCTCGGACCGCACCCCGCAGGGCGGCCGCCCGCGTGCTGGTGGTGGGCGCGGCGGGCGCGGCAGCGAGGGGGGGCGGCGTGCCGCGGGCTCGTCGCGTGCTGCTGCGGTGCGCCGGTGAGTTCTCCTCTCTCTCTCTGGCCTTGCACGCGGCAGCTCGCGCTCGGTACTGGCGTTGGGTGTGGCCTGCGCCCCTGTGTATTCTCGTGTGGAGTGGTCTTTTTCGGCGCATGGTACATCTTCCTTGGCAAAAGGCGCCACCGATCCCCCCACACAACAGCAAATATACGCTCGGTCCGCGCGTCACGCGGCCCCGCACTGTCCCATGCGCGTTGGGCACACTAAGGAACATAACTATCTGTCGTCAGTCAATCCAGGCCGCCTCAGTGGCCGCCGTTCATTCCACTCTTCTTGGCGCCGCTGGGCGGGCTGTGCTCGTCCGCCTCCTTGGCGGCCGGCAGCAGCTCCGCCCCCTCCATGTCGTCCTCGGCGGCCTCCTTCTGGCCGACGGCGGTGTAGCCCGACGAGCCGACGATCGACTCGCGCAGCCACTGCAGGCAGCCGTCGCCCACGAAGAGGAGGCAGACGCCCGAGATGCACGCGAGCGTCGCGCCGGTCGAGAGCATCAGCCACGCCTGCCCGACGATGTCGAGCAGCCAGCCGCCGAGCACCGGGCCAAACGACTGGCCGAAGCGGTCGATGGAGCCGGCGATGCCCTGCATGATGCCCTGCTCGACGGGCACGTGCGAGAAGAGCGCGGTGAGGCACGGGATCGCGAGGCCGTAGCCGATCGAGACGAAGGCGAGGCACGGCACGAGCGTCATGACCGACGTCACGTACGAGAGCCCGGCGAACCCGACCGACGTCGCCGCCATCGCGACGACCAGCGTGCGCTCCTCCTGGATGCGGCTGACGACGAAGCGCACGAGCACGCCCTGCACGAAGATGCCGCCGAGCCCCATGCCCGAGAGGACGAAGCCGACCTCGCGCGGGCCGAAGTCGAGGGCCTCGTCGCACAGGAAGGCGAAGTTCGACTTGTACGCCGCGAACGCGAAGCGGTAGAAGAAGTTGAGCAGCAGCAGCGGGTAGACGCCGTGCTGCCCGAGGTACGTGACGAGCAGCAGGAACTTGTGCAGCCCCTTCCCCACCGCACCGAAGCGGTAGACGGGCTCCGCGCCGTCGGACGTGTCGTCGCCGCCGGTGTCGACCGACACCTTGATGAACTTGACGCCGCCGACCGTCGTCCGGCTCTCGTCGTGCTTCTGCAGGTCGTCACCCGCGAGGCCGGCGCGCGAGGCCCGCCGGCGCAGCACCGTCTCGACGGTGTCCTCGTCGGGCGTCCAGCAGAGGCAGATGACGCCGCCGAGGCCGAACATGGCGGCGGCGACCAGCGCACACATGCGCTTCCCGAACCAGCTGCTCACGAGCCCGCCGAAGCCGGGCCCGAGGAAGAGGGCGAGCCCCTGGATGACGCCGATCAGGCCGAACGTGCCCGTGCGCTTCTCCTTGGCCTGCGTGTCGGCAAAGTAGGCGCGGAAGAGCGCGATTTGGAAGCCGCTGCCAGTGATGATGCGCGATATCAGCATCATCGGGAAGCCCGTCGAAGTGCCTAGCAGCACACAGCCAGCGGAGGAGACGAGCAGGCCGACAAAGATCACCTGGCGCCGGCCGATGTAGTCGGAGAGCACGCCCAGAAGCGGCGACAGCACCGTCTGACTCAGCCACATGGAGGACTGCAGGATGCCGTATGCTCTCGCGCCCAGGCCCGCCTCCTTGACGAGGAAGGGCAGCACCGGCACCAGCACAGTGTTGCCGAGCTGCGCCAGCAGGATGATCGCGTAGGGGCCACACACAAAGGAGATCGGAGCGCATCTATTCGGGTTCCACCCCTTGGCGAAGCCGAGCGGCAGGTGCACCGTCACCGGCACCCACACTTCCTCGGG
>Ga0209713_10002332_pt1 | contig 11751 bp, 10 predicted proteins | sample ArcOceMetagenome_3_FD_187444 | JGI IMG/M metagenome (GOLD analysis project Ga0209713, IMG submission 187444) | Marine eukaryotic phytoplankton communities from Arctic Ocean - Arctic Ocean- Svalbard ARC20M Metagenome (SPAdes) (version 2) | ecosystem: Environmental > Aquatic > Marine > Oceanic...
GTGTAGAGAGTTCTTTCTGAGTGATGAAACTTCCACCACGGCCAGAAGCCGCTTTTTCTCCAAATATGTTTCTTGGAGTCTCTAACTTGTCTCTTGTCTTGGGCTTCGGGGGGTCTTTTATTTGAACGGGTGACCTTTGCATCGGGATCCGCTGGGCCTTCGATTTCGCATCCTCGTACCTTCACATGCAATGGACAATGTGCACCCCTGCCGCAGAACTGGCCAGAAGGGTCACATTTATCCGGATCAGCCAACATCTCCCTGACATGCGAGAACGTAGACCATTCCGAGCACGCGGTGGGTCCGCTTGCACGAGACTCATGATTTTTGATACCATCCTTGTGATACGCGGGGGTCCATGCATGGGGCAGATCTTGCTGGGTCATTTCAATCCAGCGCCAGACCTTTTCGTCTTGGATCTTGCGAACAAGACACCCATGGCTATCTGTAACTGGTGTGTTCTTACTATGTGCAACAATGGTTCTGAGTTTTTGGAAAAAGTTAACATGGTCAGGGTAGTCATCGGGCTGCATGTCTGCCACGGGGGCAGTACCATGCCCATCTGCATAAGTTTCCGCGTCGTAGCCCACCGTGACACATTTCTCCTTGCCTTCGATGTCGGTGGCCTCCCTCGGCCAATACGCGCCCAGCAAACAATGTCTGAATGGACCAAGACTTCTGAGCTGTTGGTGTGGTCCGAGGATCATGATGAACATCGAGTCATACAAGAGCTTCTTCTCGTCAGGAACCAACCTCAATTGCCTGCTGCGTATCTCTTGCCCCCACTCAACATGAGATGCCACCATTTTCGATTCCAATGGCAAGCCCGATTGCACGAGGCTTGGTGCACTGCTCGATGATTGGCCGTCCGGCCCCCTGTGGCTGCTACATGGTTGGCTTGAAGGCTTTTCCTTGTATCCTGTGCGGAAGAAATCCTCGAACGAGTATGCCTTCTTGTTACCATCTCCAAAGAACACGCGGACCCTGTGCTTTATACAATCCTCACGCACTTCCTTGGCGATGTGTCGGAACGATTGTTCGGCGGCATGGTGGTTGTTGAGATGAATCAATGCCACCTGCACCCACGAGTGCAAAGCAATTAACAACAAATAAATAAATATATATATATATATATAAATATAAATTCCCCTGGAACGGACGGTCCTCCGGCTCTTTCGGTGAACGGTCCCGCGGTGCTTGGTTGGAAGACTTGCTTGGAAGACTTCCAAGCAAGTCTCCCAAGCACACCAAGCAAGTCTTCCAATCACACCAAGCAAGTCTTCCAAGCAATTCTTTCGAGCAAGTCTTCCACCCAAGCACTTGCGTGGAAGACTTGCTTGGAAGACTTGCTCGGAAGACATGTTTGGGAGACGTGATTGGAATAATTGCCCGGATTCTGGCCAAACGAACTCCTTTCTGGACGGCCCTTGAAGGGATCGATACTATTCGGGACAAGGATGTATCAATAGCAATGGCAACACAAGTGATATCGTTTGTTGTTGTTGGAACTCATACTGCGAAGGGTAATTGATGTATATATATATATAAAAAAAATAAATAATGTCTCAGTTAATATATATATATATATGTATATATATATGTGAGTGTGTATATATATATATATATATAAATATGTATACTGGAGTACACATACTATATATGTATATATATATACATATACAACTGAGAAAGAGAAAGATTGAAAGAGAGCTGTAGAGAGAGAGGGAGGGAGGGAGAGACACAGAGAGCGGGAGGGAGAGAGAGGGATAGAGAGAGAGAGAGAGAGAGAGAGAGAGAGAGAGAGAGAGAGAGAGAGAGAGAGAGAGAGAGGGAGAGGGAGAGAGGGAGGGATACAGAGAGAGGGAGGGATGGAGAGAGATATAGAGAGAGGGATAGAGAGAGAGAGAGGGGGATAGAGAGAGAGAGATGGGGAGGGGGATAGAGAGAGAGAAAGAGCGAGAGAGAGGTATATATGTATATATACATATATGTATATATATAAATACATGTGTATATATATATATATGCATCATGCTTATACCCATTGTGAATACACAAAACGAAATTTATGCGTCATTTGCTGGCCAAGCGGCCCGTAGCGTTTTCATACCACAGACGGTATGCTGGAAGCAAACTTCTGCGATGAGCCACCGTGTGCGCTTGGACCAAAAGATCGGAGACCAACCAGCTTTCAGAGTTCTCACTTCAGCAACCCACGGTTGTAAGCCGACGACGCACATATCATGATGTAACGCTGTTCCCGTCCACACTCCACCTGTCTTGTAATGGGACTTGGGATCGAAGGTTGTAATCTGTCTGTAATCGACCTCGTTGATCTCCAATAAACCCTGTATCATGTCAACACTGCTCAGTATGTGCTCTATCCTCCGCTGTCCTCTGGTGCTTCCCTTTTCTGCTGCACCACCATGGTTTGTGAGTCCAATGATCATGTCATCCCTGGATGGGTCATCTTTAGAAGCAGCTGTAGTACAAACGGGATGAGCGTTGTCTGCTCCATCTGCCCATGACCCTGGCCCAACGGATTCATCGTCCATGTCATCCCACTTGGTATCGGACCGGTGACGAGGTACCTGGCGCAGAACCAACCCCCACAGAGCTTCAGAATTAACTTCCTGTTCACGATGTATTTTAATTCTGGTGTTTTCGGTATCCAAATATTTTGTAAAGCCCTTACGAAAGTTGCTGCTGTTAGGTTTGGCCATGGCCTTGCTCCCTGCGGTTTTCAGCTCGGCTGACCACGCTTGCTCGTCTGACTCGTCTTGCTTGCTTTTTTTTCTAGCTTGCCAACGGTTCCGAATGCCTAACTTGTCCAGCTGTCCGCCTTCACCCTGCAGGTCCCGCTTTCTGGGAGCTTGGCCAGGTTGCATGCCCGCTTGCACGAGTCACCCGTGAGCTACTTGCAACAAGCAACGTCTGAGGAGGGATCAGCGACCAACGATTCGAGCCAATGGCACCCAAGAGTTACATGTCTACAACACATATATACATGTATAAATATATATATATATATATATATGTGTATGCAATGTGTACATGTGTATACAATACACATATATATATACATATATATGTATAATTACGACGTGTGTATACACATTCAGTGTGCCCATGAATGTATATACAATATGTATGAGTATATATATATATACATACATGTGTGTCTATATGCAACATATGTATATACACGCATGCAGTGCACTGATGTTCAATACATATAAAAACATCTATTGGGGTTGAAATCCAATGGGTTGGAAATTTCTGGGTTGGCAATCTCACGGGGTGGAAATCCAATGGGGTGGAAATCCCATGGGGTGGAAATCCCATGGGTGGGAAATCCCATGGGGTGGAAATCCCTGGGGGGGAAATCCCATGGGATGGAAATCCCATGGGAGGGAAATCCCATGTGATGGAAATCTCGTGGAAATCCAGGGAAATTAAATGGAAATCTCATGGATGGGGTGGAAATCCCGTGGAAATCCGTTGGGGTGGGAAATCCGTTGGGGTGGAAATCCAATGGATGCAAATCCACTGAGGTTGTGTTAACTTAAGATAAATTAGTTTAAGTTATGTTAAGTTAAATCCCCGGATGGGGGGGAAATCCGATGGGGTGGAAATCTCATGGGGTCCCGGCGCGGGTTCCGGGCCCGGACCCCAGGTCCCGGCTGGGACCCGGGGTCGAGCAATAGAATATATATATATATGTATATATAAATGTGTATATATATATGTGTATACATGGAGATATTACATATGTGTATATATAAATATAAATATAAATATATATATACACATATATTTATATATATATATAAATATATATGAATCCCCCATGGGTTATTCTGCGTGAAAACCTACAGTCCATTTCCTATCGTTTTGGAAGACTTGCTTGGAAGACTTGCTCGGGAGCCATGCTTGAGAGACTTGCTGGGAAGACTTGCCCGGCCTACTTGGAAGACTTGCTTGGGAGACTTGCTTGGTAGACTTATATACTTGGAGGACTTGCTTCTCGCACTGGGGCCACATAGAATGCACACATGTTTTCAAGCATCTGCCAACTCTGAGGATCCACCAAAATCACACGCCCGCTCTTACAACTCTTACACCAAAAGGCTTTGCATCCTTCAGGAAACCTGGCCCGCTTGCACGAGGCCTGTGTCGTAGCGGCGGGGTCTATACACGTCCCACAGATAACCAATTGTCGCACCCGTGGACCCTCTGGTAATGGGACTTCGTAGTGCAGCAACCCCTGCTGACCACGATGAGCATCGGTGAGAAATCCCCAGCCAAGCAATGCACGATCACTCACTTTCCTAATATCTTCAGGCTGTGGAATCAGCTTGCAGATGTTTCCTAATTAGCCCGCTTGCACGGAGCTCGCATCATTCACGGATGCAAGACACGTCGATATTTGGCTCTAGCTGGTGTTTCACCCCGGTCGTCTCGGAGTGGTGCTTCGAGTATCTCGTAGTAGGTGAGCCACCATTGATCAGCCATTGCCAAGGCCTCCTCATGTTCCTTGTTCTCGTCTCGCATGAACTGTAAGAACCTCTTCCTGCAGTGTGCGTAGGGCTTCGTCTCGCCTGGCTGGGGCCGGTACTTCAATGAACATCTTTCCCAACACATCGTCATGAACTTCCAATGGTCGTTGCACCAATCCGTCATCACAGTGTCCCGATAAGGCCCTGCTTCACTGAGCTCGTCTGCGATTTGCTTTTTCATGTCGACCTTGACATGCATCATTTGCTCAATAACCTCTGCGGCGTGAAAGTATGGTCCCTCATCATGCTCCCACCTCACAACCAGCGAACGAGAAGGCGCCCACCCATTCTTCGTGTCCCAGCCTTTCTCTATATTTTCAATGAGCACATCGATCCACTCAGTCATATTTCTCGTATCTGGTCGACGAGCCATGCCATCCATTTCATTCTCGTCACGGACGTGAAATCCAACACACCAAGGCGCCGCGGTCAGAAGGCACTCTGTCAACAGGCCATAATTGTTGGTAATCCGGGTGTACAACGGACTGATCATTACTCCGCTCTGTGTGCGGCAATCGGCCACACGCTCGATTATCACCCGCTTGCACGAGGAGCTTATAGCTTGAGCCACAGTAGACGCCGGGCTTGCATGGGAAGGCCGAGCTTGAGTCACATTAGCACACATGCATGAAGCAACAACTCACGTATACATGTATATATATATATATATAGAGAGAGAGAGTTTTTATATACACATAATATATATATATACACGTGATGCCAATACACATAATCACTCCATACACATTATTATATACACGGACAATCATTCTCTAGTTGCATATCAAGCTCAGACAAAATATGAGCATTTATACAGACATGCTTGGAAGACATGTTCGGAAGACAGGCTCGGAAGACTTGCTTGGGGTAACTGCTCGGCGTGCTTGGAAGACTTGCGTTTTGAAGGCTCTCTTGGGAGACTTGCTTGGAAGACTTGCTTGGAAGATTTGCTTGGAAGACTTGCTTCTCGCAATGGGACCAAATAGCATGCACACATATTTTGCAGCCCCAGCCATCAGTCAATGCAAGCTCACACACTATCTGAGCCCACTCTCTAATCAGAAAGCCCGCTTGCACGAAGCCTTCATCCTTTAGACAATCTTTGCCGGCTTGTACGAAGCCTGTATCGTGGCGTCCAAATCAAAGGCAAGTCTCCCTTACAAGCGCGACACAGGAACCTTCATGCAATTTGCCCAATCAAATTGCATGGTGACATGCTGGTATCGATGAATAGTTTTCATGTCGTCATTGAGGGCCTTCAGGGTATTCATCTGAGTTCTCAAAGTCACCAGAAAGGTCTGAGTCCTCTTCGTCCGAGTGCATGTCCGAGTCCTCCTTGTCCGGGTCCACGGCAATGTCGGCCATGGCAGCTGAGAGCTCTCTGTCTGCTGCAATGTGGCTCAACTCGTCATCGGCAGTATCCCGGCATCTTCGGCGCTTCATGCGAGTGCGGTTCGACTTCGTCAACGGTCCACTGATCCAAGAGTTCGTCGACGAGTGCGAATCCGAGTCCACTGATTCGTCGGACGGCGATGTCAACATAGAACGGCGATGTTTTACTTCATGCGAGTCGTCCGACTTCTCATCCTCGGCTGGAGTCAACGATGTTGAAGGCGCGCCGTCCTTCACTGCTTTGGAGAACTGTGGATCATGTTGATGCAAGCATACATCATCTTTGGCACGTGCTTCCTCAGGAGTAACAATTAATACTTAGTGATAGTAAGCAATAGTAATCAATCAACTGGCAATCAATAAACAATCAATGTTATGAGGTTTTCAAACAACAAGTTACAACAACTATGCTTTGACTCTGTTTTGAATCAATCCACGGTGCAAAGTTGTCAACTCTATAATGACATGTGTTGAAACAATACAGATTAAGAGAAAACACATCCGCATGAATTCAACCCGTACGTGCATTGCCCTATGCCGAATATCTGCTGACACATCCTGCAACTCGGCCCGAGCACAGGCAAGTGCATCCACCACGGACTTGCCTTTGCCTTTGCCCTTGCCCTTTCTGTACAGGGTCAGAAAGCTGCGAATCGATGCCTTGCAATATTCTCTGTTCACATAATAATATCTGGGAGGCTCATTGAGAGTGTCGGTGGAGAGGTTCTGCAAGATGGCATGTAGATCGCGCATCTCATGTACATTGAGCTCCTTCTCTGTGCGCGGCATGGTGCGCAGTCGAGCCAAACAGGTAGCAGATAGTATGGCTAGATTTTTTATCCGATGCGATGCGCAGGACCTGCCAATAAAAAGAGTTGAGCCCAAAAGTAATAGACAACAATATCCAAGAGGCATACAGGAGGGGCGTATATACAAACATATGAGATTGTAGTGTTGTTCACGTTTTTTTGTTTTTCTTTTGTCTGTTTGTTGTTTGCATAGTCGGTTAGGGCTTTGTTTAGTACGCTCTAGCTGGGGCTTGGTATATATATATACAAATATGTGTATATGTATATATATATATATATTTATACCCTCTTTATACCGAGCCCTACGGCGGATAGGAATCAGGCAAAACAGCTATAGGGCTTCTGCTGCCACCCACCACCCCTGAATGCAGCACCTGTGCCACACAACAGATACACACGCCATGCACTTGTTTACATTCAACACTCTTCACCGTTCTCTTTTACATTCAACACATCTATAACGCCCAAGATTGTTCTCCAGCCACGCCGCACGTTCTGCTTCCTCTTCTGTTTCCACCAATGCCATTAAATCTTCTTCAAGATTATCATCCAGACTAAACATCAATGAAAATGGTTGCAGAGCTGCCAACTCGATCTCCGTAAAATAGCGAGCCGGTATGCCCAATGGCCGCCTCCTGTCCCTCTCAGCAGCAGCAGCAGCAGCAATGTCTTTCTTTAACTTCTGCTTCACTGCAAAGCGTTTACGAAACATGATGGCTCAGAAGAAAATGACCACGAAAACAGGTTTGGGCCATATGGTTTCGTAAACATAAACTGACAATTACAGAAATTGAAGGAACACGTATATACCATCAATATCTATAGATGCCACCATTGATCTCAATCCAATCCGTTGAATACCAAGTGGTGACACACCCATGGATCCCTCTATGTCAGCGTACACACTGTATATGTATGAGTAATGTAATGCACATGTTTTTTGGATCGCTTGACACCTAATGCACGTCAATACTTCTGGAGCTGAGACATCACACGACTGTGTGAAACAGAAACCCCCGCAGCTCCCCCAATTCTAAAAAACTTATATACCGCTTGCAGAGGTATAAATACACCCTTCGATTCGATGTTTTGATGACTTACCGCTTGCGCGAGTATATACATCATTTCGATGCTGAACTAGCTGGAAGCGACATGACAACCTGCGGGAATTTGGCCATTCTTTCCTCCCACCACGCAGCAACTTCTTCGCCCTTGCCAGCTCGCAAGTCAGCCATCAACTTTGTGACGATATTGGCGTGGAAAATGGCGTGAGAGCTGCCGCTATCACTGCTGGCGTATCGTGATTCGCAAGCATGGTCCCAAACAAGGAAATCGTTTGGGAATGACATATATCTAGTGTCAGAGATCTCGTCACATAGACTGATGATTCGATAGAGCGAACATTGCCTATTCTTCCTCGCCTTGGCCACGGTGCCCACACCACTTTTATGATCTTTGTTGTTGAAATCTTTGGTTTCCCATGCCATGGCAGCGTTTTCAAGTTCCAATTCTTTCTTTCTGGTCCGCTGTTTGTCCATGAAGGCTCTCTCCTTTTGTATTATCGCAACTTGCTGCTTCTTGAGGTCGTCCTTTGCCGATAGCAAGGCCGACTTCTGTGCACGTTGAAAAGTGCACGCGTCCTGCAACACTTTCCTCTGGGCCTCCTGCCGCTCGACATGCTGTCGAATCTCTTGTGCAACTCTTGCGTCCATCTGTGACTTACCCGAAAACTGTTGTCTCACCTTCCTTCTCGACCTCTTGGCTGCAGCCAATGTCGTTGAATCCCCAGTCTCCGTCAACTGTTTGATTACATGCTCTAAGACGTCCAGATGAGTCTGGTGCGTTGCCGCCTCCGCCGCCTGCGCTGCTGATAAGTCCTTAGATTTTTGGGATGCTACTGGCACCAGGCTGGTGCTATCCTTTGTCGTTGAGTCCGCTTGCGCGAGACGAGTTTTCTCGGTCGCCGCCTCGTCCTGCTCAACGCCCCCCTCACTGCCCTCTCCCTCATCCTGCCAAGGGGCATCGCCGTCTTCCTCTTCGCCATACTCCTCGATGCACTCATCAACCATAACGTCCAGGTGACCACGATGAGGCATATCTTCCACAAGTTTGTCAAAGCACTTTCTGTTAAAAGGCAACCGGTCTGCAGCGTACTCGTCGCGCAAGTCTTGCAAAATGAGAGGCAACTCCTGTGGCATGTTGCAGGCTTTGAAAAGCTGCTGTGACATCTCACTACCCATGCTATAATCCACCTCGCTCTCGCACTTGCTATCCAATGGTATAGTGAACAGGTTGTACCTATAGCCTTCACTCGCATAGACGTGTTTGGCCTGCTGCTCATGTGCAACGAGTAAGAGGCGAAGGCAATCTTCGCGTCTCATGTTCTTCATACCGCCTGGGTTGATTTCCTGTGCATATGCAAATAACTCCATTTCCAGTTCTTGGTACTCACGGGACAATGGTCCATGGAGGTGAGTATCATTCACTTGCTGTGCTCCTGTGCAGCCACCACCGATATAGACCAGGAAATAACCTTTGGCCCAACACAGGTCGCGGACCTCCTTGCATAAATGTGCCCTGTAGGCGTCGGCCAGCAAGATTTTCCAATGTCTTTCCGGTGTCCATGGCTCGAGATGCCGTTCCATGAACTCCAGCACCTCGTCCAGTCCGTAGCTACCGGAGGAAGAAGTGGCGACTGACACATTCGGCAACTCACCATATTTCCCTTCTGCACGGATAGCGGCGAGTGCCTCCTCCAAGCCAGCTTTGATTGTATTCCCCCCCTTGAACAAAGCTTCCAAGGGCACTGATTTGCCCTTCTCCAGCCGGCTCTTCGTATACGTGGTAGCACTCCACCTGGCCCTCGACGCAGCCTGGCACTCTTTGAGGGTCACTTTCTTCTTACCTCTGAAATCCAAAGTTTTCTTTGACTTGCTACCGCTTTCGTTGAAGTGGAAGGGTGTCTGATCAAAACCTTCCACATCCGGATCGTAGCCTAAGTGAAGCAGACAGTAAAGGCGAACTCTGTACACATTCGACCAACATATTTTACATCGCTCTAGGAAGACTGCGCGAGGCACCTTAAAGCAAGTGCAAGGACTACGCAAACTGATTCCGAAGTCTTTCTTCCACCTTCTCATCCACTGGCTAGAAATTTCGGGTAGGTCCACATACACATTATGCTGAGCTGCGGACAGTAGCGCCGTTTTTCTAAGATACTGAGCCTGTCGCTTCAAGAGGTGCTGTGGAAAGCGGCCGCGGACGACCTTCCGTAGTCCGCAGAACCATCTGAATAGTGCTTTCCGTAACTCCTCGGCCTTATTGGGGCGCCCTGCCTTTGCTTTGTGGTGTCTTTTGTGCTTGGTGAGGCCAGTGTCCATTTTCCCTGCTGCTGACAGCTTTGAAAGTGCGACGCAGCGCTCCATGTACTTTCGGTCTGATTGCCCTCGATAATTGCCATGTCTGTGTTTGAAGAATTCTTTATAGTATTGCACTCGCTTCGTACCCTTGTATGACTGCTTCGCCCGCCACTCTCTGTAGGCATGGCCTATTTCGATTCGCTGGGTGAGCGCAAGTTCGCCAGCTCTCTTGGCCTGCTTCTTCTTATCCTTCTTGTTATCCTTCTTCTCCTTCTTCTCATCTTTCTTCTTAGCCTGCTTCTTCTCATCCATCTTCGTATCCCGGTTCGGATGCTTGATGTTGCCTATCAGTGCTGTACGCTGCTCTGATGTGAGCTGCTGGGCCACCGTCCGCAGCAAGTAGGCATTGGCCATCTTCCCAGTCGTGATGTTTGTCATTGTAGCCATTGCCCGAACGACGTGATCCACATCGGTACTAACCATTTCTTCAGGCAACGATGGACTCTCACCGGGAAGCTCTTTCTTCATTCGTTTTGCAACCGGTTCTGTAACATCTTCCGTCACATGGGGTGGCATAAGAGGGGGTACGGCTACCGGTTCTGAAATCTCTTCCGTCGCATCGGGTGGCATAAGAGGGAGTGTGGCTACATCTTCTGAAAGACCGTGCTCGCCGAGAAGAACCAGCGCATCTTGGAGATCTGGCTCATCAAGATTCTTGTGGATGAATGTGGCAAGTCCAATGCGAAGTTCTTCGCGTGCCGACTGGGTGCTTGACGCTCCACTGCAATACAGGAAAGAGTGTAGTAGACAATCACCATCCCCTGGCACTGGCCACGGCATAAATCCTTGCAGCGCAACTGTTTTTGCCAACGGTGAGATGCATGGAAAACCGAAACCACCACACTTGCCACCTTTGCAGTTAGCGTGGTCCGCCAAGGGTGAAGGTTCCGGGGAGTCATATCTTACCAGTGGAGTGTAATGGTTGCACCATTGCAAGTCTGCCATATTCTGTGGCATGGTCACGAACCCATCCTTGACAATGCATGGGGCCAAGGTTGCTCTGCCAGGTTTGTATCCGCCTTGCTTGGCCAACAGCCTCGGTGCATATTCTTGTGCTAGGTCATCGATATGGCCTTCTGCTCCGAAATGGATGCTGACCTTTGTGCGATGAGCTAATGAAAAGACCAAAGCGGTGAACAAACCTTGCCACCGGCCGGGTGTGGCCGCGACACAAGCGGCAGCATGCAAGTCGCTGCGTTTTGGTATTGCTGTGGATGGATGTGAGGCGGATGAAGACGATGTACCAGCTGCGTCTACAACCTGGTCCGCTTGCACGAGACCAACTGTACCGCTTGTAAGGTTGGCTGCCTTAACGACACATTGAAGGGTGGGAAGCTTTTGCATCGGTGTAGGAATCACTGCAAGATCCAACAACGCTGTGTGACCCGTTGAAGATGCTGCCACCGACGTTGCAATCGTTGTCTCCATGCCTTCGGTTCCTGATGCCTTCTTTCCCAGCTCCGCTTGAACCGTTGGTGTAGTCAGTGCACTGGTACATGGCGCCTTGGTCGGAGCTTTCTCCGGACGTTCACCCTTGGCTTTCAGAAAAAGCTCAACACGATCATATGCATG
>Ga0209713_10002333_pt1 | contig 11750 bp, 11 predicted proteins | sample ArcOceMetagenome_3_FD_187444 | JGI IMG/M metagenome (GOLD analysis project Ga0209713, IMG submission 187444) | Marine eukaryotic phytoplankton communities from Arctic Ocean - Arctic Ocean- Svalbard ARC20M Metagenome (SPAdes) (version 2) | ecosystem: Environmental > Aquatic > Marine > Oceanic...
TCAAGGCCCTCCCCCGCCCGACTTCCGCGATGGAACCCGGAAAATTGTCCAGCTACCAGAAATCTACTCCACAAAGGCCTGTGTCGCGAGCGCGTAGCGCGGAGAATTTTGCGTACCCAAGTTCACCTTCTGACATCGAGGCCAAAGGCGACTATCTGACTTCGGAGAGGAGCAACAGCAGCAGGCGGAGACTGGGCGAGAATGCGGCGCACATGAGGTTAAAGCCCAAGTTGGTAACAAAAGAAATGTCAGAACAAAGTTCCTCGATCAGCACCCAAGTCAAAGCTCTCGGGTGTCCCGAATGTTTCAATGCGTTTGGTGGAGTCTGTCACGTGCACTTGCAGACGTCATGGAAGGGCTCCATGAAGCAGGCGGTGCTGGAGGAAGAAGAAACGCGCGCACGACAGGCATTCGCCCCGCAAACAAAGCTGCGGGTGAAACTGTTTATATCGGCGCACCAGGAACATCGCGGTGATGAGACATTTCTGTCGATCGAGCCTGATGAGACAGTTGGCTCGGTCAAGGATCGAATTTGCAAGGCACACGGCACGCCCACGATGTTCCAGCGGTTTATCTTCCGCGGACACTCTCTTGATGACGACTCCGCGACCATGACGCAGTGCGGCATCGACAATTCGTGTGTGCTCTTTGTTGTCTTGCAGCCACCTTTGGCCGGTTCGCAAGTTCCCTCAGGCGGATGCGAATACTGCACCCTGTCGCTTGGTGGTGTCTGCACGCGCCATCTGCGCGACAAACGTGGAGATATATACCCAAGAGAGCTACGTGAATCATTCCAGGTTGACAATCACATCGGCACTGGACGCGCAGACAGGCACCTTGAAGAAAAACAAGAGCCGACAGATGAAAGCAGGCTCAGAAACGGAAAGATGATTCTACAACTCTTTCGAGTGGAAATGCTGAAGAGATTCAATAGCGTATTCGATGCCTGGATCTACTTTGATATGGACGGGGATGGGAGCATTACGATGAAGGAATTTGTTGCGTTGTGTCGCCCACTGAAACTACCCAAGGAGGTTCCCATTGAGCTTGTCTTCAAAGAAATCGATGCCAAGGAGGAGCTTATGAAGCTCTTCCCCTTTACCTTTGTGCGTGCCGTCATCTGGCACAACTCGCAATACAATCTCAAGATCAAGTCGGAAATCTACCGAGGTGTGGATGCCGCACGGGTCAATCGCCGGTAAGTCCCTTGTGCGTCGCAAATCGTGCTACTCGCTGCGTTCTGCTGCTGAGGACTAATTTCCAATGCTGCAAACCCTGTACTTCGACACCCAACGCTTTTCAAAAGAGTCTTTGTCGCATTAGATTTCGGGGCCTAAATCCTGATTCATAAACCATACAGGGAAATTTTCCGCCTTGCGCAAGAGCGGAGCTCTCAGCCCACGCCCATCTTTGTGGGGATTAATGATGTCGTGGGGATTAATGATGTCGAAAACTCCGCGTCGCCTTCGAGGTCTGTTGGCCACGGCACAGCGCCATCAGTTTCGGCTGCTTCAATATCGTCGTCACGTCCGGTTTCGGCTACAGTATCTTCCTCCCGCGGCTGTCCTCAATGTGAAAAGGCAATCAACGGTAACGTGCCATGTTTCCTCGAGTCTTCCAAAGGGTACTATTGGGAATATAATTTATCCCTGACAGTAACCTTTTGAAGACGTATGTCGAGCCAACAGCCTCACTGAGGAAGACAAGTGCCCATAGAAACGCGCGTTTGCTGTAGGCATTTGATCTTGTTCCCTGCAGTCGCAGGTGATGTGATGGCAGTTGATCATGATGCCTACGCCAAAATACGTTCCATCACAGAACTCCTACGTAGGCGTGCTCGTAACGCGCGCACACACACACCCACTTGCACACTTGTGCGGACCCAGGCATTTGCCATCGATGCCTGCCTGTATACAAGAACGGTGTGGCCATGAAGCCAGACACTAATTCTGAGCACAACTACATTGAGGTATCACCCTCGGTTGCATGCTGCTCTGCTCCACGATGTGGCGCTTTCATCCTGCGTCCCTTGCCTAATAGTCTGAAAGCCCGCTGGTTCGTAATATGCGCGCAAATTTGAAGAATTACTCTCGCAGTCTGCTGACAATTAAGTTGGGTCTAGGCTCTTCACATTGCGGACGAGTCAAAATACATGGCCCTGAACAAAGCAACCCCTTGGGCATTCTTTGAGCTCGATGGCATAGAGTGCGGTAAGGGCAGCGTTGTCTCGGTAATGTTTGAAAATGACAAGTGGCACAGAGGCTATTTGGACGCCTACAACCCCAGGACCAGCAAAGTTCGCATTTTGTTCCCAGATCCCAGAATAGGTAATGCCTGAAGTGCTTTCCCTTTCTCGCAACACTAATCCTATCTGCTGATCTTGCTGCAGATTTTCTTGGGGCTGCAGTTGTTTGACACTGATGCATGCTTACACGCATTTTTATGAGGATCAGGTTCAGTGCACGCACCCATTACGTCACTGCTGATTAAAGTGGGCGATCCGGAGCAACCAGGCGAAGCAACAAGCCTTTGTGAAGGCTCAAGGCAAAATGGCCGAATTGAGAGACATGAAACCCACAACAATGCTGCTGGTAAGGACACTGTCATTCCTTGCTCCCCAACCTTGGAGGTACGAATACCACGGCCACAAGCGGAATGCCCAAGCAGCAGTGATATTGGAACCGCCTCAGAGCAGCTGACAGAGGACCAGCAAGACCAGAGCAATGCTAAAGAACCGAAACCCCAAAAGAAGCTTCAGCTTCAAGGAGAGCAACATGTAGCTTTTTCCCCGCCGTTTGATGCAAGCCCCCCTTCACAGCCACCATCACCGGGGCCACCGGCTGAGCGACAGGAGGATGACAGTTTCCCTGAATGACAGTAGTGGAAGGTGCAGGAAAAAGAGAATCGAGAAGCACGCAACAATTTGCGCCAAGCACATCGTTGCTCGAGCGATTCATACTTCGATTTTATTTTATTGCATTGATAAGCTATCCAACAGTTCTGTACATCTCATAGGCGCGCATTCTTCAAATTCATGTAGTATAAAACAAAGAAATCGATGAAAATTGAAACTAGTCCCCGGAGTTGTGCTTGCCGATTGAACCATGCATTGCACCTTGGCTTGCATGATGCAGCTTCCTGTCAGAAGCACAGGCATTGCAAGTCAGATCCGGGTGCGGGGGTGTGTCACCTCGTGAACTTTCGTCCGTCTCGCTTTCTCTCTGTGCATGTTTGAATGTGTGCGTGAATGTGTGTGGGAGAGGTGGGTTGTTAGTATGCACCTTCGCTTAAGGTAGCCCACCACTTCCAAAACGATTTCCAAACCGCTCGACATGTCTTCATCTGTCATCTGCGCAGTTTCGACGGATATCAGTGCTTGACTTTCGTGTTGCGGACCTGGGCACACATCAGTCGCAAAACATCGATGGCTAGACACTGTAAACCCACTGCGCTGTGAATCACACAGTGCGTGCATATCAACTCAACAACACCATCGCACCTTCTGCTTGGCCTTTCGTGAGCTCGTAGCCTGATTTCTATTCGTGTGACTGACGTGCTGAAGTGCCTTGCTCAAATTCAGGCGCACAGGCGCAACAGTCATGGGTGGGTAGTCGGGAGTTTCATCTTGAGCTACAAAACCTTGCACGTCCATCAGTGTTCCCACCGGTGCGTCTGGAAGCTCCATGTCTTCCGAGACTCGTATCACAAAATCGAGCCTGCCAACAGAAACATCACATCAGCACGTGAGGAGAACCAGAATAGCAGAATATTCATGAAGCTGTGTCATGGCGGAGGGCAAGAAAACAATCGCACTCTCACCTAGACCAGGGGCTGGGTTTTGAAGCCAGCAGTTGCCGTACGGGAGGCTCTAGGAAGGTATCCTTCCGCAGCGAATGCGTTTCCCAACCATCAAAGCAGTCCTCCGGAAAGTCAATGGCCACTATGCCATTATGTTTGTGCGCGCCGTCAACAAACTTGCAGAAAATCGTGTTTTCTGGAAGTTTGCGCATCAGCAGTTCAATGCCATCAGATGGGAAGATCTGCGTGGCATCCCAGTACTTTGCCTCCCTGTGCAAAAGTGTGCCCTTCGGCAATTTCTCGATTTTGCGCATGTGCACCGGCACTATTTCTAACGGCTCGACAGTGCCCAATGGACCTGCAGGGGTAAATGGGAAAAATGTCAGAGCAACCGCACGTGGGACCCGACTGCGGGGCAGTCAAGAAATATAGATCACGATCCCCACTGGAATATTGAGGAAACTGTCATGTGAAAAATCGTGCATGTGCCCCGCGCAGGCATGTGCCGATGGGAGCATGCATGGATGTATTTGCCAGCGAGTGTCTCAATGTGCTCTCACCACCGGCATTGTCCTCAGGGCGACGGAAGAAGATGGTCCAGTCAGTTTTCAGCCCCATGCGGCGAGAATAGTGCTCACAGGACCTCGCCCACATGATGAATTGACCTCTGCTTTTGCCATCCTTGGTAATTTTTTTATGCACTTGCTTTGATATGACAAACTTGAAGAAGTCGAATACTTGAAGCGCATGCGACATGTATACCACGTCCGCCTGCGAATTAGACCAGTCAGACCAGTGCTCAGCACTATAACTGACCATGGAGTGCAAACAAAAACAATGACATATTTCAAGCAGACTTACGATAATTTTTCGTCGATCTCTCTTCGCTTCGATGGACAAGAGGTGCGGTGTGCGCCATGCCATCATGGTCAGCATGGTCTGCTGAAAACTGACACCAGAAGAAAATCTGTCAGGCTTCTTTTTTCCGAATATGACAACTTTGAAGAACTTCCACAAAGACAGTTGTCTGCGACTGCGTCCCGCGAGCAGCTTGGCTTGGGACTGGTTTTCGATGGCCACCAGATTTAATTCTGATCGGATCAGCCGCTCAAATACCTTTTCCTGTCCAAAACAATGTTAGCACACCCTATAAATAGGAGGTTTGGGAGAAAACTTACGGGCTAAGAGCAAGCGCAAAAGTAGTCCAGGGACACACCTTACTACCGTAAACCAATGATCCCTGGACTTGGTCATCAGGCATAAAGTATGAGTCGCCGGACTTGACAAAATCACCAGCTTGGAGGTCGTTGATGCCAAACTTGTCCCATTCTTGCTGCGTGAACTCAGTCTTGTGCAACATTGCTTCAGCCAGTTCGACGTTCTTCAAATTGCGGCCGTCGGTGGGCTTATCCTTGCCTATTTCAAGCCACCTTAATCCTAGTACCGGCTTAGCTCGGAAGCCAAGCGGCTGAGGCAGGTGCTGCATAATTGCGTGAATGCAGGTCAACGGAATTTTACCCGTCCCTGCATCATACCTTTCAAACACTGCTGCGCACTGTTGAATCTGGTTGCGGGAGGCGCCATTGCTCCAGTTGGCTGTGTCATGATGGTCCACCGAGCTCATTATCATGCTGAGATTGTCCAGGATCAAACCGACGAGCAGATTTAGAATCATGAGCTCGCACATCGTTTTGATGAAGATGAAGAAGAATGGCGTAAAAGTGCTATAGCCGCAATCACCAAACGTGTACCCATCGAACTTCGGTGTACAGAATGGAGGCTGTACGCTGCAGTCTGCCATGAGGTCCTGCCACTCTTCGCCAACAAGAATTTGGTATATTACCTTCATGGCCTCCAAAAAAGTACGGAAGTTTGCAGCAGGACCCAGCTTCGCTTGAAATCGGGTTTCGCTGTAGAGCGCCACACCGAGTGCCGCGCTGCTATACATGACAAGAACCAGCAGTCCTGACACATTGATCAGCTGCGGTAGACTAACAAGAAGCGTATCGAACACAATGCGGATAGGGCGGATGAAGAGCATCAAACGCAATAAACGTATCATTCGAAGCCCCTTGGCAACTTGGCCGGCTGCCCCAACACCCCCTATCAAACTGAATGTCAAACCCAGAGCGATAATAGCATCAAAGAGATTCCACTTTCTGCTGACGAAGTACCGTGGTCCATCTGCGAGAAAGCGCAACAGCACTTCCGCAACCAGTTCGCCATAGAAGATGTTATTCTGATTTTCAATCATCCCTGCATACTGAGCTGATGCGTCTGCATGGTCTGTAAGCATGAAGACGGCATTGACGGCGATGCACGCAGCAGAGAAGATCTGGAAGTAACGCGAATCCAGTATGCGCCGCAAGATAGTGCTGGCCGGATTATCGAGCGGCTTGACGCTGCTTTTGTTCTTGCTGATGTCCCGTAGATAACTCATGATTTCACTGTATCGGAGATCAGCCTCGGTCCTGCCCTGATTCACGTTGATACCATCCACAGTAAAGGCCACGACGATGTTCACGACGAACAACCCACCTAGGATGAGGAAAATAACAAAGAACAAAGAATATTCGATACTGAAATTCGTCTGCGGGCTCTGGTCTACAGCCGTGACATCCATTGCCGCGTACATGACTGAAACATACTTGAGTGTCCCAATCCTGTATATCGTCTCAAGAGAGCTTGAAAAGTCGTCAAAATGAAAGGCCGGATTGGACCAAGCTCTGGGGACCACGTAGGATGCATCGCCCGCCTCCAGTACGTGCGATCCAGAGCACAAGGCTTTCCCGCCAGGGTACTCAGCACCAGGAGTATTGCACGAATAGAAGCGTCCACCAAACAAGGACATGCCGAGCAGGGCGAAGACAGAGTATGTGACCGATGTATACAACATGACATAGCCGATCGGCTGCAATGTGCCAATGAAAGCATTTATCAAGACCTTCAATCCTTCGTTTCTCTTGATCAACTGCCCAGAAATCAGCCAGTTCAGATCTACAAGAAAAAGATTGAATCAAGGGTGGAATGTGACTTTGCTGGATTTAAGGTCGTACGTGCATAATGGACGCACGCAAAGATTGCTTAGTTCTAGCTTTGCGAACTAGAACAGAGGCACACAACGAGTACCCGGAGCGGCGACAAAATGCGAGCGCTGCGGAGGACTTTGCCGGCACTAGCCACTGGAATAATTCCCGAAATGTCGACAAGGGCAAAAATGAGAATGCAGAAATCCATACGGTTCCAGCCCGACGTAAGATAAGCATGACGTGTGTTGAGGAAGCCTCGCGACATGACTCGGACGACAAACTCAACAAGGAAGCATATTGTAAATGCGTAGTTCAAGGCGTTAGATACATCATAGGGTATTATAGCCTTAGCTCCAGGAACATCAGGATATTGTGGCGAAAGCACGATGAAGATGCAGCTGGCGACGACAATAAACATAATAAAGGCATCAAAAAGAGGGTGCTGATCGAGATAGATACATATTTGCCGAAGGCCGAACGATTTGGTGAAGCCGCAAAGAACAGGTTCTGTAAAATCCAAATGAAGGTTGGCATTGTTGTTAACCGCGCGCCGCTGTCGTTCGCCCGGAGAATCGATCCTGTCAAACTTATCTTGCACGATGTTGATGAGCATCTTCGTACGCGCAGTCCGTTTGTGAAGCGGAATATTCCTAAGCTCCGGAAACATGTCTTCGTCTTGTTGGTGTTCGTCTTGTTGGTCACCAGAATCTGATCCCAGTCTTGGGCTCGTGGGACTTCTTGATTGGGGCCGTTCGAGGTTGCGCATTGATTTCCTGAACTGATTAAGTCCACGGCTAACGGCATCCAGCGAATGAATTTGTTTTTGAGTTCTGTTCTTCCAATTGATGAAATCCCTGTGACTTGTTCGCAGCATGTTTGACAAGAAGCTTTGATAACCGGGCTTTTCAATATTTCGCATGGTTCGCAACACTTGAATGTGCGTAACTATTGCCGAGACGAAGAGATTGCCAATCACGAAGAGCGAAAATATGAGCCAAATTACAATAAAGGTCGCATTTATGAAAGACCAAAGATGGTTTTCCCCGGCAGACATTGCGTCATATAGAATACCCGTCCAAGAATCCGCCGTGAAGATCTGAAATGATGTGAGCACAGCCGAAAATAGCGATGAAAAATTGGAACGGCCTGTCATTCTGTTACCGAGCAGGTACCTCCCGCAGACGGCCGTGCAGAAGTTGCACAGAAGCAGAAAGACGGAAATGTCGAGAATTGAGCGCAAGCTATAAATCGTCTCCGAGAGCATGTGATAGAGCGTCGGCAGCATTGCCATGAGCATGTACATGCGCAAGGAGACAAGAGACTTCAATATCTTTCCTATCTGCTGAATTGCCACCCAGTCCATTCTGGGGTCACTTCTTAATGAGCTAGGCAGCATCTTTGGGTGTGCAAGTGTGAAACCAACAATACTGCAGATCAGAACCAACGACCAGAGAATGTTGGCAGGTTCTTGAACAAATTTGCGCAGTGAAAACCCGACTGCCGCAAATTTTAGAGAGGCTTCGACCACAAAGAACAAATTGCAAGCCAGGTCAAGATACCAGAGAGCTAATTCGTTTCCAAAAAGATCTGTCAACAGTTTTCTCGACTGCTTCATGCTGTGCCCATCCACAGCCAACACTGCCACTTGCAAGATTATTGTTGCATAGGTCAAGAAACGAAAAATGCGCAACTGCATGAACCATTCCAGGCGCTCGTGACGTGAGGCAATGGGCCTTGGCGGGATCATACCGACACGAATCACATTTGCGCGCTGCTCTGCTGCGGCAGCCCCGTATGCCTTGGCTATGACCGCTAGGAAAAGGCCAAGCTCCATAAAAGTGCAAAAGGCGCTGACCAGTATCCCAAAGTAGGCCGCAGTCAGCAATTTTTCATGTGGCTGCGTTTCGAGAGCCCTAGTGAGCACCTCGTACTGCGAATCGGGGATCGAAATCTGCAGGACCACCACGAAGGCGCCCCCAACATGATCGAAGTGCATAAAGCCATTCCCGGGATTGCCCGTATCGTGACATTCCGTTGTCACTGCCTTGGCACCGTCTATCCGGAATCGATCCAACTGGCATGTATGATACCTTCCCTCCGTGTCCACTGGATATTTGCCCTTATAAGTAGCGTCTCGATAGCCCATGGTCTTATCGGCGACATCCCAGTACTTGCAGCTCCTGTCAAGGGGAAATCCACTGCAGCATTCCCATACGCGTTAGAATCAATCGTTTCGCTGGCTGCTGCTGTGCACAGAAAGAGCTGATCAAACTGCGGGCGCAGAGATGCGAGAAGCGTCAGCAGCACGAAGGCACGCTGAGAATCAATCAAGGATCGGAGGCAAAAGCGCACCTAGAAGGCTTAAACGGGCTGTCGCCAGCTTCGATGACCCATGCCTGACGCACAAAGTCTTTGTTGGAGCAGGTGTTGTTCCAAGAAGTGCTAAAATCGGAGGCGCAGGACGGAACTGCATGATCGACCAGTATGCATGTCCGCCTGAAGGACTTTTGATATAACGCCATTCCAAAAATGGAGAAAACCAAAAAATAGAATAGGCAGATAAGGAATACGGTGATGAGTTGACCGCTGCATTTGTCCAAGGTCAAAAGAATGACATTGAAGTCCTTCAGCAGTTTCGTCAAGTACGTAAGTTTGAAAACCCTCAATAGCCGAAAGGGTCGCATTGTGGGTACCAGGAATCCCATCACTCGGCCATAAAAGGATCCAATCACTTCCAAAATACACACCAAGAACACCGCAAGGTCGATCTTGTGGAAAACCGAGATCCTTAGCCAGGTGCCCGGGCTTCCTTGCAGCCCCAGGGCTATGATTCCTGTGACGACTTCCACGGACAAAATCAAGACAGACAAGAAATTGAACGCTAGCGCAGCCCATTCGCCCACGCTTGTCTTGGCGCTGACGGCAACTCTGTTCATCTCCGGGCTGGCAGCGACGAAGATGATGTTTGCAAACCACACGAAGTGAAAGACGGCCTGAGTGTAGCGTGACGTGTAGACGTCGAAGCAAATGTTGCGGACCACACTATTCCGTGTGAAGCCTCCGCACAGCAAGGGCAATGACACCTTGCAACACTTCTGTAGACTCTGGATTTGGGAGCCCGTCTTCTCCGAAGGTGATTTTGGGCGTTGTGCCTCTTGTTCCAATGATTCCTCTGCTTCCCTTTCGTCGTCGTTTCCATCACCGCCTCCCCCCATGCCACCGGCGCCGTCAGCCCCAGACGGTGCTTCGCCGGCAGGCTTGGAGCAATTTCCGTCTTGCCAACCCAAATTCATGACTTCATCTGCGACCAGCGTGTTGGCAGTGCTTGGCTTGCTTGCCACTGATTGTTCTTCCGCCAGATCATCCGGCTCGTCTTCTGCCGCCAAGACATCCTGCTCGCCACCCTCTGAGCCGCTTTCCTCCCATGGTGCATCTGGCATGTCCAGATCCCCCACCACGATGCGCCGCACTGTATTAGCGGCCTGCTTCGCTAACATGTATTTTTGAGTCTCCGTTTCGATCTTGTCCGGAACTGCGCCGGGCAGGACATCGCTCCACGTGAATCCGTCCTCGCCCGCTTTGACACCATTCAGGCGGTCGTCCAACACGCTCAACCGGCCCATACGCCCCTCCAGGTCGACAATTTTCTCATGCACCTGAGTCGATTGATCTTCCTTCCACTTTTTGATCTCGGCACGCGACTGCCGGAGCGACTGCTCCTCTGTGAGCGTTTTCGAGAAGCTCAGCGGCACGACAATGCCCAGCGACCCCGGCGCGTTGGCAGACGGCACCTGTGGACGAACCGAAGTCAGTCGCGAAGGCACCACACAAATCCTCCAAAATCTCGAATTATGCTGGTTGGTGCGCGTGAATCGTCGGGCTGCCAGAACAACCTTGCAATGCCCGCAGACGATGTGCGCAGACATCGTAGACACCGGTCCGCGCACAACGTCAAGCGTGCCCGCGCACGTCCACGGGCGCTCCGCTGGGACACGCCGTTTTTGCCCGCGGCACACCGCCTCCATCCTGGCATCGCATCACGCAGGTTGCTTGTACAGGGCAAGACTGACCCGCTGGAAGCCCGAAGGCAGCCGTGAGAAGGATTCCTTGTCGGGGTGGGAAGGAACCCGCGTGATAGCCGCCACGGCCCGAAGCTTTGCCCAACCCGCTGCATAAACCGGCGTGGCACGTCAGCAGCGCAGGCGGCGCTCGCTTCTGAAGCGCAAAGCAGGCACACAGGAGCGCATGGGCAGGATACCGGAGCCACCCTGAGCGAAGGCGGCGCTCTTGGACGAGGTGCGTGTGATGGAAGAGGCAACACGCAGAAACGTGGCCTTGGCGCTCGACTTGCTGCCGCCAGACGCCGCCCGGGTGATGGAGGGGACCCGGGTGGCGCCCCCCGAGGCAGCACGGTCAAACGTGACCGAGGCGCCGGAGCCCGCGCGCCGGAAGCCGTCCGACGGCGCGCGCCGGATACCGCCCGAGGGGGCCCGCTGGATGCCGGCACCGTCCGCCATCGCGGCCCCTCAAGATCGAATGATCGCGAGGGGGCGGGCAGGGCACGGGCAGAGGTGTGCCCACTCTTCACTCGCCGCACTCGCCGCGTCCCTTAGCATGCGCGCCGCCCCGCGATGCCTCCAACCCACCGTCGGCGACCGCCACGCCGCAGCGCAGGCAGGAGCCGTCGCGCGCACACGGCTGCACGCGGGCGCTCGCCCTGCCCTTCATCATCTCTCACACACCCGCTCAGCAGGCGTTCAACTGTCTGCTGCAGTTCGTGACGAGGAGGAGGACGCTGCAAAAAGCAGGGCGCCTCCGCACCGCGTGCGTGCGGCGCGTGCGGCGCGTGCGGCGCGCGCGGCGCGATGGGGGCCTACCTGTCCCAGCCAAACACGGAGAAGCACTCCGAGGACGGAGAAGGCC
>Ga0209713_10002335_pt1 | contig 11748 bp, 12 predicted proteins | sample ArcOceMetagenome_3_FD_187444 | JGI IMG/M metagenome (GOLD analysis project Ga0209713, IMG submission 187444) | Marine eukaryotic phytoplankton communities from Arctic Ocean - Arctic Ocean- Svalbard ARC20M Metagenome (SPAdes) (version 2) | ecosystem: Environmental > Aquatic > Marine > Oceanic...
CAAATATTTATCACAGAAAATGATATTGATTTTTCAAAAAAACATATTGTAGTTTTTAATGAAAGTAATCCTAAATGGAAAGATAGAGGAGAATATATCTCCTTGTGGAATAAATCAACCAGACAGTCTTCAATTGATTTAGGTGAAGCACTTGCTATAGTTCCAACTGGACATTATAGTGGGAGTTCTTATACTTTTCAAGCTGCCTTTTGGTATAGCTCTTGGGAATCATTTCTTGTTAATCAGAAGAATTTAGAAAATTCTGGACCTATGAATTCTGATCAAAAAAGAATGTGGGATATTAGCGGAAATCACAAAGATGAAATCACTACTTTTTTAGGTTGTACTAGGGCTAGTAAAGGGATAGCATCAAAAACTTTTACTATTGCCAAATAATTTTTATATTTATTAATGATCTTAAAACCCAAGTTTAATCTTGGGAATAGTTCGATTATTAAATATGGGTTCAATTTTACTAGCCATTCAATTTGGATTGGATTTATGTTTCAGTTTTGCAAATCCAATAAAAAATTTTGTCCTTTATATACCGTTTTAAACAAACTAATGCCAGAAACTGATCCTCTATAAAATTGAAAATAAAATATGATTTCTAAAACCTTACATTTTTTTATAGCTCTATTTCTTTTTTCATTAAACAGTTATTCTCAAAATCCAATTTCTTTAAAAGATTCCTTGGGAATTATGAATGTTATGAGTCTTCAGCAAGACGCTTGGAATAATGGAGATATAGATTCTTTTATGCAAGGGTACCTAAAATCAGAAGAATTAGTTTTTTCAGGAAAATCTGGTCCAATTTATGGATGGGAAAATACAAGAAAAAGATATTACAGTTCATATCCTAATACTCAAATAATGGGTAAATTAAATTTTACCGTAAAAAAAATTAGGTTAATTTCATTAAATTCTGCTTATTTAATTGGTGAATATTATCTAAAAAGATCAACCGAGGATAGCTATGGACATTTTACATTACTTTGGAAGAAAGTAGACGATAATTGGCTAATAGTAAGTGATCATACTTCAGCTGTAAAATAATTACACATTTAACTTGTCTAAATATTTAAAGTAATATACTTTTAATGATAATGAATTCATTAAAACAATCAGGCTTTTTATTCTCCAATTTCAAGGCAAAGTCTCAAACTCCATTTGAAAAACTTTTTGAAATTTTTAAAGAGTTAATTACTTACACATCTGGAGATTTTAATGAAGCAATCGACTGGTTAAAAGAACTAGACAAGGAATATGTTTTGACAAGTGAGGATTATACTATGGACGATTTCATAGAAGAATTACTTGCTAAGGGATATATAAAGAAAGATTTAAATAAAGATGGATTAGGTGATGGTATTGGCTTGACAGCTAAAACTGAAATGCTTTTAAGGCAACATGCCTTGAAGCAGATTTTTGGTAAAATGAAGAGAATCGGAAATGGAAACCACAACACAAAACATACAGGCACAGGTCAGAGTGACTCTGGAGACTTGAAAAATTATGAGTTTGGAGATTCTATTGAAAAAATTGCTATTACAGAAAGTATTAAGAATGCTCAAATTCAAGGGGGATTAGATGATTTTAAATTATCTAAAGATGATTTAGTGGTTAATGATCAATATCATCAAGCTCAAATGAGTACTGTTTTAATGATTGATATAAGCCATAGCATGATTCTTTATGGTGAAGACAGAATTACACCTGCAAAAAAAGTTGCAATGGCTCTGTCCGAGTTTATTACTACAAGATACCCAAAAGACAAGCTAGATATAATTGTATTTGGCAATGATGCTAGACCAATTTCTATAAAAGAATTACCATACTTAAATGTTGGTCCTTTTCATACTAACACTGTTGCAGGTCTTGAATTAGCAATGGATATTTTAAGAAGAAATAGAAATTCAAATAAGCAGATTTTTATGATTACTGACGGAAAACCTAGCTGTTTGAAATTAAAAGATGGGAGTTACTATAAAAATAGTAACGGATTAGATTCTCACATAGTAGATAAGTGTTATAATATGGCTCAGCAAGCTAGAAGACTAAATATTCCAATAACAACGTTTATGATTGCGCAAGATCCATATCTTAAAAGTTTTGTTCAAGAATTTACAAAAGCCAACAAAGGAAAAGCATTTTATACTGGACTCAAAGGACTGGGTGAGATGATTTTTGAAGACTATGAAACTAATAGAAAAAAAAGATTATAATAAATGAATAACAAAATAAAAACTTTAAAAGAACTTAAGAGTTCTGGATATAAAGCTTTAGGGATTAAAGATGAAATGAAAAAAAATCTTAAATTAAATTTATCTAAAGGTATTTCAACTTTCAAAGGAATTCATGGATATGAAGATACTGTTATCCCTGATTTAGAACGTGCAATTTTATCTGGTCATAATATAAATCTTTTAGGATTAAGAGGTCAGGCTAAAACTAGACTGGCAAGACAATTAACCAATTTATTAGATGATTGGATTCCAATTATTTCTGGTTCTGAAATTAACGATGATCCTTTAGATCCTATTTCTTATTACGGCAAGCAAAAAATCAATGAATTTGGAGATAAAACACCAATTGAATGGATATCTAAGGAGGATCGTTTTTTTGAGAAACTTGCAACTCCAGATGTAACTGTTGCTGATTTAATTGGAGATATTGATCCTATAAAAGCTGCAACATTAAAATTATCGTATTCCGATCCTAGGGTTATTCATTTTGGAATGATCCCAAGAGCTCACAGATGTATTTTTGTATTAAATGAACTTCCAGATTTACAGGCAAGAATACAGGTTTCATTATTTTCAATTCTTCAAGAAAAAGAAATTCAAATACGTGGTTTTAAATTAAGATTACCAATAAATGTTCAATTTCTGTTTACTGCTAATCCTGAAGATTACACAAACAGGGGAAGTATTGTGACTCCTTTAAAAGATAGAATAGGATCTCAAATAATGACTCATTATCCCAAAACAATTGAAATTGCTAAAACAATTACACATCAGGAATCATCTGTAGGAGATTCAAAAGATGTATATGTTCCTGAAATAGCTAAAGATATTATTGAACAAATAAGTTTTGAAGCTAGAGAAAGTGTTTACGTGGATTCAAAAAGTGGGGTTAGTGCAAGATTGTCTATTTCTGCTTTTGAAAATTTAATTAGTTCTGCTAGAAGAAGAATGCTTATTAATGGAGAGTCTAATACAGTTTTACGTATGACCGATTTCAATGCTGTTATTTCTGCTATTAATGGTAAGATTGAATTAGTTTATGAGGGAGAGCAGGAGGGAGCTACAGAAATTTCACGACTTTTAATATTAGAATCTGTGAAAACATTCTTTGTAAATTATTTTCCTAAAATTAAAAAACTAAATAAATCTGAAGAATTAGATCCATACAACGAAATATTAGATTGGTTTAAAAATAAAGAACTTTTCATAGACGAGAATCTAGACAATAAGTCATATAATGATACTTTTAAAACTATTAAAGTTTTGAAGAAGTTTGTAAAAAATTATATTCCTAAAATTGACCCTAAGGATGAAAATTTTATGAGTGAATTTTTACTCTGGGGATTGTCATCATATAAAAAAGTAAGTATAACTAGAACATCAAGAGGTTTGTCTTTTAGCGATTCGTTTTCGGACTATATTAATGGATTATAATTAAATCACTTATTTTTATAAAACTTTAATCATTAAATAAATAATTATGAATTCATTAAAAGCAAATATATTAAACTCAATATCTTTAATTGTAATTGGATTATGGGGATATCTTGAAAGCACATCGGGAACTGCGATTATTCCTTTAATTTTTGGATGGGCTTTATTGTTTTGCTCACCAGGACTTAAAAAAGAAAATAAGGTAATAGCACATATCGCCGTTCTATTAACTTTTATTTGTCTTATTGGATTGTTTATGCCATTAAAAGGAGCCATTGGAAGAGAAGAAACAGTTGGTGTAATCAGAGTTTCAGTAATGATTTTAACGTCAATTATAGCTATGGTTTATTTTATAAAAAGTTTCATTGCAAACAGAAAAAAAGCACAGTAAGTAATATTTTGTGAATTAAAAAAGCTCTCTTTTAAGAGGGCTTTTTTATTTTAGAAACCACAAAGGTGTGTGGGAACGTGATGGCTGCTAAAAATGAAAAAAATATACTAAGTAATTTACTTTGACTGTCTCTAAAAAAATAATAAGTAATTAATAGTACTATAATTGAAAGTAACCAATATAATAAAGCTTTTTTAAAGTAATTTAAAATTGATTGTTTTTCAGCTTTTCCATAAATAAAAATTGTTTGTTCTTTAATTGAGGGAATACTATGCCAAAAAATAAAATATATTCCAAAGGACCATATTAAACCTGAATTTTTGAATGTTATAATTAATAATATTAAAAGTATAATTTGAGTAATAAATTGATTTTTTAGGTGTTTGTAAATAAATAATGATATTAAAAACGTAATTAATGATGAAGAAATTAATAGATAAAAAAAGAAACTTTCAGATAATTGGGTTTTAGTTATGTCAAAAATAATCTCAGTTACTTGATTTAAATTAAAATAAAAAATAAGAGAAAAGATTGTCAGTCCGTAAAAAAAATAAAAAGGTTTTATAGAACGATTTTTAATTTTTTCAAAAAGCGTCCATTGATGTTCACCAAAATGATAAGAACTTAGTAGAACAAAAGTTATTAAGGCTAAAGCTGGAATTTTATAAAAAAATAAAAAAAATCCACCTACCATTATTATGTAATAAAAGAATTGAAGTTTGAAATTATAGTTTTTTGAAACTTCTTTGATAAGCATTAAGTCATTGGCTCCGTGTATTATACCGAAAGTTAAAATGCCAGAAAAAGCTAAAATATTTAAATAAAAGTCGCTAAAAATTAATGAAAGAATAATGCAAAATATTGTACTAAATATTATTAATCTTGAGTTAAAACTGTGTAATAAATATGAATTTATCAAATCTTTTAGTTATTTGTTAACGCAAATTTAGTTGATATATTGATTTTTTCTATATATTTGGGTTTAAACAAATAATAAATTAAAATATTATGGAATTATTTTTAAACACTTTTTATTTTTTAGGTGATGTGCCTAACGACTTAGTCGGCTTTACTTTCTTTATTGGAACTATGGCAATGATGGCTGCATCTGTTTTCTTTTTTCTTTCATTAAACGCTGTTGATGCGAAATGGAGAAATTCAATTTTAGTCTCAGGACTTATTACATTTATTGCTGCTGTTCATTACAATTACATGAGAGATGTAGATCCAGGTGATACTACTTTTTTCAGATATGTAGATTGGATATTAACAGTTCCATTAATGTGTGTTGAGTTTTACTTAATACTTAAAGTTGCTGGTGCAACTAAGAGTATGATGTGGAAACTAATCTTTTGGTCTACAGTGATGTTAGTTACTGGATTCTTTGGTGAGTTTAATGGTGGAAGTGCATTAGGTTTAGGCCCTGCTATGTGGGGATTATTATCTGGAGCTGCATACTTCTACATTGCTTACATGGTTTGGTTTGGTGAAGTTAAAAAAGTTGCAGTTTCTGCAGGTGGTGCTGTTTTAAAAGCTCACAACACTTTAGCTTGGTTCGTTCTTGTAGGATGGGCAATATATCCACTTGGATATATGCTTGGAACTGAAGGATGGTACTCTGGTTTACAAGATCTTGTTTCACTTGACATGAATGTTGTTTACAACATTGGTGATGCTGTGAACAAAATTGGATTTGGTTTAGTTGTTTACAACCTAGCTGTATCTAAATAATAAATTTATTTTATTGATTAAAAGCCGCTTTTTAAGCGGCTTTTTTTTTGTTAAAAATTTCATATTTATATTCAATTGAAATTATATATTTATATTTATTAACAGGATGGAATTAGATTACGATTATATAATTTGTGGAGGGGGAATTTCAGGTCTTTTATTGGCTCTAAAATTTTCTAATGATTCATATTATAAAGATAAATCTATTTTAATTTTAGATCCTGATTTTCCAAAAAAATCTAATGATAGAACGTTATGTTTTTGGGACAAAAAAAATTCTATATGGGACAGTTTACTTACCTCAAGTTGGGAAAATGTTGTTTTTAAAAATGGAAAAGATGAAAAATCACTTGATTTAAATCCTCTTAATTATAAAATGTTAAGTAGTATTTCTTTTTATGACTATACTAATTCAATTATTAAAAACAACACTAACATTCAAGTTTTAAATGAGAAGGTTTTAAACTTCAAAGATTACAAATCTCATTGTTTGGTTCAAACCAAAGAAAACACTTTTAAATCTTCTAAAGTTTTTAATAGTATTTTGGATTGGAATATTATTAAAAAGGATACTAAATATCCTCTTTTAATTCAACATTTTGAAGGATGGGTTATAAAAACAAAACACGATTCTTTTGATTCTGAAAAGGCCACGTTTATGGATTTTTCAATTCCTCAGGACTCTACTACAAAGTTTATGTATATTTTGCCCTTTTCTAAAAACGAAGCTCTTGTCGAGTTTACTTTGTTCTCTCAGCAAGTTTTAAATAAAGAAGATTATCATCTTGCATTATCTAATTACTTAGAATCCTCTGAAATTACAGATTACGAAATAATTTCTAAGGAAACTGGACAGATACCTATGACCTGCTATCCTTTTTTTGAATCTAACACAAAAAATATCCTTAATATAGGGTCTGCTGGTGGGTGGAGTAAACCTAGTACCGGCTATACTTTTAAAAATATAGATAGAAATACAACTAAAATTATAGAGTTTTTAAAAACTGAAAATAATTTTAAAAAATTCTTGAAAAAAAATAGATTTTGGTTTTATGATTTAATTTTTCTTGACGTTTTGTATTATAAAAATCATTTAGGAAAGCAATTGTTCACTAACATGTTTAAAAAAAATGATCCTAAAACTATTTTCAAATTTCTTGATAATAAATCAAGTTTTATTGAAGAATTAAAAATCATGTTAAGTTTTCCAAAAACAATATTTCTAAGTGCAGTTTTAAAACGTATATATAAAGGCTTGTGAAAAAAATTTATACTTTATTATCTATTTTAATTATTTCTCTAACTGTTTATTTTAGTTATGATGATTTAATGCCGAGCTCGGTAAAATCAATTGAAACCACAGGTTTTTCCGTTGATAATGCATTAAGTCACTTAAAAGTAATTTCAAAGGAGCCACATTACACAGGTTCTAAGTATCATCAAGAAGTTCAGAATTATATTGTTAACGAACTTGAGTCTATGGGACTTACAACTGAGATCCAAAATCAAGTTGTTCTAAATTCATGGAGAGTAGGGACTAATGCGGCTAACATTATTGGTACTATAAAAGGATCTAGAGAAGGAAAGTCATTAGTGTTGTTATCTCATTATGATTCAAGAGCCCACAGTTCCTATGGAGCTAGTGATGCAGGTTCAGGAGTTGTAACAATTTTAGAAGGTATAAGAGCTTTTCTGTCAAAGAAAGAAAACCCTATAAATGATATTCATGTTGTTTTTACAGATGCAGAAGAGATCGGTTTGCTTGGGGCTGAGGCTTTTGTTAAATATCATAAACTTATCGATAATGTTGGACTGGTTTTAAATTTTGAAGCTAGAGGAAGTGGTGGACCAAGCTACATGCTAATGGAAACAAATGGAATGAATAGCAAACTTATTTCTGAATTTGCGTATGCTAACCCCAATTTTCCAGCTGCGAACTCACTTATGTATAGCATTTATAAAATGCTTCCAAACGATACTGATCTAACTGTTTTTAGAGAAAAAGCTAATATTAATGGTTTCAACTTTGCATTTATTGGAGATCATTTTGATTATCATACCTCATTAGACACTTATAAAAGATTAGATAGAAATACTCTTCTTCATCAAGCAGATTATTTTATGACTATGATAAATCACTTTTCTAAAATTGATTTATCTAATCTTGAAAGTGATGTTGATTATGTGTACTCTAATTTTCCTTTTTTAAAACTAATTTATTTTTCAAATTTTTGGATTTTTCCTCTTTTGATTATTGCAGTAATATTTTTTTTAGTTTTAGTTTATGTTGGGTTGGTATTAAATAAACTCAAGTTAGAAGGGATTTACTCAGGAATATTGCCTTTTATTATTTCATTATTTGTATGTGTAAGTTTAACTATACTATTATGGAATTTTATTGTTTATCTAAACCCAGAATATAACGATATTTTGCATGGGTTTACTTATAATGGTTATTACTACATATTTGGATTTATATTTTTGAATTTATTTTGTTTATTATTAATATATAAACCTTTCTTCAATAAAAACGCTGGACTTGACTTGATTATATTTCCTCTTTTATTTTGGATTATAATTAATGTCTTGATAGGTTTCTTTTTAAAAGGAGCTGCATATTTTATTATTCCAGTTTATTTTGTTCTTTTTTCCTTGCTAGTTTCTTTTTTAGTCAATCTTAAGTCTGATAAACTAATCATTCTTTGGACTTGTTTAAGTGTTCCTTTAATCTATATGTTTGCCCCTCAACTGAAAATGTTTCCAGTGGGTTTAGGTCTTAAAAATATATTTATAAGTTCAATTTTTATAATTTTGGTTTTTTCACTTTTATTACCAATTTTTTCAAATTATTCCTTTAAAAAGCATTTAACTAATTTGACAGGGACAGTCTCTTTGCTTTTATTTTTTATGGCTTTTTTGAATAATGGATTTGACTCTGAGAATAATAAACCTAATAGTATTGTTTATTATTCTGATTTAGATAAAAACAAATCTTTTTGGATGTCCTACGATCACAATTTAGATGATTTTACTAAACAGTTTCTAGGTGATAATCCCTCCACTGATGTAGATAAATTTGTTAATAGAAGTAAATACTCTACCACTTACAGATATATTAATGAAGCAGATTTCAAAGATATTCCTTATTCAACAGTTGAAGTTTTAACTGATAGTGTTTATGGAAAAAAACGTAAAGTTTCACTAAGTATAATTCCTCAAAGAAAAGTTAATTTTTTTGAAATAAGAACTGAAGATTCTTTTGTTTTTGATTCTATAGTTGTACAAGATGTTTCTCTTGAAATTAATAATTCTAAAATCAATATTAGTTCGGGAAGAATATTAACTTACATACCTTCATACAATGAAGAAAAAGTAATTATTAATATGATCTTTGATAATAAATTTAATCCTGAATTTAGTTTAATTGAAACATCTTTTGATTTAATGACAAATTCTAATTTTAATTTTAAGCCTAGATCTAATATAATGATGCCAATGCCTTTTGTTACTAATGACGCTATTATTCTATCTAAAAATATTTCATTGTGAGATTTAATTTAATTTGTTTTTTGTTATTAATATTTGTTTCGTGTAACCCTAGCGAAGATGTTATTGGTGATTGTTATGTGTCACCTGAACCAGATACAGTTTGCATTGAAATATATGAACCCGTGTGTGCTTGTAATAATTTAGTTTATGGTAATTCTTGTAAGGCCAAAAAAGCAGGAAATCTATCTTGGAAATCTACAAGCCTTGCAAGTGGAGAAGAATGCAAGTATTAAATAATGACATGTATATACGCATCTTTAACCCTTTTTACATAAAATTATAATGGCAAAACTTCCAAAAAAATTCCAATTTATAGACTTGTCTGATTATGGAAGGCCAGCTGGTCAATGGATAGCTAAACGTTTTCAATACACAAATGTCACCCCAATACATGTTACAACTATGTTTTTTATTACTGGTTTTATTGCTATTGGATTTATGCTTAATGAGTATTACATAACAGCTGCTTTTTTTATAATATTAAAATCTATTTTGGATGCTGCTGATGGTGAGCTTTCAAGATTGAAAAATACACCCTCATATGTTGGGCGTTATTATGATTCAATTGCGGATATCTTGCTTAATTTTTGTTTTTTATCTGCTTTCTGTTATTTGTCCGAAGCTTCTGTAACTCAAATGTTACTTGCTTTTATATGTATTCAGATGCAAGGAACAGTATTTAATTATTATTATGTTATTTTAAGGCATTCTGTCGATGGTGATTCTACAAGTCGAATTATTGAAGATTGTGCTCCTACAGCTTTTAAAGGAGAGAGTCAAAACATGGTAAATATTTTTTATAAAATTTATAACATTTTATATATTTCTTTTGATAAAGTCATGTATTATATGGATAGAAATGCTAGATATAGTCCTCCGTTTCCAAAGTGGTTTATGACTTTAGTATCTATCTATGGGCTTGGTTTTCAGTTATTAATTATGGCTTTTATGTTAGTTTTTAAATTGCATGAATTTGTGATACCATTTTTTATAATCTACTCGGTTTTTATATTTGTTATTGTTGGGTTAAGAATATTATTTCTTAAACCTCAGTAAAACTTAAAACACTTTATTATAAATTACTTTGTGCTTGTAATTAATTGAGTGAAGTTGCCGAATAAAAAAACAGAATCCTTTTAATTTAAAATCAAATAAATTATATATAATATGTTTAAAGGATTCTGTTTTTTTTAATTATTACAACAATTTTCAGTTTTACACTGACAATAATTTAAGTTATAAATGTGTAATGCAGAAAGTGTAAAGGCTGCTAAATAAGTTACGATTTCGTCTAATTCTATCCAGCCTAATTTTCATTTAAGATCAATATAAATAATATAATCCAGCTTATCCATAATCCAGATTTCGTTAGGTTATTTGTAGATTTTTCAGTTGATTTATAGACTGCGATCAGAGATATTGAAATAAAAACATAGTCTAAATTCTTCCACCAAAATGGAACCAAATTATTTTGTGTAGCTGTGAAACTTTGGGCTGCAAATAATAAAGGAGTCAAAAGGCAATGTACAACGCACAGACTACTAACTATTGATCCAATTGTATCAGGTTTTTTTAAGCTTATGTTCATATTTATTATATCTTTAACGCAACTAAGTTGCAATTGCAAACATACAATTTGTTTTTAGAACTAGGAATTAATAAATTTGATTTAATGGGGGTAATAAGAAAAACACAGTCTGTGTCGCTATTGTTAAATGAATTTGAGAAGAATTCAAAAGCGATTTCTGCTATTGAATTAGTAAAACGTCTTGCTGATAAAATTAATAAAACTACTGTTTATCGTCTATTAGATAAACTAGAAGATGATGGATTATTGCATTATTTTTTAGATTTTAACGGAGTTAAATGGTTTGCTAAATGTAAAATTTGTTCAAAATCTAAACATCATGATGTTCATCCTCATTTTCAATGTACTGATTGTGGAATCATAGATTGTTTACAGGTTAAAATGACTATTCCCAAAATTCCAAATCGAAAGGTTGTTAACTCACAGATTTTACTTTTGGGGCAATGTGAACAGTGTTTGCAATAGAAAAAGTCTTTAAAGTTTCTTTGTTTATAATATTATAACTTTTAAATCAACTAATTTTAAGACGTTATATAAATGAATGTTAAATGTTAAAAATTGCTTTTGACCCAATTTACAAACATCAACTTAAAATTGGACACCGTTTTCCAATGGAAAAGTATGAGTTGTTACCAGAGCATTTATTGAGAAAAAACATTTGTAATAGAGATAATTTTTTCTCTCCATTACCGATAGAAAAACAACTATTATTATCCACACACGAAGAAGCCTATTACAATAATTTGATCAATTTGTCATTGTCCAAATTTGATGCAAGGCAAATCGGTTTTCCGCTTTCTGAAGCTTTG